>Ga0302319_10004876_pt1 | contig 27343 bp, 18 predicted proteins | sample Bog_T0_2_FD_203319 | JGI IMG/M metagenome (GOLD analysis project Ga0302319, IMG submission 203319) | Peat permafrost microbial communities from Stordalen Mire near Abisko, Sweden - Bog_T0_2 | ecosystem: Environmental > Terrestrial > Soil > Wetlands > Peat | place: Sweden: Abisko, Stordalen Mire... | reverse complement strand
GTGACCTCGGTATTCACGGTCAGGTTATAGCTGCCGCTACCGCTTTACGGGCCCGACCCGGTCGAGCTGTCGGTCGCCGTGATCGTGAGACTAAATAGCCCGCTCGCCGCCGGGGTACCGCTGATGGTCCCGCCGCTCGACAGGCTCAAACCCGCGGGCAGGCTGCCCGCCGTGACCACGAAGGAATAGGGACCCGTCCCGCCCGATGCACTCACGGTCTGGCTATAGCCCACCCCCACCGTCGCGGTTGGCAAGTTGGTCGGGCCGACGGTGATCGTCGGCGCGTTCACGGTCAGGTTATAACTGCTGCTTCCGCTGTAAGGGCCCGACCCGGTCGAGCTGTCGGTCGCGGTGATCGTGAAACTAAAAAGCCCGGTCGCCGTCGGGGTACCGCTGAGGGTCCCGCCACTCGACAGGCTCAAACCCGTGGGCAGGCTCCCTGCCGTGACCACAAAGGAATAGGGACTGGTGCCGCCCGATGCGCTCACGGTCTGGCTATAGCTCGCCTCCGCCGTCGCGGCCGGCAGCGTGGTCGGGCCGACCGTCACCGTCACCGGTGGCGTCACCGCCGGGTTGATATTCAGCACCAGATACGCGTAGGCCGTATTAGCCAGAACGCTGCTATCGGAGACATTGAGGTTGACGCCGTAGGACACGCTCTGGGTCGGCGTCCCGGTGATCGCGCCGGTGACCGGGTTCAGGGTCAATCCGGGCGGCAGAGTCGACGAAGTATAAGCATACGGCGGGGTGCCACCGGCGGTGGTCGGCTGGTAGCTGAACGCCGTCCCGACGGTGCCGGTGGCGGCCAGCGGGCTGGGAATGCCGAAGGATTCGATCGAGATCGGCAGTTGTTCCTGGACCGCATTGGCCGGATCGGCACTGTCCGTGGCCGTGACGGTGACGCTGACCGTGCCCGTTTGCGTCGGCGTGCCCGTGACCAGGCCAGTGCTCCCGTTCAGGCTGAGGCCGGCGGGCAGGCCGAGCGCGGAATACAGGTAGGGAGGCGTGCCTCCGTACGCCGCGACCGGAAGGCTGAAGGGGACGTTCACGATGCCCGTCGCGCCGCTGTCGCTCAAGAATTCCAGCGTGGTGACCGCAATCTGCAGCGTGGCCTGTCCGGTATTCTCCGGGTCCAGGTTGTCTGCGACGGTCAGCGTCACGTCAAACGTGCCGGCTTGCGTCGGGGATCCATAGATAGAACCGCCAACGGGGTCCAGGAACAGTCCAGCCGGCAGGCCCGTGGCGGCGTACGTGTAGTCGCCGGAACCACCGCTCACTTCCACCTGATAATTGAGGTAATTGTCCAGCAATCCGGTGACGTCGAGGGAGCTCGTGAAGCTCAGCGCGTAAATCGTCAGCTGCAGCGTCCCCAGCACCGTCAAGGCCGTCGGATTCGTGCTGTCGGTGATGGTGAGCGCGACCGGAAAGGAGCCCGACTCTGTCGGCGTGCCCGTAATCAGGCCGCTGTTCGGGTCCAGACTCAGGCCATTCGGCAGGCCCGTCGCGGCAAAGGTGTAGGGACTAAGGCCACCGCTCGCCACCACCTGATAGGTGAATCCCGTTTGCACGACCCCGCTGGCGGCCAGCGCGCTGCTGATCCGCGGTGCAGCCTGGGTCGCCACCTGCAGCTCGTAGATCGAGCCCCCGGTCGAATCGGCGACGAAGAGCTTGCCCCGGCTGTAGGCCAATCCGGCAAGATGCCCCAGCGGCGTGCCCAGCGAGCCGGAGAAGAGTGCCACCGGGGTGCCCCCCGCGACGGGAATCTCCCACACAGTATTGCCCGCTCCCGGATCGGCCACGAAAATCATGCCGTCACCGACCGCGATGCCCGACGGGTCGACCAGGGGCGAACCCGAGGCGACCGTCGTGAACGTCGTGCCGCCGGTGGGAATGCTCAGGACCGCGGGAGTGCCGTGGCCCCCGCCCAAATCCGCAATGTAAAGCGTGCCCTGCTTCACCGCGATCGTGTTGAGGCGCTCCGCGGCGAATCCGCCCGCATAGCGGTTGGGTCCGATCTGGGTCAACCCGCTGCCATCGGGGTTCATGCTCCAGACGCTCCCGGCAAACTCGTCCACCGCGTAAAGCAGGGTGCCGTCGGTCGCGAGCCCGCTGCCGTACAAAATCGGATCGTCGGCGCTCGTCCCGGTGTAAATTGGATTCACCATGCCGCTTCCGCCCACCGCCGTCGAAAGGATTTGGGTGCTCGTCAGCGGGCCGGCATCGGGATCGATCCAGAAAATGCTCCCGCCCAGGACGGCCAGCTCAAGCGGGTTGAACGCCGGACAAATCGAGGTGGCGCCCCCGCTGCCCAGCGGCAGGGGCACGCTGAAAATCGAATCGTGGCTCTCGGCATTTCGATTCGGGTCCGAGACGGTGGCATTCACGCCGCCGACCAGCAGGTTGACTCCGTCGGAGGTCAGGTAGCCCGGCCGGCTTAAGCTCGGATCGCCCGTGAACTCGCCGACGATGACCGCCAGCGCCGCCGCGGTGCTCGTGACCGAGCCCTGACTGTTCGTGGCGGTGACGGTGTAGGCACCGACCGCCCCGGCATCGGCCACCGGGATGTTTAAGGTCGAGCCGGTGGCCCCGGCTATCGGAGCGTTGTTGAAATACCACTGATACGTCGGCACCGGGAAGCCGGTGGCGGTGATCGTGAATGTCACGGGGCCACCTGGGGTCACGACCTGGCTCGCCGGCGGCGCCGTGATCGCCGGGAAGACGGGCGGCGGCGGATCCACGGTCAACGTGGTGTAAATGGTCACCGAGGAATAATCGATCGAGTCGGTCGGAGTAAAAGTGGCGCTGAGTATCTGGTTGGGTCCATAGGGGAGGACGATGCCCGCCGCGGGACTGTAAACAAAGGGCGCCCCCGGCACGGTGCTCGTGGCGTCGAGTTGCGTGGGAGAAAGCGCCGTGCCATTCGGGACATCCGCCGGCGTCGCCCATGAGGTCGGCGGCGTCGCCTGGCTGATGTAGAGGAATTCCGTAATGGGACTAAAGTAATAAACCGGGTCGGTGCTTGTCACCTTGACCTCGTAATCACCGGCGGCGGTCGGCGGCGTGGACGTTGCCATCGCGCCGGAAGTAAAGGCCGTGTAGGTGACACCGAACTGCGCGCCGGAGGGAGAAATGCCGACCGTGACGCCGTGGGGAGCACCATCGTAGATCGGACTGGGGACAGCCACATTCACGGTCGCGATGGGCTTGATGACTTCGATCCCGGGCGCGGTCGTTCCGGTGATGGCCGGGTTCACGGTGTCGGTTGCCGTGATCGTCTCGCCCAGATTCGGATCGACCCCGGGAGTCCCATCCAGCGTGGCCGAGAAAGTTCCGATGCCGGTCAAGGCGCCGGAGGCCGGTTGGAGTTGCGCCGAGCTGTCGCTGCTCGTCAGCGCGACCGTCCCGGTATAACCGATCGCCGGGTTGCCGAAGGCATCGAGGGCGACGACGTTCACGGTGAACGCCGTCCCGGCCGTCACCAGGGTCGGGACGCTGAGGGAAAGCTGCGTGGCCGGCGAGGTGACGACAAATTCATACACGCTGACCGCGCCGGTGAGCGGCGAGGCGGGCTGGGTCGAGGTTCCGGATTGGCCGTCGTCGGCGTAGGCATACAGGGTGTGCAGGCCGGGGGCCAGCGATGCCACTGTGCCACTGAACGACGAGCCACCGGGCGTGGTGATCGTCCACGGACCGGTCAGCGAATCCACCTGGAAGTACACGTTCTGGGGCGGCGGGGCGGTCGGGCTGAAAGTGCTCTGGGCAGTAAAAAGCAACGTCGGGGTGGAACTCGCAGTCTGATTGTTCACCAGCGGGGTGATGCTGACGGTGAGCGGGATATTCTGATGATCCCCGACCACGGTCACATTGCCGCCGCTCGTCAGGCTGGTACCCTGGCTGAGCACGTAGGCTTCGTCCGTCACCGGATTGACGATCACGCCCTCGGGACCGTTGCCCACGGTCACGTTCACGGTGCTATTCCCGTGGTTCGCATCGATTACCGTCACGGTGTTGCCGGTGGCGGTCGTGCTCGTCCCAAGCCCGCCGGTGCCGAAGTCGCCCACATAGAACTTGTTCGTCACCGGGTTGACCGCGATGCTGGTGGGATTGGCCGGGACCAGGATGTCGCCATCGAGGAGACCACCGAGGGAAATGGGCGCGAGGACATTGGTGGCACCGTTGATCACTGTCACGTAGCCGTAGGGGGGATCGCCCTGGTCGGCCACATAGACCATGTTCGTCACCGGATTGATGGCGATGGCGACGGGATCAAGCGCGGTGGCGACGACGGCCAGCACGGCATTGGTGACGCCGTCGATCACCGTCACGGTATCTTCGTCGCCGTTGTTATCCTGGTTGTTCATGACGTAGACCTTGTTCGAGACCGGGTTTACGGCGATGCCCCCGGCGGAGGTCGTGGCAATGGTGGCGAGAGTGGCGCCGGTGGTGCCGTCGGCCACCGTCACGCTGTGATAGTTCGAATAATAGACCCGGTTGGTCACCGGGTTAACGGCGATGGCATAGGGCCGCGTGGCGATGGTGTTGCTCACCGTGTTGGTGGCGCCGTCGATCACCGAGATGCTGCCGTGGACGCTGCCATAACCGTAATTGGTCACAAAAATCTTGTTCGTATCGGGATTCACCACCACGGCGTCGGGATCCACTCCCACCGCGACGCTGGTCGTCACGGTATCGGTGTTCCCGTCAATCACATACACATAGCCCGAGCTGAAAAAGTTGCCCGTGCAGACCACATAGATCGTGTTGGTGACCGGATTCACATCGAGGGCCCACGCCCCCACCCCGACGGGGATGGTCGACGTCACCGCATGGGTCTGGGCGTCGATTACGGTCACCGTGCCGGAACTGCCATCGTTGGCGATGAAATTGACGGCGTAGATCTTCTTGGTCACGGGGTTCAACACCATGCCCATCGGGAAGTTCCCCGTGGCCGGATTGGCGGCGATGGCCGTGACCGTCCCGTCGATGACCGACACGCTGCCGCCGTAGTTGGCGACATAGATCCGGTTTATCACCGGGTTCACCGTTATGCCCGTCTGGCTGCTGGTGGCCCCGTCTCCCAGGGCCGAGAGCGAGTTGTTTGCGCCATTGATCACGGTCATTGCCCCGCTGGTACTGTAGGTGCCGACGTAGATCTGATTCGTGGTCGGGTTCACCGCCAAGGCATAGGGAAGAATGGTACCGGTCGAGACGTCCGATAGGGTGGTGGAGCCGACCGTCAACTGCTGCCCGCCGGAGGACACGTTTGCTCCGTTGAACACCCACACTCCGTACACTTGATAGTTCGTGGGCGGCCCCGGCGAATAGGCCTCGCCGCCGCCATCGGCGAGGTAAACCGTGTTCGTCACCGGGTTCACGACAATGGAATACAATCCATCGCCCACCGCTGCCTGGAAGGTGACGGTGGCCGAAGCCCCATCGATCTGAAACAGATCGCCAAAGAAATTGCCGGCGGCCTGGCCGGCAGCATAGATTTGGTTGGTCACCGGATTGACCGCGATGGCGCCGAGGGTGAAGTTGGTCGTGCCGACGTTCAGGGAGGTAGCCGCGTAATTGTTCGCCCCGTCGATGATTGTCACGTAGGCGGAGTTCCCGGTCGGCGTCTCTGCGGAGTTGGCCACATAAACCTTGTTGGTCACCGGATTGACCGCGACCGAAAGGGGATTGCTCACCTGGCTCACGGTGGCGACGACCATGTTGTTGTTCGCCCCATCGATCACGGTCACATTGCCCTGACTGGGACTGATGCCGGAGGCGGCGACGTAGATCTTGTTGGTCACCGAGTTCACCGCCAGGGCCACGGGAAAGCCGGCGGAAGTGACACTGGTAACCGCATTGGTGGCGCCGTTGATCACGGATACCGAGCCGGGCGTGGAAAGCGTGATGCTGCCCTCGTTGGCGACGTAGATTTCATTCGTCACCGGGTTCACCGCCAGCGCCACGGGGTCGGTCCCGACATTCACCGTGGCGATCACCGCGCTGGTGATTCCATTGAGGACCGAGACCGTGTTGCTGCCGGAGTTGGCAACGTAGATCCGGTTCGTCACCGGGTTCACCACGACGGCATTGGGACCCGTGCCCACGCCGACCGTGGTTATGAGATTCTGGGCCCGGGCAGAGACGGCCGAAAATAGCGAGGCCGCAACCACGCACGCGACGATGGCGGCGCGGGAAATATTACTCGGAGCCACAGACACAGACTGACACGACTTCAAATGCCATTGCAATTAGCATCTGAACGCCCTCAGGAAAAATGGAGTGGCATGGGCTTCCGGCCCATGGCATCGCCGACACGGGCTGGAAGCCCGTGCCACGCCACTGCCCACGTCAATACCGGTAATGCTCGGGCTTGTAGGGCCCGTCCACCGGGACCCCGATATACTCGGCCTGCGCGGGGGTCAGCCGGGTCAGCTTGACCCCGATCTTCTCCAGGTGCAGGCGGGCGACCTCCTCGTCGAGGCGCTTGGGCAGCCGGGTGACGCCGGGCTTATAGGTGTCGCGGTGCTGCCAGAGGTCGATCTGGGCCAGGGTCTGGTTGGTGAAGCTGTTCGACATCACGAAGGAGGGATGGCCGGTGGCGCAGCCCAGGTTCACCAGGCGGCCCTCGGCCAGCAGGTAGATGCTGCGCCCGTCCGGAAACGTGAACCGGTCGTACTGCGGCTTGATCGTGTCGCGCTTCACGCCGGGCGCGGCATAGAGCCGCGCCACCTGGATCTCATTGTCGAAATGGCCGATGTTGCAGACGATCGCCTGGTCCTTCATCTGCGCCAGGTGCTCCAGGGTGATCACGTCGGTGTTGCCGGTCGTGGTGACGTAGATGTCACCGACGCCCAGCGTGTCCTCGATCGGACCCACCTGGAAGCCCTCCATCGCCGCCTGCAGGGCGTTGATCGGGTCGATCTCGGTGACGATCACGCGGGCGCCGAAGCTGCGCAGGGAGTGCGAGCAGCCCTTGCCGACGTCCCCGTAGCCGCAGACCACGGCCACCTTGCCGGCGATCATGACATCGGTCGCGCGCTTGAGGCCGTCCGCCAGCGACTCGCGGCAGCCGTAGAGATTGTCGAACTTCGACTTCGTGACCGAGTCGTTGACGTTGATCGCGGGCACGAGCAGCTTGCCCTTCTCGTGAAGCTGGTAGAGGCGGTGCACGCCGGTCGTCGTCTCCTCGGAAACGCCGCGCCAGTCCTTGGCGATCTCGTGGAAGATGAAAGGGTTCTCGGCGTGGACGCGCTTGAGCAGGTCCTTGATCACCTGCTCCTCGTGCGAGGCCGAGGGCGTGCCGACCCAGGTGCTGCCCTCCTCCAGCTCATAGCCCTTGTGGAGCAGGAGCGTGACGTCGCCGCCGTCGTCGACGACGAGCTGCGGCCCGACTCCCTGGCGATGGCAGACCGCCTGCCACGTGCAGTCCCAGTACTCCTCCAGGGTCTCGCCCTTCCAGGCGAAGACCGGCACCCCCGCCTGCGCGATGGCGGAGGCGGCATGGTCCTGGGTCGAAAAGATGTTGCAGGAGGCCCAGCGGACGTCGGCCCCCAGCTCGACCAGGGTCTCGATCAGGACCGCCGTCTGGATCGTCATGTGCAGCGAGCCGGTGATGCGGACGCCCGCGAGCGGCTTGGCCGGGCCGAACTTGCGGCGGATGGACATCAGCCCGGGCATCTCGTGCTCGGCGACGGCGATTTCCTTGCGACCCCATTCGGCGAGGGCGATATCCTTGACCAGATAGTCGGGTTTGGCGGCGGTGCTTTTGGTGGCGGTGGACATGGTAGGAAAAGCGGAAATCGGAAAGCGAAAAGCGGAAACTTAGGAGGAGTGCAGATTTAAATCGCGGCGCGGAGGGCGGCGATTTTATCGGTTTTTTCCCAGGCGAGCCCGGACTTGCCGAAGTGCCCGTAGTTGGTCGTCTGCCGATAGATGGGGCGGAGCAGGTCAAGCTGGCGGATGATGTCGGCGGGCTTGAAGCTGAACACCGCGCGGACGGCCCGCGTGATCTTCTCGTCGGCGATCTTTCCCGTGCCCTGGGTGTCCACATAGATGCTGACCGGCTCGGGATAGCCGATGGCGTAGGCGACCTGCAGTTCGACCGCGTCGGCCAGGCCGGCGGCGACGATGTTCTTCGCCACCCAGCGGCACATGTAGGCGGCCGAGCGGTCGACCTTCGAGGGATCCTTGCCCGAGAAGGCCCCGCCGCCGTGGCGCCCCCAGCCGCCGTAGGAATCGACGATGATCTTGCGGCCCGTCAGTCCCGAATCGCCCTCGGGCCCGCCGACGACGAAGCGTCCGGTGGGGTTGACGAGAAATTCCGTCTTCCGCGTCAGCAGGCGCGCGGGCAGGACCCGCTTGATCAGGCGCTCGATCAGGTAATCCTCGATCACGCCGTGCGCGACATCCGCAGTGTGCTGGGTGGAAATGACCACGTTGACGATCTCCACCGGCCGGCCGTCCTCGTAGCGGATGGACACCTGCGACTTGGCGTCCGGGCGCAGCCACGGCACCTTGCCCCCCTTGCGCAGGGCGGTGAGGCCGCGGCCGAGGCGGTGCGCGAACATCACCGGGGTCGGCATGAGCTCGGGCGTCTCGTTGCAGGCGTAGCCGAACATCAGCCCCTGGTCGCCGGCGCCCTGCTCCGCGGTCTTCTTGCCCTTCGCCTTGCGGGCGTCGACGCCCTGGGCGATGTCGGGCGACTGGCGGGTGAGCAGGTTGTGGATAAAGACCTTGTCGGCATGGAAGACGTCGTCGTCGTTCACGTAGCCAATGTCCCGGATCGCGGCCCGCGCGATTTGCTCGTAGTTGAGCAGGGCCCGCGTCGTGATCTCGCCGGCCAGCACCACCTGGTTCGACTTGACCAGCGTCTCGCAGGCGACGCGGCTGGTGCGGTCAACCGCCAGGCAGGCGTCCAGCACGCTGTCGGAAATGAGGTCGGCAACCTTGTCGGGATGCCCCTCGCCCACGGACTCGGAGGAGAAAACAAATGATTTGGCCATAGATGACGGGGCAAAAGGAAGCCCAGCGGAGGCCGGGTGGCAAGCAAATATCAACATATACCGATTTCATGATATATGCTGTTCTACGTCCAAGTCATGTGTCTTGCCCTGAAGCGCCTTTGTGTTCTAGTTCGGACGGATGGATGTCCCACCCGTCATCGATCCCGCGACGATCAAGAGTCTTCGCACGCTGAACACCGGGGACAATGACGATTTTCTCCGGGAGATCGTCGCCCTCTTTGGGGCCGACCTCAAGGTCCGCCTCGGCGAGCTCGAGCAGAGCGTGGCCCGCGGCGACCGGGCCACCTTGGAGCGGTCCGCCCACAGCATCAAGGGCAGCGCCGCCAATCTGGGCGCCGGGCTGCTGCGGGCGGAGGCGGAGGCGGTCGAGGCCCATTCCCGGCGGTCGGGCCTCAGTGGGATCGCGCCCCTGATCGACGCGCTCAAGACCGAAGCGGCGCGGGCGCTAACGGTGCTGGAGGAAATCCTCGCCGCCCCTCCCCCGCGGTCGTAGGCCCCGTCACCGATCCAGGAAATACCCCTGCTGCCTCGCCGACACCGGCAGGCCCGCGCGTTCCATCACCTTCAGGAAATCCTCCCAGATCAGCCGCTTCGAGCGATTCGTCGGGTTGCGCAGGATGTAGCTGGGGTGGTAGGTGATCATGAGCGGCTTGCCCTGGAACTCGCGCCACTGGCCCCGAATTTCGCCCAGCGCCTTGAACGCGCCCGGGCCCAGGAGGCCATGCGCGGCGGTCGCCCCCAGCGCCACCAGCAGGCTGGGATCGACGAGGTCGATCTGCGCCCGCAGGTAGGGCAGGCAATAGGCCATTTCCCCGGCGGTGGGCGGCCGGTTGCCGACCTGGATCCCGCCGGGACCCAGGGGCATTTCCGGCCGCCAGTTCATGATGTTGCCGATATAGACCTCCGCGCGGGTCAGCCCCATCCCCGCGATCATGCGGTTCAGCAGCTGGCCCGCCGGGCCCACAAACGGCTCGCCCTGCACCTCCTCCTCCGCCCCCGGCGCCTCGCCGACGAACATGATCCGGGCATCGAGGCGGCCCACGCCGAGCACGACCTGCTTGCCCGGGCGGGTATGCGCGCGGCACACCGGGTCGCCCAGCACCCGCTCCCGCAAGGCGCCCCAGCGCACGGCTTTGTCGCCCGCGGGCAGTTCCACCACGGGCGGCGGTGGCAGGGCCGGATCGGGCGAAGGGGTCACGTCGAGTTTAGTGCTGCCCGCGGTGGGTGAAGGGGTCAGGTCGATGATGTTGCGGTCGCGCTTGCCCAAAGCGGAGTCGAGGGGTCGCGCGACCGCCCCATCATCGACCTGACCCCTGCGTTTCGCCGCGGCACGCAATGCCGCCAGGCCGGCCTCCGAGACGGCGACCGACTTCACCCCGTCATCCTTCAGCCGCCGCAATTCGTCGGCCAGCGCGTTAAGGGCGTTCCGCATGGGCGAGCAGCTTCTCGACGTACTTGCCAAGCAGGTCGTATTCCAGGTTGACGCCGTCGCCCACGCGGCGCTCGCGCAGCGCCGTGACCTCCAGGGTGTGGGGAATCAGCCAGACCGCGAATGTGTCCGCTGCCACCTCGGCGAGAGTGAGCGAGACGCCGTCGACCGCGACGCTGCCCTTCGGCACGAGCAGCCGACCGCCGCCCGCCGGGGCCGCCACCTTCAGATAGGTGTCCAGGCCGCGGCGCGCAAATTCCACGATGCGGCCCAGCCCGTCGATGTGCCCGGTCACAAAATGGCCCCCCCACCGGCCGTCGGTGCGCAGGCTGCGCTCGAGATTCACCGCCGCGCCGGCACGCAGGGCCGAAAAATTGGTCAGCCGCCGGGTCTCCTCCAGGACGTCGAAGGCGAGCTGCCCGGCGGGAGCCGGCACCGCGGTGAGGCAGCAGCCGTTCACCGCCACGCTCTCGCCCACGGCGAGCCCGACGCCGACCCGTTCGGCCGCGACCCGCAACGCCCACCCCTTCGGCCCCGGCGCGAAGGCCAGGACCCGTCCCGTTTCTTCGACAATTCCCGTGAACATGGCAGGAACGCAGGCTGCGTTATTTCAGCTTCACCCGCAACACCGCCGTATCCCCGCCCCGGCTGACCAGCAGCACGAACTCGGTACGGAGCTGGTCCGCCTCGATGGAGGACAGTTCGGCGACGGCGTCGGCAAACGTGCCGATCGCCACGCCGTCGATCTCCTTGATCCAGTCGTCCGGCTCCAGGCCGGCGATGGCGGCCGGGGTGTTGGGCTTGACGTAGTGCACCACCACCCCGGCGGACTGGCCGACCTTGATCCGCCGCTCGATCGCGTCGCCATAGACGAACTCGCGCGCGGTGAAGCCGATGCGCTCGAAATACCGGCGCCGGGCCTCGCGGATGAGCGTGGGCTCGTCGCCGAGCGTGGCCCGCAGCGGCACCCGGTCGGTGCCGCGCAGCACCGTCAGCGCCAGCACGTCGCCCGGCCGGCGCCGCTCGATCTCGCGGTCGACAAAGTCCGTGACGTAGCGGTTCGGGCGGAATACGGGCAGGGGCCGGCCGTCGATCGCGATGATGATGTCATGATCCTTCATCCCCGCCTTCTCAGCCGGGCTGCCCTCGAGCACCTCGCTGACCACGGCGCCGGACTGGTCGCCGAGCTTGAGGAAGTCGGCGACGTCCCGGTCCATCGGCTCGAGCCCGTCGGCGCCGAGCCAGGCGAGCGGACGGCCGTCCACGTTCTTCGGGATGCGGCCGAGGTACGGGAGCACTTCGTCGGCGAGGTCGAAGAGGCTGCTCTCCGTCACGTCGACGACCAGCACCGGGGCCCCGCCCCGGTTCATCTGGGAGTAGAGCATGTAAGGCTGCGCGCCGGAGTTCAGCGCCAGCCCGACGAACACCCCGGCGCGATTGAAGACCGGCAGGCCCGGGCCGGCCACCTCCTGCTGGGCCTCGCCGGTGAGCTGGGGCAGCGCCTGGATGAGGGCGACGTGGCTCGTGAGGATGTACGGCATGAAGTCCTCCTCCAGCGGGCGCAGCCCGATGCCCCAGACCTCCTCGTCCAGGGCGGGCACCGGCGAACGCCCCGCGGCGGCGAAGTCCGTCACCGGCACGAGGCGGGCGCGCACCTTTTCCTCGGCGCGCACGAAATGCCAGCCGGTGAACGCATCCTGGCCGAGGTAGACGCCGGTCGCATTCACCGGATCCCCCGGCACGAAGATCTTGAATTCCTTGAGCTGCCCGGGAGGCACGTGGGAGTCGATCGCGCCGGGCGGCAGGATGATCGTGCCCGCCCGGTCGATCACGACCCCGTACGCCACCGTCGTCCGGCGCTCGCTCTCGCTTTCCGTGAAATACTCGACGGCCACGGCGCACTTCACGCGCTCCGCCCACAGGGCGGGAATGTCGGCGGCCCGGGCCAGCCCGCCGCCGAGGAAAAACAGCGCGGACAGCGCGAGGAAATACCGGCCGGAAGGCAACTTCATGGTTTGAGGATAATCAGTGAGATCCGCCGGTCGCGCAGAACCTCGAACAGGGTGGGCGCGGGCCGGGCGACGTAGGCAGCATGGGCGGCCTTGATGACCTCGAGTGAAGCCAGGGGTTTCTCGTCAATTTTGGTCACGATGTCCCCGGTCTCGAGGCCGGCGGTGTCGGCGGGAAAGCCCGGCTGGATCCCGATCACCAGCACGCCGGTGTCGTCGGGTAGCTGGTTGACGCGGGCGAACGTGCGCGAGACCTTGCGCACGCTCAGGCCCCAGGCGTCGAGCACCCACTCCTCCCCGACGCTGCTTTCCAGCGGCTCGGTGACCACGGAGACGTCGCTCACGGCGGCGCCGCGCTTGACCGTGAGGATGAGGTTCGCGCCGACCGGCTGGCTCGCGATCATGTTCTGGATCGGGGGCAGGCGTTCGGGGAAGCGCCCGTCGATCTTCCGGCCGTTGATGGCGAGCAGGATGTCGCCGCCGGCCAGCCCGGCCCGGGCGGCGGGAGAGCCCGGATCGACGCTGTCGATCAGCATCCCGTTGTCGAGGGCGAGCGAGAAGAAGGCCTCGAAATCCTGCAGGGCCTTCGGGACCAGGCCGATGTAGCTGCGGGTGATCGTGCCCGACTGGACCAGGCCGGCGACGATTACTTTGGCGACATCGGCCGGGATGGCGAAGCCCAGGTTGTTCGCGCCCAGGTAGGCCCGCGAGGTGATGCCCACGATCCGGCCGTCCTCGGTCACCAGCGGGCCGCCGGAATTGCCGGGGTTGATCGCGGCGTCGGTCTGCAGCCAGGTGTTGAACGCGCCGGTTTCGTAGCCGTCCACGCCGTTGTCGTCCTCGAAGTAGCGGTCGGAATTCGAGATGATGCCGCGGGTCACCGTCCGGGTGAGCCCAAAGGGCGTGCCGACCGCATACACGGTCTCGCCGGTATAGAGCTTCTCGCTGTCGCCGAACTCGCCGTGGGTCAGCTTGAGGTGCCGCCGCCGGACGTCGGCCATGTCGAGCCGGAGCAGCGCGAGGTCGGTCCAATGGTCCCAGCCCACCAGCTTGGCGCCCACCCGCTCGAGGCTGGCGAGCGTGATCGTGATCTCGACCGCCCGCGGGCTGGCGACATGGGCGTTGGTCAGGATCAGGCCGTCGGAGGAGAGCAGCACCCCGGAGCCGATGCTGGCCTCGAAACGGCGGCTGCCCCCGTCGAAGTCCGCCTCGCGCACGTCAATGCGCACGACCGCGTCGAGCAGCTGATTGAAGCCCCGGCTCATGCCGGCCGCCCAGGCGGCCGGACCCGAAAACAGGGCGAGAGCCAGCAGGATCATGACGCGCGGCGCGTGCGCGGTTGACCGGGCGGATGAAAGGTTCAAGATGGCGGATTTCACGCGATGCCTACCAAGTGCAAAGAATACGACTTTCAGGAGATTGAGCGTCACTGGCAATCTTTCTGGGAAGAAAATCACTGCTTTCGGGCGGGAGAAATCTCGGCGCAGCCCAAGTACTACGTGCTCGACATGTTCCCCTACCCCTCGGGGTCCGGGCTGCACGTGGGCCATCCGGAGGGCTACACCGCAACCGACATCGTCGCCCGGTACAAGCGGGCGCAGGGCTGCAATGTGCTTCATCCGATGGGCTGGGACGCGTTCGGCCTGCCGGCGGAGCAGCATGCCGTCAAGACCGGCACCCACCCCGCCGCCAACACCCGGAACAACATCGTCAACATCAAGCGGCAGCTCCAGGCGTTCGGCTTCTCCTTCGACTGGGACCGCGAGATCGACACGACGGACCCGCGCTATTTCCGCTGGACGCAGTGGATCTTTCTGCAGCTGTTCAAACGCGGCCTGGCCTACGTCGACGAACGCCCGGTCTGGTGGTGCCCGGAGCTCCGCACCGTGCTCGCCAACGAGGAGGTCGTGGACGGGCGGAGCGAGGTGGGCGGCTTCCCCGTCGAGCGGCGCAACCTGCGCCAGTGGGTGCTGCGCATCACGGCCTACGCGGACCGGCTGCTCGCCGACCTGAAGGACGTCGACTGGCCCGACTCGACCAAGCGGATGCAGGAGGCCTGGATCGGCCGGAGCGAGGGTGCCGAGATCTCGTTCCGCCTCGAGCCGGAGTCCCGCGGCGACCTCAAGGTCTTCACCACCCGGCCCGACACCCTGTTCGGCTGCACCTACATGGTGCTGGCGCCGGAGCACCCGCTGGTCGAGTCGCTCACCGTGCCCGGGCAGGCGGCCGCGGTCGAAGCCTACCGGCGGAAGGCCGCCGCCAAGAGCGATCTCGAGCGCACCGATCTCGCCAAGGACAAGTCCGGCGTGTTCACCGGCAGCCATGCGATCAACCCGGTCAACGGGGCGCGCGTGCCCATCTGGATCGCCGACTACGTCCTCATGGGCTACGGCACGGGCGCGATCATGGCCGTGCCGGCGCACGATGAGCGCGACCATGCCTTTGCCGTCCGTTACGACCTCCCGATCGTCCGGGTCATCGCCGCCGCCGGCGGCGGGAACGAACTGCCCTACACCGGCGACGGCCGCCTGGTGAACTCCCCGGGTTACGACGGCCTGCCCTGGGCGGAGGCCAAGCGGCGCATCACGGCGGACCTGGCCGCGCACGGCGCGGCGCGGGCCGCGGTCAACTACAAGCTGCGCGACTGGCTGTTCTCGCGCCAGCGCTACTGGGGTGAGCCGATCCCGATCGTGTGGGTCGCCGAGGCCGACTACCGCCGGGCCGCGGCGGACCGGCCGGGCGACGTGCCGCCCGACGCGGTGCACTTTTCCAGCGGGGGAGTGACGCATTACGCGCTGCCCGTGCCCGAGTCCGCGCTGCCTTTGCAGCTGCCCGAGGTGCAATCCTACCTGCCCAGCGGGACCGGCGAGAGCGCGCTCGCCAACGTCCCCGACTGGCTGGAGATCTGGTTTGATTTCAAGTCGGGCGCAGCCGTGCCCGCCGCGCAGCCGCGCCCCGCCGGCGAGGGCTGGATCCGCGCCCGCCGCGAGACCAACACCATGCCGCAGTGGGCGGGCTCCTGCTGGTATTACCTGCGTTTCACCGACCCGAAAAACGACACCGCCCTCGCCTCCCCCGCCGCCCTGCGCTATTGGGGCGTGCCCGACCTGTACATCGGCGGCGCCGAGCACGCCGTCCTGCACCTGCTCTACGCGCGCTTCTGGCACAAGGTGCTCTTCGATCTCGGCGCCGTGCCGCAAGCCGAGCCGTTCCGGCGGCTCTTCCATCAGGGCATGATTCTCGGGGAGGACGGGGAAAAGATGTCCAAGAGCCGCGGCAACGTGGCCAATCCCGAGACCGTCATCGCCTCGCACGGCGCCGACGCCCTGCGCCTTTACCTCATGTTCCTCGGCCCGCTCGAGGCCATGAAGCCGTGGAACCCGCGCGGCATCGAGGGCGTGTACCGCTTCCTCCAAAAGGTCTGGCGGGAGTGCCTCGGTGAGGACGGGACGGCCAATCCGAAGATTTCCGACGGCGCGGCGGAACCCGACGACCTGGGCCGGCTGCTGCACGAGACGATCCGCAAGGTCGGCGAGGACATCGAGGCGCTGCATTTCAATACCGCGATCTCGCAGATGATGATCTTTGCCAACGCGCTGCAGAAGGCGCCCGCGGTCCGGACCGCCACGGTCCGTTCCTTCCTCCAGCTCCTGGCTCCGTTTGCGCCGCACATCGCGGAGGAATTGTGGGCGCGCCTGGGCGGCCCTTCCCCCATCCAGCAAGCCCCCTGGCCCCGCTTCGACCCGGCCCGGCTCCAGGCGCAGTCGGCCAAGCTGGTCTTTCAGGTCAATGGCAAGCATCGCGGAGACGCGGTGGCCGCCTTGAACCTGCCCGAGGCCGACGCCGTCGCCCTGGCTCGGGCCCATCCCCGGGTCGCCCCCTTTCTCGACGGCAAGACAGTCAGGAAAATCATCTACGTGCCCAACCGCATTCTCAACTTGGTCATTGAAGATTGAGGCGTTATACGTATTAGTACTATGAGGCGCGTTGGGCATAGAGGTTTGACTTCTCCCTCAGATTGGTCTAGGGAAAACACCCTAGAAGAGCGCCCCCTGCCGGGAAACGTGCTTCCTTGCCCATGAAAACCAAACTCAACCTATTCGCCCTAAGCCTTTTACTGGGGCTTGGTCCGCGATTGGCGTTGGCCGCGGATGGGGGTGGGCCGCCCTCCATCCTGCCGGGAAAGTTCTATGTCACCAGCGTGACGGGGCATGTCGAATGTGTGTCAGACAGCCGGATCTTTGACCTCAAGAAAGGCGACATCATCGTCGGCCGCAACGCCCGGATCAAATCGTTTCCCGGCGGCAACGCCACGCTGCTCTTCTCCAACGAGACCACCTTTTTCGTCGACGAGAAGACCCAGTTCAAGATCGGCAAGTTCGAGCAGCAGCCGTTTCTGCCCAACAACAACCTGGTGATCGAGCCCTCCAACTCCAACACCCTGGTGCAGATGAGCGCCGGCCGGATCGTCATCGCCACGCCCCAGTTGCTCAGCGGCACGAATCTCATTTTCGAAACCGAGCACGCCCATGTCGCCATTCTCAACGGCCAGCCCGGCGGCGAGAAGGCGTTCATCGAAGTGACCGACAAGCAAACCCACTTTGCGCTCATCACCGGTGCGGCCAGCATCCAGGTTCGCGGATCCGACGGCGACTTTGTCTCGATCGGCACGCGCATCAAGTCCGGGGAGCAGGCCTACGTCCGCTACACCCTGACCGGCCAAATCACGCTGGCGGCATCGGCGGATGAGTCGTCCAGCGCCCCGGCCTCCGGGACCGCGGCGAACCCGGGCGGCCCGTCGACCTTTACCGCCAGCACCCATATCGGCGCCCTCCCCGGCGAGGCGGTGATCCTGAGGGTCACCGGCACCGCCACCGCGCGCGCCTCCGATGGCGCCGCGCCGGAAGATCTCGCCACCGGGTCGAAGCTGCGCCAGGGGGCGACGATTATCACCGGGGAGGATGGCGAGGTTTACCTCCAGCCGTTCAACGGCGCGATCGCCGACATCAAGCCCAACAGCCGGGTGGTGATCGAGAAGCTCGCGACCGCGAGCTCGGGCGGCGTGGTGCAGAAGCAGACGGCCCTGCTCGACCTCAAGAAGGGCACGCTGGTTTCGATCCTCGATCCCGATCCCGCCAAGCGCCTGGTCGACAACTACGGCGTGCGGACGCCCCGGGGCATCGCCACGGCACACGGCACCTCCTTTTCCGTGTCGGTGACGGACAATGATTTCTCGGTCGCGGCCACGGCCGACAGCGTCACCTTCGTCACCCCCTCCGGCACCACCTACTCGATCGCCGCGGGCAACATCACAATCACCTCCGCCAGCGGCCAGCCGCAGCCGCCGATCCCGCTCAGCCAGGCCGTGGCCGAGGATCCCGCGATCGCCCGGGTCATCCGGACCGCCGTGAATACCGTCTCCACCGTGGTCCAGAACAACCTCGGTGCCCTGCCGTCCGCTTCCGCGATCAACCTGATCTCCCAGGTGGTCGGCGTGGCATCCGCCGCCATGCCCGCCGCCGCCACCAATTTTGCGAGCCAGGTGGTCGCCGCCGTGAACTCCCCCGGGGCCTCAACCTCCGGCAATGCCGCCGCGGCGACGGCCTCCGTGACCTCGGCGTCAGTCACAGGCGCGCCGGCGCAGGCCGCGCAGATCTCAGCCGCCTCCGCCCGCACGGTGCCCGCGCAGGCGAACACCATCGCCGCGGCCGCCGCCAGCGCGGCCCCGGCACAATCCGTGCAGGTGGCCACCGCCGTCCTCGGCGTGCAGACCACGGCCAACAGCGGCCAGTCGATGACCGCCCTGACCCAGGCCGCCTCGTCCCTCGCCGCCGCGGTGGCCGCTTCCGTTCCGGCCCAGGCCGGGCCCGTCGCCGGCGCCCTGATGCAGGCGATTGCGCTGGCCAATCCCACGGCCACGACGGGAGCGACCACGCAGGCCGGGGCGACCCTCGCCTCCGCCGTCACCACCTCGGTGCCCGCCCAGGCCGCGCCGGTCGCCGCCGCCGTGATGCTCAGCATCACCCAGAGCAGCCCCGCCCAGACCGCGCCGGCCGTGATGTCCCAGACGGCCGCGACCCTGGCCTCCGCCATCACCACCACCGCGCCGGCCCAGGCCGTTCCCGTGGCCACCGCCCTGATGCAATTCGTCTCGCAGACCAATCCGGCCGCCAGCTCGGGGGCCGCCGGCCTGCTCGCCGCCACGGTCACCGCCGCCGCACCCGACGCGGGCAGCGCGATTGTCTCTGCGGTGGCCGCAGCTTCCAACCAATCCACCGCCGCCGTTGCCCAGAGCGCGCAGAGCGCCGCCAGCCAGGCCGCCGCCACCACGACCGCGGCAGCGGTTTCGGTGGCCAGTGCGAGCCAGGCCTCCGCGACGGCCACCCAGTCGACCACGGCGGTTGCTTCCTCCTCCGCCGCGGCCTCGGCGGCCGTGGCTGCCGCCACCACCATCGCCGGCGGCACGACGGCCACCGCGTCCGGCGGCAGCGTCCAGCAGGGAACCTCCATCATTGTCGAGCGGCTCGGCACCAGCACCTACACCGGCATCGCCGACAGCCTGGGATCGGCCAACAGCACGGCCTCCTTCAGCACCACCAATTCGAGTGACAGCGGCGGCGCGACCGCACCGTCGATCTCCGTGACCCCGACGTCGCCCACCACCCTGCCCGACGCTTCCACCGCCAACAGCCCCGGAGGCCAAGGCACCTGACAGTGAGCGAACCAGCAATCTCCTCCCGACTCAATGCGCGACCGATGCCGCCTTTACGCCAGCCTGTTGCTTCTGTGGCTCCTGGCCTCCCCCCGCGCGCGGGCACTCCTGACCTTTAACGACGGCACCGACCAAGTATTCGTGAACGCCACCTACACCTTCGGCTACGACAGCAATGTCTTCACCCAGAACATCGCGCGCGGTTCGTCGACGCAGAGCTGGAGTCTGGGCACCACGTACACCCGCAAGGCTGGGATCATCGGGGTCAATGCCGGGCTGGGCTGGAGTTTCGAGAATTTCGGCCAGTTCGCCGGCCAGAACTTCGCCGATCCGAGCTATTCGCTCACCTTCACCAAAGGGACGGGGCGCACCACCGGCTCCCTCAGCTTCTCCGCCCAGAAGACCGACGTGCCCGATCCCGATGCCAACAACCGCGCCATCGCGTGGGACTACGGCGTCAACCTGAACCTCCGCTATCCGGTGAACGACCGCTACTACTTCACCAACGCCCTGGGCTACAGCAACATTCTTTATACGAACAAGGCGCTCTTCACCAATCTCGGGTCGATCACCGACGGCCTCGATATCAATTATATTTACGACCCCAAGCTGGATTTTTCCGGCGGATACCAGTTCGGCTACAGCCAGACCGACAACACCACCAATTTCGACCAGAGCTTCACGGTGGGCGCCAGCGGGAGCCTGCTGCCGAAATTGACGGGCTCGCTTGACGTGGGCTTCTCCGACCGTGACAGCGATTACGCGGGCACGACTTCCAACTACGGTTCGCTGACCGCCGGCGCCTCGCTGGGGTGGCGCTTTTCCCACCTGCTCAGCTTCTCCAGTGCGGTGGACCGGGCCTTCAGCACCTCTTCCACCGACGTCTCGCTCGACACGACCAGCGTCTCCCTCAATACCGACATCAACGCGATCCGCCGGCTGCGCACCGGCGTCAACATTTCCTACGCCGAGACGCAATTTCTCGGCACGCTCGGCGCGGGGCGCCGGGACACCCTCTGGCAATTCATCGCCAACCTCGGCACCGCGATCACGACCCACGTCCGGGCCAATCTCTCCTATGCCTACATGATAAACTATTCCAATGTGGGCAGCGCCTCCTTCACCAGCGAGAACCTGTCGCTGACCCTGAGCGCCGACTACTAGACCATGATTACCTGCTTCACCCGGACCCTCCGCCCCCTGCTCGCCGGCCTGCTCGCCGCCGCGGCCTTCGCGCCGGCGGGGCGCGCCGCCGATGCCGCCCCGGCGTCCGCCAAGCCGCGCTTCATCTACACCCTGACTGTCACCGACAAGGTCCGGGTGGAGGTCTTTCAGGAGGGCGATCTGACGACGATCACCCGGGTCGATGCGACCGGGAACGTCAACCTGCCCCTGATCGGCGACATCCACCTCGCGGGCCTCACGGTGGAGCAGGCCCAGAAGGCGGTCGCAGCGGCCTACATCGACGGCCGGTATTTGCGCCATCCCCAGGTGACCATCTCGATCGACGAGTACGCCCCGCGCGAGGTCACGATCATGGGGCAGGTCCGGACCCCTTCCCGCTATGAGCTCCCGCTGGAGTCCACCATGTCGGTCGTCGACCTCGTGACCAAGGCGGGCGGATTCACCGATACCGCCAAGGGGACCGACGTCAGCGTCACCCATTACGCCCCGGACGGCACGAAGACCACGGTCAAGGTGGACATCGAAAGCATCATCAAGGGCAAGAAGTCGGCGAAGTCCAATGACAACTCCCTGCTGCTGCAGCCGGGCGACATCGTCTTCGTTCCGGAAAGCATCATATGAGGTCCAACACCATGGCTGAACTCCCACCCACTGCGCTCAAGCCGCAAACCGCCGGCGGCGGCGAAGAAGAGGCCATCCAGAGCCGGACGCTGCGCGACTACTACATCATGCTGCGGGAGCGGATCTGGATCGCGCTGCCGCTCGCCCTGCTGGTGTCGATCGGGCTGGGCTACTGGCAGTCGCGCGCCACGCCGATGTACAGCGCCCGCGCCACCATCCAGTTCGAGAAGCCGGAAACCATCGTCACCAGCCAGGGCGTCGTCGATCCCGGCGTCCATTCCGAGATGGATATCAACACCTATCTCCAGGTCCTGCAGAGCTACAAGCTGCGGCAGAGCGTCATCGACTCCTTCACCCCCGACGAGCAGAAGATCCTGGTGCGCCCGGCGCTCAAGAATCTCGCGCCGGGCCAGCCGCCGCCGTCGGTGGCCGGCTGGCTGGGCGCCGTCATGCCCGACGCGGTGGGCAAGAGCTTCCTGATCAGCATCACCGTCAACCACCAGGATCCCGAGGCGGCGGCGCTGGTCGCCAACCGCTACGTCAAGCAGTTCATGCTGGGCATCCGCGCGGACGTGAGCGGCAAGGACGATTTTGCCATGGGCTTCCTCCAGCAGCGCTCCGACGAGCTCCGCAAGGAATCCGAGGATGCCTCCAACGCGCTTGAAAAGTACATGCGCGACCACCAGCTCGTTTCCCTGGACAAGAGCATCGACCTCGTGACCGATGGCCTGAGAACCGTGAACGGCAACCTCACCAACGCGCGCCTCGCCCTGATCAACGAGTCCAATCTGGTCCAGCAGATCCAGGACTTCCGCGCCAAGGGCCGCGACCTGCTCGACATCGACTACATCGCCGGCCACGGCGCGGTCAGCGGGCTGCGGGCCCAGCTCAGCGGGCTCGTCCAGCAGAAGGACGCGCTCGCGGAGCGTTACCTCGAGCGCCACCCCCTGATGGTCGAGGTGGATGGCAAGATCGCCGTGACCAAGGACCTGCTCAATCGGGAGATCAGCCAGGCGATCGAAGACCTCAATGCCAGCATCGCCGAGAGCCGCCGGAACGTGGACTCCCTGCAGCGCGAGTACGACAAGCGGGAAAAGGAGGAGCTGGCCCTGCGCGCGATGAAGGTCGACTATGACAACCTCCAGACCCAGGCGGACGCCGCCGCGAGCAATTACAAGTCGATCCTCGACCGGCTCAACCAGACCAACACCACGCGGGACCTGGAAACCATCCCGCTGCACGTGCTCGACTGGGCGCAGGTGCCCGGGGCGCCCTTCATGCCGAACTTCGGCCACATCCTCCGCCTGTCCGTCAGCCTGGGCGTGCTCACCTTTGTCGTCGTCGCCGTCGGCCTGACCTTCATCGACGACCGGATCAAGAGCGCCTGGGACATCGAGAGCTACATCGGCGTCAACCTCCTCGGCATCGTCCCCGACCTCTCCGGGGTCAAGAACGACGAGAAGTACACGATGATGCTCGACAACAAGCAGACGTCGGGCATCGAGCCCTTCCTCAACATCTACAGCTCGATCAAGATCCATTCGAAGCTCGACTACCCCAAGTCGATCCTGATCACCAGCACGATTCCCGGGGAGGGCAAGACCCTCATTTCCAGCAACCTCGCGGGCTGTTTCGCCCGGCACGGCAAGAACACGCTGCTGGTGGACTGCGACCTGCGCCGCCCCATGCTCCATCGCCATTTCCGGCAGCAGAACAATGTCGGCCTGATCTCGTGGTTCGAGAGCGGCGCGAGCCTGGAGGGGAACCTGGTCACCAATCCCCACCTGGGCATCACCAAGATCGCGGAGAATTTCTCGCTGCTGAGCTCGGGCGGACGCTCCAAGAGCCCGACCGAGATGCTCGAAACCCCCGTCTTCGGGCAGCTGCTCGAGCAGCTGAAAAAGCACTACGACCTGATCGTGGTCGATTCGCCGCCGATGGGGGCGGTGACCGACGCCCTGCTGCTCGCGTCCCGGACCGACGAGATCGTCTACGTCTGCCGGTTCAACCGCGCCTACCGCAAGCACATCAAGCTCTACATGCGGACGCTGCTCAACGGCAAGAACGTGGTCCTGGGCATCGTGCTCAACGGCCTGTCGCCCCGCCGCATCGAATACTACTCGAATTACCGCTATTACCGGAGCTACAAGAAGTACTACGGCGCCCAATCCTGATCGAAGGGGCCAGGTCGATGACATGGCAGTCGCGTTACGCGACTGCCATATCATCGACCTGACCCCTTCTCCGCATCGTGCCACCGCCCTCCGCCTTTCTTCCCGCTGGATTTGATCCCGCCAAGCCGGTCGCGCTCATCGCCGGCCAGGGACTCTACCCTCAGCTCCTCGCCGCGTCCATCCGGCGGGCCGGCGTGCCGGTGAAGCTGGTGGCCTTCGAGGATGAAACGCCGCCCGAGCTGGTTGCCTCGTTTCCAGAGGCCGACCGCCGGACCCTGCTCGTCGGCCAGATCGGCAAGGCGCTGCGCACCCTGGAGGACTTCGGCGCCGGGTACGCCCTGATGGCCGGGCAGATCACCCCCCGCCGGCTGTTCAAGGGCCTGCATCCCGACCTCAAGGCCACCCGGATGCTGTTTTCCCTCAAGCGGCGCAACGCCGAGACGATCTTCGGGGCGGTCGCGGCCGAGATCGAGGCCCTGGGGATCGCGGTGCTGGACGCGCGCGCCTTCCTCGACGACCAGCTCGCGACGTCGGGCGGCATGACCGGGCGTTCCTTCCCGGTCGAGCGCGAGTACCTGGACCACGGCGTGCACATTGCCCGCGAGTGCGCGCGGCTCGACATCGGCCAGGGCTGCGTCGTCCGCCGCGGCACGGTGCTCGCGGTCGAGGCCTTCGAGGGCACGGACGAGATGCTGCGCCGCGCCGGCGGGTTTCGCAGCGACTCCGCCCTGCTGGTCAAGACCGTGAAGGCGCGCCAGGACTACCGCTTCGACGTCCCCTGCTTCGGCCTCCGCACCCTGGAAGCCATGCGCGAGGCGCAGATCTCCGCCGCCGCGCTGGAGGCCGGTCGCGTCATCATGCTCGACAAGCCGGCCGTGCTGGCCGCCGCCCGGGACTGGGGGATCAGCCTGTTCGGTTTCGAATAAGGGACCCCACCCGTCTCCAGGTTGTGCGTCTCCACGCTGGCTTGCGCTTTGGCCGATCGGGCGCACATTGACTGGCCATGCCGAAAGATCTCATTGCCGCGATCGTGAAGGGGGTCATGCCCACCGACAACGCCTGCGCCGTCTTCCTCGGCAACGAGGAGAAGACCTTCGTCATCTCCGTCGACAACTTCGTGGGCAACGCCATCCAGATGACCCTGCGGGGCGAGAAGAAATCCCGCCCCCTGACGCATGACCTGATCGGGAGCATCCTGCTCGGCCTCGGCGCCCGCCTCGAGCACGTGGTGATCAACGACGCGCGCGAGGGCACATTCTACGCCCGCGTCTTCCTGCGGATGGAAAATGAGCTCGCCCGCAAGATTGTCGAGATCGACGCCCGGCCGAGCGACTCCATCGTGCTCGCCCTCCAGCAGCAGCGCCCGATCTACGTGACCCGCGCCGTCTTCGATGCCGTGCAGGACATGTCGGAAATCCTCGAGAGCGTCCTCAAGCAGCAGGCGGAGGAGGAAGACTCCCCCGAGGCATGAATCTGGGTTCCCCGGGTTTGCCCCTGACGGCCCTGGCGCCGATGCAGGACGTCACGGATCTCGCGTTCATGCGCGTGATCGCGCACTACGGCGCGCCGGACCTTTTCTTCACCGAATTCTTCCGGGTGCACGCCCAGTCGCGACCGGAGCGGCATATCCTGCGGTCCATCGACGAGAACGACACCGGCCGGCCGGTGTTCGCGCAGCTGATCGGCGAGGACATCCCGCACCTGGTGCGCACGGCGCGCGAGCTGGCGCGCCATCCCATCGCGGGCATCGACCTCAACCTGGGCTGCCCGGCGCCCAAGGTCTACCGCAAGAACGTCGGCGGCGGCCTGCTGCGCGAACCGGCGCGAATCGCGGAAATCCTCGCCGCCCTGCGCGACGCCGTGCCGGGCCGGCTGACCGTCAAGATGCGCCTGGGCTTCGATGACACCGCCGGCTTCGAGCACCTGGTCGGGCTGGTGAACGCGCATCGCGCCGACCTGCTGAGCGTGCACGGCCGCACCGTGCGCGAGATGTACCGCAGCGAGGTGCACTACGACCTGATCGGCCGGGCCGCCGCGCTCGCGCGCTGCCCCGTCCTCGCCAACGGCAATGTCACCTCCGCGGCCAAGGCCGCCGCCGTGCTGGCCGCCACCGGCGCCCGGGGGGTGATGATCGGCCGGCATGCGATCCGCAATCCCTGGATCTTCTCGCAGATCCGCGCCGCCAGCGCGGGGCGGGCGGTCGCGCGCGTGGCGCTGGCGGACGTGCGCGGCTACATCGACCGGCTGTACCACGCGACGCGGACCCCGGAGATTCCGGAGCGCGCCCACGTGAACAAGATGAAGAAGTACCTCAACTTCGTCGGCCAGAGCGTGGACGCCGCGGGCGCCTTCCTCCACGAGATGCGCCGCACCGCGACCGAGGCGGAGCTGTTCGCGGTCTGCGACCGCCACCTCCTCGCGGACCCCGACCGCGAGTTTTCCCCCGAGCCCTACCCCGGCGTGATCGCCCGGCCCAACTGCGAGACGCCCGACGCCGACGGCTGCTCGCTCGAGACGGTCACCGCATAACCGGCCCCGCGACGGCTGCCTTGAAAGTAGACGCGACGTCCCGTCGCGTTCCTCCGAGGGAAGAGGCAGCATGCCTCCTCTACCTTCAAGGCCTCGGAACACATTATTTCGCCATTCCGGCGGGCATGAAGGTAGACGCCACATTCTGTCGCGTCCGGAAGCGGCAGGATGCCGCTTCCAACTTACGATGCGCTTCCACCTTATTCCAGCCCCAGCGCCTTGCGCCCGCCCGGCGAGATCATCTGCGGCGTCCAGATCGGGTCCCAGACAATGTGCACCTTGGCAGAGGCGACGGTCGGAAGCGCGGCGATCTTCCGGCGCGCATCCTCGGCGATGGTGGGTCCCATGCCGCATCCCTGCGCCGTCAGGGTCATTTTCACGTCGACGGCGTGCTGCCCAGCCGGCGTCGGCTCGATCGCCAGGTCGTATACCAGCCCGAGATCGACGATATTCACCGGGATCTCGGGGTCGAAACAGGTCCGCAACGCCGCCCAGACGGCCTGCTCATCAAAGGGGGGACCGTCGACTGAACTCGGGGCGAGCCCCGGGACGGGGCTTGCAACCGCGCTCGAGTAGCCCTCGATCGCCCCGGCGCTTTCCTGGGCTATCTGGAATAGCCCCCGATCGGTCCGGACCGTCACGTTGCCGCCGAGGGTCTGGGTGATGAAGACCTCCGTCCCGGCCGGAAGGGACACGGCGTGGCCCGCGGGTATGGCGGTGGCGGGACAAGCGCGGAGGAGTCGATGGGAGGACATGGATGGAGGCTAATGCACAGCCAGGTCGAGGGGCAAGCGGGCATAAATCCCGATCGGGTCGTTGAAGGCGCGCAGCTTCGCCAGCTCGGCCTCGAACCGACCCTCGAGCCGCGACGCGATCCCGGGCGCGCGGGCCCGCGCCGCGTCCGGCACAACCTCCCCGAGCAGCTCCTCGAGCTGGTCCGCGAGACCCTTCTTTTCCGGATATTCCACGATACGGTAGCCAGCGACCAGGCCGGCCTTCCCCGCGGCATAGGCGACCGCCGCGTCGAGGCCGCCGAGGGCGTCCACCAGGCCATTGCGCCGGGCCTCCTCACCCGACCAGACCCGGCCCTGCGCGATTTCCTCGACCTGCTCCCGCGTCATTTTCCGACCTTCGGCGACCTTGCCGATGAACTGGGCGTAGGTCCAATCCACCACCCGCTGGAAGACTGCCAGCTCCTCGGCGGTCTTCGGGCGGTAGAAAGTGAGGGAATCCGCGAACTTGCCCGTTTTCGCCCCGTCCACCGTCACGCCGAGGTTGTTGAGCAGCCGCTGCACGTCGAACTGGATGCCGAAGACCCCGATCGACCCGGTGATGCTCGTGGGTTCGGCAAAGATGCGGTCGCTGCAGGCGGAAATCCAGTACCCGCCGGACGCCGCATAGGAGCCCATCGAGACGATGACCGGCTTGACCGCGCGCGTCAGGCGGATTTCGCGCTCGATCGCCTCGGCGGCCGTCGCGCTGCCGCCCGGGCTGTCGACGCGCAGCACCACCGCCTTGACGTCGTCGTCCTCGCGCAGCTTGCGGAATTCGCGGGCAAAGGCGGACCCGCCAACCTCGCCCCATTGGCCGTCTCCGTCCACGATATCGCCCTCGGCATAGACCACGGCCACCTCCCGGCCGGAGTCCCTCTCCCTGGGTTCCCG
>Ga0302319_10004875_pt1 | contig 27344 bp, 14 predicted proteins | sample Bog_T0_2_FD_203319 | JGI IMG/M metagenome (GOLD analysis project Ga0302319, IMG submission 203319) | Peat permafrost microbial communities from Stordalen Mire near Abisko, Sweden - Bog_T0_2 | ecosystem: Environmental > Terrestrial > Soil > Wetlands > Peat | place: Sweden: Abisko, Stordalen Mire... | reverse complement strand
TCTCTTTCCGCACTTTTTGCGAGAGCGGTAATGGCACCTAAGACTCGCAGAGACTCTTCCTGCGTCTGCTTCTGATTTCTGCGCAGAAACTCAGGAGAAATCGAATACGGAAAACCCAATGTCTGCACCGTGCCCGTCTTGATTGCACGCTCGGCACCTATCTCGTTGACCACAATCCCGATGATCTCCAGGTTCTCTGCAACATCGATGAGTTGCAGCACCAACTCCGAATCTGCCATTTGTGGAACAGCGGAAGGCGAGACAAAACTTACTGCGTCGATAGCTGTGAACCCCGACGCAACAAGCCTTTGCAGATAATCGGCCTTTCGCTGCGCAGGAATGAGGCTGGGCAATCCCTGCCACGCATCCCTTGGACACTCAACAATTTTGACCGACTCACTCATATGCCGTTTCCAACCAGTCGCAACTCAAGGCGCTGACTTAGCCGCGAGATGGATACACCTTGAGTATCTCTCGGGCAATCACCATGCGTTGAATCTCGCTTGTCCCCTCGCCGATCGTACATAGCTTTACATCGCGATAATACTTCTCGGCGGGATAATCCTTGATAAAGCCATATCCGCCGAATAGCTGCACCGCGTCGTTGCAGATGCGCACCGCAACTTCGCTGGCATAGAGTTTCGCCATCGACGATTCGCGCGTCACCTTCCGTCCGGCATCCTTCAGCACCGCAGCGCGCTGGGTGAGCAGCCGCGCCGCATCAAGTTCGGTCGCCATGTCCGCAAGCTTCCACTGAATGCCCTGGAACTCCGCGATTGCCTTGCCAAATTGCCGGCGTTCCTTGACATACTTCAACGCCGCATCGAGTGCACCACGCCCGATTCCCAGCGCTAATGCAGCAATCGATATGCGTCCGCCATCGAGGACCCGCATCGCATCGACAAAGCCTTCGCCTTCTGCGCCGAGCAGGTTTTCGGCGGGGATTTCGCAGTCCTCGAAAATCAGTTCGCTGGTATCGCTTGCTCTCAGCCCGAGCTTGTTCTCTTTCTTGCCTGGCCTAAACCCCGGAGTTCCCTTCTCTACCAGGAATGCCGACAGCCCATGCGTTCCTTTGCTCTTGTCCGTCACCGCAATCACAACCGCAATGTCAGCATGATGGCCGTTGGTGATGAAGGTCTTGTTTCCGTTCAGCACGTACCGGTCGCCCTTCCTTACCGCGGTGGTTTTGGCAGCGCTTGCGTCGGAACCTGAGCCTGGCTCGGTGAGCGCCCATGCAGCCAACCACTCGCCGCTCGCAAGCAGCTGAACATACTTCCGTTTCTGCGCCTCGTTGCCCGCAAGATAGATATGATTTGTCCCCAGCGAGTTATGAGCGGCCACTGTGATGCCAATCGAGCCATCAACGGCCGATAACTCCTCAATGGCCAGCACATAGTCCACATAACCCAGGCCGGCGCCACCGTATTCCGGAGGAAAGATGACGCCCAGCAACCCCATGGCGCCAAGCTTCCGGATAACTGACGTTGGTAGATCGCAGGCTTCGTCCCATGCCATTACGTTTGGGGCTATCTCCCTGGCGGCGAAGTCCCGAATCTCGCGACGGAGATGCTCTTGGTCTTCCGTCAATACGAAGGGATATAAATTCGTCGCCTGCTCAAGTTCGACGGTCATCAGGTCTCCTTTACGATCTGCTGTTCTCCGCGCCTGTTCATAAACAGAACGCGGCCGTGGAAATTCACGAAATCAAGTTTGAAGGACCCCGGGATTGAATCTGGGTACATCGGGATTCAAGGCACAAGCCTCCAAAGCGGTGATGAGGACATCGCGGGTCTTCGCGGGGTCGATGATCGCGTCGATCCAAAGGCGTGCAGCGCCGTAACGCGGATCGGCTTGCGCATCGTAGGTGTTTTTGATCTCGTCGTAGAGAGCTTTCTTCTCCGGTTCTGAAAGCACTTTTCCGCCGCGCTCCATCTGCCTGGCGCGAACCTCCGCGAGCGTGCCGGCCGCGGAAGCGCCGCTCATTACGGCATAACGCGCCGTGGGCCACGCAAATAGAAAGCGCGGATCATAGGCTTTGCCGCACATCGCATAGTGCCCCGCGCCGAAGCTTCCGCCGATGATGACACTGATCTTCGGTACGACGCTGGTGCTCACAGCCGACACCATTTTGGCTCCGGCGCGGATGATGCCAGACCACTCTGCATCCTTACCCACCATGAACCCATTCACGTCATGCAGGAAGATGAGTGGCACCAGGTTCTGGTTGCAATCCATGATGAAGCGCGCCGCTTTTTGCGCACTTTCGGTATAGATGACACCGCCGACTTCGATGCGGTTCATGCCCGCGGACGGACCCATGGCCACCGTCTGATTTTGATTGGTCTTTTGATTTGCTACGATGCCTACTGCCCGGCCGCCTATACGCGCATATCCGCAGAGCAAGGTGCGGCCAAAATCGGCCTTATATTCATCGAACTCACTGCGGTCCACGATGCGCGCAATCACTTCTCGCATGTCGTAGACATTGCTTGTTCCAGGCGCTGGATTCAATAGCCCGTATAAGTCCTCCGCCGCAAATGCGGGTGCGTCCTTCATAACATCGAACGCGATGGAGTTATAGACACGGCGGTCGGAGTTGCTATGCCGTGCGCCCATCTTATCTACCAGGGATCGCATCCTGGCCAGGCAGAGATGGTCGTTCGGCTCCTTGAAGTCCACCGTTCCCGATATCTCCGCATGCATGGCGGCGCCGCCTAACTGTTCCGCATCGGTCCTTTGACCAATGGCGGCCTGCACGAGCGACGGCCCAGCGAGAAATAATCCTGAGCCCTCTGTCATCAGGACGGTATCGGTCATCACCGGCAGATAGGCCCCGCCGGCCACGCACATTCCCATGATTGCGGTAATCTGGGGAATGCCAAGCGAACTCATGACCGCGTTGTTTCGGAAAACTCTGCCGAAGTCGTCGGTGTCCGGAAATACATCTTCCTGGAGCGGCAAGAATACTCCGGAGGAGTCAACGAGGTAGAGCGTAGGAATCCGATTCTCCAGCGCGATGGTCTGGGCGCGGAGCACTTTCTTGGCCGTCACGGGAAAAAACGCGCCCGCTTTCACAGTGGCGTCATTGGCGATGATCATGCACAGACGTCCGCACACGCGACCGAGTCCGGTGACTACGCCTGCACTAGGAGCGCCGCCGTATTCGGTATACATTCCGTGAGCCGCCCAAAGCCCAAGCTCCAGAATCTCTGTGCCCTCGTCGAGCAGCAGGCTGAGCCGTTCTCTGACCGTGAGACGGCCCTTGGCACGCTGGGCTTCCGCGGCCTTCGGACCGCCACCGAGCCGGATCGAATCCTCTTCTTTACCCAGCGCCGCCATCAATTCCTTGAGTTCCATCCTGTTCGCAAGTGCACGTGGAGCTTGCGTGTCGAACTGCGACCCAAGGCGGTTGTCGAACTTCAAATCATCCCCCATTGCACCGACCATGAAAACTGGAAAACTATAGCATGTCTTTTATCATGGACGCACCCTACCGGTCCGCACCTGGCTTTAAGGTCTTGGATGGGCGGCCAACCGAGGCACTATGATGCATATCTTGTTGGATTCCCTGAGGCCACAGAAAGAGGCCTGCGGACCCAAACTCGCGGAAGGAAGCTGCTTCTTATTGAAGAGTTATCCGCCTGGCGGGGAATTCGCATCTTAGAATTAGCGGAGAAGGCAATCGTAAGAATGCGGGAGGCCAATGTGACCCAGGGTGCCATCACAATTTCGCCCGGTGCGCGGTTTAAGGCCGCCATGACGCTGGCGATCCTCGCGGACGCACTTCAAATCGCCGTCTTTCCCCTGTTTGTCGAGGGCGCCGCATCGCCTGTGGATGACATGCTTGATTTGGGAATGGGTGCTGCCCTGTTCTACCTTCTCGGTTGGCACTGGGAATTCCTGCCATCGTTCCTGGGGAAACTCGTGCCCGGAGTCGATTTGGCGCCATTCTGGACGATAGCGGTAGCTAACGTTTACCGAAAATCGAAGGACACGATAATAACGTTAGAGGGAAATCGCGAGGCTCCTCCTTCTCCCCCTGACCGCAACTGAGCAATATCTGGAGCAGCCCCCCGCGTATCTAATGCCTGCGACCGCAATCCAACACATCCCAAGATCCGAGTCATGAATCGCGATTATGTGATCCCAAATCAACCGGGATGACTGTTCCCACTGCGATGCTTGCGAGGCGCTTATCAGCGGCTGCTCCTTCAATCTCACTGTTAATTTCAGCTCCGAGAAGTAACATCAGACCGGTGATGTAAAACCACATGAGCAGAATGATGACTGCACCAAGGGATCCGTATGTAAGAGAGTAACTGGGGAAGTAATGGAGGTAGACGCGGAGACCGAGAGAGCAAAGCAGCCAGCCTACGATGCCAATGGCTCCGCCGGGCGTGAGCCAGCGCCAGCAGCGAGCTTTGACGTTGGGCGCCCAGTAGTAAATTACAGCGATGGCCAGGGTTAAGAGTGCGGTTGCAATGGACCAGCCAATCACTCTTGAGAAAGCAGCGGCCGCGTCCGCAAGCAGGTCCTGATGGATGGTTCGATGAGCCAAAGTCGCGAAGAAGTCGCCTCCGAGTAAAGAAGCAAGTCCGACTGTAAAAATGAACGTGAGGACGACAGTGAGGGCGATGGCACAGAGGCGGGCGACGAAGTAGGAACGGGTGTCATCGACTTTGTACACATCGTTCAGCGTGTCCTGTACGGCTGATATGCCGACCGAAGCCGACCAGATGGCGGCGATTAGCCCGAATGTCAACTTCCCGGAACTGGACGCTGCCGCTGTTTCATTGAATGTGTGCAGGACTGCGCTGAGGGCCGTCGTCGGGATGATCAGCGCGAGATAGTCCAGGAGGCGATCGTAGAACTGGTGGGCGGATTGTGCAACCAGGCCGAGAATCGAACTGGCACTGAAGAGGGTAGGAAAGAGAGCGAAAAGGAAGTAGAACCCAAGTTCGGCAGACCGGCCAAAGATTCGATCTGCGACCACGGAGTTCCATGTGCGCATCGCGACAACACGGACAGGAACGCCCTGTAGATCCCAAAGTGAATGGACGGGCCAGCGGGACACAAACTCCCATACTCGCTGTTCTGAGCGATCCAGTTGAGAGGCGGGGCTGGAGTGTGCGGCGCGGATAACGATCCTTCACGGTCCGGGCAGAATGCATCCGGACTCTTCATTTCATTGGATGCCTGCAAGGTTTAACGGACAGCATGAACCGGCAATGTAATTTCCGTGAGTGCGGAAAAAATAGCGGCCTGATATCCCGCTGGTCGAAACAGGTGGTCAAACCCGCATGCTTAAATGGGCATCTCAAAAACCAGTGAAGCGATTCACAAATCCCGATGCGAATGAGAGTGTTTGGAAATTCCCTTGTCTAGCTCGACGAAATCAGCGTCTGCCTTTTTTGTCACACACGCGGTACGATGGGTATTCGCAGCGGCCATGGTTTTCGCCATCGCGGGCGCACCTTCCGGTCTTTCTGCTCAAGGCGTGGCGGAGTCGTCACATCCGACTCCCCCAAATCCAGCGACCGATGCGCAGATTCTTTCCAGTTATGAAGGCCAGAACGTAACGGAGATTGAAGTAACCGGGCGCCCGCAGTCTTCCGCAGCGGAGTTTGAGCCGCTATTTGCCCAAAAGGCGGCGGAACCATTTTCGACCGACAGGGTAAACAGCACATTGGCCGCATTGAAGGCCAGCGGAAAAGCCCAGAATGTGCGCGTGGAAGTGGATGCAGAGGCGGATGGGGTGCGGGTGCTGTTCATGCTGGAGCCTGCGGTCTACTTTGGGATCTTTCAGTTTCCTGGTGCGGAAAGATTCAACTATTCGCGGCTGGTGCAGGTGGCCAATTTTCAGGCGCAGACGCCTTTCAGTGCGGCCGACGTAGAAAAGGACCGGCAGGCATTGATCACATTCTTTCGGCAACAGGGGTATTTTGAGGCGAAGGTGAATGCAGAGGTCAAGCTGGACTCCGCAAATGAGCTGGCCAATCTTCTCTTTAATTGTCAATTGAATCGCGCAGCGAAGTTTGGAGCGTTGGACATTGTGGGCGACGACGCTGAAGAAATCGCATCGCTGAACCATAGCCTGCAGACATTTCTCTCGCGCGCACGAGGGTCGGCAATTCGTCCGGGAAAAAGCTACCACTATACCACTCTCACCAAAGCTGCCGAGTATCTCCAGTCGCAGCTTGAAAAGAAGGGGCGCCTTGGAGCGCAGGTGAAGCTTGCGGGTGCTGAGTACAACGCCGACACAAACCGAGCAGACATTCATTTCACGTTGCAGCCAGGGCCGGCTTCGACGGTCACGATTCAAGGCGCGCACTTACACAGTTGGACGCGGAAAGCGTTGCTGCCCGTGTACCAGGGCGTGGGTGTGGACGAGGAGTCAGTGGAAGAAGGCAGGCAGACACTGATTTCGTTTTTCCAGACGAAAGGATTCTTCGATGCAAAAGTTGAAGCCCAGCTAAAAACGGGGCCCGGGGGCAAAGCGGTTGTCTACCAGATTACGAAGGACGCGAAGCACAAGGTGGCCGCGGTGGAGGTGTCCGGGAACAGCAAGGTGCCGGGATCGGAGTTGACGCCGCACCTTACCGTAACCAAGGAGCACCTGTTTTCACCGGGGAAATTCAGCCAGCAGCTATTGCGCTCCAGCGCGAACAACTTGAGGGCGGTGTATCAGTCTGAAGGATTCAGCAACGTGCAGGTGACGCCGAGCGTGACGAACCGCGGGGGTGACATCAATGTACAATTCCGCGTGAACGAAGGACCGCAAGATGTGGTGAAGTCCCTGACGATCCAGGGCAACGACACAATGTCTGCAGCTCAATTTGCGCCAGGGGGATTGAAACTGGCGGCAGGGCAGGCGTATTCGCAGGCACATGTGGAGGCGGACAGAGCCAACATTGTGGCGCACTATTTGCAGGCCGGGTATCTGAATTCGAGTTTCCGCGAGACGGCAACCGAAGTGTCAAAGGATGACCCGCACCACATCAACGTCGTGTACCAGATATACGAGGGGCCGAAAGTGACGGCCGGGAACCTGGTGACACTGGGACGCAATCACACGAAGCAGCAGCTTATCGACCAGGATCTTGCAGGCATCAAGCAAGGCGAGCCGCTGACTGAGTCAGAGCTACTGATGGCAGGGAGCAAGCTGTACGATCACACGGGTGTGTTCGATTGGACCGAAGTGGACCCCAAGCGCCAGATCATTACGCAGGATGCAGAAGACGTCGTGGTCAGGGTGCACGAGGCGAAGAGAAACCAGATCACTTACGGCTTTGGGTTTGAAGTGATCAACCGCGGTGGAAGCATTCCAAGCGGAACCGTGGCGCTGCCTAACCTGCCGCCGATTGGCCTGCCCCCAACCTTTACCACCAGCGAGGTCACGTTTTACGGACCGAGAGGAACATTTCAATACACACGCAACAATGTGGGCGGAAAGGGCGATTCACTCTCCTTCACCGGATTCGCGGGAAGACTGGACCAGCGCAGTGCCGCTTACTACATCGTTCCGGATTTTCTCTGGTCGCCATGGAAGGCAACATCGTCGATCTCCTTCGACAACAATGAAGAGAACCCCCTGTTCTCCTCAAGGCAGGAGCTTGCAAGCGCGCAGTTGCAACGACCGCTGGATATAGCACAGAAGAACACTCTGTTTCTTCGCTATAGCTTCACCCAGACGGACCTGACGCGCATCCTGATTCCCGACTTGGTTCCAACTGCAGATCAGCACGTGCGTCTGTCCACCGCAGGCCTAAACCTGACTCGCAACACGCGCGACAACCCGCTGGATGAACACAAGGGAGTACTTGTGTCGGCGGAACTGGACATGAATGCGACGAAGCTGGGATCAAGCGTGAACTTTGCAAAATTTACCGGGCAGGCGGCTTTCTACAAGCAGGGCTTTCACAACATCGTGTTCGCAAACAGCCTGAGGATCGGGCTGGCGCAACCGTATGCGAACAGTCGCGTGCCTCTGAGCGAAGAGTTCTTTACCGGGGGCGGAAACACGCTGCGCGGATTCCCGCTGGACAGCGCAGGGCCGCAACGCCAGGTTGACGTTTGCAGTTCGGGATCGAGCACAGCCTGCACCAAGATCCTGGTTCCCAGTGGAGGCAACGAACTGCTGTTGATTAACGCTGAAGCGCGGATTCCGCTGACGATTAAGAAGGGGTTGAGCCTGGCAACGTTCTACGATGGCGGCAACGTATTTCCAAGGGTGGGATTTTACGGCTTTGCTTCAAACCACAACAGCAGCAACGCGGTCCTTGGGCTCGGCTACTCAAACAACGTTGGCCTGGGGCTGCGCTATGCGACTCCAGTGGGCCCGGTGCGCATTGACGTGGGACGGAACCTGGATCCGATCCAGGGTATCAACGCAACACAGTACTTCATCACCATAGGGCAGGCCTTTTAGAGTGGGAGCGACATGAACTTTTCTGAGTTGCTAGCCGAACTTCGCGATCCATCGAACCCGCGCTGGCACAAGGCGCGACACCCGTTCTCCAAGGTCATGGCCAGGATCTCTGTGGCGATGACGGCCTTGACGCTGATCGTTGCCGTTGGCATTGCAATCCTGTTGAACGATGCGCGGTTCCACGGCTATGTAATTCGTACTGCGGAGGCGCAAGCCAGCGAAAGCTTGGGCGTGCGCGTGCAGCTCCAGAACTTTGCGGTCAATTTTTCAAACCTGAGCGTAGACCTATATGGACTCACGATTGATGGAGCGAGCCCGTACTCAAATCCGCCGCTGCTTCAGGTGGATCGCGTGCAGGCCGGCCTGCGCATTGTGTCCCTGCTGAACAAAACTTGGTACCTGAATAACTTTGAACTCCACCATCCCGTCGTGCGGGTAATTGTGGATGCAAAGGGCGTCTCGAATATTCCGACCGTCAAGAGCAGCGGGCAAAGCAGCAACACATCGGTGTTTGACCTGGGTGTGCGGCATGCTGTGCTTGAACACGGTGAGTTCTACTACAACGACAAACCGGCGGAAATTGCGGCCGACCTGCATGATCTGGAAGTGAAGACGTCGTTCAACAGTCTGTTGAAGAAGTATTCAGGCAGGGTGGCGTATTCCAATGGGCGGCTGGTGTACGGCACGCTCCATCCTGTTACGAACAACCTGGAGACGGAGTTTGACGCGACCGCTACTACATTTCAGGTTACGCATGCGAAGGTGACAGCCGGCAACTCGGCGGTGTCGTTTGCTGCAGCGCTAAACAACTACAGCGATCCGGATGTGCACGGAAACTTCGACATTGTCCTCGATGGCAAACAGCTGGGCGCCATTTTGAACGAGCCCACAGTGCCGACCGGCATGGTGCACACAGCCGGGACCATCGCGTTCAAGCTGGCGGCGGGGCGGACATACATTGATGAGCTGACTGTTGATGGGAACCTGGACAGCCGCGAGCTGAACGTTCATACGCGGGCGATCCGCACGCAGATTAATGACATTGCGGCGCACTATGGATTGGCGAATGGCAATGTGGTTCTGCATGATCTGCGTGCCAGGGTGCTTGGCGGCGCATTGACTGCGCAAGGGACAATGAAACAGGTCAGCGGTAATTCGCACTCGGAGATGACGGCGGAGGTGCGCGGGGTTTCCTTGGCGGACATTTTACGGGTACTTGGGCCCGCAGCACAATCGAGCAACGCAACCATCGCTGGAACTCTGAATGCGCAAGGGAATGCGACTTGGGGAAACAGCTTTAACGATCTTGTGGCGCACGCCGATGCAACGGTAAAGGGACAGGTGCAGCGAGGACGAAGCGCCACAGTTCCGGCTTCAACAGCCAGGTCGAGCGAGGCCACGAATGCCGTTGCTGCACCAACGGCTTTCCCGTTGCGGAGTGAGATCCACGCCACCTATAACGGGAGCAATCAGCAACTGGCGCTCGAGCAGAGTTATGTGAAGACGCCTCAGACCACACTTACGATGAATGGTGTGGTGAGCAGACGTTCTAGCGTGAGCCTTAATCTGGAGGCCAACGACTTGCGCGAATTGGATGCGCTTGCCGAAATGTTTCGTAATGCGGCGCCGGGGCAGACATTGCAACCGCTGGGACTTGCGGGGGCTGCGACCTTCCAAGGGAATGTGCAGGGTTCTATGGCGGAGCCGCACCTAACGGGCCAACTCTCGGCGACAAATCTTCAGTACAGAGGAACCGGCTGGAAGGTGTTTCGTGCCGCGGTGGACGGGAGTCCGTCCCTATTGAGCGTACAACATGCAGAGCTGGACCCCGCATCCCATGGGCACATTACTTTCAGTGCCAGCGCCGGTGTGAGTAAGTGGTCATTCACTGAAAATAGTCCGGTGCAGATTCAATTAAACGCGTCGCAGATAGACATTGCGGATCTGACAAAGTTGGCAGGCCAAGAGATTCCCATCACCGGCACGCTGACCGCGGCGATTGCAATGCATGGCACGGAGTTGAATCCGGTCGGGAATGGGAATGTAACATTGGTGAACTTGACTGCCTACGAACAGCCTGTGCAGTCGGCAAAGCTTACGTTTGCTGGCACGGGCGCTGAGGTGCATGGCGATCTTGTTGTCGATTTGCCTTCGGGGAGCATGAAGGGGAGCGCGACGGTGCGCCCGCGCGATAAGACTTACACAGCGGAGTTGAACGCGACAGGAGTCGATCTAGGCAAACTGCAGGCAGTGAGTTCTAGAAACTTGAAGATCACAGGCGTGGCGGGGCTGCATGCCAAGGGGCAAGGTTCTTTTGACAATCCGCAGTTGGATGCAGCGTTGGAGATTCCGACGCTTTCAGTGCAAGGCCAAAATATTACAACCATAAAGCTACAGGCGAACGTAGCAAATCATATCGCGAATGCGACGGTGCAGTCGTCGGCGTTGAATACATCAATCCAGGCTAAGGCGAAGATCGAACTCACCGGAGATTACCTGACGGACGCGACGCTGGATACGCAAGGCATTCCCCTGGGACCGCTGATTGCGGTGTACGCACCACAGGCCGACGGCGTGACCGGGCAAACTGAGATCCATGCCACAATCCATGGGCCGCTGAAGAATCAGAAGCAGCTTGAGGCACATGTAACCATCCCCGTTCTGAAGGTGGCGTACGGTAGCACCGTTGAGCTGGCGGCAGCATCCCCCATACACGTCGACTACAAGGATGGAGTCGTCAAAGTGCAGCGCTCGACTATCAGCGGAACGGACACGGAACTGCAGTTCGAGGGGAGCGTTCCGGCGAACGGAAACGGACCGATGGCGTTGATGCTTGTGGGTTCAGTGAACATGCAACTGGCGCAGTTGTTCAATCCGGATATCAGAACTTCGGGGCAGGTAAAGTTCAACATCAATACACGTGGTCCGGTAAACAGCGCAGATTTTGCGGGGCAGATCAGCATTGAGGATGTCAACGTGGCTTCGAATGATCTGCCGGTGGGTTTGCAGCATTGCAACGGAGTTCTTACGCTAACCAGGGACCGTTTGAACATCAGCAGTTTCAAGGGCAACATCGGAGGAGGAACTGTAACGGCTCAGGGCGGCATCGCCTATCGACCGGCGATCCAATTCGACCTGGGACTCAGCACGCAGGGGGCACGGATTCTTTATCCGCAGGGGATGAGGGAAAACGTGGACGCGAACCTGCGGCTCTCCGGAACAACAGACACAGCGGTGCTTGGCGGAGCTGTGCACTTGTCGGACCTTTCGTTTACGCCAGCATTCGATTTGTCCAGTTTCGTCGGCCAGTTTGGGGGCGGGATTGCGACGCCGTCTTCGAGAGGTTTAGCGCAAAATATTCAACTTAATGTTGCGGTCGATTCCACAAGCAGCGTAAATCTAATGAGTCGGACACTCAGCCTGGGGGGCACGGCGAATCTGCAACTGCGCGGGACAGCGGCGGACCCGGTGGTGCTGGGGCGCGTAAATCTGAACAACGGAGACATTATTCTGAATGGGAACCGGTTTGTATTGAACGGCGGCACAATCCAGTTCGTGAACCCATCGGAGACTCAGCCAGTGGTTAACGTATCAATGACCACCTCTATCCAGCAATACAGCATCGATCTTCGCTTTCAGGGGCCGGTGGATAAAATGCGAACGCAGTATAGCTCGGACCCCGCGCTGCCTGAGGCGGATATCATTAACCTGCTGGCGTTTGGCCAAACAACCGAGGCAAGCAATGCGGCCGCAACTCCGGCGAACCAGGCAGCCGAGTCTTTGGTGGCGTCGCAGGTCTCAAGCGAACTTACAAGCCGGGTTTCCAAGATCGCCGGGATCTCGCAACTCTCAATCAACCCGGTACTGGCGGGCAGCAGCAGCGCGGGACCACCGGGTGCAAACATCACCATTCAGCAGCGGGTAACCGGGAATCTGTTCGTCACGTTCTCCACAAATGTGGCTTCCACGCAGAGCCAGACCATCCAGGGTCAGTACCAGGTGTCGCCGCGAGTTGCATTCAGCGCGACCCGCGACCCAAATGGGGGATTTGGATTCGATACTCTGATCAAGAAGAGCTGGTGAGGGCGAGCTTCGGCGGTGTGAGGAAACTGTCGCCCGCCTTGAAGGCCGGTGTTTCTGGCCGTCAAAACCTTCGATTTACCCACGGAGAGACTTCGTTATAAGATAACGTTCGTCCCGTTGAAGCAATAAATCCCGGACCACTTAATTAGAGTTGCAGTCATTAAGCGATTAGGTCTGGAGTCGAGGGACAGAATGGTTTGGAGAAAAGATCAATGCGCGTCGGCTTGTTTACACGCGAATATCCGCCGCAAGTCTATGGCGGAGCCGGAGTCCACGTCGATTACCTAAGCCGTGAACTCGCAAGAGAGATTGAGGTCGAAGTACATTGTTGGGGAGGACAGCACTCCGATGAAGCAAATCTCCATGTTCGCGGCGCGGAGCCATGGAGCGAAATCACCCGGGGAACTGAAGGCAAATTCAAGGGAGCACTGGAAGCGCTAAGCCTGAACCTGACCCAGATCAAGGCGCTCCAGGGCATTGACATTGTCCATACGCATACGTGGTACGTATCGATGGCCGGCTATCTAGCCAAGAAGCTTTACGGCGTACCTTTTGTGCTGACCACGCACTCGCTTGAGCCATTGCGCGCGTGGAAGGCCGAGCAGTTAGGAAGCGGCTACGCCATGAGTTCCTGGATGGAACTAACCGCCATCATGGATGCGGACGCCATCATCGCGGTTTCCCAGGGAACAAAGGAAGATATTCTCCGGGCCTACCCGCATGTTGACGCGCAGCGCATCCATGTTATCTACAACGGCATCGATCTGGCCGAGTATCAGCAGACTCAAGATACCCAGGCCTTGATCAAGTATGGAGTGGATCCCGCGGTTCCGTACGTTCTTTTTGTCGGCAGGATCACGCGTCAAAAAGGTGTTACGCATCTCGTCGATGCGATCCGCTACCTACCCGCGGACACACAGGTGGTCCTCTGCGCAGGAGCGCCGGACACACCTGAGATTGCGGCAGAATTGCGCCAAAAGGTTGATGATGCGAGACAGCATCATCCACGAATCATTTGGATCGAGAAAATGGTCACCAAGCCAGAAGCGATTCAGCTCTACAGCAACGCCCGCGTGTTCTGCTGCCCCTCAGTATACGAGCCTTTCGGTATCATCAACCTGGAAGCGATGGCATGCCGCGCCCCAGTAGTCGCAAGTGCGACAGGAGGCATCAAAGAGGTCGTTGTCGACGGAGAGACTGGTTATCTGGTGCCATTCGATCAGGACCCTCAGACGAGTTTCCCCTCGAATCCAGAGAAATTCGCGCGTGATCTCGCGTCCCGCCTCCAGCAGCTTCTGGACGATCCCGATAAGTGCCGACGGTTCGGAGATGCGGGCAGGCGCCGTGTGGAAGCTATATTCAGTTGGACCGCAATAGCCCGCCAGACCATTCAGCTCTATGAAAGTTTAATAGAGCAAAAGCGATCGCAGTCCAACACCTAACTTCGATAACTCGCACCAGACAAAAATGACAACAACTACTGGCGGTCGGCAAACTCGGAAGGACAACGGAACGAAGATGGAAGTAACTCATGACGACGGACGCAAGCGTGTAGTGATTGAAGGCGTTTCACCGTTGATTGACGGTGGAAGATTCCCCGTAAAACGCACAGTGGGAGACCAGGTCCGCGTCGAAGCTGATATTTTCACGGATGGACACGACTCGATCGCGGCTTCCCTGTGGGTTCACCGCGAGGGCTCGAATGAGTGGACCGAGATACCCATGCAACCTTTGGTCAACGACCGCTGGACTGCGGCATTCCGCGTGAAAGAACTGGGCCGCTATGTCTTCAAAGTGCAAGGCTGGGTCGACCATTTTGAAACGTGGCACCGCGATCTGTTGAAACGCATTAAGGCTGAGAGCGATGCGCACGTCGACTACATGATTGGTGCTGACCTGATTGATGCCGCTGCGAGCCGGGCCTCTGGTTCCGATGCGGAATTGCTCCAAAAGCGCGCCGAGATGTTGCGCTCCGACGCGGATCCAAAGCAACTGCGCACACACGCGACTGACGTGTCTCTGCACGAGATTGCACTCCGTTACCCTGATAAGCAATTCGCCACCGAATCGGACCACGAGGGCGGTGTGGTTGTTGATCCCGTGCATGCGCGATTCAGTGCATGGTACGAGTTCTTTCCCCGCTCTACGGCGTCGGACCCAAGTTTGCACGGCACATTCGCCGATTGCGAGAAGCGCCTCGAGTATGCAGCGGAATTAGGATTCAACGTCGTGTACCTTCCGCCTATACATCCCATCGGGCGCCTGTTCCGCAAGGGCCGCAACAACAATCCTGAGTCACAACCGGGAGAACCCGGCAGCCCGTGGGCAATTGGTTCTGACGAAGGCGGTCATAAGGCGATTCATCCCGAGCTTGGGACCATAGAAGACTTCCGTCATTTTGTCCGGAGAGCCAACGAACTCGACCTCATGATTGCGCTTGACATCGCCTTTCAGGCGGCGCCTGACCACCCATATGTGCGCGATCATGAGAACTGGTTCCGCAAGCGTCCGGACGGCACAATTCAGTACGCTGAGAACCCACCGAAGAAATATCAGGACATCTATCCTTTTGACTTTGAGAGCGACGACTGGTCTGGAATGTGGGAGGAATTGAAAGACGTTTTCCTCTACTGGGTTAGCCAGGGCATCACGATTTTTCGCGTTGACAATCCGCATACCAAAGCCTTCCCTTTCTGGGAGTGGGTGATAACAGAAATTAAGCGGGAGCATCCGCAGGTGCTGTTTCTCGCCGAGGCCTTCACGCGTCCGAAGATCATGTACCGACTGGCCAAGTTGGGCTTCAGCCAGTCTTATACTTATTTCCCATGGCGCAATGGCAAGGATGAAATTAATGCTTATCTTACGGAGTTGACTCAGACACCGGTGCGCGAGTTTTTCCGGCCCAACCAATGGCCAAATACCCCTGACATTCTTACTGAGTTCCTTCAGATCGGTGGCCGCCCCGCCTTCCAAATTCGCTTACTGCTCGCGGCAACGCTAGGCTCCAATTACGGTATCTACGGACCCGCCTTTGAGTTACTCGAAAATCTCCCCGTTCGTCATGGCAGTGAAGAGTATCTTGATTCGGAGAAATACCAGGTCCGCACATGGGATCTGGACCGGAGCGACAGCCTTCGCGAGTTAATCAAAGTAGTCAACGGAGCCCGCAAAAACAACGCGGCGCTGCAAACCGACTGGTCGCTGCGATTTCACCCCACCGACAACAATCAGCTAATCTGCTATAGCAAGGAGTCAGAGGATCGCACCAATCTCATCGTGGTTGTCGTCAACCTCGATCCGCATTACACGCAGTCCGGGTTTGTGAATTTGCCGCTTGACGAGTTACAAATCCCGCAGGATAGGGCGTATGAGGCTGAGGACTTGCTTACCGGGAGCCGGTATCTGTGGCGTGGATCGCGCAATTACGTTGAATTGAATCCAGCCAAGTTGTCCGGTCATTTCCTCAAGATTCATCGCCAATTGAAAATCGAGTCCGACTTCGAATACTTCCTATAAAGGATCGATGACTTTGTGCATCAGGGCAAGTCAACGGCTGATGATCACTACTGTATTTGGTGGCAGCCATACAGAGCCACCCCGTACCAGTGGCACGCCTCCAGAGCACAGCACCACTTGACCGTCTTCGGGCACTGGGAGGGCTTTCTCAGTCTCACCCAGGTTGCAACTTACGGTTATGTCACCTCGCTTCATCGAGAGCCACTTTTCGTGTTCGCTGCAGGTGACGCTTGTATGCCCCGGCTCGCCATCGGACAGGGATGGCGTTTCCCGGCGCAAACAAATCAAACGGCGATACCAATCCAGCATCTCCGCATGCTCCCCCTCAGTCGCTTCATCCCACTTCAACTTCGATCGCAAGAATGTCTCAATTGCTTCCGGGTCCGGTATCGATTCAGGTGACCATCCAAACGTCTCAAACTCCCTTTTGCGTCCCTTTGAAACAAGCCTTGCCATCTCTTCGTCATGGTCGGCAAAATACTGGAACGGGGATGATGCAGCCCATTCGTCGCCTTGAAACAGCATGGGAATGAATGGCCCCGTCAACACAAAAGCGGCCGCGATCTTTGCGCGATCAAAGCCGGTAGTCTCCTGCAGCCGATCCCCCAACGCCCGATTACCCACTTGATCATGATTCTGGATATAGCCGAGGAATTTGTGTTGCGATAAATGCCCGGCAGGCCGTCCGTGCATTCGTCCGCGGTAACTCGAATAAGAACCGTCATAGACGAAACTATGCTCCAGCGCTTTGGCCAGTTGGCCTAACTTGCCAAAATCCGCATAGTATCCCTTTGGCGATTCCGGGTTCAGAACAGCAAATAACGCATGATGAAAATCATCGCTCCATTGTGCATCCATGCCAAGGCCACCGGCCTCGCGCGGAGTGACAATCCGGGGATCATTGAGATCGCTCTCCGCAATCAGAGTAAGACCACGCGCGAGCGAGACGCTCAGCGTCTCAACTTCGGATGCGAGTTGCTCCAGAAAGTGAATCGCCGACCGATCAACAAACGCATGCACCGCATCAAGTCGCAATCCATCTACATGAAAATCGTGCAGCCACATTAATGCGTTATCGCAGAAAAACCTGCGAACCTGGAACGAACCAGATTCTTCAAGATTGACTGCGCCGCCCCACGGCGTCCTGTGCGACTCCGTCAGATAGGGTCCAAACTTGCCCGTGTAATTCCCTACCGGCCCGAAATGGTTATAGACCACATCGAGCAGAATAGCGAGGCCCTTCTCATGCGCCGCATTCACAAATCGCTTCATTGCATCGGGGCCGCCATACGGCTCGTGGACCGCAAACAGCGCCACTCCGTCATAGCCCCAGCCATGGTTGCCCTCAAAGGCTGCTACTGGCATCAATTCCACATGCGTTATCCCGAGATTAGCGAGATGATCCAGCTTTCCCATCGCCGAGTCCAGTGTCCCTTCTTCAGTGAAAGTCCCGATGTGCAACTCAAAGATCACAGCACTCGCAAGCGGAAGCGCCTGAAACTTCGTGTCGGTCCAAACGAAAGCACGCTGGTCGTAAATTCGCGACATTCCATGCACGCCATTAGGCTGCCATTGCGAGCGCGGATCAGGATAACCGTTGCTGTCGTCGTCGATGAGATAGCCGTAGTCGAAGCCTGGGCCGGAATCGGCGACATCCAGACGCCACCAGCCGAATGCGTCTGGCCCGTTCATGGGCAGCGTGTCGTCCTTCAATCGCAATGAGACCTTTTTTGGCAGTGGAGCCCACACCTCAAACTGATGCATCGCTACTCCGCTTCCCGCGTCAACAGCGCAACTGGAAACCTCCGCAACAGCGGTCCCACGCGCTGCCGTCCTCCGCCGACTGCATCACCTGTGAAGATGTTTCTCCACCGCCCGGTCGGCAATTCCAACGTCGTCGCCGCCCAATTGCCTCCCAATCTGAGCGGCCATCTGGGCACAATCACGGCAACAGAATCGGCCCGTAGATAGGCAATCAGATGGTCGATCTTCGAGCCATCCGCCGCAATAGGAGTATACGCAGCCTCCGCAGCAAACCACTCAGGGTGCTCTCTGCGAAGACGCAGTGCTTTGTGAACCACGCATAGCTTCGGCAGGCCGCTATTCATTCTCCGCATGACTTCTTCGACATCCATGCCACGCTGCAGTTCTGATAACATCCCTCGCCGTAATTCATAGTCGACGGGCCTGCGATTGTCCGGGTCCACCAGGCTCAGATCCCACAACTCGCTGCCTTGATACGTATCCGGAACGCCGGGAGCGGTGAATTTCAAAAGCGTCTGTGCCAGGCTATTTATACGTCCAGCCTCCAGTACGCGCCCCACAAAGCGTTCCATCTCAGAGACAAACGTCTGTGCATCCAAGATCCTTTCTATAAAAGTCTTCAGCGCCTCTTCAAATTCCTTATTCGGTTGAGTCCAACTGGTCTGCTGTTTGGCTTCGCGCGTCGCCTTTTCCATATAAGCAGTTAGCCGGTCTTTGGAAATAGGCCACGCTCCAATCATCGTCTGGTAGAGGAAGTACTCCGTGTTACGGTCAGGATAATTGCCGGTTCGGAACGTCCCATTCATGCGCGACCAGCGGTTGACCGCAACTCTCCATCGCCCGGGGATCTCCGTGAGTGCCGCCAACCTCGCCCGAACATCGTCGGCGCGCTTTGTGTCATGCGTGGAAAGCGTGGTCATTGTCTCCGGGTGCGTGGCCTGCATCTTCGTACAATATTCATGGAACTCTGCGACCGTTAGACCATCGCGGTCGGGTGCGGCGCCCACCTCATTCAACCCGATCATCCGATTGAAGCAGTAGAGGGCAGTATCCTCAACTCCCTTCGCCATTACCGGCGATGTGAATTGCTGAAAGCGAAGCAGAAACTCGGTCTCAAGTCCGCCGCGCGAACGCAGCGCCAGTACATCGCCAATAAAATCGAGAATGCCTGGCTCCTGGTCGTTCGTCCTGTTCTTGGCTTCCAACACGGCCTCGTCAATCAGCGCGCGATCCTCATCCGTAATCTGATCCCGATCAGGGACCACATAGCTGCGGTAAACCGCGAAGCAAGCTGCAACCTCTCTCAACGCCCGGCGAATCTCCTCCCTCGTGTAATCGCGTCGATCGCGGTTATTTTCACATATCTCCAGAAACAAACTTGTCAGGCGATTCACATCGCTTCCTAAGGCTGCCAGCTCAACATTCAGCTCTTTTTCGTGCGCCAATGTCTCAAAATCAACGGGCTCATTCGAGAAGTCGCGGTAAATCTCCGTCAGTTCATTTAAGCCGCTCCCGTATGCCAAGACGCTATTGCATACGTTTAGAAAGTCGTACCCGCTGGTGCCTTCAATCGGCCAGCTTTCACGCAGGAACTCTCCCGGCGCCAGAATCTTTTCGCCGACAATCCACGCATCGGGTGCGCGGCTTCGCAGCCGATTAAAATACTGCTCGGGATCGCGTAGGCCGTCAGGATGATCCACCCGTACGCCGTCAAGCACTCCATCCCTCAGCCATTCTAGAATCCTGCAGTGCGTTGCTTCGAACACGTGCGGACGCTCCATCCGAAGGCCGATGAGAGTATTTACATCGAAGAATCTCCGGTAACCCAGTTCGTGGTCAGCCATTCGCCAATAGGCGAGCCGATATTGCTGCTGGTTCAGCAATTCATCCAGCGCGTCGTAATCCTGGTTCAATTCGCCAACGGCCCCGTCAATTGCAGCCAATACATCTGGGCCTTCGTCGCATAGGCGCTTTAGCATTCCGTAGATCACGGCCTTGTCGCGGTGTCTCGACTTCGCAATTTCCTGATCTGTTGACTCTGGTAACGGCAGCCGGAAAAGGCTCTCAGCAATAAACCTTAACGTATCGTTCTGTGCATGCTCAGCCGCCTCTGACAGCAGAGTTGGTAGCGACCTTGGCGCCACGGGGAAAAAGTTGTCCATGTAGCGTATCCGGAATTGCTCACAGTTGTGCTCCACCTTGATCTGTCCCGCGCTCAACACGCGGCCGTATTGGTCACCCAGAACCGGGATCAGAATCTTATTCTGGAGACTCATCGCTACCGGGCGCCAATCGATATCGAACCAAGTTGCATACCGGCTCGATGGGCCGTTCTCAAGCACATCCCACCAATAACGATTCTCCATTCCCAGCGCCATGTGGTTGGGCACAATATCAAGCACCTGCCCCAGTCCCAGTTCCCTAAGACGATGACAGAATCGCTTTTGCCCCTCTTCCCCGCCCAACTCTTCGTTTACCTTCTGGTGGTCGACGACGTCGTAACCATGCATGCTGCCGGGAGACGCCTGAAGATACGGAGAACAATAGACGTGAGAGACGCCCAAAGCCTGCAGATAATCGGCTGCCTTGATGGCATCGTCAAACGTAAAGTTCCGATGCAGTTGTAGCCGGTATGTAGACGAAGGGATCCGTCGCATAATCTTCCTGCGCACCCTGAACCGCTGCAATTGGCGCTTGATAGTAGGAGTCCGATCTGCAGGGAAAGGTTGTCGGGCCTCATCCCCATGGTTCCAATCGGCTTATTCATAGGGACATTGCGAAGCGGGCCAACACAGCCGCCGAATGACGACGGCCGCACTACAGCCGAGCCAGAGGCCGTCGCTACCCTTGCGCAGTTCGCTCCACAATGCGACCTTTTCTTGCACGCAAGTAACCCGGAGTTCGCGCTTCTGCATCTCAAGGACATAGGGCGCCCTTAATTTGGCCGAAGAACAATCCCAATCTGGCTCGCCTTTGTGACCGCCGCAAGAGGGTCATGAAAATATCAGGCGAAAACACGTTCGAAGCTCTCGGAGAACGACTGAGTGAAGAAGCTGGCAAGTACAACTGATCCGCTCTGGTATAAAGACGCAATCATCTATGAGCTCCATGTGCGCGCCTTCTCCGACGCGAACGGAGACGGCATCGGCGATTTCCCTGGACTGCTCACGAAGCTCGATTATCTCCAGGACCTCGGCGTCACCTGCATCTGGCTCTTGCCCTTCTTTCCCTCGCCACTCCGCGACGACGGTTACGACATCTCCAATTACATCGAAGTCAATCCGTCTTATGGAACCCTCAACGATTTCAAGTCATTTCTGGATGCCGCTCACGCTCGCAATATGCAGGTGATGATTGAGTTGGTCATCAACCACACCAGCGATCAGCACCCCTGGTTCAAGGGTGCCCGCATAGCTCCGCCCGATTCCGATGCACGCAACATGTACGTATGGTCGTCGAACGACCAGCTCTTCAAAGACGCGAGGATCATCTTTACCGACACGGAGAAATCCAACTGGACCTGGGATGAAACAGCAAAGGCCTACTATTGGCATCGGTTCTTTTCGCACCAACCCGACCTGAACTTCGACAACCCCCGTGTGGTTGAAGAAGTGCTCAAGGCCATGCGTTTCTGGCTTGATATGGGAGTGGATGCGCTGCGTATGGACGCGATCCCATACCTCGTGGAACGTGACGGTACATCCTGCGAGAACTTGCCCGAAACTCACAAGGTAATCAAGGCCATCCGCGCCGCCATTGACGCCGAATATGCCAACCGCCTCATTCTCGCTGAAGCCAATCAGTGGCCTGCCGATGTCCGTCCGTATTTCGGCGAGGGCGATGAATGCCACATGGCTTTTCACTTCCCCTTGATGCCGCGTATCTACATGGCGCTGCGCCAGGAGGATCGTCTGCCAATTACCGACATTATGGCGCAGACGCCAGCTATTCCGGATAACTGTCAATGGGGGCTCTTCCTTCGCAATCACGACGAGCTCACGCTGGAGATGGTCACAAACGATGAGCGCGACTATATGTACTTTGCCTATTCTGCTGACCCGCGTATGCGCGTGAACGTGGGGATTCGCCGGCGGCTTGCGCCCTTGGTGGATAACAACCGCCGCCGGATCGAGCTGCTGAATTCCCTGCTGCTGAGCTTCCCTGGCACGCCAATTCTCTATTACGGCGACGAAATCGGTATGGGAGACAACATCTACCTCGGCGACCGCAACGGCGTCCGCACACCCATGCAGTGGAACTCGGATCGCAATGCCGGCTTCTCCCGGTGCGATCCCGCACGGCTCTACTTTCCCGTGGTTATGGATCCAATTTATGGATACCAGGTGATCAACGTTGAAGCTCAACTCAGCGACCAGTCGAGCCTACTTCATTGGACGCGCAACATGATCGCATTGCGCAAGCTCTTCCAGGTTTTCGGTCGAGGCAACCTGCGATTCCTGAATCCGGAGAACCGAAAGATACTCGCTTATCTTCGCGACCTCGATCGCGGGGACGGCTCACACGAGACGGTACTCTGCGTCGCCAACCTCAGCCGCTTTGCCCAACCTGTCAAGCTCGATTTGAAGGAATACGCGGATTATGAGCCTGTCGAGATGCTCGGATACGTACCATTCCCCACCATTGACGAAACACCGTATGCCCTCAGCCTGGCTCCCTATTCTTTCTTGTGGCTCGAACTGCAGCTTCCAAACGCAAAGCCCGAGCCGTTGCCTCAGGTGGAATTGGAACCAACCGATGCAAACACCGTTAACCAGGCCGCCGCGGTTGATTTGCTGGCTATAGGTTGGACAGGATTGTTAGCCGGCCACGGGCTGGCGCTGCTGGAAAGCGCTCTGCAAGACTGGCTCCCCCGTCAACGCTGGTTTGGAGCCAAGTCGCGCAAAATCGAGAGCGTAAATGTCCTCAACTGGGTGGAGCTTGCCGGGGATCCAGCTACCGACACTCGCGTTCCGCCCGCCATGTTTTATGTCGCGATCGAGTACTCCGATGGAGTCTCCGACACCTACCAGGTTCCCCTGGCTTTCAGCACTGGCCTCGATGCCGAAGAGCTGACCATCAGCAGTCCTCAGAGCATCCTGGCCTCGCTCCCAACCCCCACAGGTCCGGGCGTTTTGCATGACGCCACCATACGCGAAGACTTCCGCCAGAGTCTCTTCGCGTTGATTCAGAAAAACGCCTCACCCGCGTTATCCAAACCAGCTTCCGCACAAGTTGACGTTCCGGCGCTTCATCAGACGTCGCACGCCAGCCCTACATCAGCGGAGCCTACTCCAGATGCATTGTGTGCCCCCCCCGCGCACACTGATACCCTTGTGCCCGTTGCGCCGGTCCCCATCACAGCACAGCCTGGAGAAGCTGCGGCACCGCCACGGTCGGGTGAATCAACCGGAGATTCTTCGAACATTCAACAGCAGGATTTGAGCGCATCGTTCTCTCCCGGCGATGCATTCAAGAAAGCCGGACACCTTGAAGCCCGCTCCTCGAGCGCGTTTTCAAACATCCAACCCTCCCACCATCTATCGTCGCGCGTCGGCTCCGCAGAGCAATCGAACACTTCAATTATTTACGGCAAGCAACTGATCTTGAAGTTGTTCAGGCGCCTGCAACCCGGCGAGAACCCCGACGTTGAAATCGGACGGTTCCTCACAGACGTGGTTCACTTTCCGCATGTCGCACCGTTCATGGGTGAAATTGCGATTGCTTCAACAAACAATGAACCCCAGACCACGGTCGCCATGCTGCAAGGGCTGGTCGCGAACCAAGGAGATGGATGGCAGTGGATCCTTGAACAGCTTGCTGGATTCTTCGCGTCCGTTGCCGCGCTTCCATCTCCCCCCGCAGCGCCCGCTCCAGGCTTTCTGAATGATTGCGAACCGAGCCGCGAAGCGCTCGAATACGCCGGTTCTTCGATCAGAGCCGTCGCGCTCCTCGGCCGCCGCACCGCAGAGATGCACCTTGCCCTGGCAACTCCAACAGATGACCACGCGTTCGCCGCAGAGCCATTCACTGCGGAAGACCTGGTCCACGACGCGCATCGAATCGAAGCGCAAATCATTGCCGCATTAGAGACCGTAAAAGCAAAAATCCCAACCCTGACCGATCAGACCGCAAGCGATGCCGGCTTACTGCTGTCGCGCAGGCCTGCTCTTCTCGCCCGAGCAAAATCAATTACCAACATGGCTGCCGCAGGTCAACGAATCCGCATTCACGGCGACTACCACCTGGGGCAGACTCTGAGAACCAACGGAACATCATCCGAAAACGCGACGAAACCCGACACCGACGACGGTGACTTCATTCTCCTTGATTTTGAAGGCGAGCCCGCCCGTTCCCTCTCCGAACGCTGCCATAAACAATCGCCTCTGAAGGATGTCGCGGGGATGATTCGCTCACTCTCCTACGCCGCAAATTCCGGGCTCGATCAATTCCTGAACGCCGACCCAGAAGGCAAGTCCGGAATGGACTCTGAAAGCCTGGCCGCATGGGCCGGCGTCTGGCAGAATTCTGCTTCGTGCGAATTTCTCCGCGCCTATCGAGAAACCATTGACGCGAATCCAACTTTGCTGCCTTCGGCACCGCAGGCACAGGCGCTGCTTGAGGTTTATCTGCTTGAGAAGGCACTGTACGAGTTGCTTTATGAGCTTAACAATCGCCCTGCGTGGCTTCGCATTCCACTTGCCGGCATCTTAGCCCTATAGGAACCTTGCACTGTAGGAATATGGTCTGGTTTCGCCGGCTGAAAGAAGTCTCAGCCGCTGAATCACAGCACACTCAGAGAAAGTGAAGATGGCAACTGCAGATTCGATTTCCGAAATCTCGGCTTCATCCACTCCCCATGGTCCAGGCCTCCTGGTCCTGCTTGCCAACATGCCCGCTGAAGACCTGCAAGATGTGCTGGCAAACCTGACCACCTCCTATCCAGCGGAAGGCTTGATCGTTGCTACCACCGACGTGGTGCCAACCGAATCCTGGCCCAATCTCCGCGTTATCCCGATTCCCGAGACGCCCGCTTCCTGGACGCTAACTGCCGCTGACTTCTTAAACGCTTACCATCTCGCAAGTGAAAACAATGCCCGCGCCATTCTCATTCTTGGTCCAGGCGCCGCGTCACTTCGGCCATCCGCACTGCGCGATCTTGGTGACGCTGTAATCGCTCCCACCACCGACCTCGCGCTTCCCTGCTATGATTTGCCTCCTCACGTTGGCCTGGTCAACTCCGCAATTCTTTATCCGCTCACACGCGCTCTGTTCCCGTCACGCGCACGGTTTCCCCTGGCCATCGATCTCGGCCTCTCGCTTCGTATGGCCGAGCGTCTCGCCGTCGCTGCGCAACGTTTCACCACGGTCAACCAGGAATCCGCGCTTATTTGGCCCAATAATGAAGCCACAGTCGCTGGGTTCGTAGTAAACGAATTCGCGGTTGGTCGGCGCGAAATTCCTCAGCCCACCGAGACTGACATCAACGCCATCCTGGCCTCGGTCACAGGGTCGCTCTTTGCTGATATCGACGCCAAAGCAGCGTTCTGGCAGCGTCCTCGCCAAGTCCCACCTTTCCGCCCTCCCGCACCTCAAGCGCCAGCGCCCGATACTGCCCCGGATATCGGCCCGATGCTCGACTCCTTCCATCTCGCCTATGCCAATCTCCAGGAAATTTGGTCACTGGTCCTGCCGCCCCATTCCCTGCTCGGAATCAAGCGACTCTCTGCCGCCAGCGCAGCGTCATTCCGGATGCCCGACGCCCTTTGGGCACGCATCGTTTTCGACTTTCTTCTCGCCTACCGTCTGCGCACCATCAATCGCGGACACTTACTGGGCGCCCTCATTCCCCTTTACCTGGCCTGGGTCGCGAGTCACTTCAACATCACTGCTTCGGGCACAGATCCTGAACGCCACATCGAGACGGTCGCCGCAACTTTCGAGGCGGAAAAGCCCTATCTTGTCTCGCGCTGGCGATGGCCCGACAGGTTTAATCCATGAGCGATCCACGAACACCAGAGCAAGAGAAATCAAGCCACGCAGTAGGAATCCATGCAGTAGAAATCAAGGAGTGAGTTCCATGCAAAAAGTCCTTGCCATCATGCTCCAGACCCTTCCAGACAAGATGACGCAGCCCGTGTATGCCGATAACGCTTCGGTCTGGCACCATATGTCCGACGCGCTTCATCAGTCGGTCTATCGCGTCCTCACGCTGCTCATCGCCATCCTGCCGGGAATCCTCGCGCTCTTTGTCGCCGTCACCGTATTTACTTTGATCGGCATGGCAGTCTCAGCACTGCTGCGCAGCGGGCTTTCGATCGCAAAGTTTGACGATTACATCGCTCGCACGCGCGCCAATGGGGACTGGGCTCCCGCCACTTCCCCAACGGCCATCATCGCCCGCGCAGCATTCTGGGCCTTCGTCTTACTTGGACTCATCATCGGCGTGTCAGCTTTTGACGCTTCCTATGCAACTGCCGCTGTGCTGCCCATCTCGCTTGTGCCGTATCTCACTCATGCGGTCGGAGCCATTTTCATTCTCATCGCGGGCACATTGATCGCACGTTTTCTGGCCCGCTCCGTGTTAATTGGAGCTGTCAATGCGCATCTCCAGTACGCCCGCTTCCTCTCCCTCGGCGTTAAATGGCTGGTGCTGGTTCTCACTGCCGCCATGGTCCTTGACCACCTCGAGATCGGTGGTGTCGTAGTTGAACTGGCATTCGGCATCCTCTTCGGCGGCATTGTCCTCACGCTCTCTCTAGCCGTGGGCATAGGCTCTCGCGACCTGGTCAGCCGCTCACTGGAAAGTCACGTCGAACGCGCGGGCGAACACGTCGCAGTCCCGCCGGGCTCGGCGTCTCCCGGTCCCGGTGAGACTGTTCGCCATTTCTGACGACGGGAGCACCTTATTTCAGCGTTTGCAAATACTCCGCAAAGCAGTCGTTATAAAGTGCCCCCGGTCGGCGTTCTTGTATGGTTCGGACGATATCCGGTCCGGACATACCGAGTTTGTGGAGGATGATACCGGCCACAAGTGCGGACCTGTTGTAACCCATTCCGCAATGAGACAACACACAGTGCCCCGAAGAAACCAGGCTCGCCCCAAGGTTTCCGAGCGCATTTAACTTGTCGAGATTCGGCAAGTCTTCGTCAAAAATCGGAAAATAAATATAGAGGCATTGATTGGGAAGTGTCGGCACACCGCAGTCAATATCGCCCTCGAGATCGATAATCGTATCCACTTTATGGCACGCCAATACGTCCCAATCGGTTATCGCAGGTGAGATAAAAAGCCGATGATCGTCGTGAACCTGAAATAGCTCCATAGTGTCAGACTATCAAAAATCCCGACGGCATCATGACCGGAATCAACCCGCGTCGGACTAACCACAACAGCACCGTGCCCCGTTCTTTCTGTCATCCTAAGCGCAGTCGAAGATTCTCTGTTGCGCGTCAAGCATTTTCGTGATGGAGACAGGTTGGATTTTCAAGGCATGGGGGTCTATTCCTCCGATGTTTGTTGTGGTCGGGCGAGGATTTCCCCGCCCGGCCGTTG
>Ga0302319_10004874_pt1 | contig 27345 bp, 25 predicted proteins | sample Bog_T0_2_FD_203319 | JGI IMG/M metagenome (GOLD analysis project Ga0302319, IMG submission 203319) | Peat permafrost microbial communities from Stordalen Mire near Abisko, Sweden - Bog_T0_2 | ecosystem: Environmental > Terrestrial > Soil > Wetlands > Peat | place: Sweden: Abisko, Stordalen Mire... | reverse complement strand
ATGCTTGCCGCGGCCCCGTAATCTCGCCAGATCCTCCACTTTCCGGCCCGCGTACCAGACTTCCACGATTTCGGCGCCGAGCCGTGCTTCGACCTTCTCGCCGATCAGGCGGCTGTGCACCGAGTACCCGGATGACACGAATCTGGTTTAAGGCGTGCGGCACGCTGCGACCGGAAGGTCAATACCCGGATAAAGATGACGAAGCGTTGGCGGAGTGGGATGCGCTTGTTGTCGAATGCCGCAAGGCGGTCGTGTGAATGCCCTAAGTTTGCACGATTTGCCTGGCACACCGGGCGCGACGAAATCGACGCCGAATAGAATGACTTAGTATGACGATTTTTGAAACATCGGAAACACCCCAAGAGAAGCGGTGCGGATGGATAAAGAATAGAAACCCTCCGGGCGACTTCACAAAGGCACCGCGCTGCGGCGCTAAGACCCGGCGCGGGACATTATGCCAATGTCCAGGTATGGCGAACGGACGTTGCCGGATTCACGGCGGCCTGAGCACGGGGCCAAAGACGGCGGAAGGAATCGAGCGCATCCGGCTAGCCGTTACGAAGCATGGGCGTTTCAGCAATTCGCCTCTCCGCGTGAGGCGGCTTTTTCGTGGAGCGTCACGAATGGTGCGGTCCCTGTACGAGCGACCGCCGCGCGTTTGAATTTGCCGCGTGATCCCCCGAAGTGTACGGCGAAATTGAGGCGTACGAAAAAACGGTAAGATGATCCAAAGCAGTGAAAAGTAGAAGGCAGTCGGGCGCAAGACGGGCGGGCGCGTTGCCGAACTCCGAACCGGAAAACCGTTTATGAGCGCCAGTGACAGGAAGCAAAGACAGTTCCTTGAGAGAGTGTGAAATGAAAATGCCGAATTGCAAACCGTTCCTGATATTGTTGCTGGCGGCACTTCCCGGAATATGCCAGCTAGATCCATCGATTCCGTTGCGTGCTGTGGCTCCTCCCGTGAACGTGTTGGACATTGTTCGACAGGCCGAGCAGATCAGACTGATGCAGGCGCGAAGGCAGGAGATGGAAGCCGAAACTCAGCGAATCCGTCAGCAGATGCAACTGAAACAGACGGAAGCTAGTATGAGAGAACTGGAGGCAGAAAAGCGGCGCAGCGACGAAGCCGCCCGCGACGCGGATCGCAAAGCAGCAATCGCCGCATCGAATCCTACAGGCCCAACAACAACGGGCGTGCTGGCAAACGGACGCCTTTGGCAAGTCTCGACGGACTCTCAACGATACGCCTTTCTCGTTGGATTCATGAATGCTCTTCTTGTTGAGCACGCGGAGGCGGGGCCGCGATACTTCGCCAAAACCCTCACGATGCAAGACCTGACGAGAGCCATCGGCATGTTCTACAACCAGCCGGAAAACCTCGCGATTCCTCTCCCAATGGCCCTTGAGCTTGTCCGCATGAAGGCGAACGGCGATGCAGCGGTGGACATTGATGAACAGACTTCCATCGCCCGCCGCGTCGCGGTGCAGTTCACGTCGCCGCAGTGACACATCTTATTCCCATGAGAACCGTTAAGCTCTGCCTCATCGTTTCGCTGTTGTCTTACCTGACCCTTGCCTTAACTGGATGTGACACGCGGCAGCTCCAGCGACTGGAAGAGGAGAACAAGGCAGTGGCGATGAAGGTGGATGCACTTTCTCGGTCAACTTCTCTGGATTTGCAAGAGAAGTGCGCGCGAGCGGCCCGCGAGGAGTTCGATTCCGAAAAGTGGGCCACCGGAGCGTGGTTTACTGATCACTACAATGCGACCTTGAACAAGTGCTTTCTGCGAGTAGAGTTTTTAGAAGAGAGGAAAGCCAGCCAACCGGGCGGCCCCGGGATGTTCATTCATTATTCCGTTTCCGATGCGTTTGAGAAGGTCAGCTACGGGCAACTGATCCAGAAACTTTCTGAGCCAAAACCTGGAATTTGCGAGGTCACCCTCCCGTCGGAGAAGAAGGAGTGTTCCTCTCGATCAGAATTTGATTTGCTCGTCAAGCAGTTTATGGAGCGCTAGGCAGAATGTAGGCGCAAGTCTTTTGAAATCAGTATCAATACAGTTTCTTCAGAATTAGTATTGACTGTTCACTATTACTCAAGCATACTCAGGGTATGCAAAAGGCGTTCAGCTACCTGAGAGTGAGCGGCAAGGGACAGATCGAGGGCGACGGATTCACACGCCAACATGCCGCAATCAAAGCATACGCGGCGGCGCATGATATCAGGATCATGCGGGAGTTTCGCGAGGAGGGCGTCAGCGGCGCTATCGAAACGATGGACCGGCAGGCGTGGGCGGAAATGATGATGGCGCTGCACTCAAACGGTGTGCGAACGATCATCGTTGAAAAGCTCGACCGGCTGGCGCGCGACCTGATGGTTCAGGAAGCTGCTATTGCGGACCTTCGGAAGCATGGGTTCGAATTGGTTTCAGTTCAGGAACCCGACCTGATGGCGTCCGACCCTACGCGCGTGCTGATGCGGCAGTTAATGGGCGCTGTGGCGCAATATGACAAGTCGCAGATCGTCGCGAAGCTCAGGGGCGCACGGATGCGGAAGAAGGCCACTGAGGGGCGCTGTGAAGGCCGGAAGCCATACGGGGAGTTTGAGGGCGAGGGCGCCGTGATCGAACGCATGAAGGCGTTACGATCTGAGGGGCTCGGCTTCGACCGGATCGCAGCGCAAATGAACTCGGAAAGCATCGAGACGCGGACGCGAGGCCGGTGGCACGGCGTTATGGTCAACCGGATTTTGAAGGCTCAACATGAGGCAACGAAGAAAGGACTGAAGCAATGAGTGTATTCAAGCGCGGCGATGTCTATTGGTACGAGTTCATTTTCGCGGGAAAGCGTATCAGGGAGTCTACAAAGTCGCACAGCAAAACCGTCGCGAAAGAAGCCGAAAAGGATCGGCGTCGTTCTCTTGAGCGAACCTTCGTGGGCTTGCCGGCTGAGAAACGCGAAGACCGCATACAGACGATTGCCGATCTCATCACGCGGTATCTCGGGCACTATGGCCTGAATCATCGGGCGAAATCCATAGCGTTTGCGAATGGCCGTCTGGCGCACGTTCGGCGCTTGCTCGGTTCGACCGTTCTGCCGGACCTCACGGAAGACGCTATTCGAACCTACATCCGCACCCGCCTCAACGAAGGCGCCGCGGGGCGCACGGTGAATATGGAACTCGGTGAGCTCAGTCGATCTATTGAAAAGCCGTGGTCTCTTTTGTGGCCGAAGGTTCGGAAACTGGAGGAACGAAAAGACGTCGGGAAAGCACTCTCGCCTAAGGAAGAATCCAAGCTGATTGCAGCGGTGGTGGACTATGCTTCGCCCAATCGCTCACAGACGCTCGGAACATTCATCCGCACCGCGTTGTTGACCGGCATGCGCTCGGGAGAGATCGCCAGTCTGACCTGGGGCCAGGTTGATCTCGCACAGCGCATAGTGACGGTCGGAAAGGCGAAGACTTCATCCGGCACCGGACGCCAGATTCCGATGAACCCGCAGTTATTCGAGGTTTTCTCGGCTCATGCCGAATGGTTCACAAGGCGCTTTGGCGATACGCGGCCCGCTTACTACCTCTTTCCGTTTGGCAAGCCAACGCCGAACGATCCGACACGCCCGATTACCGATATGACAAGCGCGTGGGAGGCGCTCCGCAAACGCGCGGGTGTCCAGTGCCGTCTACATGACCTGAGGCATACAGCGGCCACCAAGATGGCGGAAGCGGGCGTTCCTGAAAGCACCACGCTCGCCTTGATGGGACACATGAGCAGGGCCATGATGGAACGCTACTCTCACATCCGCATGGCGGCAAAGCGCGAAGCGGTGGAAGCCTTGACGATACGGAAACCGGAACCAAATTCAGAGGCAGTCCCCACAAAATCCACCACAGTGGAGGCATCGGCCACGATTCAGTGACATGTAAGTGATTGAAGAGGAATGGTGAACGCGGTCGGAATCGAACCGACAACCTACTGATTAAGAGTCAGTTGCTCTGCCAATTGAGCTACGCGTCCACGAATTCACTATTCTACCATTCAGCGTTGGGTATCACCAGACAAAACGACCGGCAGCTCTGCCTTCTTCGTGATACGCTGGAGGGTCAGGACCACATGTTCCGCAGCCAGCAGCGTAAAACGAAGATTCTGTTTGGCTTATCCGACGCGGTTCTGACCTTTGCCGCTTTCGAAATTGCCTACTGGCTGAGGCAGTTGCTGCCACTGTCGCGCTACCAGCTCTTTTTTCTGCAGCCCGATACCAAGACGCTGCTGCTGGGCTTCAGCGTCATTACCTCGGTGACTGCCGGCTACTGGCTGAATGTCAGCGGGCAGCTGGATTCGGCCCGCATCCGCACAATTCTCCGCGAGTGTTTCCGACAGGTGTCGTACAGCGCGATGGCGTTCATCGTGTTTCTGGTCTTCGGGCACGCGCTTGAAATACCGCTGGCGCGCGGTTTTTTGTTCCTGTTCTTTTCGCTGAGTTGGTTTCTGCTGGCCAGTTTCCGCATCGCGGCGCGCAATCTGGTGCCGCTGCTCGATAGCGGCACGAAACGGAATATCCTGATCGTCGGGCTGGGCGAGCGCGCGGAGCGGATGGCGCGAAACCTGGAAGCCTATTACGAACAGGGCGTTCGCGTGGCGGGTTTTCTCGCGCCGCCGGGCGAGTTTGCCGGACGCGCGGCGCAGGTTCCGGAAGGGCAAAGCTATCCCGTGTTTCCGGTGGAGGATTTGCGCGCCATGCTCTCCCGGCACGTGATCGACGAGATTCACTTCGCCGTCGATTCCGATAAATTGCCGGCGCTTGAAGAAGTTTTTCTCTGGTGCGATGAAGAGGGCGTTTGCAGCCGCATCGCGGTCGATTTCTTTCCGCATGTGAACAGCAATATTGCGCTCGAACGCCTGGGCTCCACGCCACTGCTGACGTTTTCCGCAGCGCCGGACGATGAAGTGCTGTTGCTTGCCAAGCGCGTGATCGACGTGGTGCTGGCGCTGGCGCTGGGAATCGGGCTGAGCCCGGTGTGGATGGTGGCTGCGATCCTGATCAAGACGACGTCGCGCGGGCCACTGGTTTTCCGGCAAGTGCGCTGCGGTTTGAACGGACGCACGTTCACACTCTACAAGTTCCGTTCCATGGTGGATGACGCGGAAGACCGGCTCAGCGAAGTGGCGCATCTGAACCGGAAGGAAATCGTGACGAAGATCGCGAACGACCCGCGGCTGACGGCGGTGGGCAAATGGCTGCGGCGATTTTCCATCGACGAATTGCCGCAGTTGTTCAATGTGCTGGGCGGGGATATGTCGATGGTGGGTCCGCGCCCGGCGATTCCGAGCGAGGTGGCGCAGTACAAGCGCTGGCAGCGGCGGCGACTGCGGATGCGTCCGGGGCTGACGAGCCTGTGGGCGGTGGAGGGGCGCGACCTGGTGGATTTCGAACAGTGGATGCGGCTGGATATGCAGTACATCGATAACTGGTCGCTGGGCCTGGATGCGCGAATTATTTTGCGCACGATTCCGCAGGTGCTGTCGGGACGCGCGTCTTAATTCGCGCAGAGGCGGACGACGAAGTTTTCGATGACGGTGCGGTCGTCGGGGCGAGCGCTGCGCAGGTCGCGATCGGCATCGAAGATGAGAGACAGGCCGCGCTCGAGTTGCGGTTTGGAAAACTTCGACGCGGTGAACGAGATCTGCTCGGCACGCGAACCCCACATGGGAACGCCCTGGCGCTGAAAGTGACTCTGGACCTGCGACGAACCTTTCAGATTGGCCTCTTTGGCTACCAGCGCCATGCGGAATTGTCCCGCGAGGAAGGTCAGCGCGAGCGGCAGGTATTCGCCTTCGCGCACCAATGAATCGAGGGCGTCGAGCGAGCGAGCGCGGTCGCGACGGCCGAGCGCGTTGACCAGGGCGAAGATGGTGCTTTGACGCGCGTCGGGAACCAGGAGCGGCAACGATTCGGCGGTGATGGGCTTGCCGTAGAGTTGCAGTTTGTCGAGTTCGACCGCGATGCGGCCCACGTCGGCAGCCAGCGCTTCGACGAGCGCATCGGCGGCGGCCGGTTCGAGAACGATCTTCGAGGCGCGCGCGATGCGATCCAGTTCCTGGCGCGCTTCATCGGCGGTGAAACGGCGAAACTCCACCACTTCGGTTACGGCTCCGTAGAATTTGCGGACGCGTTCGGTTTTGGTTTTATCGTCGCCATCGAAATCCCAGCGGGTGGCTTCGAAGACAAGGGTGACGCCGGGCGTGGGGCTTTTCACGTAAGCGGCCAGGAGGCTTTCATCGCCTGGCGCGGAGCGGCCGGGTGAGTCGCCGGTCTCGTCTTCGTCATCGTCGGAGACCGCGGCGGCGCGGCTGGTTCGGGGCATGGCGGTCTCGGCGCGAACTGCATACATCAGGCGTTCGGATGTGAACAGCGACATGGCGCGCGCGTCGTCGATGACGGCGGCGAGCGAGGATTCGGCCATATCGAACTGTTCCGCCTCGACGGCGCGTGCAGCGAGAAGAGCTTCGCGGCAGCGGCGGCGATTGTAACTCTCCTGGCCGAGGAAAAGAATGACCGGAGGGATATCGTTCTTCTTTACGCGCGCGAGAAACTGGGCCGGAGTCATGCGTTTTTCAGAACCGCGTTTTTAAAACTGTTCCAGTATAGAGCTGACGATCGACTTCCCTACATCAACGCTCAGCCGCTGCATAGCGGCCTCGCTTTCATCGAAATACTGGGCGGGGTTGACGCTGATTTCGTAGGGCTGGTGGAACTCCATGCTGGGCTTTTCGATGAGAACTTTGCCGGCGTGGTCCATGAGCTTGTATCGAATCCAGACGGTGATTTGCCCGGCTGTGGTGCGGCCCGTGGTGTTGTCGTAAAGAGTGCCGCCGGAGGTCATGTTCGCGACGCTGCCATAGAGAATGACATCCGCTTTCGTAATATCCGACACGAGGCGGTAGCGTGTTCGCGAGATGAATTCGCGTGAAACCGCCGACGCCAGATAGTTCGAGAGCGTGAAATTTATGCTGGCGTTGGTGAATGGTGCGATGGCGATGGTGTGGACGTCTTTGGGCAGCAGGCTGGCCTTTCCGCCGACCTGATAGCCGCAGGCGGAAAGCAAAAGCGCGCAGGCCAGGGGAACGATTGCGACGAACTTCATAGCGTTTCCCGTGCGATCAGGGCCGCAGTTTCCGCCGTGAGCCGAAGATTGTCGGCGGCGAGCCAGAGCCAGACCGCATTACCATCGTTTCTGTCCGGAGTGATGGCTCCCACGGAGATGCCGCTTTGGCCTGCGATTCCGGCGTTGTCGGGCGGCTCTAACTCGGCGCTGCGCACGTCGATCCAATCGCCGCTGAGCACTCCTTCGAGCGACATGACGTCCGGCGCGTCTTCAAATTCGATCCAGAAAGAAAGGCTGTAGCCGTGGAAAACGGGAGCCTGCGTGAGGCGGATGGACGGCATGGGAACGCCGGTATCGGCTCGCTCGAGCAAGGTGGCGAGATGGCGGTCGATGCGGTCTTCGACGTCGTGAAGCTGGACCTTTGCCTCTTCGCCGAGCTTCGCCAGCATGTTGAAGCCGAGCTGCGCGGCGAAGACGTCTTTCGGAATTTGCTGGAAGGAGAGCAGGCTGACGGTCTGCTTCTGCAATTCATCGATACCGCTCTTGCCGCGCTCGCTGGCGGGTTCGAAGATGTGAACGATGGATCGCGCGATGGGGAAGGCGGGATTCAGACGGCAGAGAACGAGCGCAATGGCCAGTGCAGCCGGATGGGCGGCGATCTGTGGACCATCGTGATCGGCCCGGTAATCGCCGCCTTCCACCTGCGGGGCGCGGACACGGGCTTGCGGATCTTCCTCGGCGGCTCCGGTGAGGTCGATGATGACGCCCGTCGGATTATTTTCGAGCGCTAGTTTGGATGATTCGGGCGTGCCCGCGAGAATTACCACTGCGGCGTCTTCCAGCTCTTCGGGATCGAGCGGGTTCAGAATGGCCGGGGTGCCGCCGACATCGGCCAGGCGAACGGGTTCCTCGTCGTGGGCCGCCACGTCGCTGGCGAGGAGGCGCAACTGTTCGCCGAGCGCGGTTTCGCCAAAGACGTCGCGGACTTCTCTGCCAAGGAGAGTTTCGCTTCCCACAAGTGCGATGATTTCAGGCAGCCTTTCAGACAACAGGGGCCTCCGGGGGTGTGGTATTGGACTTCGTCAGGCGGCGAATGATTCCGCCTATACGAATGAACAGACCGCTCGATACATAGATAGCAGATAGAACCAGCAGCACTGCCCGCGCCCAGGTGAAGATGCCGAAGATGACCAGGCACATCAGCACCAGGATCACGGGAGAGCGGGGCCGCGACAGGTTCAGCTCTTTGAAGCTCCAGTAACGCCACGCGCTGACCATCAGGAACGACAGCAGCGCCAGAAGCAGCAGCCACGCGACAGACCACGCAAAGCTGGTCAGTGGCAGACTGCCCGACGCGAAGATGACGGTGGCGACCATGCCCGCCGCGGCCGGAATCGGCAGACCCACGAAATACTTGCGATGCGGTGCTCCGGGGTTCGAGGGGACCGGATTCTTCTGGATGTTGAAGCGGGCCAGGCGGGCGGCTCCGCAGGCGAGGAAACCAAAGGCCAGAAGCTCTCCCACGCGCTGCAACTCTTCGAGGGTGAAGGCGCCAACGGAGCCCGTGACGAACATGACGCCCCATATGTAGGCGAGGATCGCGGGCGCGATGCCGAAGCTGATGACATCGGCAAGCGAATCGAGTTCGCGTCCGAATTCACTCGTAGTGTTCGTCATGCGCGCGACGCGGCCATCGAGTCCGTCGAGGAGTACGGCGAGTCCGATGGTTTTTGCGGCGACTTCGAAATTCTGCTGAGCCAGCGGGTGGTTGGTGCCAAAGTTGAGCGCGCCCTGAATCGTGCGGACAATCGACAGGTAGCCGAGAAAGATGTTGCCCGCGGTAAAGAGCGTTGGCAAGGCGTAGGCGGCGCGGGGCGGTGGTCGCTTCACGGCTGCGTCCGGCTGGTTTAGGTTCGGCAAAGTTCCGGTTCCTTGAGGCCCGCTTTCATCGCCAGTGGCAATTCCACTTCGCCGCCGCGACGGGCCAGGATGCTGGATCCCGCGCTGACGCGCGCACCTTGCGCGACCTCGATATACCATTCCGGACCGAGAATGACGTCCATGCGCGAACCGAATTTGATGAGGCCGATACGCTCACCGGCCTGCACAAAATCGCCGGGCGTTTTGGTAAATATGATGCGGCGCGCGATCAGTCCCGCGATTTGTTTGAACACAACCTGGGTACCGTCCTGAGCCCGGACGGTGATGATGGTTTGTTCGTTATCGGAGGAGGCGGCTTCCACGCTGGCCACCAGAAATTTTCCTTTTTGGTAGACAAAATCCGTAATGACGCCGGAGATGGGAGAACGATTCACGTGAACGTCGAAGATGTTCAGGAAGATACTGATACGGGTGAGGCCGTTGCCTTCGTTCACGATCGCGACGACCTTGCCGTCCGCGGGCGAGACGGCTACGGACCCGACCGGGATGGGCCGCTCGGGATCGCGAAAGAACCACGCGCAAAAAATGGCGAGGAGAAACAGAGGCAGCGCCGGCGGGGTGCCGAGGAGCCACGAAATCAGGATGCCGGCAGCCGTGAAGCCCAGCGCGTAGTAAATGCCATCGCGAACCATTCTGAATTCCTATTTTATATGGATCGGGTGGCGCGGACGGGCGTGGAGGGTAATAGCGCTATTCACCTGCGCTATTACCCTGCGAAGATGCGCTCGAAGAAAGCGCGGGTCTCGCGACGGATTCGCCGGATCACGGATTCGATGGTTCCCTGCTGCAATCCGGGTGGCACCCAGCGGTGCACCAGTTCCGTCAGGACCGCGATCTGCGCCGGGTTGGTGGGCAGACGGCCTTCGGCATGGCCTGTGGCGACGCGCAGGCCGTGGTCGATGGCGCGAAACAGAGTGGCGGCGTCGCTTAAGAAAGCGGCATCGGCGGGGTCGAGATTTCCGGTTTTGACGATCACTTCGATACGTTTCGGCGTGTTGAGGGCTTTATAAAAGCTGTCGGCATCGCGCAGCCGCAGATACATCAGCACGAAATCGATATCGTAATAACCGCCGGTACCGGCTTTGAGCGGATTGCGCACGCCCTGCTCGCGTTCGAGGCGTTTGCGCATGTGGGCGAGTTCCTCGCGCGAGCGCTTGCCCTGCCCGTAGCGTTCCCAGTCGATTTTTTGCAGCTCATAGAGGAACGCAGTGCCGCGCTCCGGGTCGCCCGCAATGGCGCGGGCCTTCATATAGGAGATGCCTTCCCACGCCTGCGCGCTTTGAGCGAAGTACTTGCGGTACGTGCCTACGGTCTGGACGAGCGCGCCCTCGCGGCCATTGGGACGCAGCCGCGTATCGATGGTGAAGACGACGCCGTCGCCGGTATAAGCGCCGATGACGCTGATCAGCCGCTCGGCGACCGAGGTCCAGAAAAGCGTTTCCTGCGCTTCGCTGTCCGCGATGACGAAATTGAGATCGGCGTCGGAAGCCAGATCGAATTCGCGCATGCCGAGCCTGCCGAGCGCGACGACCATCATCTGGTTGGCGGGCTGGTAGCGCGGATTCGCTGGTGGCGTAGCGGCCATCGCCTCTTCGAGCGCAACGTCGTATGCCGCGGCCACAATGGAATCGGCAAGATCGGACGTACGTTGCAGCGCGCGGAAAACCGGTACGCGATGGTAAACGCTATCGGCCTGAATGCGGACCATCTGCTGGCGGAAATACTGGCGCAGTTCGGCGGCCTCGCGCGGGGCCCGGAAGCCGGTGCGGCCCTGGCGTGGGCTGCAGGCCCATTCGACTTCGGCGAGCAGCGCGGGATGTCGCACCAGCTGATCGGCAAAGTACTGGCTGTGTTCAAAAAGATCGATGACGCAGCGCGCCACTTCGGAGTTGGAATCGAGCAGCGTCAGCCATTCGGGGTTGGCCACGGCTTTTTCGATGAAAGACTCGAAGCTATCCTGACTGCGCACGATCGCGCCACCGGAAATCAGTTGCCAGAACGCCGGGGCGCGCTGCTCGAGAAAACGGCTGAGGTTCACGCTGGGGAATTCGCCGCGGGCCGGCGCGTCATACGGAAAGTCCGTGGCGCCCGCGGGTTCGGCGATTTCGTAAGGCATGGGTCCGTAAGGCACCGCGAAAGTTTCCGGGCGGTGGGAGTGGATCACGCGTTCGTAGAGATCCTGCACGTTGGTGAAGTGATGATCGAGTTCGCGCTGCAGGGTTCCGGCGGATGGCAGACCTGGCAGGCCCGGCGGCATTTTGCGCGCCAGCAGATCGATATCTTCCTTCGCGACGGGCAGCGTGTGAGTCTGGCGATCTTCATCGAACTGCAGCCGGTGCTCCACGTGACGGAGAAACTGATAGGCGTTGGCCAGGCGCGAATATTCCGCGGGCGAGAGCAGATCTTTATCTCGCAGGCGGGAAAGCGCCAGCAGCGTGCCGCCGTGCCGCACCCAGGGTTCGCGCCCGCCATGCAGGCGCTGCAGGCATTGCACCAGAAACTCGATATCGCGGATGCCGCCTTTGGCGAGCTTCACGTCGAGGGTCTGCTCGATACCCGGGCGGGCGTGGCGAATCCTCGCATTTTCGGCTTTCGCCTCCTTGACCCGCGCCTGCTTTTCATGGAGACGGGCGCGCGTTTCCGAGACTGCTTCCACGGTTCGGAAATCGGTAGTGGTGCGATAGATCAGGGGCTCGACGAAATCCAGCAGGTCCGTTCCCGGGCCGGCATCTCCGGCCGCGACACGGGCTTTGATCAGCATCTGTAGCTCCCAGTCGCGTGCGCGGGTGGCGTAATACTGGCGCGCGCTTTCGAGCGACTGGCAGATCTCGCCCAGCTTGCCTTCGGGCCGCAGGCGGAGATCGACGCGGTAGCAAAGGCCTTCGGGCGAGTAGGTGGAGAGCAGTTCCGTCATACGGCCCGCCGCGAGTTTGAAGAATTCGTTCGCGGTCAGCGGATGCTCGCCCGGAGTTTCGCCGGCGCCCGCATGAACGAACATGAGGTCGATATCGGAACTGTAGTTGAGCTCGCGGCCACCGAGTTTGCCGAGCGCGATCACGGAAAATTCCGGCGTGTGGCCGTTGGCATCGACAGGCATACCGCGCTCCCGCGTGAGGTCGCGGCGAACGGCGCGCCAGGTCACGTTGAGAATGGCATCGGCCAGGTTGGAAAGATCTTCGGCCGTTTCCGAGAGATCGGCGTAACGCAGTACGTCGCGCAGCACGATACGCAGCAACTGGCGGCGGCGAAACAGGGCGAGATCCACCGGGCGGGGCGTCGCGCCATCGAGCAACTGCTGCAGCGCGTCTTCGTAATCTTCGGCCAGAAATCCGCGGTGGAGATCGTGCGCGATGGCAATATCGAGCAGCCACTGCGGATGGCGAATCACGGATTCGGCGAGAAAGCGGCTGAAGGAAAAAATGGTCAGCGCATAGCGGAGTGCAATCAGGTTGCCCGCGATGGATTGCGCGGCATTGGGCGCCTCGACGATCAGACGCTTGAGGAAGTGTACCGTGTCGTCGCGATTGGGCAGCGAGTGCAGCAGCGCCTGGACGACGCGAAACACATCCGGCGGCAAACGTTCGAGCGCCGCAAGAGCGGGCCCCACACGCTGGGCGTCGCGAAATTCAATCTCCTCCAGAAGATTGGGAACGGGCACGTTCGGCACTTGTCCGATTATCTCCGGTTCTATAGCGCCGGGTTCCATGGCGCGGGGTTCCAGGCGATGGAATTGACTGGCTGAGTTGCCTTGACAGAGTTGCCTGATGTAGCATTCTTGCGAGGGAACATCGTACATGAAACGCGAATACGTAGCCGGTTGTGCCATAGGACTGCTGTTGCTGCTGGCTGGTTGCTCGGATACCCCGGCGCCGCCTGCGGATACATCGGCAGCCGATCTGAAAGCCATTAAAGACGGGGAAATCGCATGGTCGGCCGATTTCGGCGCGAAAGATGTGGATCGCGTTCTCAGTCATTATGCCGATAACGCGTCGGTGATGGTGCCGGATATGCCGATCCTGAACGGAAAGGACGCCATCCGTGCCGGCCTCAAGGACATTCTTGTTACGAAAAATCAGACCATTAGCTTCACCACCGTTACGGCGCAGGTAGCGAAAAGCGGCGATGTCGCCTATACGCAGGGCACGTATTCCATGACCATGACGAATCCGAAAACGAAGAGGCAGGTCGCCGAAAGAGGGAAGTACGTTACGGTGTATAAGAAACAGTCCGACGGAACGTGGAAAGCGGTAGAAGATATCGATAATGCGGACGCGCCTGCCGCGCCCGTCGCGATGGCGGCTGCGAAGAGGAACGCTCCCGCCCCGAAGAAGAGGCGGAAAAAGTAGCTTACGGAGTTGCGCGGTCAGGCGATGTCGGATACCAGAACAACGGCATCGCCTGCCTGTATCATGCCTGGCTGAACCACCCGGGCGTAAAATCCACCATGCGCCCAGTGCGCAGACATGATGTCACCAGCCTTGCATTGTGCATCGTAGAGCTCGGATTTGATGGCGGGACCGTAAACATCCAGATTGCGGCAGGGCGTACGCAGGGTGGTCAGTTCGATAACAGCTTCGCGGCCGATGCGATAGCGCTGACCGGTGCGCCACATGTGGGGATCGAGGCCCGAGATCGTCAGATTTTCGCCAATCGCACCGTAAAATATCGGAAAACCGCGCGCGGCCAGATCGTCGATAAACTCCGCCGATGCCATGAGCACGGCCTTTTTCGGGCCGCCATGGAATACCAGATTGCGCCAGTGATCGCCTTCGACGGAAACCTCCGACAGCATGACGGGTCCGTGGACGGCGCGTTTGGGCAGCCCGCCTGGAGATCGATTGATTTGTTTAAGAATTCCAGGCATTGTTGTTCCCCGTCGACAGGCGCGCTAATCTCACAGTTTGGATAACCTCACGCACTCGTTGGTTGGATTGTTTCTGGCGCGCGCCGGATTCAAACGCTTCACCGCATGTGGCACCGCGATTCTGGTACTGGCGGCAAACGCGCCTGATATCGACGTTGTTTCCTGGTTCTGGGGACGCCCCACGTGGCTGCACTGGCACCGCAATATCACGCATTCGCTGGTGGGCGCGCCGCTTATGGCTTTGCTGACGGTGGCGGTGGTGGCGCTGATTGCGAGAAAGCAAAGGATTAGCTGGTGGCCAGCGTTCTGGATCGCTCTGGTGGGCATAGCATCTCATCTGATGCTCGATCTCACGAACGTTTATGGTGTACGGCTGCTGTTGCCATTTTCCGGTCACTGGTTCCATCTGGATATTACGCCCGTGGTCGATTTCACCATCTGGGCTATCCTGCTGCTGGGCGTGGTGGCGCCGTGGCTCTCGCGACTGGTGGGCTCCGAGATCGGTGAGACTGGCAAGGAACGCGGAAATGCCGGCTGGGCCGTTACGGCATTAGTGTTGTTCACGGTTTTCGATTACTCCAGAAGCGTTTTCCATGAACGCGCCGCCAATATACTGAATTCGCGTATTTACAACGGGCTCGCGCCCAGAAGAGTGGGCGCTTTCCCGAGCGGGAATCCGCTGGTGTGGAGAGGCATGGCGGAAATGAGCAATGCTTTCGTCGAAGTACCAGTCGATCTGCGCACCAGGTTTCATCCGTCCGATGAGGTGACGTATTACAAGCCGCCGCGCACGCCGGCCATGCAGGCCGCTATGGAGACGTATCCTTTCCGGATGCTGCTCGAATTTGTGCAGTGGCCGCTCTGGGTAATTGAGCCCGCGGCCGATAACGATCGGACCGGGGGCGGCGGCACGCGCGTTTCTTTAATCGATCTGCGCTTTGGAACTCCGTCGGAGACCGGCTTCGCCGCTACCGCTTTGGTGGATAGAAATAATCAGGTTGAGGAATCGATCTTCGGTTTGGGCGAGGTGAAGCAGCGGTGACGGTTCGCCCAGCTCGCGCCAAAGCCGGTGGCCGTGCCCGAAAGGATGAAATAGAACGTGCCGAATCAGGCCGCGCTTTATGCCGCTGGTGCCGGGCCGAGACTCCGCCGAGACGGCGCACGTTTTGTTCCGATGCCTGCGTCAACGAGTGGAAGCTGCGAACCGATCCCGGCTACCTGCGCGAAAGAGTATTGCAGCGCGATGCCGGCGTGTGCGCGAAATGCGGTATCAATACGATTTCTTTACGACGGGACATGCGGCGGCTGGATTTTGCGGCCAGAAGAAGATTTCTGAAAGAGTGGGGACTGACGGAGCGCAGCCGGAAATCGCTCTGGGACGCGGATCACATCGTGCCGGTAGCGGAAGGCGGAGGGCAGTGCGATCTCGCGAACATGCGCACGCTGTGTTTGAAATGCCACAAAGAAGTGACAGCAGCGCTGCTCGTTCGGCTCAAAAAAGCTATTTCCTGAAAAGCCGATCGAAAGCGTCGCGCGCGTCCATGGCATTTTTGGGAGCCGGAGAGTTGATGCCGGGAATTGCCTGACGGCCGGCGTTTTGTCCGGAGACTTCCCGCGCCACGGTGACGCGCGGCGAAAACAAAGTACACATGTTCGCCTGGTCTTTAATCGCGATTCGCACCGGGATGGGCTTCATACACTGAAACCGCGTGGAAGATTCGAAATTCACGCATTGTTTGCAGCAATGCAGTGAGACTGCGCACTTGGGACAAGTGCCCGTGAAATCCGTTCCCGGAGGCAAGGTCGCGGCGCAGCTATAACAGCGCGAGGCTGTCACGGCCTGGACAAGGCGCGGTAATCGCGGTCCTGTGATATCCAGTGGCGGACGCGGACCCGAAGGCTTGGGGCGTTGTCCGTTGCCGCTGCTATTTCCGTTACTGTGGCCGTTAGAGTGGTTACCGCTATCGTTATAGCCGTGCTGTTTATATTTACGATCGGAGTCCATGAAGGCTCAAAACTCCTGGTTTAGATTCACAACTCGCGCTGGATGTGGACGGGGAACCAGACACACTGTATAAGGGATTACAGTTTCATCAGCTCTCGGGCAATCGGGGCGAGACCGCGCCGTGTGTCCGCTGGCTACAATTCATATTTACCACGGAATGTTCCCGGTGTACAGTCTACCCTTGTAAATAAAGAGTGCATACAAAGGTTATTACGTTACAAAAATGTTGGAGCGGGCTCCGGCAGTGCGGTTTTTGCCGTACTACCCGGCAATACGGGAGTACTGCGGCGACGAACGCGAGGGGTATGTCCCCGCAGCGCCAGCGCGGCTGAATAGCCCTTCGGCGCCTCCAGATCGCAGACGCCAAAATCTCCCTTCGGCTGATCCAGCAACGCGCCGCCGACCGCTTTCGTCATGGCTTCGCGACGATTCCACAGATGGAAGAGCTCGCCGCGGTTATCCGGCAGATCCGAGACCCCCAGCCTGCGCAGCAGCGCGGCAATATCCACGTTGTCGCGGATGCGTTCAATATCGATCCCTACCGGAACGCAGCGCGTGACGGCCACCATGGCCCAGCTGCCAGCGTGAGAAAGGTTGAATTCGATATCGTTGCCGCTCGCCAGACCCGGCTTGCCATGCGGCCCCAGGACAAACCGAAGCTCTGCGGCCGGAATATCCGTGTAGTCGGCCAGGATGGCGCGGAGCGCGGAGCGCGCGCGAACCCAAAAGGTGCGGTCGCGTTCGAAACGAAAGCGTGCGGCGCGGGTTTCTTCGTCGGGAGACAGCGTGACCGGTCCCTGACATTCCAGGGGAATCAGCCACACATCCACTTCACACGTCGGGGACAAATTACATGGTACGGTAATTATTCCGATGAAAATCTGGGTCCTTCTCGCTATCACCACGGGCGTTGTGTGCGCACAAACGCCGGCACCGTCGCAGCCGCCACCGCAGCAGCAGAGCATAATCGTCACGGGCGTTGCCGAACCCGCGCCGCTGGAGGAAGCCGATCGCGATGTCGCTGTGCTGCCTTTGCCGGAATTAGAGCGTCCCCTTTACGATTCGTGGTTCGGCCTGCTCGGGCTCGATGCCGCGCTCGACCTGCAGGAGCGTGCGCCCGGCGGTTTCATGGCCGATCTTTCGATCCGCGGGGCTACCTTTGGACAAACGCTGGTGCTATTGAACGGCATGCGCATCAGCGACGCGCAGACCGGCCATTTCAATCTGGATCTGCCCATTCCGATCGAAATGCTTTCGAGCGTCGAGGTGCTGAAGGGCTCCGGTTCCACGCTCTACGGGTCCGACGCGATCGGCGGCGTGGTCAATGTGAGGACAGAGCCGTTCGAGACGCCTGAGTATCGCCTGTATAGCGGCTTCGGGAACTTCGGCACGAACGAACAGGACGCGATCGCGGACTTCGGCGGCCTTCAATGGTCTGAAGAGATTTCGGCGGCGCGCGATTTTTCCGAAGGTTTCACGTACGACCGCGATTACCGGAATCTGTCGCTCGGCTCGCTCAGCACGCTGAAATCGAAACTCGGCGCCACCAGTCTGCTGCTTGCTTACAGCGACCGGCCGTATGGCGCGAATCAGTTCTATGGCCCCTATCCCTCCTGGGAGCGAATCAAGACGTGGTTCGTCTCGGCCCACCAGAATCTGGGCAGCAAGACGGAGGCGAATTTCGCCTACCGGCGGCATACGGATCTGTTTGTGCTCTTCCGCTACGACCCCTCGCTTTACGAGAACCGGCATCTTCTCAACGACTGGCAGGGCAGTCTGCGGCGGCATGACAATCTGCCGCATCACGCCGTGCTGAGCTATGGCGCGGAGGGACTTTCCGAATCCATCAACAGCACGAACCTGGGCATTCACACGCGCACGCGCGGCAGTGCGTACGCGGTTTACGACCTGCGCTTTGCCAAGCGCTTTTCGCTCTCCGCCGGGATTCGCGAAGAGGTTTATGGATCGCGGCAGGTCGCGACCAGCCCGACCGTGAGCGGCGCCGCGTGGCTGAATTCGCGTTTCAAGCTGCGCGCTTCGGCAAGCCGCGCTTATCGTCTGCCCACTTTTACGGAACTGTATTACTCGGACCCGAGCGATCTGGGAAATCCGACCCTGAAGCCCGAAAGCGCCACCAGCTACGAAGCCGGCATGGACGCTTACCTGAACAAGAAGCTGCGCGCATCGGTGACCGTGTTCCAGCGCCGCGATACCAATGACATCGATTACGTCAAGGCTCCCACCGCGACCGTTTGGGTGGCGGAGAATTTCGATAAACTGCATTTCACCGGCGTGGAGGCTTCAACCGAATACACGCCGGTTCCGGGACAGACGATCGGGCTGGCATTTACCGCGCTCGACGGCCTCAGCCAGAACAACGAGTTGCTGGAAAGCAAGTATACGTTCAATTACCCTGTGGAAAGCGCGGTGGCACAGTGGCGCGGCTCGCTGGGCGCGCACGTAATCGCGCGCACACGCATTGGCATCGTCAACAGGCTGCAGCATTATCCCTATACTGTGTGGGACGCTTCGGCCGGTTATGCGACGGGTCATGTACGGCCGTACCTGCAGCTCACCAACATCACGAACGCCGATTATCAGGAGATCCTGGCGGTGGTAATGCCGTCGCGGGGGATTGTGGGCGGCGTGGAACTGGTCTTCGCCGGATCGAAGCACTAAGGCGGATCGGTAGGCGGCAGCGCGTTCGTGTATACTGAAACACCGAATGCGAACCGCTCCGCCATCGATTGTCGCGCAGCAGAAACGCTACGCTTGGGGAGTTCGGCTCTGGCGCTGTTTGTGCGTGCTCCCGCATTTCGCATGCATCGGGTTGTGGGCTACGATCCTTATTGATCCGAGTCTGAATCGGAGCCTCAAGCACCTCCTGGCTTTCGTGATGCTGGTCACCCTCATGAGCATGCTGCTGCTAAACCCCTGGGGAAGAGCCGCGCGCTGCCGTAGAGCGTCGTACTTACTGGGCGGCAAGGTCATCCGATATGAGGTGGGCGAAAGCGTGAGCGATGCGGATCTGGCGGAGGCGTCGGAGCAGGCCGCCCGGATGATGCTGGTTCCGTTGCCCGCGCTGATCCAATAATTGGGAAGCACTCAGCCTTCCAGCAAAACGACAGCCTGCGATTCCGCCGATCTGCCTTCGCCCACAGGACCCACTTTTTCCGCCGTCTTAAACTTCACCGACACCTGTCCGACATCCAGTTCCATGGCCTTCGCGAGCGATTCGCGAATCGCCAGGCGAAAATCCTTGAGTTTGGGCTTCTCGAGGATGACGGTAGAATCCACGTTGACGATATGGAAGCCGGCCACCGCCGCCAACCCGCAAACGTGCCGCAGAAAAACCAGGCTATCCGCGCCTTTCCAGCGCGCGTCGGTATCCGGGAAATGCATGCCGATGTCACCCAGCGCCACCGCGCCCAATATGGCATCGGTGATGGCGTGCGAGAGAACATCGGCGTCGGAGTGGCCCTCCAGTCCGAAATCGGAGGGAATGTGAACGCCCCCCAGAATTAAAGGCCGCTCCGCCGCAATCCGGTGCACATCCCAGCCCTGACCCACGCGCAGCGTCCGCACATTACCCATCAGCGCCGCACGTTTTCCTGTTCGAAGAACAGCCGCGCCAGATCCATATCGCCCGGGCGCGTGATCTTGATATTGCGATCGCTGCCGAGCACCACGCTGATCTCCACTTCATCCAGCCGTTCCACCAGGCTCGATTCGTCGGTGCCGGCGAAGTTGTCGCGCCGCGCCGCTTCAAATGCGCGACCCAGAATATCGCGCCGGAAAACCTGCGGCGTCTGCGCCAGCACCAGGCGCTCGCGCGAAATGGTGCCGCGGACTTTCGCGCCACCGGCCTGCGCGCCGCTCACCTGCTTGACGGTATCCACGGGAACAATCCCCACAATGGCCGCGCCGGTGGCATGCGCTTCTTCCACCACCAGGCGGATCGTCTCCAGTTCCACGAAGGGCCGGACGGCATCGTGCACAGCCACCAGATCCACCGCCGGATCGAGCGTGGCAAAAGCTTTCTCCACCGATTCCTGCCGCGTGTTGCCGCCTTCCACCACGGTCAGATTGCCCAGCAGGCCGCGGACTTCGGGTTGCAGCATCTCATCGGTCCAGGCCATATCGTCCTGGCGCACCGCGACCACGATATCGGTCACCACCGGCGATGCGGCGAACTTTCGCACCGTGTGGACCAGAATCGGCGCGCCTTCCAGCAGCATGAACTGTTTGCGGCTGGTCCCGGATGTTTCAGGCGATGAAGTGGCGGTCCGGCTCATACGGGTACCAAGCCCCGCAGCCGGCAAAATAACGGCAAGTCTCACGTTTCAATTCTCTCCAACCGCCTGCTCGCGGCGCGCCGGCCGCTCGACTGCCTGCGGGGCCGGGGTGCCCGCCGCCGCGCCTGCTGCCGCGGCGGCAGTTTGATTGCGCTCGTCGTACTTACCGAAGATCATTTTGCCCGCGGTGGTTTGCAGTACGCTGGTCACCGATATGTCCACTGTTTTCGAAATCATACGTCGCGCGTTATCGACCACGACCATGGTACCGTCATCCAGATACGCGACGCCCTGGTTGTATTCCTTGCCTTCCTTAAGAATGAAAACGCGCATCAGTTCGCCGGGCAGCACCACAGGTTTCAGCGAATTGGTGAGTTCGTTGATATTGAGAACTTCTACGCCCCGCACCTGCGCTACCTTATTCAGATTGAAATCGTTGGTAACGATCTTGCAATGGTAAAGCTTCGCCAGTTCGATCAGCTTCATATCCACTTCGCGAACCTGCGGGAAATCCTCCTCCGCTATCTGCACGTTGACGTGCGTCATCTTCTGTATCCGCTGCAGCACATCGAGGCCGCGGCGGCCGCGCGTGCGCTTCATCGAATCCTGCGAGTCGGCCACCATCTGCAACTCGTGCAGCACAAACTGCGGAATCACCAGCACGCCTTCGAGAAAACCGGTTTCGGCAATGTCGGCGATACGTCCGTCGATAATCACGCTGGTGTCGAGAATTTTATGTGTGCTTTGCGATCCGGATTCGGCCCCGAAGACTCCGCCCAGCGCGCCCAGATTGAGCAAATCGCCCTTCGAAGCGCCGGTGCTGGCGCCAAAGTAAACGAGCACCAGAAGGCAAACGATCTGAACGAACTGAATGACTCCCGAGTTATCGCTGCCCAGATGACTCAGCACAACGCTGACCAGGGCCGCACTGAAAAGACCGGAAACGACTCCTACAGTAATGCCGATGGTTCGCTTCAGGCTGGCGCGGGCGAAGCGACGTTCAAGAAATATCGCCATGACCGCGAACGAGGCTCCAAAAAGCGCGGCCGCCCAATAGGGCTCGCCAGGCGGCCGAAAATACGCCGCGGCAAAACCGAAAACAAGAACAAAAATGAAGCGTACGAGTATAAAATCCAGCACGGTATCGGGGCCCTCGCTTAACCGCCAGACAACAGAATCCGCCACATAGTCCGCCACCTGCTCCAATGATCGTTCAGTTTATCACTCTTGCCGGTGCTGAAGCTCACTCATTTTAACCTTCGCGCGCGCTGGCCGGTATACCGGCAAAAACCTGGCCGTTCGGCCGTGAACGACGAGATTTTGGCGTCGCGGCAGTTCGTAACTGATTGAAATCCCTGCCAGGCAATCGTGGCACGCCAGCTGCTATGTCATGACCCGTGAGCTTATTCCGCCACGCAGACGGAGGCCACTACGGCACCGGCGGGAACAGAACCGCGGGACCCGCGCACTGACTTCAGTACCTGGACCTGGCATGATGTCAGGCAGGAATAAAGGAAACAACAATGTCGATATCCATTCAAACTAACGTCGCGTCGTTAAACGCCCAGTACTTCATCAGCCAGAATCAGATCTTTCAAAATACAGCGATCGAGCAACTGTCCTCGGGCTACAAAATCAATTCCTCGGCTGACGACCCGGCTGGTCTCGCCGTAGCTAACGAGTACGCCGGCGAGATCACCCAGTTGACTGCGGGCGTCCAGAATGCGGCGGACGGCGTCAGTACCCTGCAGATTGCCGATGGCGGTCTGAGCAATATCTCTCAGATTCTTGGCCGACTGCAGACTCTGGCCTCCGAATCCGCTTCGGGAACGTTCCAGGGCAGCCGCACCACGGTCAACAACGAATACCAGGGGCTGCTGGCCGAAGTCAACCGCCAGGCCTCGAACATAGGATTAAATACCGGCGGCGTCAACAACACGAACCTCACGGTTTATACCGGCGGCAGCAACAACCAGGCCAATGCGCAGATTTCCGTCGATCTCAGCGGCTCCAATAACGCCGTCGATGCCACTGCACTCGGCATCGGCACCACCAGCGTGGCCGGCGGCGGCACCGGAATCAGCGGCAACAGCGTCAACCTCAGCGATACCGCCGCCACTTTCCTCGTCGGCAGCGCCACACAGGCCTTCACGTTCAACGTGAATACAGGCTCGGGCAACCAGGCTGTCACGGTGAACGTCACCGGTACAGGCACCGGATTAAGCGGCACCCAGGTGATCAGCAGTCTCAACAGTCAGCTGGAAGCCTACGGCATTACAGCGTCGATCGGCGCTTCCGGCACGTTGCAGTTTGGCGGCACCACAGCCTTTTCCGTCGCTACAACCGGCGCCGCGGGCGGAATCACCACAACCGGCGCCGGAAGCGCCATCAACAGCGGCAATAACAGCGTGACCAGCACGGCCTTTGCGGCCGTCACCGCGGGCGCCGAAAATTTCACCGTTCAGAACGGATCGGGATCCTACAACGTCAGCCTCACTTCCGCCAATGCCGGAACCACGGCAGCGGCCGTCGCGGCCATCAACACCGCCCTCGCCGGCTCCGGCATCTCCGCCGTGGTCGCCCCGGACACGACGGATATCAGTCTGCAGAGCACCAATTCTTTCAGTGTGAACGAAACCCAGCTCGGCACCGGCGGCCTGTTTACCGCCCTCGGCGCACAGACCTACGTACCCGCCTCGGCCAGTGCTTCCGACACCGGCAATGCTCTGGCGGCTCTGACCGCGCTCACCAACGCCATTAGCAGCCTGGGTCTGGTGCAGGGCGTCGTCGGCGCGGGCGAAAACAAGCTGCAGTACGCGACAAATCTGGCCCAGTCCCAGATCACCAACTATTCGGCAGCCGAATCCGGTATTCGCGACGCCGATGTCGCCGCCGCGGCGGCTAATCTGACCAAGGCCCAGGTTCTGCAGCAAACGTCGCTGGCGGCGCTCTCGCAGGCCAATTCCGCCCCGCAGGCAGTGCTTTCCCTGCTGAAGAACCTGGGGTAACACCTCGGGTCGTAATACCTCGGGTCGTAACATCCTGGGTGTAACCGGGACGCCCGACGGCTGAAGCTTCGGAACTTGGAGAAATCTTCCTGTTTTCCAAATGAGCGATAATGGTTGCTGCGGACAGGAGGCAAATCCGCTACCGTGATCTGTGCAACCACGACTGCTCATCGGGCGTCCCAGTTTCGTATGCCACGTTGGTGCGTTCCGATCCTGTTTACTCTGGCGCTGGCCGCCGCTCCCGCCTTCGGGCAGTTCGGCGGTTCGCGTTTTCCCGGTATGGGTGGCCAGAGGGGGCAGCAGGGCCCCAATTCCGATTCGTCGCAGCCGAAGGTTTACGGGCCAACCGAAACCCTCAGCGGCAGCCTGCAGCAGATTTCCGATTCCAGTCTCATTATCGATGCCGGCGAAGACCGCATCATCCTTGTAAAGATCCAGGGCGGCACAAAATACCTGTCGACCATGGGCAAGGTGAAATTCCAGGACTTCGAACCGGGCGATCACGTCACCGTCGAAGCTGTTCGCGACGATAACGATCATTACTTCACCAAGACGGTCACCATGAATAAGAAGGGTACGCCGGAAGAGAAATCCGCGGCCCTGCAGGCGTCGAACGGATCTTCATCGTCCGGAGGTGGCGGCGGCACTCCCGGAGATTCCGACCCGGACCGCCCCCGTCTGCATCGCGCAAATCCCGATGGCGGCAGCGCGAGCGACTCCTCGTCGTCTGGTTCCGGTTCCGGCAACAGCGCCCCGGCTCGCCAGCCAGCCATGTCTTCCCCCGCGTCATCTTCATCCACTTCCGACGATTCCGGTCCGCCGGTTTTGCATCGCAGTCCATCCACGACGCCCACTTCGGCCTCTTCGCCCGCCCCGCAGATCGCCTCCTCTGACGCTCCGGTTTCGGCGCGGCCCAGCCTGTCGGCTGAAGATGTCAATGGCGTGACTCGCGTACCCGTGGTCACGCCGACACCTGCCGCCGGTTCCAATGCCGGACCGGACGATGGCGAAACGGACCGTAGTATCCGGCGCGCCTCGGCCGGCGCCTCTAGCGGCGGCGGCGACCCGATTATCGATCAGGCTCGGGATGCGGCGTTTTCATTCAGCGAAACATTGCCGAATTACGTCGTGAAACAGCTCACCAATCGTTACTCCACCAACAACAGCGGTCGCGGCCGCACATCCTGGCAACCGCTCGACGTCGTCACCGCCGACCTGATCTACGAGGATGCCAAAGAGCGCTACACGAACATCATGGTCAACGGCAAGCCGACGAAGTACATCGAGCAGACCGGGTCCTGGTCCGAAGGTGAGTTTGCCAGCATGCTCCAGGCGATCCTGGCGCCCAATACCAATGCCGATTTCCGCAATCAGAAGCCGGTAACCATCATGAATCGGCCGTCTTTCCGTTACGACTACACGGTGGAGCAGTCGCGTTCCACGTGGACTCTTCATGCCGATGGTCAGACGGTCAGTCCGTCCTATACCGGTTCGCTCTGGATCGATAAAGCGACGTACCGGGTGCTGCGAATCGAAATCGCGGCGCGAAACCTGCCCCGCAATTTCCCACTCGATACTGCCGAATCGTCAATCGATTACGACTTCGTCATGATTGGCGAACAGAAGGTACTGCTTCCTGCGCAGGCCGATTCGCTGAGCTGCTCCCGCGGAACCCCCGACTGCACCAAAAACCACACCGAGTTCCACAATTACCGGAAATTCGGCGCGGACACGAATATCACGTTCGAAGGCACTACGGACAAGTAGCGATTCTGCAAAGTTCTCTTGCGGCGAATAATCCCATATCGCGAAGGGGTTTGTGTTTTGAAATGTCTGGTCGCTCTTTTTTGCGTGGCTGCATGGCAGACCCCGGTTCACGCTCAATCGCCCGACAGCGGCCCCACCGACCGGCGTTGCGACGAAGCTCCTGGTTTCGTGAATCGCGTCATCCCCCTGGCCGTTCTGGCCGACCTCCTTTGTCTTGTTCCCGCCCAGTCCCTGAGCGTTCCCTGGAGCGGCTACGGCCACGACCCGCAGCACACAGGAATATCGGCGACGGCGGGCCAGCCGTTGAACTCGATTCACTGGCATACACCGGTCGATCTGAATCCTCCCGGTGGCGGTTCCGGCCCGCTCTTCGTACATTACGGATCTCCCGTGGTGACGGCCGGCAACACCGTGATTGTTCCGGCAGGCAATGGCGGCGCAAGTTTCCAGTTACAGGCGTTTAATGGAGCGAATGGCGCGCCGGTCTATACCCTGACAAGCGATTATTCCCTCCCGCCACACAGCTGGACGCCCCCTTACGGGCCTGCTCTGGCTTTAGATTCGCGGCTCTTTTATGCTGGCGCTGGAGGCACGCTCTACTACAGGGATCTGCCCAACGCCGCAAAAGGTCCGAATGGGCAGGCTGGCGCGACTGGCCAGTTTGCCTTCTATGGAATGCCGATCTATCTCGCGAACCAGGCCGCGATGAACGCCGCGGTACAGATATCAACGCCGCTCACCGCGGACCGCTCGGGCAATATTTACTTCGGTTTCACGGTAACAGGCTCGAACCCCGCCGGTCTTGTGAGCGGAATCGCCAAAGTTTCCTACACCGGCGCGGGGATGTGGACCAGCGCAGTGGCGCTGACGAATGATAGCGGTGCCAATCAGATCGCCCAGAACTGCGCCCCGGCGCTGAACAACACGCAGACCCTTGTGTACGTGGCGACATCGAATGGCGCGGAATACGGATATGGGTACCTGACTTCGATGACGGCGGCGAAGCTGGCCCCCGTTTCCTACGTCGGCTTGTCAGATCCGGGCACCGGCGATAGCGCGGCAGTCTCTACTGACAGTTCCGCTTCTCCCATGGTGGGTCCGGATGGTGACGTTTATTATGGAGTCCTCGAAGCGCCTTGCTGCAGCTGGCACCATGATCGCGGCTGGCTGCTGCATTTCGATTCCACCCTCAGCGCACTCAAGACCCCAGGCTCGTTCGGCTGGGACGATACAGCTTCGGTAGTTCCCGCGGCTGCGATACCCGGCTATGCGGGGACCTCGTCGTATCTGATCCTGACCAAGTACAACAACTACGCCGAAGCCGGCGGCAACGGCGTGAATGAGGTCGCGGTTCTGGATCCCACCGCGACGCAGCCGGACGCGTATTCCAGCGTCACCGTGCTGAAAGAGGTCATCACTGTAAAAGGAGTGACCGCGGATCCCTCCGATGGCGGCCTTCCGTCAGTCAGGGAATGGTGTATCAATACCGCGGCCGTCGATCCGTTTACCAAATCGGCCATCGTCAACAGCGAGGATGGCGCCGTTTATCGCTGGGATTTTGCGTCGAATAGTCTGTCGCAGCGCCTGACCCTGACATCCGGGCGCGGCGAGGCGTACACGCCCACGGTCATCGGACCCGATGGCACATCCTATGCCATCAACGATGCCATTCTCTTCGCGGTGGGGAATTAGTTCCATGCGTATTTCACCGCGCCAGCGGCGTGCTTCCGAAGCCTCGCGCTGGCCGCTCTGGTAGTGGTCGTTCCGGGAGCGGCCCCGGCGCTCGCGGAAGATCCGGTTGCCGCGCTCAGCCATCGCCTCGAACAATGCGCGGTTCAGCTGCCGTTCACCGGCCCTTACGGTTATCTGGCCGCGCTTCTCGATTTGCTGCGCGTTCCCGTCGCCTCCCAGATAGCCGTGTTCTCGAAGACCAGCATTCAGTCGCTGCACATCGAGCCGGCCAATCCGCGCGTGCTTTTTTTCAACAATGCCGTTTCCGTGGGCTGGGTGCGTGGGGGCTTTATCGAACTCGCCGCGCAGGACCCCGGCGAACACAACGCCATCCACTATTACATCCTGCTGCAGCGGCCCGATGAGCGCCTGACGCGGCGCGAAGACTGCGTGCGCTGCCATCGATCCGGATTGACGCAGCTCCGCAGCGTAGTCTCAACTCCCGATGGAATTCCCTCCGGCGAGATCGATGTCGATAGCAGAACGCCTTTCAGTGAGCTTTGGGGCGGCTGGTTTGTGACGGGAAACGCCATCCCGCCGGGCCACATGGGTAACAGGGGCTTTGCAAATGCGGAGCGCCGCGAGATCAAGCCGGTACTCGATCCGAAGTTTTCTCTGACGCCATCGAGCGA
>Ga0302319_10004872_pt1 | contig 27350 bp, 25 predicted proteins | sample Bog_T0_2_FD_203319 | JGI IMG/M metagenome (GOLD analysis project Ga0302319, IMG submission 203319) | Peat permafrost microbial communities from Stordalen Mire near Abisko, Sweden - Bog_T0_2 | ecosystem: Environmental > Terrestrial > Soil > Wetlands > Peat | place: Sweden: Abisko, Stordalen Mire... | reverse complement strand
CCTCAAGGCTTTGTACCCGCGCGGTCAAATCCGCCGGCGACGAAACCTTGTCGCCGCGTACGAACATTGAACCATCGCGTGTCACGGCAACCGTTATTGCGTCTTCCTTGTTGGCTGCGTCCAGAATGACCGCGGCACTCACTTTGGGAAGATCAACCGTGATCTTGTCCCCTAGCATCGGAGTGATGACCATGAAGATGATCAACAGAACCAGCATCACGTCCACCATCGGTGTCACGTTGATGTTGGAGTTGACCTTCTTGCCTTCGTTGCGTGTTGCAATCGACATAAATCCGCTCCGTTCAGGCCGTGGTCGCCGCTTCCGGCTACCTTCCCTGACTGTTATTGCGAGTTGACTGAGTGCCCGGACGCCGTTCGCTTCGGCGCCCGGTGATCTTCAGTGTGATTCTCGCAAGATCGTGCTGACTGCTACATACCGGCTCCGCCAGGAGCCGGCCAGCAGGGTTTAGCGGTGCGACTGCTTGATGAAATAGTCCACCAGCTCGGACGAGCTGTTGTCCATCTCCACGTCGAACGACTCAACCTTGCCAGTGAAATAGTTGAAGGTCATAACGGCCGGGATAGCGACCAGCAGACCGAACGCAGTCGTTACCAGAGCTTCCGAAATACCGCCGGCGACTGCTGCCAGACCCTGGCTCTTGGTGGTTGCGATCGCCTTGAAGGCGTTGAGAATACCGACGACCGTTCCGAACAGACCGATGAACGGCGCCGTCGATCCGATGGTAGCCAGACCGCCAAGACCCTTCTTCAGCTTCGCATGAACGATGGCCTCCGAGCGCTCAAGGGCGCGCTTGGAGCTCTCAATCTGCTCCTCTGAAATTGCGCCGCCCGAACCGAACGAACGGAACTCGGTGAGACCAGCCGTCACAACCTCAGCGAGGTGAGACTTCTTGGAGCGGTCCGCAACCTTGATCGCTTCGTCCAGACGGCCCTCTTTGAGGGCGCCCGCAACCTTCGGCGCGAACTCGCGCGACTGCTTGCGAGCTGCCGAGAAGTACAAGGCGCGATCGATCATCACAGCCAGCGACCAGATCGACATGATGAACAGCAGGATAACTACCAGCTTGGCAGGAACACCCATCTGGGCCCAGAGGGCCGCGGGACCGAAGCCGACTTCGGCAGGTGCGTCTTGAAAAAATGTGGCGAGCGCGGCGGGTGCGTGAGCGAAATTTGCGAGATGAACGAGAATCACGAAGTCTTTCCTCCTGGTGGATGGTCGTGCAACAACTGATACTGCCGAACATGGTTTGGATCGAGCCGTCAAGCTTGATCGGGATTGCTTACGGATGAGAGCAGGATGCTTCACCTGTTCTCGCCGAGGACGTCGTCAAGAGTACTACCATATCTCAGCCTGAGCCACGTGGTATGCCATCGATCAACGTATTAATAATCAACAGATTCCGCACCACGCTGCTCCTGAGATCTACATGCCGCCGTTCAAGGCAAAGTTCACCGTGATCGTGGTATCTACTTCGGTCGGGTCGCCATTGAGCAGATAGGGCCGATATCTCCACTGCTTCACCGCTTCCAATGCATAATTATTGAACATCGGATTGCTGCTGGACTGGACCGAAACCTTCTCTACGGCGCCAGCCTTTGAGATGATCGCGTGCAGCACAACCGTTCCGCTCATATGCGCGATCTTGGCGATCGGAGGATACTGCGGCTCGACGAACGCAATGCGGTTACCCGCGATCACGCCGCCGGAGATGCGCGCGGGCCCCGTTGGCTTGGGGGGCGTCACGTGGATTGCCGGCCCCGTCCCGCCCGTGATACCGCCGAATACTCCACCGGGTGCTCCACCGGCCATACCTTCCATGCCGGCAACGCCCGCGCCCGCTGGTGGAGGTGGCGCATCTTCCTTAATCATCTTGATATCTTTGGGGATCTTCGTGGGGGCGTGCAGGCCGTTGTCCACGTCCACAACCTTGACCACCTTCACAGCCGCAGGAGGGGGAGGTGGCGGGGGAGGTGGGGGAGGAGGAGGAGGCGCCGTCAACGATGCCGTCAACGAGTTATGCGGCAGGGCTTCCGGATACAGAAGTGGAATCAAGATCATGAGACCGACGATCAGTCCATTGAATACAAACGTGGCTATCATCCAGTACTTCGACCTGGTCTTGAGCTTACCGCCAGATTCCATAAGAGCGTCTTCGAACATTTAAGCGACCTCCTTCCCCTGTAAGGGAAAGCATAAGAGCTTTAGACACCGCGTTAACTCAAATTGTTCCCGACTGCAGTTCACTTGAGGAAAATACTGCAGGGCTTGCTTCTGGATCGCCGTCGTTATTCAGATGGAGGTGACCGGGGTTTGAGATGCCGTGTCTTGCGGTTCATCCTACCTTAATTTCCACCGAATACGAAAACTGCCCGAAGAACAGTGCACTTTGTTCGTTCAGCGGCGGACAACCTTCGCCGCAGGAAGCGAGACACGCTTGCCCGCTGGCGCTTTCTTCGCCCGCCAGTCTTGATACGCCACGAGCATGGGAGCGGCCACCGCGATCGACGAATATGTCCCGATCAGAATGCCAACTACCAGTGCGAAGGAAAAGCCATGCAGCACCTCGCCGCCAAACACATACAGGCTGAGCACGGTCAGAAACGTCAATCCCGAAGCGATCACCGTCCGGCTTAGCGTCTGATTGATGCTTTTGTTTACTAGGTCGGCCAGCTTGTCGCGCCGGTTCAGCGCCAGGTTCTCGCGGATACGATCGAAGACCACAATCGTGTCGTTCATCGAATAGCCCACCAGCGTCAGGATCGCCGCCACCACGGTGAGCGTAATCTCCTGGTTGGTCAGAGAGAAGAATCCGATCGTGATCAGCGTGTCATGGAATACCGCCACCACCGCCGCCACGCCATAGATCAGCTCAAACCGGAACCACAGGTAGATCAGCATCCCCAGCAGCGAATACAGCGTCGCCAGCTCCGCCTGGTGGGTCAGCTGCTTGCCCGCCGTGGGCCCTACAATGTCCACCTGCTGCACACTGAAACCGGAGTCGTGATAGCCCGCCTTCAGCGCGGACTCAACCTCTGACCGGCCCTGATCGTGCGCAGCGTCCTGCGCCGTCGACATTGGCAGCGAGATGATCTCCTTGTTGCCCAACTGCCCACCGCCCACGTCGGAGATGCGCTGCACGGTCGCGTCCTTGACGCTGGCTGCAGCCAGCGCCTTGCGGATGTCGTCCTCATGGGGCGTGCTATCGAACTGAACGGTGATCGCAGTTCCGCCCTTGAAGTCCACGCCCGTCGGAATTCCATGCCAGAAGAAGATGCTGATCAACCCGGCCACCGAGAAGATCAAGCTGAAGCCGAGGAAATACCATTTCTTCCCCAACCAGTCGATATTTGCGCTCCGAAACAGTTCCACGTTTTCTTTCCTTCAGCTAGTCGCTCTAGCTCTTCGTGCCAAGTTGTCTTTGCCGCTGCTTTAGCCATGAGCTAGAAGCTGCTCTTATATCGAAAGCTCTGCCGTTCCGCGTTCCTTCTTGGTTAGCAGATAGTCGAAGATCGTGCGCGATACAAACACTGCCGTGAAGATGTTAGCGATCAAACCAATCGTCAGCGTCACCGCGAAGCCCTTCACCGGACCGGTTCCAAATAGGAACAGAATCGCCGCTGAAACCACGGTCGTTACGTGTGTATCGAAGATCGTCGTCCACGCATGCTTGAACCCGTCCTGCACCGCAGCCGCGGCCGTCTTGCCCAGCCTCAGCTCTTCGCGAATACGCTCGAAGATCAGCACGTTCGAATCGACACCCATACCAATGGTCAGGATGACTCCCGCAATACCCGGCAGCGTCAGCGTAGCGCCAGAGAAGCCCATGAATCCCAGAAGGATCAGCAGATTCAACAGCAGCGCCAAGTCTGCATTCACTCCCGCGCCCTTGTAGTACACCAGCATGAAGATCAGCACCACCACGAGGCCGGCAATCGACGCCACCACACCCTGGTGAATACTCGTCGCGCCCAGCGTCGGGCCTACCGTCCGCGTCTCCAGATAAGAGATGGAAGCAGGCAGCGAACCCGTGCGCAGCATCAGGCTAAGATCGGCCGCCTGGTCCTGCGAAAAGCCACCGGTAATCCGTCCCGTGTCGCGAATGGCGCTTTCAATTCCAGCCACCTCGCGCACCTGGTTGTCCAGCACGATCGCCATCTGGCCCGTGCCCTTGTTCGCATCTGTGTACTTGTAGAAGCGATCTCCCGCTTCTGTGGTCAGGTTGAACGTAATGTCCGGCCGGCCATTCTCGTCGGTCGAAGGTTGCGCGTCGCGGAAGTCCGTACCGGACACAATCGCCAGCCGCTTCAGCAGGTAATACTCATCCGGCCCGCCTACGCCGTTGGAGCCCTTCAGCAGCTCGTCATCCGCAGGAATTCCACCGGCATTCGCCTGCTGTGCTTCGGCCATGCTGCTATAGCTACCCACCACCTGGTGAATCTCCAGCTTTGCGGTCGACTGGATGATGTTCTCCACCCTGCCCGGATCCGATACGCCCGGAAGCTGCACTAGAATCTCGTTGTCGCCCAGGCCATACTTCTCGATTAGTGGCTCGCTCACACCGAGCGTATTCACACGCTCGCGGATCGTGTCGATCGACGTGTCCAGCGCCCGTGCCTCGATCGCACGGATCTCTGACACCTTCAGCGTCATCTTGTATCCGCCATTGCCCGCCGACGAGACGTCGTAGCCTGCATACTCATTGCCGGTCAGAATGTCGTGAATCGCGCTCTGCTGCGTCGGCGATCCTCCCGAGATCGTAATCACCTCCGGATGCGCCGGATCCATCTTCGTCGCCGTCGCTCCCGTCGCCGCCAGCGCCGTATTCAGCGCCTGCACATCACGGTCCGTATCGGAGTTCACCGCCTCCGCCACATGCACCTGCAGCACCAGATGCGTTCCGCCCTTGAGATCAAGTCCCAGGCTGATGCGGTTCTCAAGCGACTGCTTCAATCCACCATGCGGAATCCCAAAGATCCCATACACGAAGACCAAAAGCACTGCGACGATGAAGCCTGTTCTACTGGCCAGATTCTTGCCCATTGTTGTCTTGTTCCTTCATTGCCTAGATCGAATGTCTGGATCGAGAGGATGCGTGCGTTTGCACGGTGGCCGGTCCTGCCGCGCCTGCTTTACGAAGCCTTAATATTGTCTTCTTCGGTGGTAACCGCCGCCACCGCGCTCTTCACAAACTCCAACTTCACGCCATCCGGAGCCGTGCGCACCACCAGCAAATCATCCTTCACGCTGATAATCACCCCACGAATGCCGCCGTTGGTGGTCACTCGATCGCCCGGCTTCAACGCCGCCAGCATCGCCGCCCACGTCTTCTGCTTGCGCTGGTTGGGAGCAATCAGCAGAAAATACATCGCCACAAACATCAGCAACAGAAGCGGAATCCCGCCAAACTGACCGAAGATTGATCCGGCGCCTGCCAGTAATGCAAAACCCAAAGCGTTCACTGCTACGTCCTGCTTGCGCGCCGAACGCTCGAAACTCTCTCGCCGGTCGCGTCTTCCTTGGAAATTTGGGGATTATCGCTCGCTCGTACAGCAAGCGCTGGAACTGTGCGGTGTACCCGGAGATCTCTCCAGACACACGCCCACGAAAGCCAGCCAATCGCACCTGAGGGTTAAGCATCGCGGAATGACGCGGCCGTGTCAAGGAAATCGCGGGTTTGCGCTTCTCCATACTGCCTAACCCAGCTGCGCACTCGTCGCATTACCTTGCCGTTGCCCACCCGTAGACCTCTGGAGTTTTCCTGAACTTCGCCGTCAGATTAAGCGTGGCAAGATCCAGCATGTAAACGTTCACCCTGGGATTCACTGAGTCTTCTTCCGGTTTCTGTAAGAGCAGGTCTTTGGAATCCGGAGACCAGACGGCTGGTCGGAATAGATCTTCGCCCCGATTCAGAAGCGCGACCAGACCCGTTCCGTCCGGGTGAATCATGCTCAAACGAAAGGCCGTGTCGGCATACTTGCCATGGTGGAACACAGAGTAATCGCTGAACGCGATCCACTCACCCGAAGGCGACCAGGAGGGCGCTGTCCCCTCTGCAATCCTCGAGACCGTCCCGTCTTTGATATTCAGAACGTAAATCTCCGGAAGTGAAATGGGAGTTCCATCCGTACTTCGCTCGACATCCTTGCTGAAAGCAATACGCCGGCCGTCAGGAGACCAACTGAGGAAGATAGCCCCGTTCGTCGTCTCCGGTCCTATCGAAATCTTTCCAGTCCGCAAGTCAAGGAGGTGAATCACCTCGTCCCCCATAGCCATCTTGCTGCATGCCAGCTTGGAGCCATCCGGAGAGATGGCAACCGAGCCGCCCTTGATTTCGAGATCCAGATAATCTCTCCATTCATTGGCGGAAATATCATAGGTTCCGACGATGAACGTCGGCTTGGATTCAAGCGAATTGTTTGGAATCATCCGAGCGGAAGCGACGATGCGCCCATCCGCTGAAATACTTGGGCTCACCTCCCAACCGCCTCCCCCTTGTATCTCTGCTGTTCTCTCGCCGACGGTCACGGCCAGGTCTTCCGGGAATCGACCCACCAAAAACGCCGCACCCGGCAATCGAGGCAGGCTCTCCTTGTTTGCGGCAACAGAGGAAGGAAAGAACAGAAGACAGAACGCGATCACTGGAAATACGGCAAGTTTCCCCTCCCAGAGCTTCTTTCGATGCGAATCTCCCTGTTCCCGAACAGCCGCGAACATGCCCTTCCATCGCATCAGCCAGTCTCCGTCTTCAGTGGATGTGCAACGAGAGTACCTCCTACCCGCGCCGAGTGCAAAACCTCCGGTCAAATGCAACGCCATACCGTCAAGACTCTCGTCCTACCCCATCCGTCACTGTGCTGGGCTTTCCTTCAGGCTGTAAATTTTTTCTGAATATCCGTTCACGATATCCTCGTCTACTACAAAGGCTTTACCGAAGACGAGCCAAAGGCCTAGCGTTAAATATCAGTAATCGATTCAGTCGCACACGGAACCCACTGCACCACTTGATCCTCTACCGAAAGGTTCTCTCATGGCTACACCGATCGACCCTCCAATTGTTGAGTCCGTATGGGACTATCCGCGTCCCCCTCGCCTCGAACTTACCCGCCACCACATCCGCATCGTCCACTGCGGCATCCTTGTTGCCGAAACCGCGCGAGCCCTCCGCGTCCTCGAGACCAGCCACCCTCCTGTCTATTACCTGCCACACCCAGACATCGCCATGCACCTTCTCAAGCCCTCCGCACACCGTCCCACCCTCTGCGAGTTCAAGGGCCTCGCCACTTACTGGACCATCGATCTCACGCTCGACCCGCTCCTCAATCTCTCCGGTTCACCCTGCGCCGTCAGCGTCGATGCCGCCTGGAGCTACGCTCAGCCGTCGCCCGCCTACACCGATCTCCGCAATCACGTCGCCTTCTACGCCAGCCGTGTCGACGAGTGCATCCTCGACGGCGAACGAGTCATCCCCCAGCCTGGCGACTTCTACGGCGGCTGGATCACCTCCAACATCACCGGCCCCTTCAAAGGCCCCGCCGGCACCCACGGCTGGTAACTCTCTCGTCATCACCGTCTCACACGTCTTGCGGTACTCTCCCTCCATGCCACCGCAACGTCGCGCAACCTCCTGGACCGAAATCTTCCTGGTCTTCCTGCGACTAGGCTGCACCAGTTTCGGTGGCCCCATCGCGCACCTCGGCTACTACCAGCGCGAGCTCATCGAACGCCGCTCCTGGTGCAGCAAAGAAACCTACGCCGAACTCATTGCCCTTGCCCAGTCCCTTCCCGGCCCTGCCAGCAGCCAGACCGGCTTCGCCCTCGGCCTTCTCCGCGGAGGACTTCCCGGAGGCTTCGCCGCCTGGATCGGCTTTACGCTACCCTCCGCCCTTCTCATGTTCGCCTTCGCCTTTGGCCACAGCCTCTTCACAGGACCTATCGCTCTGCGAGCCCTTCATGGCCTCGAGCTCGTCGCTGTCGCCATCGTCGCGCAGGCCGTCGTCTCCATGCAGCGCTCGCTCGCTCCCAACCCCACCCGCATAGCCATCGCCATAGCTGCTACCGCCATCACGCTCTTCCTCCCCACAGCCTTCGCAACACTTCTCGCCATCTCCAGCGGCCTCATTGCCGGACTTCTATTCTGCCGCAAAGAAAGCGCTCAACCTCTCGCCCAAGACGTCGAAGCCCCACCCTCCCCTATCTCCCGGACCACCGGCCTCGTCGCTGCTACCCTCTTCTTTGTTCTCCTCCTCGTCTCCGAACTCCCCTCCCGCACTCACGCCGCAGCCCTGCCCACCCTCGCCGCCGCGTTCTATCGCAGCGGAGCTCTCGTCTTCGGTGGAGGCCACGTCGTTCTCCCCTTGCTCGAAGCCGCGGTAGTCTCCCCAAACTGGCTCCCCCAACCAACCTTCCTCGCTGGGTACGGAGCAGCGCAAGCTCTCCCCGGCCCGCTCTTCACCTTCGCCGGATACCTCGGCGCCTCCATCGGTATACCTTCCCACCACGCTTCGCTCTACAGCCTCACCGCCCTCCTCGGCATCTTCCTTCCTGGCCTTCTTCTGATGCTTGCCATTCTTCCCTTCTGGAACACCCTCCGCACCCGCCCCAACCTTCGCTCCGCCCTGCGAGGCATCAACGCCAGCGTCGTCGGCGTACTCTTCGCCGCGCTCATCCGTCCCCTCGCCACCACCGCACTCCACTCTTTCGCCGACGTCCTCTTCACCCTAGCCGCCCTCGCTCTTCTCATCACCGCGAGAGCCCCGACCTGGGCCATCGTCCTCGCTGGAGCTCTCCTCTGCTCCCTCATCCCCGCCCTCTGAGATCCCTGTTCATAGCCCCGCTACGTAGCTGCGATACCCTTACGTATGCGCATCAAGATCAGTGACATCCGCGCCGAGTTCCCACTGCTCGTCCACCTCGCTCTGCCGCTCATCGCAGGCGAGCTCGGCTGGATCTCCATGTCGCTGGTCGACACCATCATGCTCGGCCACCTGCCCAACTCCGCACTCGCCATGAGCGCCGCCGCTCTCGCCCAGGTCCTCTTCAATACCTTTTGCTTCGGAGTCGGAGGAGTCCTCCTCGGCCTCGACACGCTCATCTCCCAGGCCCTCGGTGCCAAACAGAATCACGAAGCAAATCGCTGGCTCCTTCACGGCATCGTCATGGCGCTCGCGCTCTCCGCCCTGCTCATCGCCATCTTCGCGCTCACTCCCGTCCTGCTCTTCCGCCTCCCCGTCGACCGCGCCATCCTCGCCCAGGCCGTCCCCGCCATGCAGGGCCTCAACTACGGAACCCTTCCCCTGCTGCTCTACTTCACCCTTCGCCGGTACCTGCAAGCGCACCACCACGGCCGCCCCATCGCCTTCGCGCTCATCTCCGCTAACCTCGTGAATGCAGCTGTGGACTGGCTTTTGATCTTCGGTCACCACTGGAATATCGCCGGCCACAGCTACGGCATCCCAGCCTTCGGCGTCACCGGCTCTTCCTGGTCCACCAGCTTCGCCCGCCTCTACCTTATGGCCGTCCTGGTCTTCGCCGTCTGGCGCGCCGACCGCAACCACCACTATGGTCTCCTTGCCAGCCTTCGCCAGAAAACCTCACGCAGCATCGAGTACCATCACCTCCGCAAACTCTTCCTTCTCGGCGCACCTGCCGGAGCCTCCATCTTTGTCGAGATCGCCATCTTCGCCCTCGTCACCTCCCTCATCGCCACCTTCGGACGGCTCCCGCTCGCCGGCCACGAAGTCGCCCTGCAGTGCGCCAGCACCACCTTCATGGTCCCGTTCGCGATCTCCGCAGCTACCTCCGTCCGGGTAGGCCACGCCATCGGCCGCCTCCGTATCGGCCTCGGCACTACCGCCAACGTCATCGCCGCCGGATGGAGCGGCATCGGCACGGGCGCGGCCTTCATGCTCTGCGCCTCCGTCCTCCTGCTCTCCATTCCCACCCACATCGCCCGCATCTTCACCCCCGACCCCGGAGTCATCGCCGCGGCCGTCCCCCTGCTGCTGATCGCCGCCGGTTTTCAGTTCTTCGACGGAGTCCAGATCACCGCCACCGGAGCCCTCCGAGGAGCAGGCAACACCCACTCCCCCTTCATCACTCAACTCATCGCGTACTGGGCCATCGGCATGCCGCTGGGCATCCTCCTCGGCTTCCATGAAAAGCTAGGAGCCGCCGGCCTCTGGTGGGGCTTGCTCATCGCCCTCACCTGCGGGGCCTTCGCCATGTGCTACTTCTGGCGCCGCACCACCCACACCCTCACGGCCTAATTGCCGACCAAACAAGCTACCCAACACTATGCTGTCTTCTCGAGGCACCCGCACAGCCCGCTCGCATTCAAGCACGCACGATGAACTCCGTCATCTCGAAAGGAGAGGAGCGCTCCTTCCACCAATCTCGTCATCTTGAAAGGATCGAAGCGTAGTGGAGATATCCCTGTATTGACTCTTGCTTTTATGTTTCTAGGTGCCACCAGCGCCCATGACTGAATGAATACTGAGGCATCGGCTTCCCTCAACGCCCCGCCAGCGCATCTTCTACCACATGCGTAGCCCGCTCCACGTCCTCAGAATTCACCTCGATCGCCACTGTCTCTCCGTCCGGCAGATCGCTTCCCCGCTCGCTGCCATCGCGCCACAGGTAGCTCATCTTCGCCTCGCCCAACGCGTGCGCCGCCACCAGCGCGTCTCCACGCTCATACATCGACAGCACCGCCATCGACTCGCCATCCTCCGGTTCATCGTCGCCTTCCGGATCGGGGAACAACCCGAGCTGGTCCTTCAGTACCTCGTTCGTCGACGGCAAATCCTCCCGGGCAACCACCAGCCCCAAATCCAATCCCAGCGGGTGCGGCGCCCTCTCCGGCTGCACCACGTGCCAGTCCAGCATCCGATGCGCAATCCCCTCTTCGGTCAGCGTCCGAATCGCCTCCCGCGCGTGGAATGCATCATGGAACAGATACGCCAGCACCTCGCTTGATCCCAGCGTGTCTTCCTCCACCTCGCCTTCCAGATCCGTGGCTGCCGACGCCTCCGGGGCATGCCCCTCACCACCACCATGCCCCGTCAGCCGACGCGCCTTCATCACCGCAGCCAGTGCCTGCCGCGCCATCTCGGTCAATCCATCGCGCTGCTCGTAAAGATCCAGCAACTCGCCATCGCTCTTCTCGCCATAGAGCGCGCCTAACTTCTCCAATCGTCCATCAAGACTCATCAGCGTGAGCCTACCACCCACCCATCTCGGAGCCAAGCCATCCCACCAAAAGCAACAGGCCCCCGGGGTATTCCCCGGAGGCCTGCACCATCCCTCTACAACCGTTACGCCTTCACCTGAAAGATCCCCGCAAACGCCGACCGTATCGTCCACGCCGTCAGCAGCCAAAGGATCACCACCACCGTCGCTAGCGGCAGCCCGCTCGGAGCCATGAACGCGTGAAACAGTACGATGTTCACAATCACCGGCCCCAACAGCACCAGCGCCAGTGGCACATACCGTCCCACCAGCAGCAGGATCCCCCCAATCAGCTCGAGCAGAAAAATCACGACCAATACGTGGGACACAAACAGAGCGCCCATGAACTGGCCAGCAACGCCCGATGGCGGAGGCATCGGGATAAAGTGCAGGAACCCATTCGCTCCAAACACCACAAAGATCAGGCCCAGCAGATATCGCGCAATCAATCCAGCAATCCTCATATCATCCTCTCGAAAGCAAATAACTCCCGGCCCGATCCAACCTGCGCTTACGCGCCAACAGCCAGCGCCGCAACCGCCTCATCATGAGGCTGCAGAAATTCCTCGCGGTTCGCTCCGTAGTTCAACGCCGCTGCTCCGCCAGCTGTGTGGAACGTCACGTCGGTTAACCCGATAAACCCGAACAGCGTCTTTAGATACGGCTCAATGAAGTTCAACGATTCCATCGCCGTTCCCGCACCATAGGTCCCGCCGGTTGCTACCAGGAAGGTCGCTTTCTTACCCACAAGCAAACCCTTCGGCGAGCCATCCGCGTAGCTGAACGCACGGTTCACACGCACTACCTGGTCGATCCAAAGCTTCAGCACGCTAGGAATATTGAAGTTGTGCATTGCCACGCCAATCGCCAACTCATCCGCCGCTTCAACCTCCGCCAGCAGCTCATCCGACTTCGCCAACGCAGCCTTCTGTTCCGCCGTCCGGGACTCCTCCGGCGTATACGCCGCCGCAACCCACTCCGCGTTAATCGATATCAGCCCACTCTTGGTCAGGTCGCGGGTAATCACCTTCCCGCCAGGATGCGACTTCTTCCAGTTCTCAACAAATGTGTTCGACAGGTGGCGAGAAATTGATGCCACCCCCATCGGGCTCGAATCGATATGCAGTAATGTGGCCATTGGGTGAATCTCCTTTGCAACAATTGATGTCTAAACAACAGCTGTTGATTCAAGATAAACACGACAACTGTCGTTTAATCAACCGGCTTCAATGAATTTTTAGTACTCTTCCCCCATGGCAAACGTCCCAGCCATCGCCGCAGATCCAGTCCACGCCACGGAGTCCCTCTCGGATCCCGGCCGTACTCCTTTGGAATCAGCAGCTCCAGCGTCCTCATCTCCGGAATCGTCGGCGTTGCCCTTGGAGTCCCAGGACCCGCGCATCCGCCGAACTCGCAATCTGCTACAGCAAGCGCTCTCCCAGCTTTTACGCACGCGCGACTTTGACAAGCTCTCCGTCCAGGAGATTACCGATGCCGCCGGCCTCAACCGAGCCACGTTCTACGCCCACTATCCCGACAAGTTCGCCCTACTCGAGTGCATGGTCGCCAGCCGGTTCCACGCCCTCCTCGACGAGCGAGGCGTCGTGTTCGACGGAACCTGTAGCAACGCCCTCACCGGAATCGTCCTCGGCGTCTGCGACTTCCTCGCCCAGTCCCTGACGCAGCTCGCCGATACCCCCTGCCACGCCGCGGGGCAGTTGCCCCCGCACATGGAGGGCGCCATCGTAGCCGTCGTCCGAGGCATGCTGCTGGACGGCTTACGCAATCACCTCCCCGCCAGCCCGACCCCTCCGTCGGCCTCGCCCGAGCTTCTCGCCGCCACCGTGAGCTGGGCCATCTACGGCGCCGCCCGCGAATGGGTTCAAACCCCCAACCGTCCTCCCTCCGAACAGATCGCCGTAACCGTTCAGCGCCTCGTCGCCCCGATCCTTCACTCTTGAATCCGCTTAGCACAAGGGCTTTGATACCATAGCCGCTCTGCGCTGAGTCTTCTTTGCGAGCTGCCGCGCGACGCTCAATAACCCCAATTCTGTACCTGAAAGCCAATCTTCTTGCATGGCTTCCTGACCGGTAAGACCCATCGCCGAAACGAGACTTCGCGAGAGATCCGTCCCCATGCACACTCAGCTCAGCCAAGCTAAGTGGCGTCTCTAATCGGGAGTGGGCTGTTTTACCTGGTCCACTACAAGCACGTTCACCGACACCATTTTCTTCTTGAACTCCAGCCCCGCCTGCGCACTCAGAGCTTGCAGAAAGTCCATACCCGTAGCGGCCGCCTGTTCATCCGATGCACCTGGACCCCTCCTGCTAACAAACGTTAGGTCCAGATCGAACTTCCCCGTCATCTGTGTTCCATCTACGGCCGGCAGTTGGTCCATCCCTCCCCGGCCCTCACCGAACATACCGAGCTCTCCTGCGATTTGCGGCATTGTATAGTCGAGGATCCTCATATGTAGTTCATCTTCTCCATACGAGATGAGCACCCCAGAATACAAAGGCGGCCGACCCGCCGGAGGTTTAGCCGCTGGTACCGACAGAACTGTGCCGCACACAGGCTCACCTACGTGCGGCCGAAGCTGTGATGTCCGGTTGCCCCGAACGCCCGTCTTCACCAAAACCCACGCCAACTGTTGCTGCATCTCTGTGTGAACTTTAAGACCGAACCGGTCGGCCAGAAGCGATCGCACCATGGCGCGAAGATCATCTTTCATTGGATGCTCTCCCGCGCGTGCTTCGAGCCGAAACGTCTGCGAGCCCGAGACTTGCGCCCACTTAGGCAGTCCCGCGTCCAGGCTTCTATACTCGCCAGCATCGGCGATCTTGTATGCAAAGATGAGATAGTTCACCAGGTATCCATCAGCGACTACAGGCCCGCCTTGATAGTGGAAAAGATCGCTGGCATCCAGATCAAGATTCGTCGCGGGCGTATGTGCCTTCGGATCATCCGGCTTGATAGAGGCCACTTCAAACTGAGCCTCCTGTGCTACCGCAACGACAGGCAGCATAACGACGCTGAGAGCCCCTATACAAGCGCGCAAACCAATGTTCTTCAAGCTTCTACTCCCCATCGAGGCCCTCATTACAAGACAGACGAGTGAATTCAGGATTCGTTCGAATAATTAGCTGTGTTTTCGCTGATTCACAATTCGCAAAATATGGTTCTTCAACTCGAGCATCCAACGTGCGGCGAACCACACCGAACCCCACACGCGATGACATCCCTACATCCCCTGACATATCATTCCCCCACCTCCTCATGACGCCAAACCCCGGACTCTCCCCTCGCACCAACCGCTACGTTACCGTCACAGTCCTCACGCTGCTGCTCATCCTCTCCGCGCAAATCCTCCGCGCCATCCACGGCCAATCCCTCACCTGGGACGAGGACGACCACATCTTCGCCGGCTACGAGAGCTGGAAGACCCACGACTTCGGGCTCAACCCAGAGCACCCTCCGCTCGTGAAACTCCTTGCCACCCTGCCGCTGCTGCCACTCCATCTCAACACCCCTCCGCTCCAAAACCGCTTCTTCAAAACCGAGTCTTACCTCGACGGCCGCCAGCTCCTCTTCCACAACGGTCCGGCCGACGGCAACCGCTACTCCGCCGAAACCCTCGTCTTCCGCGCGCGCCTCCCAACCCTCCTCTTCACCCTCGCCGCCGCTCTCCTCGTCTTCTTCGCCGCCCGCGAGATGTTCAACCTCCGCGCCGGCCTCCTCGCCCTCACCCTCTTCTGCTTCGAGCCCAACCTGCTCGCCCACGGTGCCTACGTCACCACCGACATGGCAGCCTCCTGCACCATCTTCGCCACCATCTACTTCCTCTGGCGATACGTCCAGCGGCCAACCCCCGCCCGCCTAGCCGTCACAGGCCTGGCCGCCGGCCTCGCCCTGGCCGCCAAACACTCCACCGTCCTCCTTGCCCCCATGCTGGTCCTCCTCCTCGCCGGAGAACTCCTCGTCCGCGCGCTCTCTCTCCGCCGTCCACGCGACCCTCGCCAGACCACCCTCCCCCGCACCGCGCTCCACTACGCCGCCGCCCTCGCCGTCATCACTCTCATCGGGGTCCTCGTCCTTTGGACGTTCTATGGATTCCGCTACGCCGCCCGCCCCGCGCCCCTTGCCCTCTCGCCCAGCCTCACCGATTACGTTGGCCCGCTGGCCGGCATCGAAGCCCGAGGCCTCCTCTTCGCCGCCCACTTCCATCTCCTTCCGGAAAGCTATCTATACGGGCTCGCCGACGTCCGGAAGATGGCGAACGACATGCCCAGCTTCTTCCTCGGCCGAGTCTATCGCCACGGTGTCTGGTACTACTTCCCCGTAGTCTTCCTCATCAAATCCACGCTAGCCTTCCTCGCCGCTCTAGCCTTCACACTCTTCGCCATTGCGCGAGGCTATATCCGCAATGCGCGAGCGCTCTGGTTCCTTATCGCTCCACCGGCCCTCTACTTCGCTGTCGCCATGTCCTCGCACCTCAACATCGGGGCACGCCACATTCTGCTCGTCTGGGTCTTCGGCTGCGCACTTGCGGGAGCCGGCCTCTCCTCCCTTATCGAACACCATCGCCGCTGGCTCTATCCCGTCGCCGCGCTGCTCTTGCTGCATGCCGCCACCACCCTCCACGCCTCCCCTAACTACATCGCCTACGCCAACGAAGCCTGGGGTGGCCCCACCCACACCTACCGTTATCTATCCGACTCCAACACCGACTGGGGCCAGCAACTCCTCGCCACATCCGCCTACCTTCGAGACCATCACATCACCCACTGCACCTTCGCCTACTTCGTCACGCCGTTCGTCCTTCCCAGGGACTACGGCATCCCCTGCACCTATCTCGCCACGTTCGACTCGGTCGGCTTCGGCGACCTCCCCAATGTCCCCGCTACGATCGACACCGCCATCGACGGACCGCTCCTCATCAGCGCCGGCGACCTCAACGGCTTCGAGTTCGGCTCCTCCGTCCTGAATCCTTATGAATCGATGCGGAACGTCACGCCCACCGCCTATATCCAGGACGGAATCTTCGTCTTCAATGGGCGCTTCAACCTCCCGCTCGCCGCTGCTCTTGCCCACGTCGACCATGCCCAGTTCCTCTTCGCCGCGCATAACAACCGCGCTGCCCTTAGCGAAGCTATCCTCGCCGAATCCCTTGCCCCCAACGCCGTAGAACCCGAGCTCATCCTGGGCGATACCCAAGCCGCCGCCGGCAACAAACAAGCCGCCCGTCAGGCCTACGCCCGCGCCATCCCGACCATCCAAACCATGGAACCCGAGGCCCGCGACCAATGGCTAGCCACCGTCCACAAGAAGCTATCCACCCTCTAGCCCTCAGCGCACATAAACCTCGTCATCTCGACCGGAGCCTTCGCACTCTTCGCGAACCTGCAGTGGAAGGCACAACGACATTAGCTCCTGCCTCACAAGGATGAACATGCCCGCCGAAACTACTACCACCCCATTCAAGCCAAAGAAATCCGTAGCTCTCTCCGGAGTCCCCGCTGGCAACACCTCCCTCTGTACCGTAGGCCGCAACGGCAACGACCTCCACTACCGCGGCTACGACATCCTTGACCTCGCCGCCAACTGCGAGTTCGAAGAAGTCGCGCACCTTCTCCTCTACGGCCATCTCCCCACCACCGCCGAACTCGGGCACTACAAGCAGCACCTTCGCAGCCTCCGCGGCCTTCCCCAGCCCGTCAAAGTGGCGCTCGAACAAGTCCCTCGCACCGCGCATCCCATGGATGTCCTCCGCGTCGGCGTCTCCATGCTCGCCACCGTCGAGCCCGAACCCGAGCCCCACACCGAACAATCCGCGCTCTATATCGCCGACCGCCTTATGGCCTCGCTCGGCAGCATCCTCCTCTACTGGTACCACTTCTCGCACAACGGCCGTCGCATCCAAGTCGAGACAGACGACGACAGCATCGGCGGACACTTCCTGCATCTCCTCCACGGCAAGCCAGCCTCGCCCGAGTGGATCAAGGCCATGCACGTCTCGCTCATCCTCTACGCCGAGCACGAGTTCAACGCCTCCACCTTCACCGCCCGCGTCATCGCCGGCACCGGCTCTGATCTCCACTCATGCATCGCCGGAGCCATCGGCGCCCTCAAAGGCCCCAAGCACGGCGGAGCCAACGAAGTCGCCCTCGAGATCCAGCAGCGCTACGCCAACCCCGACGAGGCCGAGGCCGACATCCGCAAGCGCATCGCCAACAAGGAAGTCATCATCGGCTTCGGCCACCCCGTCTACACCATCAGCGACCCCCGCAACGCCGTCATCAAGAAGGTTGCCTACAGCCTCGCCGAAACCACCGGCGACCTCAGCATCTACAACATCGCCGATCGCCTGGAGACCGTCATGCACGAAACCAAAAACATGTTCCCCAACCTCGACTGGTTCTCCGCCTCCGCGTACCACACGATGGGCATTCCCACGGCCATGTTCACGCCCATCTTCGCCATAGCCCGCACCAGCGGTTGGTCCTCCCACGTCATGGAGCAACGCGCCGACAGCAAAATCATCCGCCCCTCTGCCAACTACACCGGCCCCGAAGACGTCCCCTTCTTCCCCATCAACCAGCGCACATAAACTTGTCTTTGTTCTTGCTGTGGTGTCTCTCCTCACCATTCTTCGCGCAGCGAGGCTGTTTTCTCGTATCCCACTCGACACATTCACCACGCCAACGTTCCCGCGGCCCCCGCTTAGCTAACTCCAGCTGTGACTGGTGAGGGAGCAAGTGTTTGCCGGCGCGTCGATAAATTGGACGCGCCGGCAGAGATCTGTTGGGTAGCTATTTGTTTTCTGAGGGTGGGGCGAAGCGTTGGACGGAGGGGTCGAGGCGGTTGCTGCCTTGGGTCTGGAGCATCCAGCCGGGGTACTCGGGGGGCAGGGCGCTTACTTCGTCGAGCTGCCTGAGCTCGTCGGGGGTTAGTTGGAGTTCGGTGGCAGCGATGTTGTCTTCTAGCTGGTCGAGGCGCTTAGCTCCGATGATGATGCTGGTGACGACGGGCTTGGCGAGCAGCCAGGCGAGCGAGATGCGCGCGGCCGAACAGTTGTGCGCTTTCGCGATGGGGGCGATGGCGTCGAGGATGTTCCAGGTGCGTTCTTTGTCGACGAGGGGAAAGTCGAAGTTTGAGCGGCGGGAGTCGCCTGGCTTCTGGTTTTCGCGGGAGAACTTTCCGGAGAGAAGGCCTCCGGCTAGCGGGCTCCAGACCAGGAGGCCGGTCTTTTCTGACTCCAGAAGCGGGACGATGTCACGCTCGAGATCGCGGCCGGCGATGGAGTAGTAGGCCTGCAGCGTGTCGAAGCGGGCTAGGTTGCGGAAGTGGGAGATGGCGAGGGCTTTCGCGATCTTCCAGGCTTGCCAGTTGGAGACGCCGATGTAGCGGACTTTGCCGGAGGTGACGAGGTCGTCGAGTGCGCGTAGCGTTTCGTCGAGAGGGGTGACCGTGTCGTTGCCGTGGATCTGGTAGAGGTCGATGTGGTCGGTCTGGAGGCGGCGGAGGGAGCCGTCGATGGAGTCCATAATGTGGCCGCGGGAGGCTCCAATGTCGTTGCGGCCGGGGCCGACGCGACCGTAGACCTTGGTGGCGATGACGACGTCTTTGCGCGCGATGTTGAGGTTTTTGAGGGACTGGCCGAGGGTCTTTTCGCTCTCGCCCTCGGAGTAGACGTCGGCGGTGTCGAAGAAGTTGATGCCAGCGTCGATGGAGGATTGGACGAGGGTGTCGGCGGTAGGCTGGTCGACTGTTCCGATGGCTTTGAACATGCCGGTGCCGCCGTGGAAGGTCATGCAGCCGAAGCACAGTTGCGAGACGAGCAGGCCGGTGTCGCCGAGAGTTTTGTATTGCATGCGGGATCCTTTGCGCCGAGTGCGGCGGTGGGTTGTTGGATGCTTCTGACGTTGGGGAAGTAGCAGTCGCGAAGACTAGACAGTGGGGAGTAGACAGGAGACAGTTAAGGTGGAGGCGGTGCGGTTATGAGCGGAATTCCGTATGTGGGGTTGCTGGAAGGGCGGAATGCAGCGAAAGTGATGGCCGAGACTCCGGCGCGGCTGGGGCTGATTCTGGATGGGTTGAGCACGGCGGAGATTGAGGCTCGGCCCGCACCTGGGAAGTGGAGCGTGCGGGAGATTATCGCTCATCTTGCCGACTGCGAGGTTGCGTGGAGCTGGCGGCTGCGGCAGGTGTATGGCGAGGAGCATGCGACCCTTCAGCCGTTCGAGCAGGACGATTGGGCGAAGGTGTATGACTCGTATTCGTTTGAACTGGCGTGGTCTACATTTAAGGCGCTGCGGGCTTGGAATGTCGCGTTTGTTGGAGCGTTGACGGAGGCGGATAAGGCGAAGGGGTATACGCATCCTGAGCGTGGCGAGGAAAAACTATGGACGCTGGTGGAGATTATGGCGGGGCACGATCTGCACCATCTCGCTGGGTTGAAGAGGCGCTAGGTGTGGCGTCGGGCGACGGCGGCTTGCTGGCGGCCTAAATCGGCCTCGAAGTCGGCACGGCTTTGTGCTATGGCTCGCTTGTAGCCTTCGGGGTCAATGAAGACGGAAGGGCCTTCCGTTTTCATGCGCGCCACTTTGTTGAGCAGGTCGAAATACTGGCCGTGGGAGCTTAGAAAGATGTCGCAGGGCAGGCCTTCGAGCTCGGTGAAAGTATGGGCGAAGTCTTGTGCGATGTTGGGGTAGGAGGCTGGGTGGCCGGGTGTGGAGACTAAGCTATATTCGCTGAGCGCGGTGACACTGCCTACGATCACCACGTTGAGGAGTTTGCCGTCTTCAATGACCTGCATGGTCCAGGTGGTGCAGCCGGGAGTGTGACCGGCGGTCTTATGCGCCGTCAGGGTGATACCACCGAGTTTGACGGTACTGCCGTCGTGGAGGGTACGATCTACGTTGGCGGCAGGCCAGGGTGTGAAGTGCGCGAAGTCGGTGCGGCCGCCAGTTTCGATGCTGGAGACGTCTGCGTCCATGACCATGTGTTTTGCATGGGTTTGTTTGAGGATGGCGGCGCTGCCGGAGGCGTGGTCGGAGTGGGCGTGGCTGATAAGGAGGATTTTGATGTCGGAGAAGTGGAAGCCTAACTGCTCGACGCTGTGGCGGATTTGTGGAGGCGAGGTGGCCAGGTTGGAGTTGATGAGAATGTCGCCGGCAGGGGTGGTGATGAGGTAGGAGGCGAGATCGCGGCTGCCGACATAGTAGAGGTTTGGGGCGATGCGGAAAGGGGGTAGGGGCGTGGTCCAGTCGGCGTGGGATTGGGCCTGAAGCGACGGGGTGAGGAAGACGAAGAGGGCGGTCAGGGGAAGAAGGCGCGCATGATTGTTGATAGCAGGGTTGGGTGTGGGACGGGGTGTGGATGGTGATGATCAGGTTGGTTCGGCGGGGCTTCGGGTGGGAGCGAGATTGTACGATCCCACTCATGACATGAAGCCGTCAAGCATGGGGCACACTTATTTGCTGGGAGTTGCGCCGGGGGGTGGGTTGAGGATGTACTGAGCTTCACCGCGACCGAAAGACCAGTCAGATAGATCATTTTCGGCGAGGACGATCATTACGTTGTCAGGCTCGATGGCAGCGCGTTCGTGGAGGAGACGCGCGGTTTCCTGGTAGAAGGCCTGCTTGACTTCGATGGAGCGGCCGCGGCGGATGGTGGCGTGGACGAGGACAAAATTGTTGGTGCGTGTCATGCCCATGAAGGATTGGTCGACGAAGAGTTCGTTGGGGGCGTGGGCGGTGAGAATGATGAAGCGGTCGCCTTCGGGGATACCGAGGGTGGCGCGCATGGCGTCGTAGACGGCGTCGGCGACGAGGCGCTTGGTGGCGGCGGGCATGAAGTCGTAGACGGAGATGCGAACCAGGGGCATAGGTGTCCTCGGGGGTTAGACGTCGAGGGCGGCGTTTACGTCGCGGACCAGGTTGCGGATATAGCTGCGGCAGTTGAGGAGGGCGACCATGGCTTGCTTGGCAGAGTCTTTCGCGGGCTCGTTGTTGGCGTCGACGGCGAGGTCCCAGGCGGTCCAGAGTGCTTCGAGGGTCTGCTGGGTTTCGGCTAACATCGCGGTGAATTTTGTCCGGGCGGCTTCGAGGTCACGTCGGGCGTCGGGATCATCGCCCCCCATCTTCATCTCTTCGAGAGCCATGTTGAGCTCGAAGGCTTCTTCCAGGAGGTCGGGCGGGGCTACTTGCTTCTTCGCGGTGCCGGTTGACTTCGCGAGATCGGTGGCGGCGCGGGATTGCTCTTCGAGTTGGATGCCCTGGAGGCCAAGGAGATATTCGGTGCGTAGGATGGGGTCGCGGAGGGTGCGGTAGGCGTCATTGAGCTGTGACGAAGCGGCCAGCGCAGCCTGTTGCTCCGCGGCGGGCTTAGCAGCGAAGCGATCCGGATGCAGCTTGCGGGATTGCGCGTAGAAGGTCTTCTCGAGCGCCGCGAGGTCGAGATGAAGATGCTGCGGGAGCGAGAAGAGGGAGAAGTAGTCGGGCATAGAGCTCTCAGTTCTTAGTTCTCAGATGTCAGTTGTTAGAGTACCCGCGGCAGGGCGAGGATGCGAACCCACTATCTCAAGCTTTCCACTTTCACAACTGAGAACCGGCAATAGAGAACTAGGAGTTACGTTCCAGACTGGTGAGAAGGGCGTCGAGGGTGTTTTGGGCGTCGCGTAGGGCGTTGCGGTTGTTTTCGAGGCGGCTGATCATGAGGGCGCCTTCGAGGGTGGCGATGAGGGTGTTGGCGATGCGGCGCGGGTCGGTGGAACGGCGGATTTCTCCGGCCGTGATGCCGGTTTCGACGATATGGACAAGGCGGGCGCGCCAATCTTGGATGCCTTTGCGCGCGAGGTCGCGGAGGGCGGGGTTGCCGTCGTCCGCGTCGATGGCCGTGTTCATCAGGGGACAGCCGCCGGGAATGGTGGATGGGAGCTCTACGAACAGGTGGACCGCGCGTTTGAGCTTGTCGATGGAGTTGGAGATTTCATCGAGGTGTTCGGTGCGGATTTTTAGGTTCTGTGCGACGGAGAAGCGGAAAGCCTCAGCCGCTAACTCTTCCTTGTTGGCGAAGTGGCGGTAGAGGCCTCCTTTTTCGAGGCCGGTGGCCGTCATGAGGTCTTGCATGGAGCAGCCCTGGAAGCCCCGCTGATTGAAGATCGGTGCGGCTTCGGCGATGATGCGCTGTCGTGTGGCTTCGCCTTTTCGCATTTCATTTGCCTCGCGAACCTAGCATATCGAAAAAAGACGCATCGGTCGCATATCTGAAGAATCAGATGGTGAAAGAGACCGAATGGTCGCTTTTATCCTGCTGCTTCCGGAAGGACACGATGGCGACTGCGACAGCACCACTTCCTGCGCAAATTCAGACAATTACGAGGGGGATCAATCCCTGGGTGGTGGCGCTCACGGTGACGATTGCTACGTTCATGGAGCTGCTGGATACGTCGATTGCGAATGTGTCGCTGCCGTATATTGCGGGCGGCCTGGGGCGGTCATACGACGAGGTGACGTGGATTCTTACGACGTACCTGGTAGCAAATGCAGTCGTGCTGCCGATGTCGGCGTGGCTTAGCCGGGTGTTTGGGCGGAAGAACTATTACATGGCGTGCGTAGCGCTGTTCACGGCGACATCGTTTCTTTGTGGTGTGGCGCCGACGCTAGGGATCATGCTGATTGCGAGGGTGATGCAGCGGATTGGCGGAGGCGGGCTGGCTCCGGTGGAGCAGGCGATTCTGGTGGACACGTTTCCTCCGGCGAAGAGGGCTTCGGCGTTTGCGCTCTATACCGTGGCGATCGTGACGGCTCCTGCGATTGGGCCGGTGCTAGGTGGATGGATTACGGATAACTACAACTGGCGATGGGTGTTTCTGATCAATATTCCGATTGGAATTGTGTCGCTGTTTTTGACGAATCGATTTGTCCATGATCCTCCGGCGTTTGCAGAGGAGCGCAAGACTGTGCGGAATGCGGCGGGGAAGTTGAACGTGGACAGTGTGGGGATCGCGCTGATTGCGGTGGGGTCGGGTGCGCTGGAGGTGCTGCTGGATCGCGGGCAGATTGACGACTGGTTTGGGTCGCGGTTGATCTGCTGGTTGTTTGTGATTGGAGTGGGTTGCTTGTCGGCGGCGGTGTTCTGGGAGCTGCGGCAGCCGGATCCGGTGATTGATTTTCGGATGCTGAAGACTCGGAACTTTGCCGTGGCGAATATTTTTTATTTCGTGTTTGGGTTTGGATTGTTTGCCAGCACGACGATGATTCCGCAGATGTTGCAGCAGTTGTATGGGTATCGCGCGATTGACGCCGGGCTGGTGCTGGGGCCGGGCGCATTTGTAATCACGCTGCTAGCGCCTGTTGGGGCGCAACTCGTTCAGCGCGGGATTGTGCATCCGCGAATTTTATTGTTCGGCGCGGTAATTGTTGTAGGCTTGTCGATGCTGCACTATAGCCACATGAATCTGCAGACGGACTATGCGCATTATGCGTGGGCTCGGGCACTGCAGGGGTTGGGGTATGCGTTCTTTTTTGTGCCGTTGTCGGTGTTGACATATTCGCAGCTGAAGCCAACCGAGAATAACAAAGCTTCGTCGCTGACGAACTTCTTTCGCAACTGGGGAGGGAGTTTTGGGTTGCGTTTATTACGACGATGGCGGAGCGGCGGCAGGACTTTCACCAGGCGCGGGTGGGAAACCATCTGACGGCTTCGAACCTGCCGCTGCACGAGGGAATACGGCAGACGGCGGCTTTTCTGCAGGCACATGGGTATTCGGCTGCGGATGCCATGAGGGCGGCGACGCTGCGGTATTACAACGAATTGGGGGCTCAGACACACTTGCTGGCGTTTATGGACTGTTTTCATATGATCGGAGTCGTGACGCTCGTAGCGGCTCCTCTGGTTTGGCTGACGAAGAACTTCAAGGTTGGAGGGAAGGTTCCCGAGGGGCATTGATGGAGCTGCTGGCTGGTCGCCGTCTTCTCGGGAACACCCCGTTTGAACCACCTCGGGTGCCAACAGCTCTCGACTTCGCGCAGTCAGTCGGGCATTCTTAAGACTGTCCCTTCGGTCTATCCTCACAGTCGCTCGTTGTTCGCACAATCAGCTTCTATCCTCCGGATCGGACGAGTACGCTATTGAACTTCACACCTAGAAGCAAACGCTAGAGGCTGGAAGCTCCATCATGTCCGCACCCATCAGCAATGTTCGCCCGCCCTTCGACCAGCCCCTCATCGACATCGTCGACTACGCCCTCACCTATCAAATCAACTCCCCCCTAGCCTACGAAACCGCGCGCTACTGCCTTCTCGACACCCTCGGGTGCGGCCTGCAAGCCCTCGACTTCCCCGCGTGCACCAAGCTCCTCGGCCCGCTCGTCCCCGGCCTAACGATGCACAACGGCGCGCGCGTTCCGGGCACGTCCTACGAGCTCGACCCCGTACAAGCCGCCTTTAACATCGGCGCCATCATCCGCTGGCTCGACTACAACGACACCTGGCTAGCCGCCGAGTGGGGCCACCCCTCCGACAACCTCGGTGCCATCCTCGCTGTCGCCGACTGGCTCACCCGCAACGGCCATCCGCTCACCATCCGCGACGTTCTCACCGCCATGATCAAAGCCCACGAGATCCAGGGCTGCCTCGCCCTCGAGAACTCCTTCAACAAGGTAGGCCTCGACCACGTCCTGCTCGTCAAAGTAGCCTCCACTGCCGTCGTTTCGCAGATGCTCGGCCTCACGCGCGACCAAACCCTCAACGCCGTCTCGCTGGCCTTCGTCGACGGTCAGGCCCTCCGTACCTATCGCCACGCGCCCAACACCGGTTCGCGCAAATCCTGGGCTGCCGGCGACGCCACCTCCCGCGCCGTCCGGCTGGCCCTTATCGCCCAAACTGGCGAGATGGGATACCCCTCGGTCCTCACCGCCAAAACCTGGGGCTTCTACGACGTCAGCTTCCGAGGCCAGCCCTTCAAATTCCAGCGGCCCTACGGCTCCTACGTCATGGAAACCGTCCTCTTCAAGATCTCCTTCCCCGCAGAGTTCCATTCGCAGACCGCAGTCGAAGCCGCCGTCACGCTCCACCGCGAACTCGCCGCCCGCAACCTCACCGCCGCCAACATCGCCCACGTTACCATCCGCACTCACGAAGCCGCCATCCGCATCATTGACAAGCAAGGCCCCCTCAACAACCCCGCCGACCGCGACCACTGCATCCAGTACATGGTCGCCGTCCCGCTCATCTTCGGCCGCCTCACCGCCGAAGACTACGACGACGCCATCGCCCTAGACCCCATCTGGGGCAAGCGCATCGACTCCATCCGCGCCCTCGTCACCTGCGTCGAAGACCCGCAATTCACCGCCGATTACCACGACCCCACCAAGCGCAGCATCGCCAATGCCATCACCATCGAACTAACCGACGGCACCATCCTTCCCGAAGTCGTCGTCGAATACCCCATCGGCCACGGCCTCCGCCGGGCCGATGGCATCCCGCTACTTCTCGACAAATTTCGAACTAACCTCGCGCGCCGTTTCCCCAAAGCGCAACAACAGCGCATCCTCGAAGCCTCGCTAGACCAGTCCACCCTCGAAGCCATACCCGTCGACGACTACGTAAGCCTCTACGTCGCCTAGCCACCCATCTGTCGACCACCCAAACTCTGTCATCTCGACCGGAGGCGCAGCCGCAGCGGGGAGACCTGCAGTGGGCTCTTCGCGCGGGCGCCACAAAAAGTTGGGGCGAATCCCTAAGGATTCGCGTCCGCGTAGGACTACTTCACCGCCACATCCACAACCTCGATCGTGTAAGCCGGCACGGTGTGCTTCAACGTCGGCCCGGTAAACCGCAGCGTCCCATCCACGGGATGAATCGCCGTAGGATCTGTAATCGTGTTCGTCGCCTGGAACGTGGCCCCATGCAGCGAAATCATCTTCGCCTCATGCGCGCCCGCGCCCGCTCCCTTCAGCTCAATCTCCAGCGGCTGATCCTCCGTCGTCGCGTTCACCAGGTTCAAGTGCAACACCTTCGTATCCGAAGACTCCGTCACCGAATAGTAGAACCGCGCATTCGCATCCAAACCTATGATCGAGTTCTGAGGCTGGCCATCGCCGATATGCGCGCCAAACATGCATTGCGCATAATAGCTCGGAGACCCATAGCTCGTCAGTGCGTCATAGCCAATCAAATCGGTCGGCCACTGCATCGCTCCCGGATTCACATTCACGAACAGAGGCGCGTAGCTCGCAATCTTGATGAGGTCGCTGTTCCGCTCCATTGACGTCATGAACGCCGCATCGCCCAGCGCATCGCCAAAGTTCGGAGTCGGCGATCCCGACCTCGTCGCCCACTCGCCCACAAACACCTTCGGTCCCGTCCGCGGAGCATCGTCATAGTGATGCAGCATCGCGAACATATCCGCTGGCGACTTGTAATAGTGGTCGTCAATCAAGTCCGGTTCATTCTCAGCCTTCTCCTTCACCGTAGTCGTAGCAATCAGCTGGTACTGCGGATACTTCTTTCGCAGCGCCGCCGCAAACTGCGCGAACCGCTCATCATACGTTCCACTCTTATCGAAGAAGTCCTCGTTGCCAATCTCGATATAGTGCAATGGGAACGGCGCAGCATGACCATTCTTCGCCCGCTCCGCGCCCCACTTCGTCGACGCATCGCCGGTCACATATTCCACCTCATCCAGCGCACTCTGCACGTACGGTTCGAGGTCTTTCCCAGGCTTCACGTGTTCGCCATGCAGAGAGTAGCCCGCATACACTGCGAGCACCGGCTCAACATGCAGCTCCTCGGTCCACCGCAGAAATTCCATCAACCCAAACCCATCTGTCGACCAATAGCTCCACGGAGCCTGGTGCCCCGGCCGATCCACCAGCGGCCCAACCGTCTCTTTCCAGTTGTACCAATCCTTCAGCGTGTCGCCTTCCAGATAATTTCCTCCCGGCAGCCGTATGAAGTGCGGATGCATCGCCGCCATCTTCTCGATCAAGTCCGACCGATTTCCATTCGGCGCGTTCTCATACGTTGGAGGAAACAGGCTCACCAGCTGGAGATGAATCGTACCCGGCCGCGCGACCGTCAGCTGCAGATTGTTGTC
>Ga0302319_10004871_pt1 | contig 27353 bp, 23 predicted proteins | sample Bog_T0_2_FD_203319 | JGI IMG/M metagenome (GOLD analysis project Ga0302319, IMG submission 203319) | Peat permafrost microbial communities from Stordalen Mire near Abisko, Sweden - Bog_T0_2 | ecosystem: Environmental > Terrestrial > Soil > Wetlands > Peat | place: Sweden: Abisko, Stordalen Mire... | reverse complement strand
GTCACCGTAATCCCACCGTAATCCCACGTAATCCCAAGGCCCTCGTCGGCATGGAAGTGACGGATGTCGACGGCGCGGAGCTGGCGCCGGAAAAAGGGATGGTCAGACAGATCCTCGACGCCTTTGCCGATTCCAAGGCGCCGGCGACGATCGCGCTGACCTTCTACGCCCGCGCCGCCGACGCGAAGCCGGTCGAGGTCAAGTTCGCGCGGCGGTGAGGCCGGACGCGGCGGTTCAAACACCCGGCCCGCGCCGAGCGGCGCCCGCTTTGCGCGCCGTGTAGAACAGGTTGATCGTCAGCACGCGGCCGCGAACGACGCCGGTCTCGACGGCGAGCCATGCCAGCGCCGCCGCGCGTAGCGCTTTCCATAGCTGCGCTCTGAGCCAGCTTTTCGCGCCGCGCGCGATTGGCTGGTCTTCGTAGGCGACGCCGTCGAGGAAGCCGGCCGCGTGAAAGAGTTGGCCGAGACTGTGCGGCGTAAACGCCTGCTCGTGGGTGAGATCGCCCCACAGCGCGCCGCCCACGAATGGCGAGCCTCCGTTCGGGACATGAAGGATAACGCCGCCGCCCGGCGTCAGCAGGCGCTCGACTTCCGTGACCCAGGCGACGAGCTCGTCTCGCGTAAGATGTTCCAGAACGTCGAAAGCGACGATCGCCTCGAAGCTCTCGGCGGCCGCCTCTCTTAGATAGGCAAGCCCGTCGGCGCACATGACATCGGCCGTCGTCCGGCGTGACGCCGCTTCGGCCAGAGTCCGCACGGCGTCGACGCCACAGAGTCTCGTGTAGCCGAGGCTTTCGGCGACGGCTAACAGCGCGCCGTCGCCGCAGCCGAAATCGAGGATCCGCGCGCTGCGGTCCTGCGGCAGCCATTTGCGCAGAGCTGCCGTGATCTGTTCTCGCCGTCCCGGCGAGTCGGCGACCGCCGCATTGGCATAGACGTGATGGGTCTCGCCATAGTTTCTGTAAATGAAGTCGCGAAAGGCCTGCGGACGGTCGGTCAAAAATTGAGCCATTTCGGGCTGTCTCTCGTATTGAAAGGCTGAAAATAACCGATGGGCACGTTACCGGTCTTCGCGTAGCGTCAATCAAGCCTTGAAGCCGCCATGACGAAGCTTTGTGATGATGGCGCCCCGTCCTCTCCATGACGGGCGCATGGCGCGAAAGCGCCGCCCTAGCCATCCGGCGCGCCAGCGCCTAAATAGGGCGCTGCGGAGCTGGGGGGTGCGTCAGGACCACATTCCTCGGGGCCGTACGATCCCAATGGGAGCTGTCCCTATCCTCGCCCGTGGGCTTGGACACACGGCGCCCACCTACTTACGTAGGCGCCCGGGATCTCCGTCCAACGGCCTTCTCGGCCCCGCGCTTTTCTTGAACCGGGATCGGCGGTTTCGATCGCGACCATGCCACTTGCCGCCGCCGACCCCAAATCCGTGTTGCGCCGACAGGCGCTCGACCGCCGTCGCGACGTCGACCCGGCGACCCGCGCCGCGTTGAGCGCGCGGCTCGCGGCGGTCGGGCTCGCCTGGGCCGAGCGTTGGCGGCCGCGAATCGTCGCCGCCTTCTCCTCGATCCGCGACGAGCCCGACACCGGCCCGCTGCTCGCCGGCTTGCAGGCGCACGGCTTCGCGACCGCGCTGCCGGCCGCCGCGGCGCGTTCGACGCCGCTGGTCTTCCGCCTATGGCGAACCGGCGAGCCGCTGATCCGCGGCCCGCTCGGCGCGCCTGAGCCGACCGAAGCGGCCGCGGCGGTCGACCCCGACTTGCTGTTCGTGCCGCTGTCCGCCTTCGACCGGCGCGGTCATCGCCTCGGCTACGGCGCAGGCCATTACGACCGCGCGCTGAAATTGCTGCGCGCCGGCGGCCCGATCCGCGCCGTCGGCGTCGCCTACGCCGCGTCGGAAGTCGACCGCATCCCCGACGAGCCGCAAGACGAGCGGCTCGACTTCATCCTCACCGAGCGCGAATGGATCGACGCGCGGGGACGCGGCTGATGCGGCTCCTGTTCGTCGGCGACATCGTCGGCCGGGCCGGGCGCGCGGCGCTGATCGGCCGCCTGCCGGCTTTGCGCCAACGGTGGAAGCTCGATTTCGTCGTCGTCAACGGCGAGAACGCCGCCGGCGGCTTCGGCATCACCGAAACGATCTGCGACGAGTTCCTCGCCGCCGGCGCCGACGCGATCACACTCGGCAATCACGCCTTTGATCAGCGTGAGGCTCTGGTGTTCATCGAGCGCCAGCCGCGGCTCATCCGCCCCGCCAATTATCCCGCCGGCACGCCGGGGCGCGGCGCCAATCTCTTCGAGGCCGCGGGGGGCGCGCGCGTGCTGGTCGTCAACCTGATGGGCCGGGTGTTCATGGACGCGCTCGACGACCCGTTCCAGCGCGGCGAGCAGGAGCTTTCCGCCTGCCCGCTGGGGATCGGCTGCGACGCGGCGATCGTCGATTTCCACGCCGAGGCGACCAGCGAGAAGCAGGCGTTCGGCCATTTCGTCGACGGCCGCGCGAGCCTCGTCGTCGGCACCCACACGCACGTCCAGACCGCCGACGCGCGCGTCCTTGCCGGCGGCACGGGCTTCATCACCGACGCGGGAATGACGGGCGACGCCGATTCGGTGATCGGCATGGACAAGGAGGAGCCCCTGCGCCGCTTCACCCGCCGCATCCCCTCCGGCCGCTTCGAGCCCGCCGACGGCGAGGCGACGCTGTGCGGCGTCGCGGTCGAGACCGGCCCTGACGGACTTGCGCGCCGCATCGCGCCGCTCAGGCTCGGCGGCGCGCTCGCCCCGGCCGAGCCGGATTTCTGGAACGAATGAGGAGAAGAGCCGAACGTGTCCGCCGCCGCTACACTGGTCTTCGATCTCGACGGCACGCTCGCCGACACTGCGCCCGACCTGATGGGGGCGCTGAATTTCGTGCTGACGCGCGAGGGCGTGGGGCCGCTGCCGGTCGCCGCGTCGCGCCGCCTGCTCGGCGCCGGCGGCCGGGCGCTGATCCAGCGCGGCTTCGCCGAGGCCGGCCGCCCGATCGACGCGGCGACGCTCGAACGGCTGTTCGTCGATTTTCTCGACCATTACAACGCCCACATCGCCGATGGGACCAGGCTCTATCCGGGCGTCGTCGCCGGCCTCGACCGCTGCGCCGCCGCCGGTTGGCGCCTCGCCGTCTGCACCAACAAGATGGAGGCATCGTCGAAACTGCTGCTCGGCGAACTCGGCGTGCTCGACCGCTTCGCCTTCGTTTGCGGCCAGGACACGTTCGGCGTCGGCAAGCCTGACCCGAAGCCGCTGATCGAGACGATCCGCGCCGCCGGCGGCGACGCGGCCCGCGCGGTGATGGTCGGCGATTCGAAGACCGACGTCGCGATTGCGCGCGCCGCCGGCCTGCCGGTGATCTGTGTCGATTACGGCTATACCGACATCCCTGTCGCCGACCTTGGGCCGGATCGGGTCGTCGCGGATTTCGACGCGGTGTTCAATGCGGCCGTCGAGCTCATCGGCGCGACCACGGAGGCGCGCTCGCCTTGACTCGCTGCGGCGGCCAGCCTTAAACGGGCGCCCACGACCCGGGGGCGATTAGCTCAGTGGTAGAGCACTCCCTTCACACGGGAGGGGTCGCAGGTTCGAACCCTGCATCGCCCACCATTATTTTCAAGAACTTAGACGAAGACGCGCGGCCATCGCTCAAGGCGTAGCTACCAAGTCGCGGCCGGTCGTGAAGCGAAGTGGCGCAGGCGACGCGCTCGCCGGCGTTCCCGCGGGCGAAGTCCTCACGGCGGCTCGCGTCGCACGATTTCGCGAACCGAACGGTATTGGCGAACAACCCGGTCGGTCAGCTCCTGGACGGAGGTCTCGGCGGTGCGCTTGTCGAAGGCGATCATGCCGCCTTCGACAAGATTGATCCGGTCGCAGACGTCGAAAACCTGCGCGTAATTGTGGGCGACGATGATCATCGCGATTTCGCCGCCCTCCTTGAGGCGCTGGATGAGGTCGAGGATAAGAGCCGATTCCTTTGTCCCCATCGTTGCGGTGGGCTCGTCAAGCCGGAGGACTTTCGCCTTCTGGAAGACCGAGCGAGCGATGGCGACGGCCTGGCGCTGTCCCCCTGACAGTCTGACGACGTCGACGTCGACCGAAGGCGCCCTCACTCGCATGCGCTCGAGCATCTCGATCGCCCGGCGGCGCATCTGGCGCTCGTCGAGAATTCCCAGCGCGGCGGTGGGGCCGCCGCGAGCCAAGCGCGCATTGGCGGCGACGGCCGGCCGCCGCGGAGTCCGTTTTCAGGGACGGCGTCCGCCGCCGTCGGGTCCGCGCGGCAAATCGTGACTGTGGCGCAGCAGTCACGGCTTGCCGTTTTTCTCCCGCGATGCATCATGCCGACGCACAAGGGGTTGCGCGAACGTCGCAGTTCTAGGATTGCTTAACGCTGCGCGAGTCGCCGTCGGCGCTGCGGGCCACGGCGCGCGCGTTCGCAAACGGGGGTCGTGGGCATGCGCCGTTCCGCTCTTCTTTTCGCCGGCTTGGCGGCCGGATTGCTGGCGGCGTCCGCCGGGTGGGCGATGCCCTCGTCGCCGGCGCCCAATCTGCAGGCGGATTCGCGCCCGCTCGCCTCGCCAGCGCCGCGCCAGACGGTTTCGTATGACGGCCCCTATGCGCCGGGCACGATCATCGTTTCGACCCGCGAGCGGCGGCTCTATTTCGTCCTGCCCGACCATCAGGCGCTGAAATACGGCGTCGGCGTCGGCCGGCCCGGCTTCACCTGGTCGGGCGTGACCTTCGTCGCCAACAAGCGCGAATGGCCCGACTGGACGCCGCCGGCGCCGATGCTGCTGCGCCGGCCCGATCTGCCGCGCCACATGGCCGGCGGCATCGAAAACCCGCTCGGGGCTCGCGCATTGTATCTCGGCTACTCGGAGTACCGAATCCACGGCTCCAACGAGCCCGACACGATCGGCGAGGCCGTGTCCTCGGGCTGCATCCGCATGACCAACCAGGATGTGACCGACCTTTACGGTCGCGCCAGCGTCGGCGCCAAGGTCATCGTCGAGCAATAAGGTCCGCAGGGCGCCCGCCCCCCGCCCGCCTTTCTTTCGCGCCGACGGGCGGGTATCGTCGGGCGATGAGCGCACACGCCCCCGTCGCCGTCCCGGCGCTGGTCGATCCTTTCGGCCGGGCGATCAGTTACGTGCGCGTGTCGGTCACCGACCGCTGCGATTTCCGCTGCGTCTATTGCATGTCGGAAGACATGACGTTCCTGCCCAAGCCGGACATCCTGTCGCTCGAGGAGCTCGATCGGCTGTGCTCGGCTTTCATCCGCCTCGGCACGCGCAAGCTGCGGGTCACTGGGGGCGAACCGCTGGTGCGGCGCGGGATCATGACCTTGTTCGGCTCGCTGTCGCGCCATCTCGACAGCGGCGCGCTCGACGAGCTGACGCTGACCACCAACGGCTCGCAACTCGCGCGATTCGCCGCCGAACTGGCCGATTGCGGCGTCAAACGGATCAACGTCTCGCTCGACACGCTCGATCCCGACAAGTTCCGCGCCGTCACCCGCTGGGGCGACTTCGACAAGGTGATGGCGGGGATCGACGCGGCGCAAGCCGCGGGCCTGAAGATCAAGATCAACACGGTGGCGCTCAAGGGCTTCAACGACGGCGAGGCGTCCGACCTCGTCGCCTGGGCGCACGGCCGCGGCTTCGAGCTCACCTTCATTGAGGTCATGCCGCTCGGCGCGGTCGAGCGCGAGCGCTTCGAACAATTCCTGCCGCTGACCGAATTGCGCGCGGCGCTGGAGCGGCGCTTCACGTTGAGCCCCTCGCGGCACGCGAGCGGCGGCCCGGCGCGCTATTATGACGTCGCCGAGACCGGCGGCCGGCTCGGCTTCATCACGCCGCTGTCCCACAATTTCTGTGAAAGCTGCAACCGCGTGCGCGTCACCTGCGCCGGCCGGCTCTATCTGTGTCTCGGCCGCGAGGATTCGGCCGACCTGCGCACGCCCTTGCGCCGGTCGGAAGGCGACGAAGCGCTCGAGGCGGCGATCCGCGCCGCGATCGCGCGCAAGCCCAAGGGCCATGACTTCGTCATCGCGCGCGAGGGCAGCCACGCTTCGACCAGCCGGCACATGAGCGCGACCGGCGGCTGACCGGCTGGCGAGCCGCGCTCCCCTGCTCTATATGAATGCGGGAAGACGGGGCCTTGACCCCCGTTGCGGAAAGGTCCGAACCATGGCCAACGTCCAAGAGCGCATCCAGAAGCTGATCTCCGACAACCCGGTCGTGCTGTTCATGAAAGGCACGCCGGAGTTTCCACAGTGCGGATTTTCCGGCCAGGTGGTGCAGATTCTCGACTATCTCGGCGCGCCTGTGGTCGGCGTCAACATACTTGAGGACGCCGAAATCCGTCAGGGGATCAAGGACTTCGCCAATTGGCCGACCATTCCTCAGCTCTATGTCAAGGGCGAGTTCGTCGGCGGCTGCGACATTACGCGCGAGATGTTCCAGTCGGGCGAACTGCAGGCCTTGCTGACTGAAGCCGGGGTCGCGATCAAGCAGCCCGCCAAGGCCTGAAATCGGCCCGTTACGCCCTTATTAACAGCGGCTGAATGCGTTACGCCGCTCGGCCTCGGCCGACGGCGATGACGCGTGCGTTCATCGATGGCAACGATTTTTGAATGAGCCGGGTCGGATAATCGGCTATTGGAGCAATCCGCGAGTCGACCCGGGGGTTTCGTCATGGCGCGCAAGTATTTCGGCACCGACGGCATTCGCGGCCGCGCCAACGCCAAGATTACCGTCGACCTGGCGATGAAAGTCGGCCAGGCGGCCGGCCTGATGTTCCAGCGCGGCGACTATCGCCACCGGGTCGTCATCGGCAAGGACACCCGACTCTCCGGCTACATGATCGAATATGCGATGGTCGCCGGATTCACTTCAGTGGGCATGGACGTTTTGCTGCTCGGCCCGACGCCGACGCCGGCCGTGGCGATGCTGACCCGGTCGATGCGCTGCGACCTCGGCGTGATGATCTCCGCCTCCCACAATCTCTATGAGGACAACGGCATCAAGCTGTTCGGGCCCGATGGGTTCAAGCTTTCCGACGAGATCGAGGCGAGCATCGAGGCGCTGATCGACGACGACCTGGCTGGCCGCCTCGCCAAATCGCCGCAGCTCGGCCGCGCCAAGCGCATCGACGACGTCGCCGCGCGCTACATCGAATACGCCAAACGCACGCTGCCGCGCGACGTCTCCTTCGACGGGCTGCGGGTGGTGGTCGACTGCGCCAACGGCGCCGCTTACAAGGTCGCGCCCGAGGCGCTGTGGGAGCTCGGCGCGGAGGTTATCAAGATCGGCGTCGAGCCCGACGGCCTCAACATCAATCAGGAGGTCGGCTCGACCGCCCCCGAGGCGCTGGCGCAGAAGGTCAGGGAGATGCGCGCCGACGTCGGCGTGGCGCTCGACGGCGACGCCGACCGCATGATCATCGTCGACGAGAAGGGCCACGTCGTCGACGGCGACCAGATTCTCGCCGTCGTGGCCGAGAGCTGGCAGGTCGACGGAAGGCTCGCCAAGCCGGGCATCGTCGCCACCGTGATGTCGAACCTCGGCCTCGAGCGTCGGCTCGCCGAGCGCGGCCTCGTTCTCGAGCGCACCGCGGTCGGCGACCGCTATGTGCTCGAGCGCATGGTCGAGAAGGGCTTCAACGTCGGCGGCGAGCAGTCCGGCCACATCATTCTGACGGACCATTCGACCACCGGCGACGGGCTCGTCGCCGCGATGCAGGTGCTGGCGGTCGTCCATAAGCAGGGGCGGCCGGTCAGCGAAGTCTGCCGGCGCTTTGAGCCGCTGCCGCAGGTGCTGCGCAACGTCCGCTTCAAGAGCGGCCGCCCGTTGGAGGACGAATCGGTGCTGAAGACGATCGCCGCCGCGACGGCGAAGCTCGGCGACCACGGCCGCCTGGTCGTTCGCCCGTCCGGCACCGAGCCGGTGATCCGGGTCATGGCGGAAGCCGACGATCGGGCCCTGGTCGACGCCCTGGTCGACGACGTCTGCGCCGCGGTCGCCAAGGCGGCGGCCTAAGGGAGCGGCGCCGCGGACCTATAAGCGAGGCGCCGGCGCCCGAATTCCGCGCTTTCAAATCAGACGAATCACCGTATTCTCGTTGGCGTCGTCAACTACAGAAAGGAGGTGATCCAGTGTCTCATTGTCAATCGCCATGCGAGTCTGACGGGGCCTGGAACATTGTCCGTGCGCAGGTTTACCGCGCATCGTAGACGCTAGGCGTTCCTGAACCCTCGAGCGATCTCTGCGTGGTCGCGACAATGGAAGAGCCGCTCCTTGGCGACAAGGGGCGGCTCTTCTCGTTGGCGTGATCTGCATTTCCCGGCGGGCCGCGCTATACCCGCCAGCCCAGGAGCTTCAGGTCCGCCGCCATGACCGTCGCCAGTCTCGCCGCGCCGATCATCCTCGTTCTCGTTTACGGGGGCGTGGCGATCGGGCGCATTCCCGGCCTCAGGCTCGACCGCGCCGGCATCGCCTTCCTCGGCGGCGCGGCGATGATCGCCTGCGGCGGCGTCAGCCTCGACGAGGCGTTTCGCGCCATCGATTGGGACACGATCGCGCTGCTGCTCGGCATGATGATCGTCGTCGCCCATCTCAAGGTCTCCGGCGCCTTTCGCGCGCTGGGCGCGCTCGCGGTCGAGCACGCCCATGCCCCCCTCGCCCTGTTGATCGCGACGACCGCGCTCGCCGGCGCGCTGTCGGCCTTTCTGGTCAACGACGCGATCTGCCTCGTCATGGCGCCGATCGTCGTCGGCGCGACGCGCGCCTTGCGCCGCGATCCGCTGCCCTATCTGGTCGCGACGGCGACGGCGTCGAACTGCGGCAGCGTCGCGACCATCACCGGCAATCCACAGAACATGGTGATCGGCGCGCTGTCTGGCATTTCCTATCCCGCCTTCTCGGCCGCGCTCGCGCCCGTCGCCGCCTTCGGCCTCGTGCTGGTCGTCGTCGTCGTGCGCCTCGTCTATCGCGAGGAATTCGCGCGCCGCGTCGTCCTCGATCCCCATGTCGTGCGCGGCCGCTCGCATCCCGGGCAGATGCTGAAGGCGAGCCTGACCTGCGTCGCGTTGGCGATCGCCTTCTTCGCCGGGGTGCGGCCGGCCGAGGCGGCGATCATCGGCGGCGCCTTCCTGCTGGTGACGCGAGCGCTGAAACCGGCGCGCATCTATCGCGAGCTCGACGGCCCGTTGCTCATTCTGTTCGCGGGCCTGTTCGTCGTCGTCGCCGGCGCGGAGCGCGCGCTGCTGACGCCGGACGTCGTCGCCTCGGTGCAACGGCTCGGCCTCGCCGATCCGTGGCGGCTGTCGGCGCTGGTCGCCGTTCTGTCCAATGTCGTCAGCAATGTTCCGGCGGTTTTGGCGTTGAGGCCGTTCATTCCGCCGCTCGCCGACGCACACCGCGCCTGGTTGATCGTCGCGATGAGCTCGACGCTCGCCGGCAATCTCACCTTGCTCGGCTCGGTCGCCAACCTCATTGTCGCCGAGCAGGCGCGCGCGGCGGCGACGCCGATCGGCTTCTTCGCCTATTTCAAGGTCGGGTTGCCGCTGACCCTCGTTACGCTCGCCTTCGGGACCGCCTGGCTCGTCTGGACTTGAGTGCGCTTGACGAAACCTCGGCGAAGCGTCAGGAGCGCGCCTGTGACGTCGTTCATCCGCCGCTGTCTCGCTGCCCTCGCGTTGCTCGCCCTGGCGCTCGCCGACGCTTCGTCGGCCGCCGAACGGCGCGTCGTCGTCGCCGATCCGGCCCCGGCGCCGGCCGCCGGACCATTGAGCGGCTATCTGACGACGCCTAAGCGCGCAGGGCCGTTTCCGGCGATCGCGCTGATCCATTCCTGCCTCGGCCTGCCGGAGAACCACGCCGCCTTCGCCGCGACGCTGGCGAGCTGGGGCTACGCCGCCCTCTGGGTCGACGAGTTCGCGCCGCGCGGCGTGAAGGAGACCTGCTCGGTCGATTTTCCCCAAGGGCCTGCCGACGCCGCGGCGGCGCTCGCATTCCTCGCCCGCCAGCCGTTCGTCGACGCGCGCCGCCTCGCCGTCGTCGGTTTCTCCCAGGGCGCCGACGTCGCGCTGGCGATCGCCGCCTCGCCGCCGCGCGGCGCCCGGCCGCTCGCGGCCGCCGCCTTCTATCCGCCCTGCGCCAATCGCCAGGGCGAGACGTTGAAGGTCCCGACCCTGATCCTGGTCGGCGAGGCCGATACGGTGACGCCGGCCGAGGATTGTCGGCAATTCGCCGCCATGCAGCCGCCCGGCGCGGCGAAGCTCGTGGTCCTGCCCGGCGCCGGCCATCTGTTCGACGATCCGGCCTACGCCGGCGGCCGTGTCGTTCTCGGCATGCGGCTAGTCTATGACGGCGCCGCGGCGGCGCGCGGCGAAGCGGATTTGCGCCGCTTTCTGGCGGAGACGTTGTCGCAGACGCGCGACGGCGATTGACGGCGGCGCACGGCTGGGAGAGGTTCGCCGCGGCGCCCAACGGGCGCCATGCGCATTTCATCGTCTTTTCGCCACGGATTCGGCCGATAGCGTCCTTTCGACTGCGGCCCGAGAGGCGGGACGTTGCGGAGGTCGGTATGCGGAGACGCGAATTCCTGTTCGGCGCGGCGGCGATCCTGGCGACGCCCGCTCTCGCCAATCCGCCGGGCCCGTTCGAGCCGGACCTGTTTCCGCCGCTGAACTCGCGCGCCGATTACATCGCCTGGATGGCGGCGCATCGCGGCGAAGACCCGGTGATCCTCGGTCGCCGGTGGGACCGCTATCTCGAGGTGCTGAAGTTCAACGACCTGTGGACGCCGGCGGACAAACGCGCCTTCCTGTTCACGCCGCGCGAGGAATTCGTTCTGCCCCAGGATCGCGATCAGGCCTATGTCGGCCATTATCTCGACATCGGCTTTGGCGTGACGATCACCCCGCCGGGCACGATGGGGCGGATGACCAGCGCGCTCCTCGTCAAGCCCGGCGAGCGCGTGCTCGAAATCGGCACCGGCTCAGGCTACCAGTCGGCGCTGCTGACCTATCTGACCGACGCAGTCTATACGATCGAGATCATCCCCGAGCTCGCCCAGCGCACCCGCGGCGTTTACGATCGGCTGATCGGCCGCGGTTATCGCGAATACGCCAACATCCACACGACTCAGGGCGACGGCTATTACGGCTGGCCGACCGCCGCGCCGTTTGACAAGATCATCGTCACCTGCGGCATCGACCACATCCCGCCGCCGCTGCTGCAGCAGCTCAAGCCGGGCGGGATCATGGTGATTCCGGTCGGACCGCCCGGCGCCCAGCGCATCCTCAAGGCGGTCAAGTCGGTCGGCGCCGACGGCGAGATGAAGGTCGTGCGCTCCGACATCTTCGGCGGCGCCGTGATCCCGTTCGTGCCGCTGACCGGGGGGCATCAGAACGAGGGCTGAGGCGCGCTCGGCGCCAGCCCGCTGACCGCCCAGGGCGCCGCATCGTCGCGCGGCGCTGGCTGCGCGCCTTCGTCGCCGCCGCGGATGGCGCTGCCCAAATCCACTGCCGACCGGTCGGGTCGAGGGGTTGCCCTAAGGGAAGCTGAAATGGCGCGGTGCGCCTCTGTGAAGCGTCGTCGACGCTCTTGGGGGCGCGCCGAATGAACATTTTGCATGAGCTGAAGCTCATCTTCATCAAGACGAAGAAGGTCGGCGGCAGGTCATTCGAGATCGCGCTGTCCAAATATTGCGGACCAGGATGCGTCATCACGCCGATCTCGCTCGACGACGTTTCCGCCGTGCTGCTCAATGCCGTGGCGAGGCGCGTCGACGTCGACGCCAATTACCGTCCGTGTAGCGCAGCGCGCCCTTCATGCGACTTTTCAAACGGTGAACGATTGTTCACGCCGATCCACAGCGGCTCGAGGCTGTGACCGCGCGGCGGTCGCCGTGTTCTCTCACAATGGCGAGACGGCATATGTCCGCACGCCTCGAGCGACTCGGATTTGAAAGGCGATTTCACGCGGCGGGGCGGTTCGCCGCCTTCGACGGCTTGGAAACGACGCGTCGCGTCGATCGGCATACGAGCCCGGAGCCGGAGCGCATCGCGGCGGTCACGAGGCGGGCTTCACGTCGACTGAATAGTCCTGGCCTTCCCACGTTCGAGCGTCCAGCCAGAAGAATGTGAACTGAACGCTTTCCCCTGCCGTCAGGGCCGTGACCGGCAATCGGACGACATGCACGCCAAGGCCTGTGTCCGACGTCTCGACGTCGCGGACGTCTTGCCAATTGTTGACGCCCCAGTGCACCCTCGCGGCCGCCTTGAGCGCGACGATCAGTTGGTGGCCCTGAGTCAGGCGGCGCAGGCGCACGTTCGGCCCCCAGATCGCATAGTCGAGCCGAGGGCGGGCGCCGCGATAGCGCGCCCAGGTCGCAGCGGGGCGATCCACAGGATGGCCCAGCGCGCGCCCGTAGCAGAGTTTCACGAACTCGCTGTGCGCCCACACCAGCGGCATCGCCGAACCGCTCGGCCTTCCCGGCTCCAGAGCGTGTTCGGGGATCGCATCAGCGTCCCACACCTGTTCGGGAATCAGCCCGAGCGAACTGCTCATCGCCATCATCGCTTCGAGATAGGGCGTCACGTCCTCGCCGGCGGAAAGCGCATAGTGTCCGCGCTCGCCGGTCAGCAACGGCCAGCCGCGGCCTCGACCTTCTCCGTCAAATGCGCTTCCGTCGTCGTGTTCGCCGTAACCGTCGTCGTTGTAGCGATGCCATACCGGGCCGCTCGGCGTCTCGACCCTCAGCAAGCCGTCGACGACCTTCAGGCTCTCGCAGACACGGGGATCGTCTGCGGCGCGAAGTCCGTAGCGCACGAGTTGCAGGAAGTCGGTCGCCACCTGGGCGCTGGCCGGCAGGTCGGGATCAGAGGCCAGATTCTTGATCGGCACCCATTCGGCGACCGCCTGCCGATTGTTGAAGGCGTCGACCGGCGCGGTCCTGATGTAACAGCCGCTGACGCCGAATTTGCGCGCCAGCGCCGTGTCGGCGACGAACGTCCAGAGTTCCAGGCGCGCATTCCAGAAGTCGGCCATCTTCAGCGCGAAATCTTTGGCCTCGCCTTCGAGGAAAGCGCTCGCTTCGACCAGCCCGGCGATGGCCACGGCTAGCGTGAATATGTTGATGCCGGCGTCCTCCTCCCAGCGATCCTGGCGGGTCGAGGGGCCTTCGCGCAGAATGAAACCCGCCGCGCGCCGGATTGCGTCGCCGACGGGAATGCCTTTGAGCTGGTCCCTCTGCTGCAGGGAGGATGCGAGCAGGATCGGAAACGCGGCCTCGTCGAGTTGCACGCCCTGCCAGAACGGGGCGCCGCCGAGCCATTGGTTCTGGGACCAATGACCGTCTTCCTGTTGCGTGGCGAGCAGATAGCGCAACGTGTCGCGCGCGTCGTCATATGCGCCCAGCGCCACCAGGGCGCCTGCGGTTTCGACCAGATCGCGCGACCAGACCAGGTGGTAGCCGCCGCGGCTTTGACTGCTGTCGCCCCAGGGAACCGACAGGCTCGCAACCGCTGCGCCGCAATAGGTTCGATCCTGATGGACCTTCAGCACAGTGGCGGACAGAGCGAGCGCGCGATCGATAACCTCGCCCAATTCGGGGCGAGAACTGCCGGCGAGCCAGTTCGCCCAGGTTTGGCGTTGTTCGCCCCAGGCGACGTCGAAATCCTCCATCAAGCTCGAGGCCGCAAGGGTCGCCGCCGCTTCCTTGCTGGTGCCGAAGCCTAGCGCCAGAACGGCCCGCGTCGGCAATTCGCCCATCAGCGCCACCGCGCCCGGGCCGGCGACGTCGAAACGCCATGTCATGCGCCCGTTGCGATGGAAGTCCTGCCAACCATCGCTCGCCTCCTCGCAGCCGACCGAAGTCGCGCGCCATGCGTCCGCGCCGTCTTCGTCGGCCGCCATCAGCGCCAGGCCGAAGGGGCCCTGTTCCGCCCACAGCGCGGTCCTGCCGTTGTGGCGCGCGACCGAAGCGACATTGTTCGCCGCGTCGCCCCCGAGTCGCGCCGACAGCAGCGCATAGGGCCGCAGCGAAGCGTCCCCCTCCAACCGAAAGCGTAGCAGCAGAACGTCTCGACGCTGCGAGGGGCAGATCTGCAAGGTGAAGGTGAAGCGGGGGTGACGATGGACGATTTCGACGGCGGGCGCGCCTGGACTGGCCAGGCTCACTTTGTAGGAATCGAGCCTGCGCAGTTCGACCCAGAAGCCTTTGTCGTCAGCGATGATGAAACCCAGATCCTTGATCTGGGGAATGTCGATGCGAGGGTAATAGACCTCGCTGACGACGCCTTCGGCGATCGTGAACCACAGCCGCGATGAGCCGAGGCTTGCGCCCACCATGTCCTTGCGAGCGCTGGCCCAAGTCGGATGTGAGAACGTCGCCGAGGGCGCAACCTGAGGCCCTCGCTTGGTCTGAACCGTGGTGGAAAAGGGGGTCATCGCCGCCTCGAATGTGGGAACGTCATTCGCCTACGCTCGGTCGCCAAGCTAGGTTGAGCCTCTGGAGGGGCGCGCATCGGCGAGCGCGAACCCGCCGAGCAATAGCGACACGAGACTACCAAGGGAGAACGCCGTGGAATAGTCGACGCCGCTGAGTTCCCTCGGAGAGCCGACGCCGAAAGCGGCGGGCGACACAAGCAGAACCGGCGCGAGGAACGCCGTCAGCCGTAGCAGCGCCCACCCGATTCCCCGGAGCGGCAAAGAGCGCCGCCAACGCCGTGGCGATCGCTGCGCCGAGCCCGAGCCATGCATTGAGCGTCAGCACTGCGGCGTCAGGCCGGTCCACGGCTTTTCGTCGACTTCGGCGATGGCGCCGACGACCGCCGCGCCCGCCGCGTTGGTTTCACGCTTCAGCGCCCGCGCATTGCGCGGCCGCGCGACGTTCGACCGCTCCAGCGCGGGGCGGATGGCGGCGACTTCGGCGTCGGATTTAGGGTGTATCAGGCAATTGAGGCCGTTGTGGCGCCGCATCTCGCCGAGATCTTCCTTGCGCAGCCTATAGGGCGCCGCGCCGAACGCCATGGCCACGTCGTAGCGATCGGTCATCGCGCTACAGTCCCGGGCTGCTCTGCATGATCCCGCCGTCGGCGAAAATCGTCGTCGCGGTCAAATAGCTTGCCCCGTCGCCGGCGAGAAAGACGACGACATTGGCGATTTCCTCCGGCTGTGCCAGACGGCCGAGCGGAATTGCGGCGTTCAGCTTGGCCAGCAGCGCCGGATCTTTCATGGTCGAGGCGTTGATCGGGGTCGCCACGGCGCCCGGTCCCACGCCGACGACGCAGATTCCATGCGGCGCGAGTTCGACGCCCGCGGTGCGCGTCAGCATCCGCATGCCGCCCTTGGACAAGCAATAGGGCGCGTTGCCCGGCATCGGCCAATCCTCGTGCACCGAAGTGATGTTGATGATCCGGCCGCCGCCGCCCTGCTTGATCATCTGCTTGGCCGCGAACTGCGTGCCAAAGAACGCGCTCTTGAGATTGATCGAAAGCACCTTCTCGTATTGCGCTTCCGTGGTGTCGAGCACCGAGGTGCGGGTCTCGACGCCGGCGTTGTTGACCAAGACGTCGATGCGCCCGAACTGGGTCACGGCGGCGTCGAAAAGCGTCTGCAATTGATCGACGCGGCTGACGTCGGCGTCGACGCCGATGGCGCGCTCGCCCAGGGCGGCGATCTCCCGTTCCAGCGCATCGGTCGCGGACGGGTCGGCGACGTAGTCGATGACGATATTGGCGCCGGCCCTCGCCAGCCCGATCGCGATCGCCTTACCGATGCCGCTATTTCCTCCGGTGACGATGGCGATCTTGTTTTGCAGAGGCATGATGAGTCTCTTGGCTGAATCAGGATCGATCATCGAACGACCCCGCTAAAGGGCAGGCATCTCTCCCCTCCTCACCGGCATCGTCGAGGCTTCCGACAATTTAAGCGGCTCGGTATCGTGCGATTGCAGTTTTTTGTTGTTCGGAGCAGCCTATTTTTTGTTGATATATTGTGCGGTTCGAAGCCAAAGCGCCCAACTCTTGATTTTGACGCGAGTTCTACCGCAGAGGGCGTCCCTCGCCACCGGTTTGGCGAGGTTATCCATGCCCAGCCGAGCAACGGCCTGCCCGAAGCGGGCTTTGCTGATCCGATGCTAGAAGAAAACCTTCAGCCTCAGCCGATCGCCCAAGTCGGCATCCGTCGGCCAGCGCCCGTTCAGGCCTCGCGCGCCGGAGGGTCTCCCTGACCGTTGCGCCCATCGCATTGGCGATCGCAGAATGCGGTTTCGCGCCCATGGCGGAAGCTCGAGCAAAGTGCGAGCGAACTCAAGCTCGGACATCAAGCGGCAGCCCCAGACCTCACGATCGCGGATTCCCGCGACGAGCGGCAAATCGAGTCTTGCGGCGCATCCTGGAGCTTCCCGTCGAAGATATCACGGTAAGCACAGCAAACCTGCACAGTTAAACTTGACAGCTTTCCTGTCTACATGATAACCAAGCCGACATGGACGACGCGGCGGTCAATCCCCTCGCCTCTGCCTTGGCGCAGGATCTCCGCGCCTCGCTGGGCAAACTGAAACGCCGGCTGCGCGAACAAGCGCATAGCGGCGATCTGACGCCCTCTCAGGTGTCGGTGTTGCTGCGGCTCGAAAAGGACGGGGTGGCGACGGCGTCGCAGCTCGCCCGAGCCGAGGCGATGCGGCCGCAATCCATGGCGTCGGTCGTCGCCTCGCTCGAGGCTTTGAACCTGGTCACCGGCGCGCCGCATCCGACCGACGGGCGACAGACCTTGCTGTCGCTCACGGACGCGTGCCGCCAACGGCTTCAAGAGGGCCGCGCGGCGCGGCAGGATTGGCTGACCGGCGTCATCCAGGCTCGGCTTTCGCGGCAGGAGCAAGCCGAACTGGCGACGTCGATCGCCTTGCTCAAGCGGCTCATCGACGATTGAGCGCGTTTCGGCGGCGTCCCCCTGGCCGTACGTCGTCGTCTTCACAAGGATATGCCGATGCCGCTGAGTATGCTCGACCCAAAGACCGCGCTGATCGTCGTCGACCTGCAAAAGGGCATTGTCGGCCAATCGGTCGCTCATCCCATTGGCGAGATTGTCGCGCGGGCGCGCGCGCTGGCCGACGCCTTCCGCGAGCGCGGCCTGCCGGTCGTGCTCGTCAATGTCGCCGGCGGGGCGCCGGGGCGAACGGAACAGCCGCGACAGACGGGCTCCCTCGCGGAAGGGTGGGCCGACCTCATCCCGGAGCTGAATCGACAACCTGACGACATCGTCGTGACGAAGCGCACCTGGGGCGCCTTCGCCAGCACCGACCTGGAAGCCCAGTTGAAAGCGCGCGGCGTCACCCAAGTGGCGATCGCCGGCGTCGCCACCGCGACCGGCGTCGAATCGACGGCGCGCCAGGCCTACGAGCAAGGTTTCAACGTCACCCTCGCCGTCGACGCCATGACCGACAGGCGCGCCGAGGCGCACGACTACAGCGTCACGCAGGTTTTCCCGCGACTCGGCGAGACCGGCACAACCAAAAGGATCATCGATCTGCTCTCCGCGATGGTTTTCGGGGCGGCGCGATGACCGAGCCCGCCAAGGAGGCGGCCTTTCTCGAGGCGTTCGGATGGCGGTTCACGGCCCCGCTGCTGCTTGGCTCGACGTTGAACCCGATCAATAGTTCGCTGATCGCAACTGGATTGGTTGGGATCGGCGCCGACATGCACGCCGGGCCCGGCGCCACCGCCAGCCTTATATCGGTCCTGTACCTCTGCAGCGCCGTGATGCAGCCGACGATGGGCAAGCTGTCGACCCTGTTCGGCCCGCGGCGTATCTTCCTTATCGGCACTGTCATTCTATTGGTCGGCGGCGGGGTTGGCGCAACAGCTCCGTCGCTTCTCTTTCTGCTCGTCTCGCGGGCGCTGATCGGGATTGGCAGCTCGGCCGCCTACCCCACGGCGATGACTCTCATCCGTAAGCGCGCTGACGACGGTGGGACCGGCGTGCCGAGTCGCGTCCTCGGGAATTTGGCGATCGCGGCGCAAATCACCGCCGTGTTCGGCCTCCCGCTGGGCGGCGTTCTCGTCGGCGCGTTTGGTTGGCGTGCGCTGTTCGTGGTGAATATTCCTCTCGCGCTGCTGACCATCGCCTTCACGCTTGCCGGAGTGGCCAAGGACCCGCCCTCGCCGCGCGAGGGCTTCGAAGGGTTGGCGACGGCGCTCGACATTCCGGGCGTCATCCTGTTCGCTGGCGCGATCACCGGTCTGCTGGTGTTTCTGTCGGATCTGACCTCGCCCCAGTGGCGGCTCGCGGCGGCGACCGCGATCCTCGCCACGGCTCTGATTTTCCGCGAGCAGCGGGCCGGCAGCCCGCTGATCGACACCCGCATGCTGGCGAAGAATCTTCCTTTGCAACGCACCTATCTGCGCCAGACGCTTTCCTCCCTCGGCGTCTATGCCGCCCTGTATGGCGTCAGCCAATGGATGGAGCAGAGCGCGCACCTCAGCGCTTCCGCCGTCGGGATCATCCTGCTCCCGCTTTCCGTGCTCAGCATCGTCGCGTCGAGGATGGCCTCGGTTCGAGGCTGGGTGCGCTGGCCCCTCATCCTCGCGGGAATCGCGCTGATTGTCGCCGGAGGCGTGACGCTGCAGATCACGCAGGGGTCGAGCGTCTTCATTCTCGTCGGCATGACGCTTCTGTTCGGGTTCACCAACGGGTTCAGCATTTTCGCCAACCAGGCCGTTCTCTATGTCCAGGCCCCCGCGAAGGAGATCGCCGTGGCGTCGGGGCTCTTCAGGACATTCGGCTACTTCGGCGCGATCTTTTCCGCGAGCCTCATAGGCATCGCCTTCGGTCCTGCCGCGACCGACAGTGGGCTGCATGCTCTCGCGTGGGTCTTCGTTGGTATCGGCGCGGCTTTGGCGCTGCTCTCCGTCTTTGACAAGAGTATTCCCCTGTTCGCCAATGACTAGTCGTAGTCTCAGTTGAACTCTCCAACAGAAGGATCGGCCTGACGATGGAATGGATTCGCTATGTTTCTTACTTCTTTGGCGGCGCGTTCCTCACCAACGCGATCCCGCATTTCGTCAGCGGCATGATGGGCAAGCCGTTCCAGACCCCGTTCGCCAAGCCGCCGGGGCAAGGGCTGTCCTCGTCGACGGTCAATGCGCTGTGGGGCCTGTTCAATATCGTCGTCGGCTATGTCCTCGTCTGCCGCGTCGGCGATTTCAGCTTGAGGGACACCAGCGACGTCGTTGCGCTCGGCTTGGGTGCGCTGGCGATTGCGCTTCTGTCGGCGTGGGGGTTCGGCCGCTTCAACGGCGGCAACGCGCCGGAGCGTCGGTGAAGGCGCCCTTCACCGGCGTCTTCCGGTCGCTGCATGGTTTCAACTACCGAGTCTGGGCGCCCGGCGCCTTCGTCTCCAACGTCGGCACCTGGGTGCAGCGGACAGCCCAGGACTGGCTGGTCTTCACTCAGCTTACCCACCACGACGCTTCCGCCATCGGCCTCGTCATGGCGCTGCAGTTCGGGCCCCAGCTCCTGCTGCTGCCCTGGACCGGCTTCGCCGCCGACCATTTCAATCAACGCAAGCTCTTGATCGCCACCCAGGCGACAATGGGCGGCCTCGCCATTGCGCTGGGCCTCCTTACGGTCACCGGGGTCGTCCAACTCTGGCATGTCTATGTCTTCGCCTTTCTGTTCGGCAGCGCGGCGGCGTTCGACGCGCCGGTGCGTCAGACCTTCGTTGCGGAACTGGTCGGCGACGCGGATCTGCACAACGCGGTGGCGCTGAACTCGACCTCGTTCAACGCCGCGCGAATGATCGGGCCGGCCGTCTCCGGCGTCGTCATCGCGGCGATCGGAACCGGCTGGGCGTTTCTCTTCAACGGCGCCTCCTTTGCCGCGGTGCTGCTCTCGCTTGCCTTTCTGCGCCTCTCCGAGCTTCACCCGAACGCCAGGGCGCCCCGCGGCAGGGGAGGTTTCACCGAAGGGTTCCGCTACGTCTGGGGGCGCGCGGATCTCAAGACGATCTTGGTCATGCTGTTCCTGATCGGGACCTTCGGCCTGAACTTTCCGATCTTCATTTCGACCATGGCGATCGGCGTTTTTCATGCCGACGCCCGTGGATATGGCCTTCTGTCTTCGATCATGGCGATCGGCACGGTGGCGGGCGCGCTGTTGGGGGCAAGGCGTGAAAAGCCGCGCTTCAGGTTGCTGCTGACCGGCGCCGGCATATTCGGACTCGGCTGCGCGTTGGCCGCGCTCACTCCGAGCTACTGGCTCTTCGCCGGCGCGCTCGTCGTCATCGGCGTCGCCGCCCTGACTCTGACCAACACTTCGAACAGCCTGATGCAGCTCACCACCGAGCCCGCCATGCGCGGGCGGGTGATGGCGCTGCGCGTCGGCGTTGCGCTCGGCGGCACGCCGATCGGGGCGCCGATCGTCGGCTGGGTGGCGGACACGTTCGGACCGCGCTGGGCGCTCGGCGTCGGCGCGGCCTCGGGCTTTGCCGCCGCAGCCGTGGCCATCTCCGTTCTGGCGCGTCAGATCGACCGGCCTGTTTCCCGTGGGCCAACCGCTGATCGCGTAGACGCTTCGGGAGATTGATCGCGTGGTCGCCGGCTTGCCGCGACCGCTCGACGATCGCCTTGCCGCTCAGAGCGGGGTTGGCGAGCGCCTCGGAGCGATGAATTTCGCCGCGCGCAAACAGGGCGGCGACGGCGTCGAGGATGCGCCCATGGGCGATTTGCTGTCGCTGGCGCAGGGGCGCCGAGAGCGGCGAACCGAGCGACATTTGGCGGGTCATAAACGAGAGACGACTCCAACCGGAACGATGACCGGATTGGCGCCCGAAAGCGCAAGAACCGGCCGAACGGTTCAGGCGATTCCAGCAAAATCAGCCATTTATGGAAAGAACTGGAGCGGGCGAAGGGATTCGAACCCTCGACCCCGACCTTGGCAAGGTCGTGCTCTACCCCTGAGCTACACCCGCATCCTGGGACGGGCCCAGCCCGTCCGCCGGGGGCTTATGGCGCATGCGGCGACAGATTGCAACACCCCGGTCGCCTTGAATTTTCGGGGTGTTTGTCCGAGCATCGCGACACGACACCGTGAATTGAAGTCGCCGCTTTGCTATGCCAAGCGCTGGCTGCGCGGCTCGAGGGTTGAATGGACGAAAGCGTGGATCGCAAGCAGGTTGAGGCGCCGCTTCCGGTCGAGACCGTCGGCCCCGTCGCTGTGCCGCGCCGGCGGCTCGCCCGGCTCGCATGGACCGTCGCGCTGGTCGCCGCGGCGCTGATCGCCTGGCATTACTGGCCGAGCGGGGCGCCGACGCCGAACGAGCAATCGCAGGGCGCTTCCGGCGCCCCGCCGCAGACCGTCCGCGACGCGCCGGCGACGTCCGGTGACATGCCGATCGTCATCGACGCGCTCGGCACGGTGACGCCGCTCGCCACGATCACCGTCAAGACCCAGATCGCCGGCAAACTGATGGCGGTCGGCTTCCAGGAAGGACAGATGGTCAAGCAGGGCGATTTTCTCGCCCAGATCGACGCGCGTCCCTACCAAGCCGCGCTCGCCCAGGCCGAGGCCCAGCTCGCCAAGGATTCGGCTTCCCTCGATCAGGCCCAGGCGGATCTCGCGCGCTACCAGACGCTGGAGAAGCAGGATTCGATCTCCCGCCAGCAAGTCGAGGATCAGACCTTTACGGTCGCACAAGACAAAGCGGCGGTCACGTCCGACCAGGCGCAGATCGACACCGCGAAGCTCAACATTTCCTATTGCCGCATCGTCGCGCCGACCGGCGGCCGCGTCGGCCTGCGGCTCGTCGATCCCGGCAATTACCTCCAGCCATCCGACACCACCGGCATCGTCGTCATCACCCAGATTGACCCGATCAGCGTCGTCTTCTCCACCGCCGAAGACAACCTGCCGCAGATCGCGGCGCGGCTGAATAGCGGCGCCAAGCTGAGCGTCGCCGCCTACGACCGCTCCAACGCCAAGAAACTGGCGACCGGCACGCTGACGACTTACGACAACCAGATCGACCTCACCACCGGCACATTCAAGCTGAGGGCGCAGTTCGACAATCCCGACGGCGCGCTGTTCCCCAACCAGTTTGTCAACGTCAAGCTGTTGGTCGACACGATGAGCGGCGCGACGCTCGCGCCCAATCCGGCGATCCAGATCGGCTCCTCGGGCAGCTTCGTCTATGTCGTGAACGCCGACTCGACCGTCGCCGCGCGCAACGTGACGACCGGCCCTGGCGACGCCAAGAACACCGTCGTCCTCACCGGTCTCAAGCCGGGCGAGAACGTGGTCATCGACGGCGTCGATCGGCTGCGCGACGGAGCTAGGGTCGTCGTGCGCAACGGCGGCGGCGCGGCGAGCGCCCCCGGCGCGGCGCCGACGGACGCCGCCGGCCAGCATCGCCGTCACGCCCAGGACCAGAGCGCGCCGAACGCCGCGCCGAGTCCCACGCCGTCGCCCTCGCCGACCGCGACGCCGTGAAGCGGCGGAGCGCGCGGCAATGAACCCGTCCCGCCTTTTCATCGAACGGCCGGTGGCGACGACGCTGCTGATGTTCGCCATCCTGATGGTGGGCGTCGCCGCCTATCGCTTCCTGCCGCTGTCGGCGCTGCCCGAGATCGACTATCCGACGATCCAGGTGCAGACCTTCTATCCGGGCGCGAGTCCGGAAGTGATGACCTCGTCGGTGACCGCGCCGCTCGAGCGCCAGTTCGGCCAGATGCCGAGCCTGACGCAGATGATGTCGCAGAGCTCCGCCGGCGCGTCGGTGATCACGCTGCGGTTCAGCCTCGACATCGGCCTCGACATCGCCGAGCAGGAAGTCCAGGCGGCGATCAACGCCGCCGGCAACCTGCTGCCGTCCGATCTGCCGGCGCCGCCGATCTACGCCAAGGTCAATCCCGCCGACGCGCCGATCCTCACCCTCGGCGTCACTTCCAACTCGATGAAGCTCACCGACGTCGAGGACATTGTCGAGAGCAGGCTCGCGCCGAAGCTCGCCCAGCTTTCCGGCGTCGGCCTGGTGTCGATTTCCGGCGGCCAGCGGCCGGCGGTGCGCATCCACGCCAATCCGCTCGCGCTCGCCGCCTACGGCCTCAATCTCGACGACCTGCGCACGACCATCGCCAATCTCAACGTCAATACGCCGAAAGGCAATTTCGACGGCCCGGCGCAATCCTTCGCGATCAACGCCAATGACCAGATCCGCGATCCGTCCGATTATCTCAAGTCGGTCGTCGCCTATCGCAACGGCGCGCCGGTGCTGCTCACCGACGTCGCGAGCGTGGAGATCGCCGCCGAGAACACGCGGCTGTCGGCGTGGATGAACCAGACGCCGGCGCTGCTGGTCAACATTCAGCGCCAGCCGGGCGCCAACGTCATTCAGGTCGTCGACAGCATCAAAGCTCTGTTGCCGTCGCTGACCGCGAGCCTGCCGCAGGCGATCACGATCACGCCGCTGACCGATCGCACCGTCACCATCCGCGCTTCCGTCAGCGACGTCGAGTTCGAGCTGGCGTTGGCGGTCGGCCTCGTCGTGCTGGTGATCTTTCTCTTCCTGCGCAATGTCCCGGCGACGATCATCCCCAGCCTCGCCGTGCCGTTGTCGCTGGTCGGCGCGCTGGCGATCATGTATCAGCTCGGTTTCAGCCTCGACAATCTGTCGCTGATGGCGCTGACGGTCGCCACCGGCTTCGTCGTCGACGACGCGATCGTCGTGATCGAGAACATCGCGCGCTATCTCGAGAGCGGCGACAGCCCGAACGAGGCGGCCCTCAAGGGCTCGAAGCAGATCGGCTTCACCATCATCTCGCTGACGGTGTCGCTGCTCGCGGTGCTGATCCCGCTTCTGTTCATGGGCGACGTGGTAGGTCGGCTGTTCCACGAATTCGCGATCACCCTCGCGGCGACGATCGTCATCTCGGCGGTCGTGTCGCTGACGCTGACGCCGATGATGTGCAGCAAGCTCTTGCGGCCGGAGGAACGGGGAGCGGGCAGCCGCCATCGCGCCACCGGCGGCCGCTTCTTCCAGGCGGTGCTCGCTTGGTACGGCCGCGCGCTCGAGGTGGTGCTCGACCATCAGCCGGCGACCTTGCTCGTCGCCCTGGGAACCTTCGCGCTCACCGGCTATCTCTATGCGACGATCCCCAAGGGGTTCTTTCCGCTGCAGGACACCGGCCTCATCCAGGCCGTCACCCAGGCGGCGCAAGACACGTCGTTTTCCAAGATGGCCGAGCGCCAGCAGCAACTCGCCGCCGTCATTCTGCGCGACGCCGACGTCGACAGCCTGTCGTCGTTCATCGGCGTCGACGGCTCGAACGTCACGCTCAACTCCGGCCGGTTCCTCGTTAACCTCAAGCCCCACGCCGAGCGGACCGCCGGCGTCGCCGATGTCATCCGCCGCCTGCAACGCGAGACTGCCAACGTCGCTGGCATCGCGCTCTACATGCAGCCGGTGCAGGACCTGTCGATCGAGACCCAGGTCAGCGCCACGGAATACCAATTCACGCTCGACAACCAGGACCTCGCGACGCTGCAGAGCTGGACGCCCAAGGTGCTCAGTCGCCTCGCCAAGGTCGCCGAGATCGTCGACGTCGCCAGCGACTTGCAGCCGAACGGCCGCGCGGTCGAGGCGACGCTCGATCGATCGAGCGCGGCGCGTTTCGGCATCACGCCGGCGACGGTCGACAACGCGCTCTACGACGCCTACGGCCAGCGCATCATTTCGACGGTCTTCACCCAGTCGAACCAATATCGCGTCATTCTCGATATCGACCCCGCGATGACGCATTCGATCGCCTCGCTCAACGACATCTACCTGCCTTCGTCCGCCTCGACCACGGGTCAGGTGCCGCTGTCGGCGATCGCATCGTTCGACGTCATGCAGTCGCCGCTGCAGATCTCGCATCTCAAGCAGTTTCCGGTGACGACGATCTCGTTCAACCTCGCACCGGGCGCTTCGCTCGGCGCCGCGGTCGACGCGATCAACGCCGCGCTCGCCGACGTCGGCCTGCCGGCGAGCTTCGGCGTCAATTTCCAGGGCGCGGCGCAGGCGTTCCAGGCCTCGCTGTCGAACGAGGCGTTCCTGCTGCTGGCGGCGATCCTGGCGATGTATATCGTGCTCGGCGTGCTCTACGAGAGCTTCATCCATCCGGTGACGATTCTCTCGACGCTGCCGTCGGCCGGCATTGGCGCGCTGCTGGCGCTCGAATGGGCCGGCGCCGGGCTCGACATCATCGGCGTCATCGGCATCGTTCTCCTGATCGGCATCGTCAAGAAGAACGCGATCATGATGATCGACTTCGCGCTCGAGGGCCAGCGGCAGGGGGGGCTCGACGCGCGCGCGGCGATCTACCAGGCCTGTCTTCTGCGCCTGAGGCCGATCCTGATGACGACGGTCGCTGCGATGTTCGGCGCGCTGCCGCTGATGGTGGGGACGGGCGTCGGCTCCGAATTGCGCCATCCGCTTGGTCTGGCGATCGTCGGCGGCCTCGCCGTCAGCCAGGTGCTGACGTTGTTCACAACGCCGGTGATCTACCTGTTCTTCGAGGGCATCGCCCGACGCCTCGGCGCCGGTTCGTCTGTCGGCCCGCTGCCGACGGAGGCGCCGTGAACAACCGCTTCTCCGAGCTGTTCATCCGTCGGCCGGTCGCGACCATTCTGCTGACCGTCGGCATCGCACTCGCCGGCCTGCTCGCCTTCACCCAGTTGCCGGTGTCGCCGCTGCCGCAGGTCGATTTTCCCAACATCTCGGTGATGGCCAGCATGCCGGGAGCAAGCCCCGACACGATGGCGAGTTCGGTCGCCGCGCCGCTCGAGCGCCATCTCGGCCAGATCGCCGACGTCAACGAGATGACATCGACGAGTTCGCTCGGCACGACTCGCATCCAGCTGCAATTCGGTCTCGACCGCGACATCAACGGCGCAGCGCGCGACGTGCAGGCGGCGATCAACGCCGCGCGCGCCGATCTGCCGACGAGCCTGCGCACCAATCCGAGCTATCACAAGATCAACCCCGCCGATGCGCCGATCATGGTGCTGGCGATGACTTCGACCACCCGCACCGCCGGGCAGATGTACGACATCGCCTCCAACGTGCTGCAGCAGCGGCTGTCGCAGCTCGACGGCATCGGCGAAGTCGACGTGGTCGGCAGCGCGCTGCCGGCGGTCAGGGTCGAGCTCGATCCCGGCGCCGTGTTCAAGTACGGCATCGGCCTCGAGGACATCCGCGCCGCGCTCGCCGCCGCCAACGCCAACAGCCCCAAGGGCGCGGTCGAGGACGACGACTTCCACTACCAGATCTACGCCAACGACCAGGCGACCAAGGCCGAGCAGTATCGCGACCTCGTCGTCGCTTACCGCAATAACGCCGCGGTCAAGCTTTCCGACGTCGCCCAGGTCGTCGATTCGGTCGAGGATTTGCGCAACGCCGGCCTCTCCAACGGCAAGCCCTCGGTTGCGATCGTCCTGTCGCGCCAGCCGGGCGCCAACATCATCCAGGCGGTCGACGGTGTGAAGGCCGTGCTGCCGCGTCTGGCCGCGGCTCTGCCGGGCGACGTCGACCTCAACGTCGTCGTCGACCGCTCGATCACCATCCGCGGCTCGCTCGCCGACACCGAACGCACGCTCATCACGTCCGTCGTGCTGGTGATCCTCGTCGTCTTCGCCTTCCTGCGTAACGTGCGCGCCGCGGCCGTGCCGAGCGTTGCCGTGCCGGTGTCGATCCTCGGCGCGTTCGCCGTGATGTACCTGCTCGGTTACAGCCTCGACAATCTTTCGCTGATGGCGCTGACCATTTCGACCGGCTTCGTCGTCGACGACGCCATCGTCGTGCTGGAGAACATCAGTCGGCATATCGAGCTCGGCGCGACGCGGTTCCGGGCGGCGATCCTCGGCGCCCGCGAAGTTGGCTTCACCGTGCTGTCGATCAGCCTGTCGCTGATCGCGGTCTTTCTGCCGCTGCTGCTGATGGGCAGCATCGTCGGCCGGTTGTTCCGCGAATTCGCGATGACGCTGTCGGTGGCGGTGCTGATCTCGCTGCTGGTGTCGCTGACGACGACGCCGATGATGTGCTCGCTGATCCTGCCGCGCCAGGCGATTGCGATCCACGGACGCGCTTACCGGATCACCGAGCGCGGCTTCGACGCGATGCTCTCCTTCTATCGCGTCACGCTCGGTGCTGCGCTGCGCCATCCGCTGCTCATCGTGCTGGTCTGGGCGGCGATGATCGCGCTCAACGTCAATCTGTTCCGCGGCATGACGTACGACCTGTTTCCGGTGCAGGACACGGGTCTGCTGATCGGCTCGA
>Ga0302319_10004867_pt1 | contig 27369 bp, 19 predicted proteins | sample Bog_T0_2_FD_203319 | JGI IMG/M metagenome (GOLD analysis project Ga0302319, IMG submission 203319) | Peat permafrost microbial communities from Stordalen Mire near Abisko, Sweden - Bog_T0_2 | ecosystem: Environmental > Terrestrial > Soil > Wetlands > Peat | place: Sweden: Abisko, Stordalen Mire... | reverse complement strand
AGATACAGATCTCGATGCTCGATGCCCGAGCGGGATCGCCACCGACGGCGGTCGAGCTGCTGGTGCGGCTGGCGGGGAGTTCGGAAAATCCGGCCATCGACCAGATTGTGCTCGATGAAGTGTTGCGCGATTGGGAGCGCTGGGCGGGAGAGTTGCTGGAGAGCGGCATTTCTTATCCGGTGTTGAGCTTTTTTCGTTCGCAGCACAGCAACCAGTCTTGGCTGGGGGCGCTGATGACGATGCTGGATGTGACTTCTCTGGTGATCACCGGCATCGAAGGAATCCATCCCGGACAAGCGCGGCTGACTTTCGCGATGGCGCGCCACGCGGCCGTAGATCTGGCGCAGGTGGTGAATGCGCGTTACGATCCGCAGGCAGCGGAACGGCTGCCAGATGCTGACTTCGATACTCTGCGGCAGACGCTGGCGGCCGCGGGATTGAAATTGCGCACCAGCGACGAAGCGCGGCAGAAGCTCAACAAGTTACGGTCGATGTATGAACCTTATATACACTCGACGGCGCGAAATCTGATGGTGGCGTTGCCTCCGTGGCAGCATCTGGTGAAGACGCGGGACAACTGGCAGGCGGGGCCGTGGGACAGGATGATTCAGGCCAAGGGGCTGGCGGTGCTGGGGCAGAAGCCGGTAGTGCCACCGCAGAGTAGTGACGACCATTTCTAGAGGATTTGGTAATTGAGTAATTTTGTAATTTGGTAATTTGAAAACCAAAATTGTGCGCGGCCGATTTTCAAATTACTCAATTACTAAATTACCCAATTACTCAATCGATGATCAGGATCGCGTTTTCATGAAAAACATTGGCGAGAACGTGGTGCGCATTGAAGCGGAGGCGTTGCGCGCGCTGGCGGACCGCATTGGCGGGCCGATGGCGGCGGCATTTCAGCAGGCGGTGGACTTGCTGTTTGTTTGCGCGGGACGCGTGGTGGTGACCGGGATGGGGAAGAGCGGTCTGATTGCGCGGAAGATTGCGGCGACGCTGAGTTCGACGGGGACTCCGGCTTTATATCTGCATCCGGTGGAAGCGCTGCATGGAGACTTGGGGATGGTGGTGCGTGGGGACGTGGTGCTGGCGCTTTCGGCTTCGGGGGAGACGGAGGAGATATTGGCATTGCTGGCGACGATCAAGCGGCTGCAGGTGCCGCTGATTGCCATGACCGGGGATGCGATCGGTGGGAGATCGGGAGATCGGGAGATCGGATCATCGGGTGATTTGACCCGGTCGCCGGCCCCGAGCGCACGAACAGGTTCCACACAAGCATCCACCCTCGCTGCGGCGGCTGATGTTGCTTTGGATTGTTCGATTGCGGAGGAGGCTTGTTCGCTGGGGCTGGCGCCTACGGCTTCGACGACCACGATGCTGGCTTTGGGAGATGCGTTGGCGGTTACGCTCAGCGAGAAGCGTGGGTTCAAGGAAGAAGATTTTGCCAATCTGCATCCGGGCGGAAAGTTGGGGAAGCGGCTGGCGCGGGTGGAATCACTGATGCACTCGGGCGAAGCGTTGCCTCGCGTGGGTCCGCAGACGAAGATGCCGGACGTGATTTATGAAATGTCGCGCAAAAAGCTCGGCGTTACGGCCGTGGTGGATGGCGAGAAGCTGGTGGGCGTCATCAGCGATGGTGATTTGCGGCGGCTGCTGGAGAAGCGCGGGAAAGATGTTCTCGACCTTACGGCGGGCGAATGCATGACCAGCAATCCGCGGACGATCACGGCGGGAGAGTTTGCGGCGACTGCGCTGGCTTTGATGGAGGAGAAGAAGATTACTTCTTTAATGGTGGTCGGCGCGGGTGGGAAGTTGGAAGGGATTGTGCACCTGCACGATCTGTGGAGCACCGAACTAGTGTAGCGCTGGCGTCCCGCCGGCCTGTGAGTAGACGCCGGCAGGGAAGGGCGGGGCGCCCTCCCGACAGCCGCCGAGACGGCGGCGCTACAATACCTGCATGTATCACTACGACCCAAATACCGCGCTGGAAGAATTGACCGAAGACGCAACCCTGCCGAACCCGGTGCATGTGCGTGACATGATCCTGCGCAAGCATCCTTCGACGGACAAGGCGCTGGAGCTGAACCGGCTGTTCGTGGAGTATCAAAAGTTCTTCGGCGAGACGCAGAAGCTGGGGAAAGAGATTCTCAAGCAGCTGACTTCTTAGTGCCCAGTTGCTAGTACCTAGTACCCAGCTAGCATCAAAGAAGCTGGAACCGGCTCGTTGTGCTTCTTGAGGCTTCCGATGTATCCGCCGATCGCGTCCTTCGCCATCTTCTTAGCTTCTATCAAAGTGCGTCCGTAGGTGACGCAGCCGGGCAGGGCAGGAACCAGCGCGGTGTAGCCGCCTTCTGGTTCGGGGCGGAGCATTATCTTGTAACGGTAACGAGCTTTAGCCATAAGACTGCACTCATTCTAGCAGGGGTTGGAAGCCGGTCAAAGAATCCGCTGCTACAATAGCCAATTCCCCGAAGGGATCAGCGAGCGCCCTTCACTCGGTACTCGGTACTTCAAGAAAACACTATGCATCGATGGTCAGAACTTTTCATTCCTACATTGCGTGAGGCTCCGGCCGACGCGGAAGTGGCCAGCCACAAGTTTCTGGTGCGGGCGGGCTACATTCGGCAGCTCATGGCTGGCGTTTACTCGTATCTTTTTCTCGGAACCAGGTCTTTTAATAAGATCACGGCCATCGTGCGCCAGGAGATGGACCGGATCGGGCAGGAGTTTCTTCTGCCAGCCCTGCATCCGCGGGAGCTTTGGGAGGCTAGCGGGCGTGCGGCTCTCATGGGCGAGAACCTATTTCGCCTGAAAGACCGCAAGGGTGCCGACCTGGTGCTGGGGATGACCGAAGAAGAAGTGATGACGTCCATCGCCGTGAAGGAGCTGCGCAGCTACAAGCAGTTGCCGCAGATCTGGTACCAGATCGCTCCCAAGTTTCGCGACGAGCCGCGGCCGAAATCCGGGCTGCTACGGGTGCGCCAGTTCATGATGAAAGACGCGTACTCGTTCGACATCGATGCGGCCGGCCTCGATGTTTCCTACAAGAAACATTACGAGACGTATTGCCGCATCTTCGACCGGTGCGGATTGAAATACATGGTGGTGGAGGCGGATTCGGGGGCGATGGGTGGCAAGGAATCGCACGAATTCATGGTGCGCACTCCGGCGGGGGAAGATCAGATTGTGAGCTGCGACGGGTGCAGTTACGCGGCGAATATCGAAAAAGCTACCTCGAAGCTGTGGCCGGTGGACGACCTTGCCGCCGAAGGAGATGGCGGGCCGCTGGAAGTGCACACTCCGGGGCAGAAGACGATCGAAGATGTGGCGCGCTTTCTGGGAGTTTCGCCGAAGAACAAGATCAAGACGCTGGCTTTGATGGCGGAAGAGCCGGCGCCAGATAAGTCAGATAAGAAAGACCAAAAAAGCGGCAAAGTGAAGTCGCGGGCGATTGTGGTGCTGATGCGCGGCGATCATCAGCTGAACGAAGCCAAGCTCAACGCCACGGTAGCGGTCGCGACGCGGCCGATGGACGAAGCCGAGATCAAGGCGCTGTTCAAGTCTCCGGCCGGATATTTGGGGCCGGTGGGGATTGAGTGGGCGAAGGATCTGAAGAAAGATGTGGGGCTGCCGGTGTTGCTGGTCGACCGGGCGCTCGAGGGCCGCGTCAACCTGATCGGCGGCGCTAACAAGCAGGACTATCACCTGAAAAATCTCACGCCGGGGAAGGACTTCCATCCTACGGCGTATGCCGACCTGCGCGCGGTGACGGCGGGCGAAGGTTGTCCGAACTGTGGCAAGGCGCTGCGCATCGATACGGCAGTCGAGGTTGGGCACATCTTTAAGCTCGGCTACCGCTATTCGGAGTCGATGGGCGCGCGCGTGCTCGATAAGAACGGCAAGGAAGTTACGCCGATCATGGGCTGCTACGGGATTGGAATCGAGCGCATTCTGACGGCGGCAGTGGAGCAGAGTAATGACGAGAACGGATTCTGGCTGCCGCCCTCGATCGCTCCGTTTGAAATTGTGGTGACCCCGGTCAATGTGAAGGATCAGAGTCTGCTGAGCGCCGCGGTTGACCTTGCGACGCGCCTGGAAGCGGCCGGATTTGACGTGATCCTGGATGACCGCAACGAGCGGCCGGGGGTGAAGTTCAAGGATGCCGACCTGGTCGGTATCCCCTTTAGAATCACTGTCGGGAACAAGGTTACCGAAGGTACTGTGGAAGTGGTTCTACGCTCGACTCGCGAGGTACGCGATGTTACGATCGCGGCGGTAGTGGAATATTTTCAAGGAGTGCTGCGAGCCAAGGCCTGAAAGCTGCGCCTGGCTTTTGCGGCGTAGTTTTCAGACTATGGGGATAATCAAGGCAATTCTCGGGTTTCTCGCGATCGCGGCGGTTTTTGTCGGCGTTTTCCAGGTGGCGCCGCCGATGTTCGCCAATTACAATTTTCAGGACGACCTCAGAACCGTTGCGATGATGGATGGGGCCGCCTTCCAGAAGACCGACGAGGACGTTCGCAACGATGTGATGCGGAAGGTCAAAGAGCACGACCTTCCGATCGATCCGAAGCAGATAACGGTGCAGCGCATGAACACACCCGGTCTGTCGGCGATCTACGTAGCGGCCGATTATTCGGTCACCATCAGTCTGCCGGGCTATTCCTTCGATATGCACTTCACTCCGTCGAGCGGAAATAAAGGGTTCTAAGATCAGTGATCACTGATCAGGGCCAGTGGTCAGGGGCCAGTAAGAACGCTCTAGCCAGCTAAGAACCTCTGCGCGGTCTGAATTCTCCCCGCTGAGTTATCCCTAATCCACAAGTCGGCACTCAAACGTCCCAAGCCCGAAGTGGCATTGCGGGCGTGCGTCTTTCGACTGGCGCTCGGCCAACCGGCGGAGTCGGCTAGTGACATTCGTAACGTTGCCATCGCATTACCTTTCCCCCTAATATCGCGATGGAGTGAGATTTTTCTCATGAGGCCGCGCAGCCAGCGGGCCTTGCCAAGGTGGCCGGTCGAGAAAGTTCAGCCACAATCCAGATTTTGCAGAGTTCTTTGGGAACGCGCGCGACAAGTAAAGCTCAGGCGGAGGCAGTTCATGACGAAGCGAGTGCGAGGTCTTCTAGTGCTGGTGGCCGGGTTGGCGGTGATCGGGCTGGCCAGTTGCGGTCACTACACATGTGGCGCCACGTTTGGTGCGTCCTCTTGCACAGCTTCGGGTAGCGGGCTGGGCACCGGGGGCACCGGCACGGGCGGCACTGGTACCCCGACGGCTTTCGTTTTTTCAGGGCTAACCGACACGACGGGGATTTCGGGGTTTACCTTCAGCGCAACCGCAACAAACATCTATGCGACGCCCAACTACACACTGGCGACCGCGCCGACATCCGGCGGGGGTGAGCTGATTGTAGTGCAAGGCAAATATTTGTACGGCGCGTTCTATGGGACCGGCCTGTATAGCCAGATTTATGGCTGGTCGATCGACTCGACTGGAAACCTGACCCCGATCAGCGGAAGCCCCTTCACATTACCGGGTTGGACCGGCACCATCTTAGGCAGCATGGCTTCCAATCCTGCTGGGACGATGCTATTCAGGGCTGATCCGGGTGCCTTCCTGGGCGAATCCACGGTTTACGCAATGCAGATCGGGACCGGTGGGGTATTAACTCAAGTCACCGGGTCCCCTTTCCCGATTCCATTTGCGCCGGGAGGTATGACGACGGATGGCCTGGGAGAGCACTTATACGTGCTGGCTTTGGCAAGCGGCGAGTCTCCCGCGGAGATCGGTGCTTACAACATCGGCGGCAGCGGTGCGCTAACCGCGGCTGTCGGCAGCCCGTTTCTCTATCCGATGGCGGAGGTTGTAGGCGACGCGTCAGGGCAGTATCTGATCGGTACCACCGGCGGGGTCAACGGTGCGGACGCCCATTTATACGTGTTCGGCATTCAACAGACGGGAAGTAACGCGGGCGCAATCTCGCCGGTATTAGGATCACCATTCAACACTCTGTATTCCCCTTATAGCTTCGCGCTGCAGTCGAACCCCGGGGGAGTACTGCTTTACTCCTTCTCCTTGGTGACGGACGGAACGTTCAATCCGATTGAAGGTTATCAATTAAATTCGAGCACGGGAGCGCTTACGGCCGTATCAGGTTCCCCTTTCCTCAATTTCCTCGGATCGGAGGGGGAATTTGACCAGGCCGGGAACTACCTCTTCGTAGCAAACGAAACCACCCTGACTGCCTACCAAGTGTCCAGCGCCGGAGCGCTGACCGGGGAGGGCAGCATTGTGGAAGGATTTGGCCCCGTAGCGATCACAGACGTGCCCTAAAGAGCACAGCGGCGGCGACCCGTGTGATGATTTGTTGACAGCTTAGAGACCCGCATGAACTGCGGGTCTCTTTTTGTTTGCGGGCGGAGCGGTACAATGGGTGGCACAGCATCTTAAGTTACTGTGCGCTGTTCAACTGCGGGCAGGGCGGCAAGAGTATTGACCAGGCGGTCAAACCTTTTGACGCGTCCCATCGTCTGATCAATAGGCAGTTTGAGCGGGCATTTGATTCCAAAACGTGGCCATTAAGATCAAGATCCCGAAAAGCGGAGCCCAGGGCGCCAAGAAATGGCGCGGGCTGCCGCGCGACCCGGTGATTCGGGCGGCGCTGGTCATTTTCCTGGTGGCTGCGCTGGGCGTAGGCGGCGTCCTTTGCTATTTCTATATCAAGTACGACCGCATTATTCAGCAGCGCTTCCGGTCGCCGGTGTTCAGCAATTCGGCAAAAATCTATGCCCTGCCGCGCACCGTGCATGACGGCGACAAGCTGGACGCCAAGGAAATCGCCGGGTTCCTGCGCCGCGCGGGGTATTCCGATAAGGACGGCCAGTCGCTGCTGGGCAGCTTTCGTCTGGTGAGCGACGGGATCGACATCACGCCCGGCCCGGAGAGCTACCACTCGCCGGAATCGGCGCACATCGCCATCCAGGGTGGGCAGATCGAGCGCATCACCAGCAAGGGCAATGAGCTTTCCGCATACGAGTTGGAGCCGCAGCTGGTGACGGCGCTGTTCGACGCCGAACAGCGTTCCAAGCGCCAGGTAGTGAAGTACACCGACATCCCGAAAGTAATGGTAGATGCGGTGCTCGCGATCGAAGACCGGCGATTCTTCGAGCACAGCGGCGTGAACTTCTCCCGCATGTTCGAAGCGGTATGGATCGATGTGATGCGGCAACGGCATGAGCAGGGCGGTTCCACCATCACCATGCAGCTCTCGCGCGGCTTTTTCCTGACGCCGGAAAAAACCGTCAGGCGCAAGCTGACGGAGATGCTGATCGCCGAGGAACTGGAACAGAAGTTCAGCAAGCAACAGATTTTCGAGTTCTACGGCAACTGGGTGAACCTGGGGCAGCGCGGATCGTTCGCCATCAGCGGCTTCGGCGAAGCATCGCGCACCTATTTCAATAAAGACTTGAAAGACATCACGCTGCCCGAAGCGGCGTTGCTGGCAGGCATCATCCAGGGCCCGAGCCGGTTGTCGCCCTACCGGCATCCCGAACGCGCCCTGGAGCGGCGCAACCTGGTGCTGGATGCGATGGTGGAGACGCACGCCATCACGAAAGAGCAAGCGGAGAAGGCCAAGGCCGCGCCGCTGAAGCTGGCCCCGCCGAACGTGGAAGCCAGCGACGCGCCCTATTTCGTCGATATGGTGCGCGACACGCTAATCAACAAGTTCAGCGAACACGAGCTGAACGACCAGTCGTACCGCATCTACACCACGCTCGATCCGGACTTGCAGAAGGCGGCGGCGCAGGCGGTCGAGGTGGGCATTAAGCTGGTGGACGATCAAGTCACCAAGTTGCGCACCAAGCGGGTGAAGGTGGGCAAGAAAGTGGAGACGACCGTGGCGCCCGGTCCGCAGGCGCAGGTGGCAATGGTGGTGCTCGACCCACATACCGGCGCGGTGCTGGCTTTGGTGGGTGGACGGGACTACGGTTTCAGCCAGTTGAATCACGCTTTATCGAAGCGGCCGACTGGTTCCATTTTCAAGCCGTTTGTTTATGCGGCGGCCATGAATACGGCGCTCGATGGCTCGGCCACCGTGATCACTCCGGCTTCCACGGTGACGGATGCGCCTTCCAGCTTCGCCTATGGAGATCAGATCTACGAGCCGCGCAACTACAAAGAGGAGTATCACGGGGATGTGACCCTGCGCTACGCGCTGGCCATGTCGCTGAACAACGCCACCGTGAAAGTGGCGGAAGAAGTCGGCTACGACAAAGTAGCGGACCTGGCGAAATCCGCCGGGATCGCTTCCGTGAAGGCGACGCCGGCCATGGCGCTGGGTTCCTACGAGGCCGCGCCTCTCGACATGGCGGGGGCTTACACGTCCTTTGCGAACAATGGCGTGCGGCTTTCGCCGATTCTGGTGAACTCGGTGCGCAACGACAAGGGCGATGTGGTTTCGAACTTCAAAACCGACGAGCGCCAGGTGCTCGATCCGCGCATCGCTTACGTCATGACCAACATGATGGAAGGTGTAATCAACAACGGGCTGGGCTATACGGCGGTTCGCTTGCGCGGCTTTGCTCTGCCGGCCGCGGGCAAGACGGGCAGTTCGCACGACGGCTGGTTCGCCGGATACACCTCAAATCTGTTGTGCATTGTCTGGGTGGGTTACGACGACTACAGCGACCTGCGGCTGAGCGGCGCGATGACGGCCGCGCCCATCTGGACCGAGTTCATGAAGAAAGCCTCCGCGCTGCCGCAGTATTCCGGCATGAAGGAATTCGGGCAGCCCACGGGCGTGGTGAACGTGCAACTGGATAAAGCCACGAACCGCCTCGCGACATCCACCTGTCCGGACGACTACGTCTCCGCTTTCGTGGCCGGCACCGAGCCGCGCGAAACCTGCGATCAGCAGGCCGGCGTGGCGGGAATGTTCTCCCGCATCTTCGGCGGCGGAGAAAAAGCGTTGCCGCCTCCGAACTCGGCAAACGGCCAAGACCTCCAGAACCACGACCCGCAGAATCCCGACTCCCAAAAGAAGAAAAGCTTCTTCGGGAAAATCGCAGGAATCTTCAAAGACGACAAATCGTCCGCTCCTCCGCCCAAGCCGCCAGACGCCACCCAAACCGCCCCTCACTGACGCAGTAAGACTGTCATCCAGAGCGGAATTTGTAGCACGCGAAGCGCGTGACAAATGGAGTCGAGGGATCCCTATAGCGCCGGATGTCCCGTCCTTTGTGCCTTGTGCTCGAGGGGCGAGTCCGGGAGATACAACGAGCCGGCTGTGTCTTCATTCGTGGTTCCCATCCATCGAAAACCGCGACGCATGGGGCAGCCCCTCGCGATCGAAGACCCCTTTTAACCAGCCAATAACACCTGTCATGCTGAGCGGAGAAGTGGGGATCGCAACGCGATCCTCACTGCGAAGTCGAAGCATCCCTGCCTTCACCGTGCTCCATCCACGGGTACCACTCTGAGGCCAAGTCCTTCCACTGCGGATTGCGGCGTTCGAACAGAGCAATCTTTTTAGCGCGCGACCATCCCTTCAGTTGCTTCACGCGGGCCAGGGCCTTGTGCACGTCGTCATAGGACTCCCAGTAGAGCAAGCGCACCACCTCGTAGCGGGCGGTGAAGCCCTCGTAGTGATGGAATTTGTGCTGGAACACGCGTTTGTGAAGATTGCTGCTTACTCCAATGTACAAAGTCCCTGTCAGGCTTCCCATGATGTAAACGCAGTAGTAGCGTCGGTCGCGCATAAGGGCATGATTGGAGAATTCGGGCCGAAGCGGCTGTGATCGATGTCACAGCAGAAGAAAATGCCCTCCGCATTCGGTACGGCGATAGGGATGCTTCGACTGCGCCGGGAGGACCTATGGTCCTCCCGGGCTTCGCTCAGCATGACAAAGATCGCAGTTGTCATGCTGAGCGGAGGGGCTGGCCCCCCCCTGCAATACCACGAACGAGGCTGCCCATTCGTCGCGGTTTTCGACGAATGGGCACCACGAATGCAGACGCCACCGGTCCGGATCATACCTCCACGAGCGACCGACCCCGCGAGAATATCTTTGGCTCCTAGAGATTTCCCACAAGCCCTCTTTGTGACATCTGACCTTGTGCCGCCCATCGAATTGCGTAATCATGGTCTAGGCCGTTACGGTTGGGATGAACCCAAGTCGTTGCCCCCCCTAAGTCCTTTGTTTCACGGATTTTGGTATGTAAGTTCTTTGTCATCCGGATTTTACGGGAAATTTCGTAACTCGATGATTCCAGATATTTGGGGGGGAGGGGGGATACCCCAGATTTTACGGGCCCAAGCCGAACTCATCGTGCTCCTTCAAAGTCGCCCTAACTTTATTTTCATGAGAATTCTAGTACCTTGATGAACGCTGGCTCACCGACAAATTTCTTCGCCGACTGGCCAAAACTGTGGCAGAATGGCCGCGTGGGAAGTGGTTGTCTTGGGGGTGTGCTATGTCCTGCCCGAAGGCGTGCCTGATTCTTCTCGTGATTTGTTCCACAGCCGCACTGGCGCAAAGTTCTCATTCCGAGCAGGTGCAGATCGCACCTCCTCTGGTGCGCGCCATCGATCCTCCCGCCCCGGACGCAACCGCAGCGGACCTGGAGCGGCAAGCCGACCGGCTGCGCGAGGGCAAGCTGTATCTCGATGCCCTCGACTATTACCACGCGGCGCTAGGCAAGAAGCCGAATGACGCCCGTCTGCTGAACAAGATCGGCATCACGGAACTGATGACGCAGCACTACAAAGAGGCGCGAAAGTCGTTCGAGCGCTCCATCCGGTCCGATCACGAGTTCGCCGATGCCTACAACAATCTGGGCGTGATTCTCTACGAGAGCAAGAAGTACGGGGCAGCGATCAAGGAGTATCAGAGGGCGATCGCGAAGGATAGTGATTCCGCGTCGTTCTTCAGCAATCTGGGCGCGGCTTATTTTTCCAAGCGCGAATTCGACCCTGCCGTGGCGGCGTACCAGCACGCGCTGGAAATCGATCCCGATGTTTTCATGCGCACTTCGCGCACAGGCGTGCAGGCGCAATTGCCCAGTCCCGAGGATCGTGCCCGCTACGACTATACGGTGGCGAAACTGTACGCCAAGATGGGCTTGTCAGACCAGTCGCTCGAATACTTGAAGAAGGCGATGGAAGATGGCTACAAGGATCTGAAGAACGTGTACAAGGACGTAGAGTTCGCGCAGTTGAGGAAGAATCCGCGCTTCACCGAGCTCATGGCCTCGAGCACGCCCGTGATCTCCGACTAGGGATCGCCGGTCCGAAATGCGGATTTGGGGAAGAGGTACAGCTGAGCGACGTGACAAAAATTACAAAGTTTTACAAAATTAGACGCAACTTAGCCGAGTTCTGGGGTTTAATCATTGCAAATACTCCTGAAAACAACAGGGTGAGTAAGGAGAAACGGTAGCCCATCGGATGCTGACCCGAGCACGCCCCAAGCAAGCATCCGGTGGGTTTTTTATTTGCGGTTTGTTGTCATCCTGAGCAAGCGTTCTTTGCGCGGCGAAGGATCTGGGCGAGCCGCGCGATGTGTCGCGTTCTTTGCGACACAATAATCGAGCGTTCGGCTCGCTTCCTTACCAGGCTACCGCTCGATAGCGAACAATTTACGAAACTCCATCTTGCGGCTACAATAGCCGAATGTCGTCCCTTCCTGATTCTCTGGCTTGGGCCCACCCTCTGGTTGCGGAGTGGTTTGTGCAACGCTTTGGCACGCCCACCGAGCCGCAGGAGCAAGGTTGGCCGCACATTCTTGCCGGACGAACCACTCTGATTTCCGCGCCCACCGGATCGGGCAAAACGCTGGCTGCGTTCCTGGCTTGCATCGACCGTCTGGTACGCAAGGCGTTGGCGGGAGATCTGGCTGATCGAACCGAAGTGCTTTACGTCTCTCCGCTGAAGGCGCTCGGCAACGACATCCAGAAGAATCTGGAAGTGCCGCTCGGGGAGATCCTGGCAATGGCCGGAGAGCGCGGGCTGCTGATGCCGGAGATTCGCACCGCGGTCCGCACCGGCGACACGCTGATGCACGAGCGGCGCGCCATGCTGAAACGGCCGCCCCACATTTTGGTGACCACGCCGGAGTCGCTTTACATTTTGCTGACGGCGGATAAGAGCCGAGCGATTCTGCGCGATGTCGAGACGGTAATCGTCGACGAAATCCACGCCGTGGCCGATGACAAGCGTGGAGCGCACTTGACCTTGTCGCTGGAACGGCTGGAGGCGCTGACCTACAAACCGCCGGTTCGCATTGGGCTTTCCGCAACGCAGAAGCCGATTGAAGAAGTCGCACACTTTCTGACGGGCAACTCTGATTCCGGGTCCCGGCCTGCTGCCGTCATCGTCAACATTGGGCACAAGCGCACGCTCGATCTCGCGGTGGAAGTTCCGCCTATGCCGCTGGGGCCGGTGGCTTCGAACGAAATGTGGGACGAAGTCTACAACCGGCTGGTGACGCTGGTAGAGCGGCATCGCTCGACGCTGGTGTTTGTGAACACGCGGCGCATGGCCGAGCGTCTGGCGCACAACCTGGGCGAGCGCATTGGGGAAGAAAATGTGGCGACGCATCACGGCAGTTTGTCGCGCAAGCTGCGACTGGCGGCGGAGAAGAAATTAAAGGAAGGCCAGGTGCGGGTGCTGGTGGCGACCGCATCGCTTGAGCTGGGCATCGATGTTGGGACTGTCGATCTGGTGGTGCAGGTTAATTCGCCGCGAGCGATTGCAGTGACGCTGCAGCGCGTGGGACGGTCCGGACACTGGCGCGGCGCGGTTCCCAAGGGACGGCTCTTCTGCACGACACGCGACGATTTGTTGGAGTGCGCGGCTCTGGTGCGAGCGATTCGCCATGGCGATCTGGACCGGCTAATGATTCCAGACTCCCCGCTGGACGTGCTGGCGCAGCAGATTGTGGCCGCATGCTCCGCCGAAGAGTGGAGCGAGGATGCAATGTTCGCGCTAGTGCGGCGCGCCTATCCCTACCGCAATTTAGAGCGTGCCACCTTCGACTCGATTCTGGAGATGCTGAGCGAGGGCATTGCGGCGAAGCGCGGGCGTTATGGCGCTTATGTTCATCGCGATCGAGTGAACGGCAAGCTGCGGGCGCGGCGCGGCGCGCGGCTGGCGGCGATCACCAGCGGGGGAGCGATCCCGGACAACTCGCTGTACGCCGTAGTGGCGGAGCCCGATGGCATTGTGGTGGGCACCGTCGATGAAGACTTTGCGGTGGAGAGCAATCGCGGCGACATCATGCTGTTGGGAAACACGTCGTGGATGATTCGCCGCATCGAAACCAATGCGGGACGCGTACTGGTGCAGGATGCGCACGGTGCGCCGCCCAGTGTTCCGTTCTGGCGCGGCGAGGCGCCGGCGCGAACCGAAGAACTTTCTGAGCACATTGGAACGCTGCGGGAAAAGATCAGCGAGATGCTGCCGCGCACTTCACCGGTGGGCTTCTCGGCGACGCAGCCGGAAGTTGCCATGGCCGTGAGCTGGCTGAAGGAAGAATGTGGCCTCGATGATTCCGGTGCGGAACAGGCAATCGAATACATTTTGCAAGGGCGAGCAGTGTTAGGTGCTGTTCCGACGCAGACGACCGTGATTGCAGAGCGCTTCTTCGATGAGGGCGGGGGCATGCAGTTAGTGATCCACGCGCCGTTCGGAGGGCGCATCAACAAGGCTTGGGGACTGGCTCTGCGCAAGCGTTTCTGCGTGGGCTTCAACTTCGAGTTGCAGGCTGCGGCCACCGACAACGGTCTGAACATCGCGCTGGCCGAGCAGCACAGCTTCCCGCTGGCGGATGTCTTCAACTTCCTGCAGGCCGCGACGGTGCAGCCGATTCTGGAACAGGCGGCGCTCGATTCCCCGATCTTCGCAACGCGCTGGCGCTGGGATGCGAACCGGGCGCTGGCGTTGTTGCGTTTTCAAAACGGAAAGAAGGTTCCAGCACAGATTCAGCGCATGCGCTCCGACGATCTTCTCGCTTCTGTATTTCCCGATGCGGCTGCGTGTTTCGAGAATATTCAGGGAGAGCGCCAGATTCCTGATCATCCGCTGGTGGGCGAAGTAATGAAGGATGTGCTCACCGAGGCGATGGACATTGACGGGCTGAAGCTTGTGCTGAGCGGGCTGGCGGATGGACGGATCCGCTGTCTGGCGGTCGATACGCCGGTTCCATCACAGTTTTCGCACGAGATTCTGAATGCGAATCCGTATGCATTTCTCGACGACGCTCCGCTCGAGGAGCGGCGGGCGCGCGCGGTGCAGATGCGGCGGATGCTGCCGGAATCGGTGCTTGAAGAAGTTGGCGGCCTGGATCCGGCGGCGATTGCGCAGGTGCGCGAAGAGGCTTGGCCGGATGTGCGGGATGCGGATGAGTTGCATGATGTGTTGCATACGCTGGTGGCGCTGCCGGCTGGTCGAGCTGCGCTCGACCGGACCCTTCGTACCTCAGGGCAGGCACCCGAGGGCGGCAGTCCCCACATGGGCGGTGCTCCGAGCGAATGGTTGGGCCATTTCGAGAGACTAGTAAGCGAAGGACGCGCTGGGACGGCGGTAATCGGTGGCAGGGTTTATTGGGTTGCGGCGGAGCGTGCCAGGACTTTTTCAGTGCTGTTTCCCGAGGCGCGGTTTGAGCAGGAGTTGGCCGACGTCGAGGCGACGGCTCCTAATCGCGATGATGCTTTATTGACGCTGGTTACGGGATGGATGTCGCACCTGGGGCCGACGACCGCTGCACAGTTGGGCGAAGGCCTTGGGATTCCGGCTTCTGAGATCTCAAATGCTTTGCTGCGGATGGAAGCTAGCGGGACTGTACTGCGAGGAAACTTCAGTGGTGCTGCTGCCGAGCAGCGCTCGGCGGGACAGCCGGGGGCGGCTGTCCCCACACAGGAGCACCAGACTGAATGGTGCGAGCGGCGGCTGCTGGCGCGGATTCACCGGCTGACGGTCGCGACATTGCGCAAGCAGATTGAACCAGTCACGGCGGCGCAATTCATGCAATGGCTGCTGCGCTGGCAACATGTGGCAGCGGGGACGCAGGTTGCGGGCGAGCGGGGCACACTCGAGGTGCTGCGGCAACTGCAAGGCTTTGAGATTCCGGCGAATGCCTGGGAGCGGCAGGTGCTGGCGCGCCGCATCGTGGACTACGATCCGAAATGGCTCGACCAGCTTTGCCTGACCGGGGCGGTGGGTTGGGGAAGACTGTCGCCGCATCCGGCGACGCTCGACTACTCGAATGCGAGTCGTGGAACAGAGGCCGAGCCAGGCGTAGCTCCGCGGCAGCGACGGGTGATTCCTACCAGCGTTGCGCCCATCACTTTCTTCGTCAGAGAGGACGCCGATTGGATGACGCCGCGGCATCCGGACGTTGAAGAAGGTGCGAACAGTGGCTTGAGTCATGGAGCGCAGCTGGTGCTCGAGTTCCTGCGGCAGCGAGGTGCGTCGTTCTTTGCGGACATCGTGCGGGGAACGGAGAAGCTGAAGGCGGAGATTGAGACTGCGCTTTGGGAACTGGTGGCGGCTGGGCTGGTGACTGCCGACGGCTTTGACAATCTGCGGTCGCTGATCGATCCCAAGCGGCGGGCGGGGCAGGGAAGTGGACGCACGACGCGTCCGCGGCACAACGCTGGACGGTGGGCTCTGCTGCATACCGATGAAGTGGTGGAGAGGCCTCGCGCCGTGGAAGCTGCCTGCTGGATGCTGCTGCGGCGTTACGGAATCGTTGTGCGGGACGTGCTGGCGCGGGAGGCAAACCTGCCGCCGTGGCGCGAACTGCTGACGGGCTTCCGCCGGCTGGAGGACCGTGGCGAGATTCGCGGCGGGCGTTTCGTGGATGGATTTCTGGGCGAGCAGTTCGCGCTGCCGGTAGCGGTGGACTCGGTGCGGGCGATGCGGAAGCTCGATTCCGAGCACGGAGCCGTCACACTGTCGGCTGCCGATCCGCTGAACCTGGTGGGGATTCTGGTGCCGGGGGAGCGCGTGCCAGCGATCTCCGGTAACAGCGTTACCTTTCGGGATGGAGCCGCGATTCCTGTGCCTGCGGTCGTGACGACCGGGGGCACTGAAGCGGTGGCCAGCTAGCTCTGGGTTCCGAGCACTCCAAAAGAATCAGGGATCCGATGAGGGGGCCCCTCGGATCCCTGATTTGCCCAAGCTCAGCAAGAACTATTTCAAAAAGCGCTTCCCCCATCGCTTTTTGCCGAGCGGTGGCGCACCGAAGACTATGCATGCGGTATGCCAGTCGGCGAGGGTTCGGCAAGAAATGTCCAACTGATTCTCGGCAAAGCGTTTATCGACTGGATCGAGGTGTAGCGCGGTATTGGGTGATCCCGCAGTGGGCTCGATTTTGCTATCCGATCGGATAGCAAGCGCTATCTGTTCGGATAATGGAACAAGTTGAGTTGGGGAATGAATTTGGGGCGGAAGTGTGATAAGAAGAGGCGCGAGGTGAAGAAGCTTGCGTCCTAGACTCCTGGTGCTTTCCGGGCCCTTGAAAGATTCGACGATTCCGCTGTCCGAGGAAGAGATTACGATTGGGCGGGAAGCGTCGAATGGAATCGCGATCACGGACCCTTCCGTTTCGCGAAAACACTGTTTGCTGAGTTGGCAAAGGGGAAAGTTCCGGGTGCGGGATCTCGACAGCCGCAATGGAACCCTGGTGAACGGCGCCGGGGTGGAGGAACAGTGGCTGAAGCACGGAGACGAGATCGCCGCGGGGGATTCTTCCTTTCTGTTCCTCGAAGAAGAGGATGTCGCACCGGACCCGAGCCGCGTGGAATTCGACGACGCGCAGGGAACGGTGGAAACCACGATCATCCATCCCAGGGACGTGGTCTACCTGCAACCGGACCGGCTGTTGCGCGAGTTGCCGGCGACCTCCAAGGTAGCCCGCAACCTGAACGCGCTGCTCAAGATCAGCCGGATCGTGCATGCGATTCGCGATCTTGACGAACTGCAGGGTCAATTGTTGGAGCTGATTTTTGAGGTTGTTCCGGCGGGCCGCGGCGCCATCCTGCTGGCGGATAAGGAAGGGCACCAATTTAATTCCACGTTCGTCCGTATGCGGCAGGCAGGGCAGACGCAGTTGGTGAAGGTGAGCCGCACAGTCGCGCGTCAGGTGCTGGAGCAGGGGATTGCGATTCTGGGCAGCGATGTTGCAAGCAATTACGATTTGCGCGAGGTGGAGAGCCTGGCCGCATCGCAGGTGCGCTCTCTGTTGTGCGTGCCGCTGACCGTGTTTCAGCGCGTGATCGGGTGCATTTATCTGGACAGCAACAGTCTCGAGACGCGGCTTCGGGAAGAACATCTGCAACTGGTCACCGCCATCGCGGGCATTACGGCGGTTGCGCTGGAGAATGCCCGGCGCCTGCAGTGGTTGGAGCAGGAGAATGAGCGCCTGACTGTGGAGATCAGCCAGGAGCGCAGCCTGGTGGGCGAGGGCGCGCGCATGAAAGAGGTTTATCAATTTCTCAAGCGCGCGTCGCCGACCGACTCGACGGTATTGATCGAGGGTGAAAGTGGAACCGGCAAAGAGCTGGCAGCGCGGGCCCTGCACCGCAACAGTCCGCGTGCCAATAAGCCGTTTCTGGCCATCAATTGTGCCGCGATTCCGGAGACGCTGCTGGAAAGCGATTTATTCGGGCACGAGCGAGGAGCGTTTACGGGAGCAGGTTCGCTGAAGAAAGGCCGGCTCGAAGTTGCCGACGGAGGCGTGGTTTTTCTCGATGAGGTTGGCGAACTGGCCCCCGCGCTGCAGGTGAAGCTGCTGCGCGTGCTGCAGGAGCGTGAGTTCGAACGGGTGGGCGGGATCCAGACCATCAAGGTAGATATCCGCCTGATTGCCGCGACCAACTGCAACCTGGAGCAGGCCGTGCGCGACGGCAGGTTTCGCCAGGACTTGTATTACCGATTGGCGGTGCTGAAGGTAACGATGCCCGCGCTGCGCGACCGGCGGGAAGATATTGCCATGCTGGTGCGCCATTTCGTGCAGAAACATGCGAAACACTGCAAGGTGAAGCCCCGGCCGATTTCCCGCGAAGCGTTGTCCCGCATGGAGAACTACGATTGGCCGGGGAACGTGCGCGAACTGGAAAATGCCATCGAGCATGCGCTGGTGTTGGGGTCTTCGGACATGATTCTTCCCGAGGACCTGCCGGAATCGTTGCTGGAGCGCACTCCGCTGCCGGAGATGACGGAGGCGAAATATCACGCCGCGGTGAAAGAACTGAAGAAGCAACTCATTCTCGATGCCGTGGAGCAAACGCAAGGCAGCTATACCGAGGCCGCCCGCTTACTGGGAGTGCATCCCAATTATCTGCACCGATTGATCCGCAACCTGGAGCTGAAAGAAGCTCTGAAGGATGCGCTGCAAGAGCTTTCGCAGCGAGGGCTGAGCGGGATCTCGGGCGGGAATGCGTAGGGCGGGCAGTAAATTGGCAATTAGCAGTTAGCAATTAGCAGTTCGCAACCACTGATCTGTGCTGGCTGAATGCCAATTGCTAACTGCTAATTGCCAACCCTGACTACGGCAGTCGTAGGCGTATCAGTGCCGCGGGATCGAGAGCGGTGCCTTGCCATCGCACGGCGACGTGGAGATGCGGTCCCGTGGCCCGGCCCGTGCCGCCGCTCAAGCCGATTACCTGGCCGCGTTTCACCGGATCGCCTTCCTTCACCTTGAATTCGGAAAGATGCAGGTAGAGAGTCAACAGGCCTTGGCCGTGATCGAGGACGACGAAATTGCCTTCGAAGTAGAGAGGCCGCGCCAGCAGTACCGTGCCGTCATTCATGGCGGTGACGGGAGTTCCGGTGGGGACGCGGAAATCCAGGCCGAGGTGAGTGCTCTGGGTTTTTCCGTTAAAGACGCGCTGGGCACCGAAAACGTCAGAAATCTCGGCGTCCGCCGGCGCGGCGAATTGCCCTGACCACTCGCGCTCGGGTGTAACCCGGTCCAGATAATCCTTCTTGATTTGGACGCCTTCGGCAATCTGCTTCTGCTGCTCAGGATCGGGCTCGGTGAACTTGCCTTCAACGCTGAGCTTGCCTTGGATTTTGGGATACTTGCCACGGGCGACGGCGAACTTGCGGGTGAAAGCAACTTTGTTGCCGGCTGCTTTTCCTGCTTGGGTTTCGCCGGTCAGTTCAAGAGCGTAGGTTCCGGGGACGGTTTCCAGGCTCAGGCCTGCCAGCGCGAACCATGTTTTACTGGCCGCATCGAAGGTGAAGGGAACTTCATGTCCGAGCCATGTTCCGGTTAGAGCCTGCAAGCGCTCAGAGGTCTTCACCTGAAACAGTACGGGACCGCCATTGACCAGCCGCGTAGGTTGCGCGCGCACGTCCCAGCTTGCGGCGAAGGCCGGAGCGGCGGCGCTAAGGGATATCCAAGTCAAGACAAGAAGTGCGAAGGCAAGAGTAGCGAGCAGGCGGTTCACTGGATTAGCCTAGCATTCCTGCGGACGGGACTACGATCGAGGTCCACCCATAATATGCATAGTAATACAATAGACATGATGATATATTGTTTACCCAGCTGAGAGTGCTACTCGAGGGCCCTCCCCCAAGGGCCTCTTTTTGTGAACAAATCCCCTGACCACGACACAAACGCCGGGGTTCCAAGCAAGTCGCCCGGTCTAAGTTGTTGAGAGAAATGAGTTGTTGAGAGAAATGGTGGACCTGGTCGGGATCGAACCGACGACCTCTTCCATGCCATGGAAGCGCGCTCCCAGCTGCGCCACAGGCCCACGATTGAAGACGAACAAGCCAAAGCCTGTCGAGTCGGGATCGAGGGAAGTGCTGCAATCATTTTCGCCCACATTACCGGGATAGTCAACGCACGCTAATTCTTCTGTTTGTTTCCACAGGCCTCTTCTGCCATAATTGATCGTGCACCCCACCTGCACAATCTTTCAAACACAATTTAGAGCGAGGAAGAGATGCCAGCGAAGTACATCTTTGTAACGGGCGGAGTTGTGTCTTCATTGGGCAAGGGATTGGCCGCGGCGTCTATCGGCTGCCTGCTGGAGAGCCGTGGGTTGAAGGTCAACCTGATGAAGTTTGACCCGTATCTCAACGTCGATCCGGGAACGATGTCACCGTTTCAGCACGGCGAAGTCTTCGTGACCGACGATGGCGCTGAAACCGATCTCGACCTGGGCCACTACGAGCGCTTCACTCACGCCAAACTCTCTCGCGATAATAACTGGACTACCGGCCGGCTCTACGAGCAGATCATCGCCAAGGAGCGCCGCGGCGACTATCTGGGCAAGACGGTGCAGGTGATTCCGCATGTGACCAATGAAATCAAAGCCGCGATGAAGAAAGTTGCTCAGGATGTGGACGTAGCAATCGTTGAAATTGGCGGCACGGTGGGTGATATCGAGTCGCTGCCCTTCATGGAAGCGATCCGGCAGATGCGCCAGGAATTGGGGCGTGAAGACACGTTGTTCGTTCACGTGACTTTAGTGCCGTTCATCGCCGCCGCGCAAGAACTGAAGACCAAGCCAACGCAGCATTCGGTGAAAGAGCTGCTCAGCATTGGAATTCAGCCCGACATCCTGCTCTGCCGTACGGACCGTTTCCTGGCGAAGGAGTTGAAGTCGAAGATTGCGCTCTTCTGCAACGTGCAGGAAGAAGCCGTGATCACGGCCAAAGATGTGGCATCGGTGTATGAAGTGCCGCTCGTGTTCGCGAATGAAGGTGTGGACACGCTGGTGCTGAAATATCTGCGCATGGAGGCGAAGGATCGTGACCTCTCCAAATGGGAAGACATTGTGCATCGCGTTTACAACCCGAAAGACACGGTCACGATCGGAATTGTCGGCAAGTATGTGGAATATGAGGATTCGTACAAATCGCTGAAGGAAGCGCTGGTGCACGGCGCGCTGGCCCACAACCTGAAACTTCAGTTGAACTGGATTGAAGCCGAAGGGCTGGAAACGGGCGACCAGAGCAACAGCGAAAGCAACGATGCGCAACTCCAGGATTACGACGGAATTCTGGTTCCCGGCGGTTTTGGCAAACGCGGCATCGAGGGAATGCTGATCGCGATTCGTTACGCGCGCGAGCATAACGTTCCGTACTTTGGGATTTGCCTCGGAATGCAAACTGCGTGTGTGGAGTTTGCCCGCAACGTAGTGGGTCTGGCCGACGCAAATTCGAGTGAGTTCGATCAGGCGACGCCGCATCGCGTGATCTACAAGCTGCGCGAGTTGCGCGGCGTGGAGGAGCTCGGCGGCACCATGCGGTTGGGCGCCTGGACTTGCAAGATTGAGCCCGGCACCTTGGCGCACAAGATCTACGGCAAGCTGGAGATCAGCGAACGTCACCGCCATCGCTACGAATTCAATCGCGAATACGAAGAGCCGATGGTGGCGGCGGGTCTGCGCATCTCGGGCTCAACGCCGGACGGCACTTACGTGGAGATGATAGAACTGCCGGATCATCCGCATTTCATCGGATGCCAGTTTCATCCCGAGTTCAAGTCGAAGCCGCTGGAGCCGCATCCGCTCTTCAGCACGTTTATTGCGGCGGCGTACAAGCACGGCTCGAAACGGCGGGCGGAGAAGGAAACGGCGTCGGTAGAGATGTTTCATCGTCCGGAGAAAGTAGCGAGAAGGTGAATAAGAGAACTTACCGCTGAGATCGCCGAGTGCGCCGAGAGTGGCATTAGCCAATTCGGGTTTTCCTCAGGCTTGTTCTCTGCGACCTCTGCGTACTCGGCGGTGAAAGGTTTCGCTCTTGATCTCTTCCTTCCAAGTCGGCGATGTGCGCATCGGCTCGGGGAATCTTTTCCTCATTGCCGGCCCGTGCGTGATCGAAAGCGAAGAGCACGCCATTCGCATGGCCGAGATCATCAAGGGTGTCACGCGAGCGCTCGGGCTTCCGTTTATCTTCAAAGCCAGCTACGACAAAGCCAACCGCACTTCGATTCGGAGTTTTCGCGGACCTGGGCTGAAGGAAGGTCTGCGCATTCTGAAAAAAATCAAAGACGAAGTTCATCTTCCCGTGCTCACCGACGTGCATGAAGTGGCGGACGTTGCCAGGGCTGCCGAAGTGGTCGACGTGCTGCAGATTCCTGCGTTTCTGTGCCGGCAAACCGACCTTGTGGTCGCGGCGGCGCTCAGTGGACGCGCGGTCAACATCAAGAAAGGACAATTCGTTTCGCCCTGGGACATGCGGCACGCGGTGGAAAAGTGCCGCCAGGCGGGCAATACGCAGGTCTTTCTGACAGAGCGCGGAACGAGTTTTGGCTATAACAATCTCGTCGTGGACATGCGCTCGCTGTCGATCATGCGCAAGTTTGCGCCGGTAGTTTTCGACGCGACACATTCCGTCCAACTTCCTTCCGCGCAAGCTGACGACCGGGGCCCCGCGGTCAGCGGTGGCCAACCTGAGTTCATCCCGGTGCTGGCGCGCGCCGCAGTCGCCGGCGGCGTAGATGGCGTCTTCCTGGAAGTACACGACAATCCTAAAGAAGCAAAGTCTGACGGGGCGAATGCCCTGGAATCCATTAAGTTGCGGGAACTGCTGAAGGAATTGTTGGCAGTGAGGAAAGCGTTGGATGTGGCGCGGGCCACACCGTAGGCGTTTCTTTTCGCCTTTCTCCGCGCCTCCGTGCCTCCGTGGTAAATTTGAACTTCCGCATGAAGCAAATCGCCAGCTGGGCTTTGAATGTTGCCACGATGCGCGGTGCGAGCTATGCCGATGCCCGCATCGTCAGCCAGAGGAGCCGCGCTCTTACAACCAAGAATGGCAAAGTAGGCAGCGCGTCTGACGCCGAATCTGTGGGGATGAGCGTGCGCGTGCTTTCGGATGGCGCGTGGGGATTCGCCGCTTCCGAAGACCTGTCGCGCGCCGGAGTGGAAGCCACCGCGGCCCGCGCGGTCGAAATTGCGCGCGCTTCGGCGCAAGTGAAGCAACAGGACGTTCGCCTTGCTCCGGAAAAGCCGGTGACTGCCGAGTGGACCACGCCGCATCGAATCGACCCGTTCTCGATCTCAGTCGAGCAGAACATTGCGCTGTTGCTGAACATCGACTCCGAACTGCGCGCCGTTGCGGGCGTCACGCTGGCCGAAAGCAACCTCAATTTCAATCGCGAGGAGCAATGGTTTCTGTCGTCGGAGGGATCCGACATTCATCAGACCAAGTATTCCGCGGGTGCGGGCTATACCGCATACGCGTTCGCGGGAAACGAAATTCAGAAGCGATCCTATCCCAATTCTTACGGCGGACAGTGGCAGAACAAGGGCTACGAGTTGATCGAAGAGTTAAAGCTGGTCGAGAACGCCCGCCGCATCGCAGAAGAAGCGGTTGCTCTGCATCATGCTGACCAATGCCCCGAGGGCACGTTCGACGTCATTCTCGATAGTTCGCAGCTCGGATTGCAGATCCACGAATCCGTTGGGCATCCCATCGAACTTGATCGCGTGCTGGGCATGGAAGCGAATTTCGCGGGCACTTCGTTCTTGACGCTCGACAAGCTGCGCACTCTGCGCTACGGCAGTGCGATGGTCAACGTCGTCGCGGACGCGCGCCAGGAGCACGGACCTGGCCTCGGAACTTTCGGATTCGACGATGAGGGTGTCCCCGCACAGTGCACGCCGATCATCACGAACGGGCTGTTCACCGGATACCTCAGCTCGCGCGAGACCGCGCACACTATCGGCGAGAATCGTTCTGGCGGGACGCTGCGCGCCGAAGGCTGGAACCGCCTGCCCATGATTCGCATGACCAACATCAGCCTGCTCCCGGGAGAGAAGCCGCTCAGCCTGGAGCAACTGATCGCTTCCACTGATCACGGAATCCTGATGCAGACCAACCGCTCCTGGTCGATCGATGACCGTCGATATAACTTTCAGTTCGGTTGCGAAATCGGCTGGGAGATCAAGCACGGCAAGCGCGCGCGCGTGGTGAAGAACCCGTCGTATTCGGGCATCACGACTGAGTTCTGGAATTCGCTCGACGCCATCTGTTCCCGGGATGAATGGACGCTCTGGGGCACACCGAATTGCGGCAAGGGCCAGCCGCAACAGGTGATGGGAACGGGCCACGGCGCGGCGCCGTCGCGGTTTCGGCAGATCAAAGTAGGCAGCGCTTACAAAGGAAGCTAGTTCACCACAGAGACACAGAGTCACAGAGAACCTAAGACCAGTCTGAATGCTGAGCAGAGACCAAGCCGCAGACATCTTCGACCGCATCAGGAAATTCTCGTCTGCTGATGAAACTGAAGTTCTTTTCTCGGGCGGCAGGTTTGCGCTCACACGCTTTGCCAACAACACCATCCATCAGAATGTCGCGGAAGAAAACCATATCGTCTCAGTGCGCACGGTCTTCGGCGGACGTACGGCTCGCGCCTCCACCAACAAGTTTGACGATGATGGCCTGCGGCGAGTGGTCGAATCTTCTGAGAGCCTGGCTCAGGTGCAGCATCCTGATCCGGATCTGTTGCCTATGCCGGATTCGCGGGAAGCCGCTGGCGGCGCGGGCGAGTCGCCCGTTCCCACTCGGCATTTCGCTGAGACCGCTGCCATCACGCCCCAGCTTCGCGCTGAGGGTGTGAAGAAAATCGTCGAGGTGGCGCAGAAACACAAACTCACAACCGCCGGCATTTTCTCCAGTTCCGAATCCGTAGAGGGCATTTTCAATTCGCGCGGCCTGAGCAACTGGCACACCCAAACTCTGGCGGAAGTTTCCATTACCATGCTGGCTGCCGATTCCTCGGGATGGCAGAAGGCCAACTCGCCCGATGTGGCCAACCTCGATCCGCTCGCGCTGGCCGAGGTGGCTGCCCAGAAGGCGCTCGACTCGGCGCATCCGGCGGAGATTCCAGCAGGGAAGTACGCGGTAATTCTCGAGCCCGCTGCCGTGCTTGACATCGTGGGTTTCATGTTCTGGGATTATTCCGGCGTGGCACTCCTTGACCAGCGTTCGTTCCTGAACGGCCGCATCGGCAGCAGACTCTTCGGCGAGAACATCACGATCTGGGATGACGTTAGCCACCCTCTGCAAACGGGCGCGCCCTTTGATGGCGAAGGCATGCGGCGAATGCGGGTGCCGCTGGTCGAGAACGGAGTGGTTAAGCGCGTGGTGTATGCGCGAGCCACGGCTGAAAGAATGAAGCGCTCGGAGCTTAGAGGCCAGGCCGGGCCGATCGAAGCCACCGGCCATGGCTTTGCACTGCCCAACGAAATGGGTGAGATGCCTCTCAACATTGTTTTTGCCGCTGCGCAAGATCCTCAAACTCTGTCTCAGATGATCTCCTCCACTGAGCGCGGGGTGCTGGTCACGCGGTTGTGGTACATCCGTGAAGTAGAGCCCTACGAAAAAATGCTCACCGGGATGACCCGCGATGGCACGTTCCTGGTGGAGAATGGGCGAGTTCGGCAAGGCGTGCGCAACTTTCGTTTCAACCAGAGTCTCATCCACATGCTCTCGAGCGTCGAGGCCATGAGCCTGCCGCTTCGTTCGTGCGGCGAAGAGTCGTTCGACATGGTCGTGCCTGCCATGAAGGTCCGCGATTTTAACTTCACGGAAGTGACCAAGTTCTAGGGAACTCCGGACTCCCACATGGATGGCGTCGCCAGCCTCGCCTAATCCCCGCCTTTTGACCCGGCGCCCCGGACGCACGCCGGAGTCCGACCGGATTTCCTCGTAAGTTGTCTCTAATCCGCTCATCCACAAGCAGTTAGCACCCTTCTGTTCCATGACTTCGGTAACTTTGCATGCTTGGTTCGGGGGTGTACGCTGCCCTTGAGTTAGGCAGAAATCCGGCGAGCTCAGGAATATAGGCACGCTGGAAGGAAGGTTCATCAGAACGGTGCCAGGCGAAGCAGCAGAGGAGCGACAGACGGTGGATGCGCAGGCGCAGACTGCGATCAAGCACTATGCCGAAATGCAGAGTGCGCCGCGGTTTCCGCTGCATTTGCCGGTGGAAGTGAAGTCGCAAGGCGGGGCTTGTGCGGCGGAGACGCAAAACATCTCCGCGAACGGCGTACTGTTCGCGATGGACCGCGACGTTCCCGTGGGTTCGCCGGTGGACTTCACGATTCTACTTCCGGGAGACGTCGTAGGTTCCCGTTGTGATGTGCAGATTGACTGCCACGGCCGCGTGGTTCGCAGCTTTGAAGACCAGGGCCGACGCGGGGTTGGCGTGGTGATCGACGAATATCATTTCGAGCGACTATAAGGAAACTGATGGCCAGCACTTCGGTCAGCGTGGGAGAAAATCACGGCGTTCACGAGGATGGCGGCACCGGCCAGCTGATTCGCGTGATCCTGGCCGATACCCAGGCCATTTTCCGAGCCGGGCTGCGCAAGATCTTTGCCCTCGAAGACGACATCCGCGTGGTCGGGCAGGCCGAGACACTGCCCCAGACGCAATCGGCGGTAACCAAATTTTCCGCAGACATCCTGATCTTTGAGTCGGCGCTAGCCCCCAATCCAATCGAAGCGGTGACGGAACTCCTGCGCCAGGCGCCGCAGCTAAAGATCGTCGTGGTCACGCCCACATCAGATGAACAGCTGACCCTCGATCTATTCCGCCGGGGAGCGCATGGCATTTTGTCGCGCGAGGTGGAACCGGAGGTCCTTGTGGATTGCCTCCGTAAAGTTGCTGCCGGTGAACCCTGGCTCGAGAACCAGGCCATTCATTGGGTGATGGAAGCGTTCCGCGGCCACAACCTGCGCCCCTCGGGAGCGCGCCCGAAAGTCCAACTTACGCCCAAGGAAACCTTGATTGTTTCCTGTGTTACCCAGGGCATGAAGAACAAAGAAATCGCGATTCGTGTGGGAACCACCGAGCAGGTTGTAAAGAACTATCTGCGCAAGGTGTATGACAAGCTGGGCGTCGCCGATCGGCTCGAACTTGCGCTCTACTGCCTGAGCCATCACGTCGTCGATGGAGTCAAGCCGCCTCCGGTTCCAGCAGCCACTCCCGAGATGGACAACGCGGTAGGTGCTGCGGCAGCGAGTGCCTCGTCGGGCGCGGCCCCATCGAGCGCGCCGGCCGCCGCCTCTAGTTCAGTTTTACCCGCTTCAGCCCCCCCGGAAAAAGTTTCCTAGTGGATTCGGGTACTTGCAAAACCAGCGACGAAGGGGATTTTGGGCAGATTCGCAGCGCTGTGAGGGGGCAGAAGTTGCTGTACCGCCAGCCGCAAATTTCTCAGAAGCTGACTTGAACTAAGCCGCTTTGCGGCGGACGCATTCGCGTGTTGCGGGGCCGACGATCGAGGTGATCTGAGCTAGTTTGTGTCGCAGAGGAGGAACTCTCTGTGACCCATCTACGCCAGATCATGCTTGAAGAACTACGGCGCCGCAACTACGCCGAGTCCACCATCCAGATTTACAT
>Ga0302319_10004866_pt1 | contig 27371 bp, 16 predicted proteins | sample Bog_T0_2_FD_203319 | JGI IMG/M metagenome (GOLD analysis project Ga0302319, IMG submission 203319) | Peat permafrost microbial communities from Stordalen Mire near Abisko, Sweden - Bog_T0_2 | ecosystem: Environmental > Terrestrial > Soil > Wetlands > Peat | place: Sweden: Abisko, Stordalen Mire... | reverse complement strand
CCTCGGCGTTCTTCGCGCCGGTGTCCTGGAGGAACTGCGCCGTCACGACCGTGATCGCCGAGGCGACATCCTTCAGGTCGGTGCGGACGCGGGTTCCGGCCAACGTGCTGTTGGCTTTGTAGCTTCCTTTGTCTTCGGCGGCGTCTACGACGAAGGGGGAGAGCACGGTGGGCTCCTCCTGGTCGGAGGGAGCTGCGGCGGCGGTTGTCGTCGCGGTGGCGTCGGCAGCAGGAGCGGGTGCGTTCTGAGCAACCGCGATTCGAGGCACTACTGCGAAACCAAGCGCTGATGTGACCGTGAGGGCACGCAACAGCGCTAGAGTACGATTAGCAGGCATGTTTTGGTGTTTTTGGACTTAGGGTTTAGACACTACGGATAGATTCTCCAGGGGAGGACCGTCCGTTTTCGGGGGCGAACTGTCAGCGTTTGGGGGTAAAACCAATGGGAGCTGACGTGTAGACCGGGGGGTTATACCCCATCCATGACCCGCTGTGAATGAGAATCTTTATATGGAAATTAAGATTCTTTACCAAAAAGGAAGTATTTTTGAACCTATTTCCGAAGGCGCTCTCGCAGGTCGGTCGGCAGTAGATTCATGGCTTCGTCCCGCAGTTTGGGATCACTTATCTCCATCCCCAATGCCCTTCGAAGGACCTGAAAACGATAAAGGGAATTCGTGCTCAGGAGGCGCAAATTTTCTTCATTTATTTCATCCATGCACTTCCTCAGACGGGTTCGGGCGAGATCAACATGGTGGGCCTGCGCGAGGACGATGGCCAATCCGACCTGCTGGTCCCAGGGCAGCGCCTGGTCTGCGCCGCCATTAATACGGCGCAACAGGACTTCAAATGTTGGCGCGAACTCGTCCGCGTCGTTCTGCGCAATCGCGATTTCCGTGCGGGCAAGAAGCGCCCCAAGGTCGGCGGGAAACCGCCGCAGGGCTATCCCTGCATTCGCAGCCAGGTCCATCCGTCCCATGTCTATGAAGTATTCGGCCAACCGACTGGCGGCGGTAGCATCATCCTGCTCATCAACAACCTCCATGATTGCCACCGATTGCCCCTCAAATCCCGAAATGCTCGGAAGCAGGTAGGGCACGGGCCGGAGCCACCGCGGAAGAACCCAGAGGTGAAGCCGCTCGAGAAAGGTGCTCCCAACCTGTCCTTCACCCACCCGGGCGTAGGCGTCCAGAAACGGATCCCACGTTGGAATAATGATATGGGTAATTCCCCGTCCATTCATCAGTTCTTGGGCTTCCTCCGGCGTAAGGGCGCTCACAATGCGGACGGCAGCACGGATCCCATCGCGGCTTTCCGAATCAAAGGTTCCGAGTCCCCGGAGTCCCCCATAGTAGTAGAGAGCGGCGGTCGCATTCGGAGGTGCAAGGACGATTGCGCCGTCTTGTCCCACATGCTGGGCTAGCCAGTAGGCCAGATCCCGCTCCACAAGACCCACGACATCCGCACTCATGAGGGCACCTCCCGACGCCGTCGACGGCCAGAGTTGGATTGCCCCCAGCAGCCCGATCACGGCGGCCGCGGCCGCCGTGGACCCTACGACGAGGCGCCTTCGGGCGGAGCCCTGAAGGGCGGCCGCGACCGCTGCGGCCAGGGCAAGAAGCGTGCTGTCCAGGCCATTCCACCAGCTCAGCCCCCTGAATGCGAAGCCGAGCGCGACAAGCACCGGCCCCAGTGCAAGCGAGAGCGCAGCGCGTTTCTCCGGGCCAAAGGCCCGGAGCACCAGGATCGCCACCGCGGGGACAAGGACGACAAGGGGCAGGAGTGTCGTCACCACGGTCAGGGTGAACCCGTTCTGAAGGAGCCACGCCCAGAGGCTTGGCGCCGACGCGCTTTCCGGGAGTATCGACAGGCGGATGGTTGATAGATCCTGCACGTAGAACCCGGAGCTGTGGGCGAACACCATCGAAGCCGGCAGGGACGCTAGCCCCAGGACGCCGAGGATGAGGGCAGTCCACCCCTTTGGTCCCAGGCTTCCCCGCGGACCCTGGATCCACCCGGCAGAAAGGGCCAATAGTTCGCCTGCGCCCAGCCATGCGATTCCGTAGACCGGATGGATCGCGCGCAGCTCCCAGGAGCCCAGGTGGCCCGGGAAAAATTCCACCAAATGGGCGCAGAGGCTCGTGATCGCCCCTCCGAGGGCCCAGGACCGCCAGGGGAGCGGATCGGCCGGGGCGACCGGGCCGCCCTTGGAGCCGGCGCGGAGCACCGCCGCGGCAAGCAGGCCGCCCAGCGCCACGCCCACCAGGATCGGAAACTCCCCGGGCACGCTGACCCAGAGTGCGATTCCCCCGATGATCCCGGAGACAAGGAACCCGCGGCGGGTCTGGATGCCCCTGCCCGGATTGCCGGCGGCCGCCGCCGCCGCGAGGAGCGGCAGGATGCTCCAGAGCGCGAGGAGCTCCACGAGCCCGCGATCGTCGGGCGCACCGGGCACGAACTCAGAGGCAAAGGGGAAAAGGGTTGCCAGTCCGGCCGAGACCAGGCCGGCCGCAAGTACGCCAAACCTGCGGCCGACAAAGACCACGGCGCCCGCCCCGAGGAGGAGGAGGAGCAGGGGGTCGGCCACAAGCGCCGCCCACTCAACCGAGGGCCCTATGGGGGTTCCCAGGATCCCGTGGCGCACAAGCGCAACAAGCCCTATCCACCAGCGGTAGGGCGAGGCGGCGCTCACGTCGTGGCCTTCCGGCGCATTTTCGTAACCGACATGGCGCACGCGCCATTCCCCCTTCGAGAACATCTGGAGCGTCTGGTCGAGCCATTCGAAGGTCTCGCTATGGTGACCCGGGACGATGAGCCGCGGCCGCCACGACTCCGTCGCCGAGGGCGTGTCGCCCACCCCGGAGAGGTAGGCCACGCGGTGCATCCTCAGGCCGATCACCAGGCAGAAGAAAACCAGCGCCAGCAGGGGGACGAGCATCCAGGAATGCCTGGAAATCTGTGGGGTGCTCTTCAATGGGGTCTTCTGATTCGCGGCGGGTTGCGCAGGCGCGCATGGAAACGGACATAGATGCGCCGGGCAAGGAAAGTCCGCTCTGGGGGCGGCTGTCCCAAACGTTCCTTGACTCCCCTTGGGAAGCGCTCGTCCCATAGGCGACCCACGATGCCAGCCGCCGATCATCGCAAACGCCCCGGGGTGACGGCTGCGGTGGGCCGCGGTTCCCCGCTTTGGCTCGCGGCGGCGCTGGCGCTCTGCTCCGCGGCCCGCGCCTCGGACCCTTCGGGGGGCATCTCCGAGAAGCCGTTCTCGGCGCGCCCTGAGCCCCGCGGAAAGACCCTCTTCACCCTCCTTCCGCCGGAGGCGACCGGCGTGAAGGCCGAGAACCACTACGACGACCCGAGGATGTGGGCCGACCTGTACCATGAGTTCGAGGACGGCTCCATCGGCACCGGGGTGGCGATCGGCGACTACGACGGGGACGGGCGCCCCGACATCTTCGTCGTCACGAAGACCGGCGGGTGCCGCCTGTACCGGAACCTCGGCGGGTACAGGTTCGAGGATGTGACCGAGAAGGCCGGAGTTGGCGCCGAGAAGGGCGTCTGGAACGTCGGGGCCACCTTCGTCGATGTGAACAACGACGGCCTCCTCGACATCTACGTGTGCCGCTTCAACGCGCCGAACCTGCTCTACGTGAACCAGGGCGACGGGACGTTCAAGGAGATGGCCCACGCCTACGGGCTGGACATCAAGGACTCGAGCGTCATGGCGTCCTTCTGCGACTACGACCGCGACGGGTGGCTCGACGTCTACATCGCCGTGAACCTGCTCGACAGCGCAAAGCACCCGGACGGCCAGCGCGGCTACCTGCTCCACAACAACCGCGAAGGCACCTTCACGAACGTGACCGAGGCCGCCGGGATCTCCGGGGAGTCCCAGAGCCATTCGGCTACGTGGTGGGACTACGACAACGACGGGTGGCCCGACCTCTACGTCGCCAACGACTACGCGATCCCGGACAAGCTCTACCACAACAACCGGGACGGCACCTTCACGAACGTGATCGACCAGGTCCTGCCGCACACCTCGTCCTCATCGATGGGCTCGGACCTGGGCGACGTGAGGAACGACGGGCGGATCGACCTCCTTGTGGCCGACATGGCGGCCACGAACCACCAGAAGGACCAGAGGTCGATGGCCACCGAGCGGGAGGGAAACCGCGAGACCGCGTCCCCCACGCCCAAGTACCACCGGAGCGCGCTCTACCTGAACACCGGGACCGGGCGCTGCGAGGAGGCCGCCATCCTTGCGGGGATCTCGGCCACCGATTGGACCTGGTCGGTGCGCCTGGAGGACCTGGACAACGACGGCAGGCTCGACCTCTTCGTCACCAACGGGTTCAACCGCAACCCCGACTCGGATGTGATCGAGCGCGCGAGCCTCGCCGGTTCGCCGGCCGAGCGCATCCGGGTGCTCTATGAGAGCCCCGTGCGGACGGAGAGCCACATTGCGTTCCGAAACCTCGGGGACCTGGAATTCGAGAACGTGAGCGCCGACTGGGGCATGGACCAGCGAGGTGTCTCCTTCGGGGCCGCCTTCGGGGACCTGAACGGGGACGGCAACCTAGATGTCGTCTACGCGAACCTGGAGGGCCCGGTCACGATCCTGCGCAACGACGCCGACACGGGCCACCGAATAAACGTGGACCTGCGGGGCACGACCTCAAACCGCTTCGGGGTCGGCGCCACCGTGCGGGTGGAGAGCGCCTTGGGCGTCCAGGTCCGCCAGCTCGTCCTGGCGCGGGGCTACCTCTCGAGCAGCGAACCCATGCTCCACTTCGGCCTCGGCAAGGACACGGTGATCCGCCGCATGGTGGTGACCTGGCCGAATGGGCGCATGCAATCCTTCGAGAACCTTGCGGTCGACCGCCGCTACACGGTGACGGAGCCCACCGGGACGTTCACGCCTCCCGCGGACCCCCCGAAGCCCCTCACCCAGTTCCGCGAGACCGGGGAGAAAAGCGGGCTCTCCCTAACGACGCGCGAGGAGGAGCTCGACGAAACCTACCTCCAGCGCCTGATCCCCGTTCGCATGAACCGCCGCGGGCCGGCGCTCGCGGTGGGCGACGTCCTTGGCAATGGGCGCGACGACGTCGTCGTAGGCGGGACGACCCTCGACCCCCTGAGGATCCTTGGCGCATCGGGAACGGGCACATACAAGGCGGCCGATGCCCCGGCGGCGCCGGACAAGGCGGCGGCCGACGACGGGCCCGTGCTTCTCTTTGACGCGGCCGGCCTCGGCCGCGCCGACCTCCTCGTGACGAAGGGCGGAAACGCGCTCCCCGCAGGGGCCCAAGAGTACCAGCCGAAGCTCTACCTGAACGACGGCAAGGGCGGCTACCGCGAGGCGCCGGAAGGGGCGCTCCCCTCCCTGCCGATCAACGCGGGGGCCGCGGCCGCGGCGGACTTTGACCACAGCGGCCGCCTCGGGCTCTTCATCGGCGGCCGCTTCGTTCCCGGCGACTACCCGGCCGCCCCGCGGAGCGCGCTCCTGGCCAACCGCGGCGGCACGTTTGAGGACGTAACCGACGCCCTTGCCCCGGGCCTGCGGCAGGTCGGCATGGTCACCGGTGCCCTCTGGAGCGACGTGGACGGCGACGGCTGGCCCGACCTCCTCGTGACGCTCGAATGGGGCGGAGTCAGGTATTTCCACAACAACCAGGGCAGGGGTTTTGAGGACTGGACCGAGAGGGCGGGATTCGCCTCGGCGGGGTCCGGCTGGTGGACCTCGATAGCCGCGGCTGACTTCAACGGCGACGGCAGGCCCGACTTCGTCGTCGGAAACGTCGGGCTAAACACGCAGTACCACGCCGACGCGTCCCACCCCGCGCTCCTCTTCTCGGGCGACTTCCGGGGCGACCACGGCAGCGAGCTTGTCGAGGCCTACTACGAGGGCGACAGGCTCTATCCCTGGCGAAGCCGCAAGGTCCTCGGGGCGTCGATACCCTCGGTCCTCAGGCGCTTCACCCGGACGGAGCCCTACGCCCGGGCTACCCTGGGCGAGATCCTCGGTGAGGAAAGGATCGCCAGGGCGCGCCGCTACGCGGCCACGGAGCTTAGGAGCGGCGTCTTCCTTTCCCAGCCCGATGGAACCTACCGCTTTGAGCCCCTGCCCCGCATAGCCCAGATCTCGCCGCTCCAGGGCCTTGCGGCGGGCTACTTCCAAGGCGACAGCCACGCGGATATCTACGCCGTGCAGAATTCCTTCGCCCCGGTCCCCTCGGTCGGGCGCTTCGACGGCGGGCTCGGCCAGCTCCTGCGCGGGGACGGCCGGGGGCATTTCGAGGCGGTGCCGCCGGCCGAGAGCGGCCTCGTCGTGCCCGGGGACGCAAAGGCGCTCGCGGTCATTGACCTCGGCGGGGATGGCTGGCCGGGCTTCCTCGTGACCCGGAACAACTCATCCGCGCTCGCCTTCCGCAACACCGGGCCCGCGGGGCACAGGCCGCTCCGGATCGTGCTCCGGGGCGCCCCCGGAAACCCGACTGCCGTCGGGGCGCGCGTCTCGGTCGAGCTCCCCGACGGCTCGCTCGAGACCGAGGAGGTCGCCGCGGGGTCGGGCACCTACAGTCAGTCGACCGCGGCATGCTTTTTTGGATACCCGGAGGGCTCGCCCCCGCGGAGGATACTCGTGAGGTGGCCCTCGGGCGAGAAGACCGAGCACGCGTTTCCCGCGGGGGCGGTAGAGCTCACGCTCGCGGGCCCGGCCCGCTAGCGCCGCGCGGGAAAACCTCCCTTGACTACCCCGCTCGGGGTTCGTCCCATGGGCGGATGACTATGGTCGCAGGAGCGGGTTGCGGGCGACCCGTGGAGCGGGCGGCGGCCTCCCGGGCCGTCCTCCGCTGCGCATGGGCCGCGCTCCTCATGGCCTGCGCCGCGGCCCGGGCCGACGACCCGGCGGGGTCGATCACGGGCAAGCCCCTCTCCCCGAACCCCCACCCGCGCGGCAAGACCATGTTCGTCGAGCTTTCGCCGGCGGACACGGGGCTTGTGACCGAGAACCGCTACGAGGACCCGAGGATGAGGAACGAGCTCTACCAGGAATTCGAGACCTCCTCGATCGGGACGGGGGTGGCGATCGGCGACTACGACGGGGACGGCAGGCCCGACATCTTTGTCGTCAGCAAGACCGAGGGCTGCCGCCTCTTCCGCAACCTGGGGGGCTACAAGTTTGAGGACGTTACCGAGAAGGCGGGCGTCGGCGCGGAGAAGGGCGTCTGGAACCAGGGGGCGGCGTTCGTCGACATCGACAATAACGGGCGGCTCGACATCTACGTCTGCCGCACGAACGCCCCGAACCTGCTCTACGTGAACCAGGGCGACGGAACCTTCAAGGAGATGGCCCACGCGTACGGGCTCGACGTCAGGGACTCGAGCGTCATGGCGGCCTTCTGCGACTACGACCGCGACGGCTTCCTGGACCTCTACGTCGCCACGAACGTCCTGAACGCAAAGACGAACCCCGACGGCCAGCGGGGCTACATGTTCCACAACAACCGCAACGGCACCTTCACGAACGTGACCGACCTTGCGGGGATCGGCGGCCCCTCGCAGAGCCATTCCGCGACCTGGTGGGACTACGACAACGATGGCTGGCCCGACCTGTACGTCGCCAACGACTACGGCTTCCCCGACAAGCTCTACCACAACAACCGCGACGGGACGTTCACCGACGTCCTGGACCGCGTGGCGCCGCACACCTCCTTCTCCTCAATGGGCGCGGACCTCGCCGACGTGAACAACGAGGGCCGGATCGACTTCTTCTCGGCGGACATGGCCGTCCCGAGCCACGAGAAGGACCAGCACGACCTGGCCACCGCCCGCTCGAAGCAGGAGGACCCCAAGGACCCCGCCACGGCGCCGAAGTACAACCGCAACGCCCTCCTCATGAACACGGGGACGCCCCGGCTCGCAGAGGCCGCGTTCCTGGCCGGCCTCGCCGCCACAGAGTGGACATGGTCCCCCCTGTTCGAGGACTTTGACAACGACGGCCGCCTTGACCTTTTCGTCACCAACGGCTTTCCGCGCGACCCGGGGATCGATGTCCAGCACCGCCTGATGAGTGCCGAGAGCGCGGTCGAGCGGGTGAAGATCATGTACGCCAGCCCGCCCAGGGTCGAGAGGCACCTCGGGCTGCGCAACCTGGGCGACCTGCGCTTCGAGGACGTGAGCGCGGCCTGGGGCGTCGACAAGCGCGCGATAAGCTTCGGCACCGCGGTCGGCGACCTGAGCGGGGACGGCAACCTGGACATCGTCTACACGAACTTCCACGGGGGCGTGACGCTCCTGCGCAACGACTGCGACAGCGGGCACAAGGTGAACATCGACCTGCGCGGGACGGTCTCGAACCGCTACGGCGTCGGCGCCGTCGTCAGGGTCGAGAGCGGCGCCGGGGTCCTCGCGCAGCAGCTCGTCCTGGCGCGCGGCTACATGTCGACCAACGAGCCGATGCTCCATTTCGGCCTCGGCCAGGAGACCGTGATCAGGCGGATGACGGTCACCTGGCCAAGCGGCCACGTCCAGGTCTTCGAGAACCTGGCCGCGGACCGGCGCTACACGGTGACCGAGCCCTCCCAGGTGATCCCGATCCCTCCCGACCCCCCGAAACCGCAGGGCCAATTCGAGGAGGTCGGGGGGGCCCTAGGCCTCGCGCTCAAGACGAGGGAGGACGCGGTCGACGAGCTCTACGAGCAGAAGCTCCTGCCCCACCGCCTGAACCCGCGCGGGCCCGCGCTCGCGGTCGGCAACATCTCCGGAACCGGCGGCGACGACATCGTGATTGCGGGGACGACCCTTGATCCGCTGCGCGTCCTGGTGCGCTCAAGGGCCGGGACCTTCGCTGCAGGCGACGCGCCGGCTCCGGCGACAAACTCGGGGCTCGAGGACGGCCCCGTCCTCCTCTTCGACGCCGCGGGCACGGGCGCGGCGGACCTCCTGGTCACCAAGGGCGGCAACTCTGCGCCTGCCGGGGCGCCGGAATACCAGCCCAAGCTCTTCCTTAGCGACGGGCACGGCGGCTTCAGGCTGGCGCCCGACGACTCCCTTCCGCCCCTGCCCGTTAACGCCGGGGCCGTCGCGGCCACGGACTTTGACCACAGCGGGCGCCTCGGGCTCTTCATTGGCGGCAGGGTCGAGTCCGGCCTCTATCCCCTCCCCCCTCAGAGCGCCCTTCTCGCCAACCGCGGGGGCAAGTTCGAGGACGTCACCGACGCGCTCGCCCCGGGTCTCAGGAACGTCGGCATGGTGACCTCGGCCCTCTGGACGGATGTCGACGGCGACGGGTGGCCCGACCTGCTCGTCGCGCTCGAATGGGCCAACGTGAGGTATTTCCACAACAACCAGGGCAAGGGGTTTGAGGACTGGACGGAGAAGGCGGGATTCGCCTCGGCAGGCACCGGATGGTGGACCTCGATCGCGGCGGCCGACTTCAATGGGGACGGCAGGATGGACTACGTTGTCGGAAACGTCGGCCTGAACACGCAGTACCGCGCCGACCCGGTCCACCCCGCCCTCCTGTACTACGGGGACTTCAGGGGAGGCGGAGGCCCGGCGCAGCTCATCGAGGCGTACTACGAGGGGGACAAGCTCTTCCCGTGGCGCACGCGCAAGGACATGGGGGCCTCGGTCCCGTCGGTCCTGAAGCGCTACCCCACGTATGACGCCTACAGCCGGGCGACGCTCCCCGAGATCCTGGGGCAGGAGAACCTAGCCAAGGCCCGGAGGTTCGCCGCCACGGAGCTTAGGAGCGGCATCTTCCTGAGCCAGCCCGACGGCACCTACAAATTCGAGCCGCTTCCCAGGATCGCCCAGATCTCGCCCCTCCAGGGCATGGTGGCCGGGGATTTTGACGGAAGCGGACACGCCAGCGTCTATGCGGTCCAGAATTCCTACGCGCCGATCCCCGCCGTGGGGCGCTTTGACGGCGGTTTAAGCCAGCTGCTTATAGGCGACGGGCACGGCCACCTTGCCGCGATGGCCCCGCTCGAGAGTGGTTTGGTCGTGCCGGGCGACGCCAAGGGCCTCGCCATCGCCGACGTCGGCCGGGACGGGTGGCCCGGCTTTGTCGTGACCCGCAACAATGACACGACGCTCGTCTTCCGGAACCGCGGGGTGGCCGGGCGCAGGCCGCTCCGCGTCCTGCTCCACGGGCCCGCCGGAAACCCGACAGCCGTCGGGGCCCGCGTGAGTGAGGAGTTCGCGGATGGATCGACCGAGACCTTAGAAGTCTATGCGGGCTCGGGCTACTACAGCCAGTCCTCGCCCGCCTGCTACTTCGGCAACCCGGACTCCAATCCGGCGCGAAGGATCCGGGTCAGGTGGCCGTCGGGCTCGACTTCCGAGCATGAGGTGCCGGCCGGGGCCACCACGCTCACGCTGGCGCCCCCTGGCCAGAACTGACACCGGGGCCCGGCCTTAGTCCCCGACAAGGAACCGCTCCACGGCGTCGCCCGTGTCGCCCCCCGTGAGCCAGTAATTGCCCGGCGCCGGTTTCACGCGGGGGGCCAATGCCCAGAGGACGCCGACCGGCATCGCGACCGGGAAGGTTCCCGTCTCCGCCGGGGCGCCGGCAGTGGCCAGGGCAAGGAGCCCCAGCAGGGCGAGCACGGCATGGCGGGTCCTGGGCATCACTGGACTTCGGTTAGCGGTAGACGAGCGCCCTGTTGGCAAGGATCAGGGCAAGCCTCTGGTCCACCGCGCGCCGCGTCGTGAGCGCGTCCTCGGGCGTGTGCAGGCACCAGTCGACGAGCCGGCCGACGGTCGAGCGGGCGACGTAGCAGCGCGTGTCCGAGCCGCCGTAGTAGATCAGGACCGTCTTCTGCTTGTCGGGCAGCTGCACCCACCCGTTCGAGAAGGTGACATTCGAGACGTCGCCAAAGCCCTCGCCGCCGTAGGGCGCGAGGAAGTGGCCGCCGGGACGGGCGATCACCTTTGTCGGGTCCTCTAGGGACGTCATGAACATGTAGAGCACGTAGCGGAGCCCCGCCGCGCAGTTGCGGACGCCGTGCGCCAGGTGCAGCCATCCCTTGTCCGTCTTGATCGGCACGGGGCCCTGGCCGTTCTTCACCTCCTTGATCGTGTGATAGGCGCGCCCGTCGATGATCTGCTCCGGGCCCGTGACCCCGACGGTGATGTCGTCGCAGAGCGTCCAGCCGATCCCGCCGCCGGAGCCGACATCGATGAACCCGTCCATGGGGCGCGTGTAGAAGGCGTACTTGCCGCCGACGAACTCCGGGTGGAGCACCACGTTCCTCTGCTGCGAGGCCGGCGTCTTCAGGTTGGGCAGCCTGTCCCACCGCCTGAAGTCGCGCGTGCGCACCATCCCGGCGACCGCGACGGCGCTCGAGAGGTCGCCGGGCTTCGCGTCGGGGTCCTTCGCCTCCGCGCAGAACACGCCGTAGATCCAGCCGTCCTCGTGGAACGTGATGCGCATGTCATAGACGTTCGTCTCGGGCTTTATCTCAGGCAGGTCGACCGGCTCGTCCCAGAAGCGCCAGTTGTCGACGCCGTTGGGGCTCTCCGCGATGGCGAAGATGCTCTTGCGGTCGTAGCCCTCGAAGCGCACGACCATGTGGACCTTTCCCTTCCAGAAGAACGCTCCCGGGTTGAGCGTCGCGTTCACTCCCAGGCGCTCCATCAGGTAGGGGTTCGTCTTCGGGTTCAGGTCGAAGCGCCACTCGATCGGGGCGTGGCGGTACGTGATCGCGGGGTTCTCGAAGCGCTCGAACACCCCGTTGTCCCACTTGCGGTCCACGGGGTTCTTCTTCGAGAGGAGCTTCTCATGCTTCTTGCGGAGCTTGGTGAGGCGCTTCGCCCACTCGCGGGACGCGCCAACGGGGATGCCCGCGGTCGTCTTTGACGGGGCGGGGGCCTTCTTTGCCAGGGCCGGTATCTTGGACTTCTTTTTCATGGCTTTTTTCAATGGGTGGGTGTGGGTTTTAAGATGTCGCCGAGCCGGCGGACGGCCTCCATGCCTGCGCGCCCGTTGTGGTAGGGGCATTTCCAAAAGCTCACCTTGAGCTCGTTGTCGAGCACCCGACCGTCGCGGGTGACGCCCCTGAACCACTCGCCGCGCAGGCGGTCGACGAGCCTTAGCTCGATGAAATCCCAGGTGCGGAACGCCGCCTCGAGGTACCGGTCCTTCCCCGAGAGCCTGAAGGCGTCCATGAACCCGACGACCGCCTCGGCCTGGGGCCACCACTCCTTGTTCGTGTCGGTGAGCCCCTGCGGCCCCCCCTGGTTAAAGACGCCGCCGTCGGAATCGACGCCCTCCCTGAGCGTCACGTCCGCTATCTTGAGCGCCAGGGCCTTGATCCGCGACAGGAGCCCCGGGTCCCCGAGCGCCTCCGCGGCCCTCACGAGGAGCCAGGCGGCCTCGATGTCGTGGCCGTAGGAGACCCGGTCGCTCCGGGGAGTCCAGTCCTCGGCAAAGAAGAGCCCCAGGTGGCCGGTCGCCGGGTCCACGATGCGCAGGAGCATGGTGTCCACGATCTCCAGGAGCGCGGCCTTAAGGCCCGGGTCCGGCCAGAGCGCCAGGAGGCGCGTGTAGGCCTCCATGATGTGGAGGTGCGTGTTCTGCGACTTGGGCTCGTTCAGGTCGACCTCGGAGAGGCGCATGTCGGCTATCGGCTCCCAGGCCCTCCCGAAGGCTTCCAGGTAGCCCCCATGGCGGGCCTTGGCGTGCTTCTCAATAAGCCGAAAGGTGGCGATCGCCTGGTCCAGCGGCTCGCGCTTGCCCGTGGCCCCGTGGTATTCAGCGAGGGCGTAGAGCGCGAACGCCTGGCCGTAGACCTGCTTTCGGTCGCGCAGGACCGCGCCGTCGGCCGCGATGGACCAGTAGAACCCCCCGTTCACCCCGTCGTGGAACCGGGACATGAGGTCGCCGTAGGCGTGGTCCGCCATGGCGAGGTAGTCGGGGTCGCCGTAGCTCGCATGGGCCGCGGCATAGGTCCAGAGGATGCGCGAGGTCAGGAGCGCCCCGCGCTCGGCGGCGGGATCCACCGTCAGGTCGTTCGAGATCGAGCCGAAGAACGTGCCGCCGTCGCGGTTCACGACCCGGTCGATCCAGAAGGGAAGGACGTTCTGGCGAAGGTCGTCCTCAATTCGATGGAGGTAGTCGGTCGTGACGGATGGGCTCATCGCGGGCGAAGGGTTTTGGGGCCATGGGCACCCCGGAATGTCTTGGATGATGCTTCCGCGGCCCGTTGTCTACCTCTTGTCGCCGTGAGCCCCGGAAAAACGGCGGAAAGAGGGACGGGGTCAGGGGGCTGCCTGCCCGATCTCCCCCAGAAGCTGGCTGAACCAAGGGGTACCGGTGTTGAAGGGCTTTCCGCCCTTGATGCGGTCGAACTCGATCGCCCTGAGGACGCCCCCGCGGTCCTCGTCGTGCCCGATGACGCCGCTCTCGCGCCGCAGGGCGCATTCGACGGCCAGGTCGCAGCAGCCCTTGATGAGCCGCAGGTCGTCGGCGTTCGCCGCGGCAGCCCGCGCAAAATAGCCGCTCTTCTGGACCAGGACCTTCTCGGCGCCGATCATCTTGCCAAACTGCTCTCCAAACCACTTGCCGGGGTTGATGGCATCCAGCTTCACGTGCCCGAAGGCGTCGCGCGGGACGTCCTGCCCCTTGGCCTTCATCTCGGCCACGATGCTCTCGACGCCGGCGCCCTCGGAGACAAAGAGGTTCACGTTGTCGACCCGCGTCATGACGGCCTTCAGGCGCCCCGCCTCGGCCGCGATGTCAAAGTTCAGCTCGGGGATGTAGACCCCGTGCACCTCGAGCCGCTCGCGGGAGAGGCCGATCCCCGGGAGATAGTCCTGCCGGTCGAGCATGCCGCGGTAGAAGCGCGCGGTTGCCGCGGTCAGCCACCCGCAGCTGCGGCCCATGACCTCGTGGACGATGAGCATCCTCGGGTTTGCCCCGTGCTCGGCCACGACGTTCGAGAAATAGCGCGCGCCCTGCTCGGCGGCGGTCCACGCCCCGAGGGATTGGCGGATGGGGAAGACGTCGTTGTCGATCGTCTTCGGCAGGCCGATAACCGTAAGCCCGTATTGGTGCCTTGCCAGGAAGGAGGCCAGCTCCGCCGCGGCCGTGTTCGTGTCGTCCCCCCCAATCGTGTGGAGGATGTCGACCCCGTCCTTGACCAGCTGGTCGGCGGCCACCTTCTGGGGGTCGTCCCCCTCCCTAACGAGCCCCCGCTTCACGCAGTCCTTCACGTTCGTCAGCTTCACCCGGCTGTTGCCGATCGGGCTTCCCCCGTAGCGGTGGAGGAGGTGCGCCTTCTCGCGGATCTCCGGGGTGATCGTGTAGCTGTCTCCCAGCAGCAGCCCCTTGTAGCCGCTCCGGTAGGCGATGATCTCGACGCCCGGGGCGATCTCGGAGTAGCGCTCGATGAGCCCGCCGATGGCGGAGCTCAGGCAGGGTGCGAGGCCGCCGGCTGTCAAAAGGGCGACCTTCTTGGGGGGATTGGGATGGCTCATGGTGGAAGGATTCCTGGAGTGGCGCAGGTTCCCCGCAATCTCCCAAAAATGCATCCTGTTGTCTAGCCATTGGCCTGCGCATTCGTTGCCAAAGAATGCGCAACGGAAAAGCCGGGGTTCCGCCGGATCCCCCCGGGTTGATGCCGCCGCCGTTGGCGGTTCGGGCGCCGACGCCCTTGGCCCATTCTCCCCTAAAGCGCGCCCGACTTGAGCCGATGTAAGCTCGTCAAGCTAAGTGAAATGCTCACCTACCATCGTCCGGCGGGCCCGGGTCGGCAGACGCCTTTGGGCGCTCGGCCTCGGCGGAGCTTTGCCCTGACGCACCATGGACGCAACCCAGCCACCGGATAAGCCGGGCGTGCCCACGCTGACCGAGGTGAGCCCGGCCCTGTTTGCCCAACACAACGGCCCGAGCTACCGAACCCCTTCCGACCTGGCAGTGACCCCGGATCCCGGCCTCAGGTTTCTCGTGGTGGGCGCATGCCTGGCAGAAACCTTCCCCTATTTTGCATCGACCATAAACAGCGGCTACAGGGGCGACTTCCTCCTCCTGAACAATTTTGACCCGCTTCCCCCGATGCCGGCGACCCAGGCGGCCCACTACGACTTCCAGGTCATCCACATTCCCCTGAGGTCGATCCTCGGCAACGCGTACTTCCAGCTTCCCGACGACCCCGCCAGGCACGAGGAGTTCCTCGTCCAGACCCAGGACTACCTTGCGCGCTACCTCTCGAACGCGCTCAGGCTCAACACCGACCACAAGCTGCTCACCTTCGTGCTGGGCTTCATGGTGCCCCAGCAGAACCCGCTCGGTCGCCTCCAGCCCCGCTATGACCTGCGCAACGTCATGCACTTCATCGAGCGCCTCAACATGTTCCTGGCCTCCGAGGTGGCGCGCCACGAGAACGCGCACTTTGTCGACGTTGACCAGGTGTCGAGCGGCATCGGCAAGAAGACCTGCCAGGACGACATGGTCTGGTCGTTCACCCACGGCACCACGCTCAGCGACGGAGACCACGACCACGACTTGGGAAGGATGGAGGCCCCCGCGTCGATGCAGCACCACTACTCGGCCAGGTGGCTCGAGTTCATCGAGGCGGTCATGCGCGAGGTCTTCGCCATGCACCGCTCGATACGCCAGCAGGACCCGGTGAAGCTCGTGGCGGTGGACCTCGACGACACCCTCTGGCGCGGCGTCGCGGCTGAGGGGACGCTCGGCGTCATGGAGGGCTGGCCGATGGGCTTCATCGAGACGCTCCTCTACCTCAAGAAGCGCGGCATCCTCCTGGCGATCGTGAGCAAGAACGACGAGCAGTTCATCGTCTCGAATTTCAACCGCATGGTTGGCGGGCAGATCTCGCTCTCGGACTTCGCGGCGCGGAGGATCAATTTCCGCAGCAAGGCCGAGAACCTGGCGGAGATCCTGGCGGAGGTGAACCTCCTCCCTCAGCATGCGGTGCTGGTGGACGACAACCCGGTGGAGCGGTCCGCCGTCCAGCAGGGCCTTCCCGGGGTGCGTGTGCTGGGAAGCCAGCTCTACTACCTTAAGAGGATCCTTCTCTGGTCCCCGGAGACCCAGAGCGGCGCCATCACCCGGGAGTCCGCGCGCAGGACCGAGATGGTCCAGGCGCAGCTCCACCGCGACTCGGCCCGCAAGCGGCTCTCGCACGCGGAGTTCCTCCAGACCCTGGGCCTACGCGTCACCATCTCCGCGCTGGAGACCACGAGGGATGTGCACATGGGTCGCGCCCTGGAACTCTTCAACAAGACAAACCAGTTCAATACGACCGGCACCCGCTACACGCTGGAGCAGTGCCACCAGAGGCTCCTCACGGGATGGGGCCTCCACGTGATCGAGGCCGAGGACCGTTTCACGCAGTACGGGCTGGTCGGAGCCGCGTGGTCACGCAATGCCTGCATCGAGCACATGGTGATGAGCTGCCGGGCGCTCGGCCTGGGAATCGAGGACACCTTCATCGCGCACACGGCCGATTGCCTGGCAAGGGATGGATTCACGGCGATGCAGGGCAGGCTGCAGCCGACAGAGGCCAACTTCGCGTGCCGCCAGCTTTTCAGCCGAAACGGCTTCACGAGCGAGCTGGCCAACGGGGTGCTTTGGTCGCGGACGCTCGACCCGCTTCCGGCCACGCCTCACCACGTGACCCTCGCAACGACGCCCCCAAAGGGGGCCACGGCGCCTGAGCCGCTTGTGGCCGCCGGGCGCTGATGCGCGCCTGGCCTTCTATCTGGGAGGCCCGGGCACGAATCGCTTGCAGTCTGTTCCCGCTTGCGGAAAGGTCGGCGCCGATTCGCGGCCATGCCAGCGCAACGCGCAACCAACGGGTCATCAACGCCAACACCCCCGTCAAACCGGCGCACGGATTGGCAGGCGTTTGCCGGCGGACTGTTCCTTGCGGCGGCGGCGGCGGCGGCGTACTCCAACACCTTCGCCGTCCCTTTTGTCTACGACGACGGGCCGTCCATAGCGGATAACCCAACCCTCCGGCACCTGGGTAGCGCGTTCCTGCCCCCGTTCAACCTGACGGTCGGGGGCCGCCCCGTCCTGAACGCTACGCTGGCCCTAAACTTCCATTTCGGCGGGATCAACGTGGGGGGCTACCACGCCGTGAACCTGGCCATCCTGGTCCTCTCTGGCCTCGCGCTCTACGGCATCCTTCGGCGAACGCCCGTTCCGCGGCTGGGCCCGGGAGCCACGAGGGCTGCATTCTGCGCGGCGCTCCTGTGGGTCCTCCATCCCCTTCTCACCGAGTCGGTCACCTACGTGATTCAGAGAGCGGAGTCCCTGATGGGCCTGTTCTACCTGCTGACCCTGTATTGCTTTATTCGCGGCGCAGGCGCCCCCCAGGCACGAGCCGCGCCGTGGTATGTCCTCTCCGTGTGCTCGTGCCTGCTGGGCATGGGGACCAAGGAGGTGATGGTTTCGGCGCCGCTGATCGTGCTTCTCTACGACCGGACGTTCGTTGCCGGCGGATTCCGGGATGCGCTCGGGCGCAGGCGATGGTTCTACGCCGGACTCGGGGCCACCTGGCTCGCGCTGGCCTTACTCGTCCTTTCCACGCACGGCCGGGGAGCAACCGCTGGTTTTGGCAGCGGCATCTCGTGGTGGAGCTACCTACTGGCCCAGCTGCCGGCAATCGTCCACTACCTCCGCCTCTGCTTCTGGCCGAGCCCGCTCGTGTTCGACTACGGCAGCGCCCTATGGACCCAAAGCAGTGCCGTCGCGCCTTCCGCCGTTGTCGTGGTCGCCCTGCTTGCCGCGACGGTCTGGGCTTTGGTAAAGCGGCCCGCGCTGGGTTTCCTTGGCGCCGCCTTCTTTGCGATTCTCGCGCCCAGTTCGAGCATTGTCCCGATCGCCACGGAACCGGTCGCGGAGCACCGGATGTACCTGCCGCTCATTCCCGTGGTCGCAATGGCCGCGGTCGCGCTGCAGCGCTGGCTTGGCCGCGCCGCCCTGCCCCTTTGCCTGGTTGTGGTCGCGGGTCTCTTCGCGGCCACGTGGAGGCGGAACGAGGTGTACTCGAGTGCCGAGCGCCTCTGGAGCGACACGGCCGCCAAGGCACCCGGAAACGAGCGGGCACACAACAACCTGGGGTTCGAGATTGGAAAGGCGCCTGGCCGCCTGGACGAGGCGATCGCGCAGTACGACGAGGCCATCCGCCTTAGGCCTGACTACGCGGACGCCCGCAACAACCTCGGCTGCGCCCTGGAGAAGGCGCCGGGCAGGCAACAGGACGCCGTCGCCCAGTTCGACCAAGTGCTGCGCCTTGAGCCGGACAACTTCGAGGCCCGCAACAACCTGGGAAATGCGCTGTGTTCCCTGGGCAGGACAAATGAGGCGATGGCCCAGTACGAGGAGGCGCTCCGCCTCAAGCCCGATTACTCCGAGGCCCATTACGACCTGGCAAACGCGCTGAACTCCCTCGGGAGGGCGCCGGAGGCGGCAGCCGAGTACGGCGAGGCGCTCCGGCTCCGGCCGGACGATGCGTTGGCGCATAACAATCTCGGGAACGCCCTGGTCGCGCTGGGGAAGGCTCCCGAGGCGATGGAGCAGTACGAGGAGGCCCTTCGGCTGGATCCCCGCTTCGTTGAAGCGCACTTTAACCTGGGCAATGCGTTGGTCTCGGCGGGCAGGCCCTCCGATGCAATCGGGCAGTACGGCGAAGCGCTTCGCCTGAGGCCGGACTACGCCGACGCGCACTACAACCTGGGCAATGCCCTGAATCTCCTGGGGAGGGCCTCCGAGGCGATCGCGGAATACAGGGAGGTGGTGCGCATCAGGCCCGACTCCGCCGACGCCCATTATAATCTTGGGAACCTTCTGGACTCCGCGGGCCGCCCCGAGGAGGCGATCGCCCAGTTTGCGGAGGCCGTTCGCCTGAGGCCCGATTTTGCGGAGGCCCACAACAACCTAGGATGTGACCTTCAGCGGGAGCCCGGCCACCTGGACGAAGCGATCGCACAGTACGGGGAGGCGCTTCGCATCAATCCCGGCCACGTCGAGGCCCACTACAACCTGGGCAGCGCCCTCCAAGGCAAGCGTGGCCGAATCCACGACGCGATAACCCAGTACAAGGAGGCGCTTCGCCTGAGGCCCAGCTACCCGGAGGCCTGCTACAACCTGGGAAATGCCTATTATTCGCTGGGGAGGAAGCCCGAGGCGATCGCCCAATATGAGGAGGCTCTCCGCATCAGGCCCAGTTATGTCGGGGCGCACTGTAATCTCGGGATTGTCCTGGAGTCGCTGGGCAGGACAGCGGAGGCTATCGGCCATTTTGAGGAGGCGCTTCGCCTGAGCCCGATGGACGCAACGGTCCATTTGGACCTTGCCATTGCGTTGCTCCGGACCCCCGGCCGGGTCGATGAGGCAGCCGCCCATCTCAGGGAGGCGCTTCGTCTTCAGCCCAACAACGAGAAGGCTCGGCTGCTCCAGGCCAAAATCGAAGCGGACCGGCACTAGTCCCGCCGCTCAATCCCCTGGGACCCGGTTTAAGCGCATCCGGGTCGCACCTTTCGTAAACGGTTGATGGTAAAATGGTGGCAAGACTCGGAATCGAACCGAGGAGGATAGCCCCGCCGAATAATCAGTAGCAACACGCAGTTCTTTAGAGGGGACGACAGTATCCAAGTGCAACACGAGTTGCATGCTGTTGCACAAACAAAATGAAATACGCCTGTGTCTTCGAGCGCCAAAACAGCCGCCATTGGTACATCGTTTTTTGGGACCCCCTAAAACAGAAGAGAGTTCAACGTGCCACATCCTTCACCATCGACGATCCGCAAGGCAAAAGAAAGGCCATGGAAATGGCGCAAGAGAGGTCCAAGATTGCGTCAATCGACAAGGAGGCAGGCACCAATGAAAGGTGGGAAAGCTGGGTGGAGGATTTCCTTGATGCCAGGTATGCGGGTCCAACCCGACTTAAGACTCATGTCCGAATGAAGGCAGCCTGGAGTCAGTGGTCGCTCTTTCTCGCCGAGCAGGCTGTTCCCATCCCTCGGGCTCTCACCTACAACCACGTCCTTAGTTTCATAGCATGGCGCACAGGACAAAAACGGACGGTTGCGAAGACTTTGATTAAGAAGAATACGGCACTTACCGACACGAAGGGCATGTCAGTGGTCATGCGCGAGGCCATACGTCGTGGTTTTGCCACCCACAGCCCGTGTGAGCGCCTGGGGATTCCAAGGGACCCTCCTGCTGAGAAACCCGCCATCACGGACGAAGAGGTCGCCAAGATACGAGAGGCTTTGAGAACAAAGCCGGAATGGATGAGCACATGTTTCGAGATTGCGATGCATCAAGGATGCAGGCTCTCCGAAACCTCTCTACCGCTATCCAATGTCAGCCTTGAGACCAATGAGATTCAGTTTAAGGCCAAGGGAAGGAACGGAGAACCGCACGTTTTCACTACGTACCTCCACGAGGGCATCCGTCCGCTGATCGCTCGCCTGAAGGCGAGTGGACGGAAAACCACCTGCGACCTACCGGTGATGGCAGCTAAAGAGTGGCATTTTTTCTTCAAGGAAATTGGGCTGGCGCATCTGTGCTTTCATTGCACGCGGGTTTCGGTGGTCACTCGGATGGCAAGGGCGGGAGTGCCGATTGCGAAAGCGATGAGGTTTGTCGGACACGCGAATTTGCTGGTTCACAAAATCTACCAACGTCTGGCACCAGAAGACCTCGAATGCGCCGCCGCCGCGGTGTCCTTCTCAAGTGATGGCTCGCCACAAAATCAGGGTGGCGGTCGAGCCACGACAACAGCTTATCCAATGTAGAATACCGGCCCACGAAGGGAGAGTCGCCGAGCTTTCGACCGGCGACCTTGATACCCTTTGTGACCCAACTGCTGACACCGAGTGCTCGGGCCGCTGCCGTTAGATCAAGAAGCTTGGTAATTTGCGGTTCCATATCCCGGTAGAACGTCGCCGCGAGAGGGCATCTCCTCCTCGGTTTGATCCAGGTATCTCAACGGGTCGACCTTCATCTCAGTCAATCAAGGGCTTAGATTGTTTTTTGCCGCGAGACTCCGGCAGGAGCGTTCAGTAGCTAAAGGGCGCGATTCTTTGTATCCCAATGAAATCGTCAAAACGCTTCCCCACCCTTAAGTCGCCGGCTAGCCATCAATCTCCTGAATGTTCACATGGCAAATCTCAGGAACTGTATAGTAAGGTCTTATCTACCCCTCCTCACGGCTCTCTTGTGCACCTCCCAGTGCACTTGCTCAACTGGAGTGTTCCCGACGAGCTTCTTGCCTCTCCTCTTCTGCCTGACAGCAGGCGTGCTCTCCTTGAGACTGCCGTACACTTCCACCGCAGGTTCCCACAGAGGTTTGCTTTGCCTGGAGTCTTCGACTGGCTTGCTAACACGTCCTTGCTGGTAATGTCGGGGTACGACAGGTGCCAAAGGTCGGTGAGGTGTGGCACATTTGGCCATGCCTGCGGCGAGCGCCATGTTTGCCCCTACTGCTCGTACCTTTGGCTGCATCATGCTCTGCATCGCTTCACCACCCTGCGGGCGTGCATTGGCAGGTTGTGGTGGGTGACGATTGTTCCCGAGCGGCCTCTGATGGCCTCCGAGGATTACTTGTCCGAAGAGCCTAAGATGATGTGGAAGTGCGTCCACGAGGTTATGAACACAGCCATCAGGGAGTCTCTTTATTCAGGTTCCATCCTGGTACACGAATGGGCCTTAAATTCGCTTTTGCCCGAGGAGAAAGCCTCACCTCACGTTCATGCTCTCATTTTGGCTGATGATTGCCCGGATGCAGCATGCCTGAAGGAGATGCTCGACGCACGTCTCTTCCTGGTGCCGTGGCGGGTGAAGCTGCCGTGGGTAGTGAAGGTGGAATCTGAGGCACACCTGCTCCGTGTGCTCAGATACCCGGTGAAGCCAATCAATTTTGTTGAGGTATACAGGAACTCCATTGTGGACGGCGTGGATATGGGAGCCTTGAACGCAGCTGTTTCAAACGCCGTCGCCGCCTTCGAGAGCATATGCCATGGCCAGTGCGGAATTTCTTATCTGGGAGCCTTTCACCATGCTTCTCGAGGCTTTGTAGGAGTCTCCAAGGGAGCCTACGGAAAGACCAACCGGGAGAAGGTGAAGGCGTGGAAGCTCCATACTGCCCAGGAATGCTTCGATCCCGATATGCGAGACTCCTGACACCTGAAGCTCCGTCGAAGGGACGCTGAAGAGCTAGCCAACCGAAAATAAAAAAAACCCATGCCAACAGACTCCAAAATGGTTCAGAGGATTTCATTTACGGAAGACCGTCTTCAAACAGGGCAATCGCCCTTGAAGAACGCGACGCGTCGCCCTACTAAAGTTTTGCCACGAGCTGGAAACGCGGTTTCAGCCACGGCGACCACACCAATATCTGTAATCGCCAAATCGGTCCCCGAGCTCGTACCTAACGCAGCGCAGACCCTTGAGCCGGAGCGGTACGTGACTGCAATCGGCCGAGTTGCAAATGCCCATGACGAGCAGACGCAGCTTGGAACCGTTTACACATCCCGTGGCACGCTCTCAAGTAGTGAGGAGAAAATCTTGGCGCTTCAGGAAAAGCGCATCGAGAGCGGAAAGTCTGCGTTCATCGCAGTGGCGGAGGCTTTACTAATCATACGGGACCGTCGGCTCTATCGTCAGACTCATGGCACATTTGATGCGTATTGCCGCGAGCGATGGGACTTCGCTAGGAATTACGCCAACAAGTTAATTTCCTCGTGTGAGTCCTTGAAGCTCCTTCCTCCAGAATTGGGTACAACTGTACCCAACGAGGCCGTTGCTCGTGAAATAGCCAAGGTGGAACCTGAACGTCGGGTGGCGGTCGTGCGCGAGGCCGCAGACCGCGCTAAGGCTAACGGCCGCTCCGTAGTCGCCAGGGACATCTATGAAGCGAGAAAGTCCACCCATAAGAACCCGGAACAGAAGAGGAACCGTCAAAACCTTACCATGTTGAAGAAATGGTGGACCGCTTCCGATCCAGATGATCGGAGCATATTCCTGCATTGGGTGAGGGAAACCGATGCGCAAATTGTGGTCGCAGGTGAACCGAAGGCGGTAGCGCAGGAACCCAGTACCGGTGGTTAGATCATCTTTGGCGCTTGGAGGAGCTAAAACCGACTGTTATATTCTGCGTGCTCACAAGCAGTCTACTATGCCTCTCTCTCAAATTCCTGGGGTTAAGGTTCTTGATGAAATCATTGCTGGTCTCCCGACAAACTCGCAGCAGCGTCTGGAGATAGCTAAGCTCAAAGAGCAAATAGCGGTTCTCCAAAACGAGAATGAAGAGCTAAAGGCGCAGGCCCAAAGCCACCAGCCAAAGCCAGAACTCAGCGCAGATGCCGTCCGAATCCTCGGATATTTTTTCGACGAAGCTCGACCATTCAGCTCCGATGAAATCGCAGTGCAGTTTCAGCTTCAGGCTAGCATGGCGCAGCACCACTTGGACACACTCCACCGCAAGAAGAAGTATATTGGCATTTACGTTGGTCGCTCGCTTCCGTTCGGGAATCCCCCCTTGCGTTATGAGATCATCGACGGCGGACGCGCTTTCATCGCGGATTTACGCTCCAGCTAAGGGGGTTTGCGATCGTTTGGGGTGGTTCAATTTTTGCTCACGGCATCAGCCTTCTGGCCTTGGGCCGCCTCCAATTTGGGGACCATCGCCTACTGTGAAAGTGATTGGCTTGAATCCCACGAGGCCCCCAACGCCGAGATGGCACATAGCCCGTGAAGTCCGACAGCTAGGAATGCCTACGAGTAAATAGCGAAGCAGACGACCAGCACTTCGACTACTCGATGAAGCTTTATCGCCGACGGCGACTCCATACCTTCAGTTCCTTGTAATCTTTGCTGCCACAACCGCGTGGCATTTGAGCAAGTATTCCGTGATCGAAAGGTGTAAGGCCCCAGCAGTCGAACGGATGACGGCCTTTTCAGCCTTCGTCACGCGCAGATGGATTGTCTGGGACTTCGGCAGTGTCGCTTGAATCTTCGCCAGACTCGGCTTGGGCATCGCTAACTTAGCTCTGCGCCTCATGCGACTAGTAGTTTCTCTCTTCGCTCAATTATGGCTCTCACGGTTGAGGCATGCCATCGCCCCCCTGCCTTTGTTGCAACCCCATCCAGTTGCAAACGCCCAGCGATGGAAGCGAGGCTTTGTCCCTTATGCCTTCGCCTGCAGATATCCTCGATCACCCGAAGTTCGGACCTATTGGGAATGAGAGTCGCCCCGTCTCTAGCAAGGTTGTACCCCAGAGGTATCCTTGCGGAAATTCGCCGGTTACTCCTACGAAGGTGCCCCATTGCGCTGGCCGTTCGCTCGGATAGCTGATCCTTCTCAAATTCAGCGAGCGAAGAGAGCAGTCTGAACACCATTTTCCCCAGCGCCGAGTTGGTGTCTATCCGCTCAGTCAGAGACGCGAGATTGGCACCAGCTCTCTCCAACCGCTCTGCGATAAGGAGCGTGTCTTTAACACTGCGGGCCAGCCTACTGAGGGAGAAGACCACCAGGACCCCCCTCACCCTGCAGGACATTGACAGGGCCTTCTGCAACTCTGGGCGGTTGCTCGCCCTGCCCCCGCTCATGGTCTCGACGAACACTGCCTCCTGTTCGTAGCCGTTGCCAACACACCAACCAGCGATCCTATCCCTCTGCATCTCCAGTGAGACGCCATCCTCTCCTTGGGCTACCGTGCTCACCCTGCAATAAGCGATGGCCTTCATGTTGTGCCATGCTATCCTAAGTCGCTAGGGAGTCAACCCACCGTGTCCCTTCTAGGCACTACAAACAAAACCAAGATAGGGGCTGCCCCGCAGGAGACGTGCCTTTCATAAGGTCAGCAAAACCCATTTCTCGCCGGTCGTGCTCCCAACCGCTACGACATTACCGTTTTCCTCGTCGATTGTATAAGACCGTTGATAATCCGGAGGCTGCCGCTCCGAGGCCAATTGCCATACCCCGCCTGTGTAGCGATATATGCCAATTGAAATGACCGGAACTCCCGAACCGAAAGTTTGTAGAACCAACACATCCTGTTGAGCGCCGAGAATGTCCACCTTCCCACCTGCAAAGAGTTGGTTCGCATAATTGACAGCTGCTCCTGATGAAGCAAAGGAAGTCGGCTCCAATGCGCCAATCCCGGCAGAGTCGAAATATATCTCGGTCAAAATGATTCCAGGACTCGAGCCCGTGGACCGAGCTACTACAGTGTAGTTACCCGGGTTCAGGCAAAGGTAGGCAAATGAATCTGCGCTGTTCGTCGGGAGGGGAAATGCTCCCAAAGCAAGATACTTGGTATTGATGTTTGCTTGCTCTGCCGGCGTGTTATCCGCAAACGCGGTCCCTGATCTCAGGGTTACGCCATTTGCATCTACCACGTCGAACGAGGTGCCGGTCGCATAGCCTGCAACGCCGAATTTAGCCAAACCGGGACCGACCGCCCGTATCAGAAGAAAAGTAGCGGCGTTCTTGACCACAAATCCGCATATCGAAGCGTTGTCTCCTGAGCCGCTCAGAGCACGGTTTGATATGTTGGAAGTAGTTCCGTTCGTCAGGCTCGCGTCGGCTCCGCTACTTATAGACGAGAGCGATATGAGTACCACTGTGAACAAGACGGGGTATCTTTTCATGGGATTGTCGGCTAGACATTATAGCTGCGCGTGAGGCGCAGCTCTAAAAGGAAAGTGTGCTTGTCCCCAGGTACGCGGGTTACTCCCGTGAGGGAGCCTATCCGCATGGATGAGGAGGCGAATCCAACAACCAAAAACGGAGACAAGCACATGAAAGCTACAGATAAATATGTGGGGTTAGATGTCCACCAAGATACGACTGTTATAGCGACGGCCGATGGCGGTCGTCTGGGAGAGGTCAGGAGCTATGGGACGATCCCGAGCGACCTGCAGGCGCTGGGGAAAGTGCTCGGGAAACTGGGTGCAGATGGAGCGCGCCTGCACGTGGTCTACGAGGCCGGTCCGACGGGATTTGTGGTGTACCGCAGGCTCCAGCAGATGGGGATCGAGTGCATCGTGGTGGCGCCGTCGAAGACGCCGCAGCCGAAGGGTGTGCGACAGAAGACGGACCGGCGCGACGCCCTGCAGCTGGCGAGGCTGCACCGGGCCGGGGAGCTGACCGGTATCAACGTGCCGGACGAAGTCGACGAATCGATTCGGGACCTGACGCGGGCCCGGGCGGATGCGGTGCATGACCTGACCCGGGCGAAGCAACGTCTGAAGGCGTTCCTCCTGCGACAGGGGTATCGTTACCCAGGGAAGTCCAACTGGAGCGAGGCCCACCAGCGCTACCTACGGAAACTGACCTTGCCCTTGCCGGCATTGCGCTCGGTGCTCGAGGAGCAGCTCCTCGCCATCGACCAGGTAACCGAGCGCGTAAAGCGCCTCGACGAGTTGATCGAGGTGCAGGTGCCGCAGTGGCGTTACTACCCGGCGGTGCAGGCCGTCATGTGCCTGCGGGGTTTCCAGCTGAATGCGGCCACGGTGATCGTTGCCGAGCTCGGCGACGTGCGGCGCTTCGCTCATCCGAAGAACGTGATGGCCTTCCTTGGCCTCGTGCCAAAGGAGGACACCACGGGCAACACCCGGCGACTAGGCTCCATCACCAAGGCCGGCAATGCACAGGCGCGCTGGTGTCTGATCGAGGCCATACAGAAAGCACTCACGCCACCCAAGGTGTCGGCCCGGCTGTCGCTCCGGCAGGAGGGCCAGCCCGCCGTCTACAAAGAGCTGGCATGGAAGATCCAGGTCCGTCTCCACAAGCGAGGGTGGCACCTGCTCCACCGCGGAGTCATGAAGGCCAAGGTCAACGTGGCCCTAGCCCGGGAGCTTGCCGGATTTATCTGGGACCTGCTCCGGCAGGTCCCAGCACCAGAAGCTTAGAAGGAACTGTTCTTTGAGAGTGCCACCTTGCGGTGGCAGAAGTCAGGGACCGGGCGGCCGGCCCATGCACGATCAACGTTACGGACAGGAACGGCTCCGCCGCCTCCGACGTCCGAGCCTAGAGTATGCGGGCACGACGCACCAATGAACTGTGGTACCCAACCCACGAAGATCAGCACGCTCACGGTTTAACACCGGTGAGACGCAACCCACGCACGCGTTTACTCACACCCAGTCCGGTCCCTGTCCTCTGCCACCATCAGGTGGATCAGTCCAAAACCGCCGTATCCATACGCCGCGGGCAGGAGCACTATCTTTTGGCTTGTGCGCGCGCAGCTAGATCAACGTTGAGGTGAACCGCCCTAACGGGGGCGCGACTCCTGCACCGCAGGAGGCGTGACCGAGGCAAGGGTCGGTTCCGACGATTGGTTAGACATTCGAGTGTAGAATCTAGGCATGCGTTACGAGGC
>Ga0302319_10004865_pt1 | contig 27375 bp, 23 predicted proteins | sample Bog_T0_2_FD_203319 | JGI IMG/M metagenome (GOLD analysis project Ga0302319, IMG submission 203319) | Peat permafrost microbial communities from Stordalen Mire near Abisko, Sweden - Bog_T0_2 | ecosystem: Environmental > Terrestrial > Soil > Wetlands > Peat | place: Sweden: Abisko, Stordalen Mire... | reverse complement strand
TGGTGGACGTCTATCGCGACGCGCCGGTGTTCCAGTCGCTGCACGATCCGACGCAGTTCGAAGGGCGCTGCGGATACTGCCAATACCACATGCTCTGCGGAGGATCGCGCTCGCGGGCATTTGAGGCCTCCGGCAGCGCGCTGGCCACGGATCCACTCTGTACGCACGAACCGGCACTGCACGTCATTTGACGCGGGAACCCATACCGTAAACTCGAAACTGAACGATCTCACGAAGCATCGAACAGCCTGTGCATGCGGATATTGGGTAGTCTTTCTCTTCTGGCGGCATTTGCCGTGACGCTGGGCGCTTCTCAGGATTTCGTCCAGGCCAGCGCGCTTTACCAGCACACCGATTACGAAAACTCGCTGCGCATTCTGCAACAGGACACGGCGCCGGATGCCGGCAGCTACCTTCTCATCGGCAAGAACTACTTCATGCTGGGCGACTATAAGAAGGCCGTCGAGTTCTTCGAAAAAGCGCTCGGCAAGTCCCCCCGCGATTCCGAAGCGGAACTGTGGCTGGGCCGTACCTGGGGGCGGCGCGCGGAGAACAGCAACTCGCCGATGGCTGTCGTCTATGCATCGAGAACGCGCCAGTGTTTCGAAAAAGCGGTTGCGCTCGACCCGCATAACCGCGAGGCTAAGAACGACCTCTTCGACTTCTATCTGAACGCGCCCGGCATCATGGGTGGGGGAATCGACAAGGCCGAGGCGGCGGCCAGGAGCATCGCGAACGAGCGCCCTCCCGAGTACGAGTTTGAAGAAGCGCAACTCGCCGAAAAGCGCAACGACTTTGCGGCTGCCGAAGCGCATTTACGCCGCGCCATGGAACTCGCGCCGGGCGATGCCGGACGCGTCGTCGACCTGGCGCGATTCGTCGCCAAACGCGGACGCCTGGAAGAGAGCGACCGTCTTTTCGAACAGGCCAGAAAGCTCGCGCCGGGCAAACCCGGCGTGGCGTTTGCCGAGGCCAGAACTTACATCGAAAACCACCGTAATCCTGAGCAGGCGCGAAAGCTCCTCGAAAGCTATCTGCAGGCCAGCCTGACTCCGGACGACCCGCCACGGCGGGAAGCGGAGAAGCTGCTGCAGCGGGCAGGCAGATGAAGGAAACGCCGCGCCCTGTGCGTACTGTGCGTTCAGTAACGACTGTCGTGAAGACCTGGGTCGTTCTGCTGCTCTTCCTGGCGCTGAAGGCGGGCGGGAATTCGTCGATGGCCTGGGGGATGAAGCACGTCCCCGAACGGATGTCGATGGATCCTTCGCTCTATCTGCACGCAATGCTGAATCCGTTCGTCGCGCTGGGGATCGCCGCGCTGATCCTCGCGCTGCTCACACGCATGGCACTGCTCAGCCTGGCGGATCTGAGTTTCGTCCTGCCGGTCACCGCCATCGGATATGTGATCTCCGTGTTTCTGGGAAAGCTGTTCCTCCATGAAACGGTCACGCATCAGCGATGGCTGGGAACGCTGCTGATTTTTGCTGGCGCCTTGCTGGTGGGAACGACGCCGGGTAACACGACTACGCCGGTTGCGGGGCACGGGGAATGAAATGGGTTCTGGTGGCCGTCATCGTGATCGCGACGGTGGTGAGCGATCTGCTGCAGAGTCACGAGATGAAGCGCGCCGGCGAACAATCGGTGAGTGCCCGGGGACTGGCGAGGCTGCTGCAGACCATCGCGCGACGCCGGCTGCTGATCCTCGGAATCGCCGGCAATGCGGTGTCGTTTTTCGCATTTATGGCGCTGGTGCAGAGAGAGCCGCTCAGCTTCGCCGTGCCCGCATCGTCGGCAGGCTTTGTTCTGGAGACGCTGCTGGCCCGGTTCGTCCTGCATGAACGGATCGGCCCGCGGCGCGCGGCCGGAGCCGTGATCGTACTGGCCGGAGTGGTGTTGGTGGGAGGGTAGCTACATAGCTACTATCGGGCGCAAATTCGCTTTCAGACTTTGAGTACCGCTCCCTCACGGTCACGGCTCGGAATGAGTGTTGTGTTATCGCCAGACGCCAACGCGGCGCTACTGGCTCACGCACGGAGCCGCGACGCGCGAGATTCGAGTGTATCCGCGCACGCAGCCTGCGCTACTGGCTCACGCGCACAGGGGCCGCGACCGGTACCGAGGCCACCGGAACCAGACAGCCTTGGCGGATGTAATAATCGGCGCCGCGCCAGCGGATGCTGTTGCGGCCGAAACTCGTCAGCCAGATGGCGAATGCCACCGCATCCCAGACCGGAATGAGCGGGATTTCTTTCCAGAGGAATCGTTGTCGCAAACCGTGGGCGCCGATCGTCCACGCCATGGCCATGCGCAATAAGATGTAGCTGCCCAGGTAAACGACAGCCACGGTCTTTGACGGATGAATCGCCAGGGCGAGGAGGGCGAGCGGCAGGCCTTGCGTCAGAAGCAGCCCCAGATGCCCCCAGGGACGCATGTGCCGCATGACCACGATCCAGCGGAGGCGCTTATAGAGAAGGTCGCGAAAAGATCCGTAATCGCAAACGGTCTCGATGGCGTAACGCAGCAGCACCACTTCGTAGCCCTGGTCGGCGATGAGGCGGCCCACGAGAAAGTCGTCGGCCGGGCGATTCTCCAGCTCGGCATAGCCGCCAAAACCGTTGAGACGGGTACGCGTGGTGGCGATGGTGGGCCCCAGCGCGAATCTGATTCCTTCCAGTTGCCAGTCCACCAGAACGCCGGCATAGAAATCGGACATCATGCCGATGCTCTGCATGCGGTCGGTCCAGGTGCTGACTTCGATCGGAACGTAGAAGCAGGTGGTGGCGCCCACCTTCGGATCGCGCAAGGGAGCGATCACCTGCCTGAGATAGTCCGGGCGCACGCGGACGTCGCTGTCGCTGATGACGACAAACTCGTACGCGGCATCTTCCGCCAGGCGGGCGAGCTTGGCGACTTTGTCGTTCGTCGCGAGGCGGCCCGAACCGCGCAGAACGCGGATGCGGCATTTCGGATAATCACGGGTGAGTTTTGCCAGGATCGAGAGAACGGCATCGTCGTCCGGATCCACGCAGAAGACGATTTCATACTTCGGATAATCCAGCCGGCAGAAGCTCGCGAGGTTCTCGTACGCGTCGGGATCGAGTCCCCTGATAGGCTTCAGGATGCTGACCGGTGGTGTGAACCAGGGCTCCGGCACGACCTCCGGCTGTGCGAAATACCGCCAGGAACTATAGAGTGCGATGAGGTAGTAGATAAACGGTATCGCCGCAATTGCGAGGAACACCTCGCGGCCAGTGGGCATATCTCTTCAGTCTATCGGACCAGTTCTTTTACGGCCAAAAACGTTGTGTCGATATGTCAGAAACCTTACAGTTGCGGCGCCGCGGGGATGGCGGGAGTTCAGGGTCTAGCGGGCGGCGAGTTCGGGGCTACCGCGCGTCGAGTTCAGGTTGGCGGGCGTCGAGTTCGAGGTTACCGGACGGCGGGTTCAGGGTTACCGGACGACGAGTTCCGGGTTGCCGAGCGTCGAGTCCATGGTTACCGGACATCGAGTGGATGGTTTGTGAGAAGCAGCTTGCCGCCGCTTCGGGCAACAACCGTAATCAGCTTCGGATCGACGAGACTCTCCAGGCGAGCGGCCGCGCTCTGGGTGATCACGAGGTAGCACCGTTCGGGCTGCAGCCACAGGGCCGCCCATTGCCCGTCGTCGATGAAGATATTCGGCGCGCCGGGAGCGTAGGAACCGTAGACGAGGTTATGGAACCGGCCATTGACCAGCAGCGCATCGCGATTGGCGTAGAAAAATACCGAAGAGAAGGTGTAGTAGTGGTGATCCACGACGAGCTTGCCCGAAGGAGCGCGACGCAGGGATTCCGCCAGCGGCCGCGACGAAAGGTAAGGATCGAAGTCGGCCATCGCGATGCGGGCGGCCTGAAAGAACACCACGGCCATCAGCGTTGTGGCGATGAAGGCACGCAGTCCGTTGGCCCGGAAGGTGCCCATGGCCCCCAACAGGAACGCGACCGCCGCTACAACGAGCGGGAGCCGCAAATACGCGAACGACGCGATCGTGAGATCTTCCATGTGGCCCAGGGAGAGTTTGTAGGCGCCGGGATGAGCGCTCAGCGCTTCTGAGATGTCGCCGGGCGTGGGCAGATTCCAGGACAAGCCGGCGAGCGCGACGACTGCGGCCGCGGCGACGACGAAGACGACGCACAAGAAGCGCGTGGCGTAGAGGATGCGCACACCGCCGGCGGCCATCGCCGATCCCAGAAGCAGCGCGAGCGCGGGATAGCAGGGCATCGAATAGTATTCCTGCGTCGTGGAAAAAGTGAAGAAAACCAGGATGAAACCGGTCCAGCAGAGAGCCAGCAGACGCGTCTTTCCCGCGCGGTCGGCCGGCTTGAAATTCAGCTGAGCCACGGCGGGGAAGTAGACGCTCCAGGGGAACAGCCACAGCAGATGGAAAAGCCAGAAATAGAGACGCGGGACGGTGTCGTAATCGCGCGGATAGCGCATGTTCAGGAAGCGCAGCAACTGCTCGTTGATGAAGTAGAACCACAGGAAGCCGTGGTATTCGCCGGCGGCGCTGCGCATGGTGAACTCGAAGTACGGAGGATTCCGCAGTGTTGCCAGGACGTGCCAGGGCGCGGCGATCAGCAGGGCGACGAGCAGTCCGCTCCAGAGGTGCAGGGCTTTCCAGATGCGAGCTTCGAACAACTGCCTGGTGACGCCGAGATAGACCAGCGCGGCCGCAATGGGGAAGAGCACACCGATCAGGCTCTTGAACAGCAGGCTGGTTCCGAGGCTGGCCGCCATGACCAACGCCCACCAGCGCGGCCATTTCTCGGTTTCGTCGATAGCCCGCAGGAAGGCCCACATCGAGAGCGCGACGCTGGTTGTCAGCATCACGTCGGGGACCAGAATGCGGGTGAACAGAAACAGGCCAAAGCATGTCGAAATGCACAGGCCGGCGTACAACCCGGCCCGGCGGCCGAACGCCCAGATTCCAAATGCCGCCGTGAGCCACGCCAGCGCGAGGGCGGAGAGAACCACGGGAATCCTTGCCACGACGTCGGTATCGCCGAAGATCCGGAAACATCCGGCGATCAGCCAATAGATGAGAGGCGCTTTCTCCAGGTAGGGAATGCCGTCGAGGCGGGCCGTCACAAAGTCGCCAGACTTGAGCATGTTGCGCGCGATCTGCGCCTGCACCGCGTCCACATCGTCCATGAGCGATGGCGGCGAGATCATGCAGCCCGCGTATACGGCCGCAGCTACCAGCAGCACGATGAGGTACACGTGGAAGTTTTTGAAATTGCCGGGTAAGGCGTCGTCCGCGGCACGCTCGTCTGGGTTCGCCGTTACGTTATCCCGATGTTGAGACACTTTCTCTAATCTAACAGGGTGCTGAAAAGTACGCCGGCTAAGCGAGAGCGGACGCGGTGGAAAGGCGGATCGCAGGCCAAAAGGCCTAGGCCACACGGCCCAAAAGGTGCAGAATAGAAGCATGGACATTCGCTGCGCGCTTGCCGCCGGATTTCTGTTTGCGTTGGCCTGCGCCGCACAATCGGTGCATGTGGAAGATCTGGCACAAGGCAAGATTATCGTCACGCCACGCGATTCGCCCGATCCTCATTTTGCCAACAGCGTCATCGTGCTGGCTCATTACGATGCATCCGGCGCGCTGGGCCTGATGATTCATTTCAAGACCGACCTGACGATCCAGAAAGCGCTCAAAGACATTAAAGGCGCGGAGAAGCGCACCGATCCGGTTTTCGTCGGCGGTCCGGTGGAGCTTCCGGCGGTGATGGCACTGGTGCGTTCGAAGTCGGAACCGGAGGGCGCCAGCCGCGTCACCGGCAATCTCTACCTGATGACGTCGAAGCAGAGCGTTGCGGCGGCGCTCGCGGCAAGCCGGCCCGCGTCGGACATGCGCGTCTTCATCGGCTACTCGGGGTGGGGACCGGGCCAACTCGAACGCGAAGTGCGGCGCGCCGGCTGGTTTATCTTCGACTACGACGAAGGCCTCGTGTTCGACGAACACCCGGACAGTCTGTGGAACCGGATGATCGCGAAGACGGAACGGCGCATGGCGATTGTGCCGGGGCCGGAATCGTGGAGTTACGCACTCCGCGGTTATCGATAGTCAGCGCGCTGAAACATTCCGCGCCGACACAACACAGTTAGTCGGGTGGTCGGGTCGGTGCGCTTTCCGACTAACCCGCACGAAATCTTAATCCAACCGGACCGACACTTTTGGCCGAGCAGCCGTGTTCAAAACACTGTAAGCCAGGAGGCGGAGGAATGAAACGATTAGTTGCGGTGCTGCTGCTGTCGCTGCCGTTGTTCGGTCAGACAACTATCACCGAACGTGCAGCCGCGCGTTTTCTCGATCAGGCGACATGGGGGCCGACGCCGGCCTCGACGGCCGAGCTGGAAAAGGAGGGGATCGCAAACTGGCTGACAGCGCAGTTCGCGGCGACACCATCGGATCTGCCGGACCAGCCGATTCTGCAGTCCGACGGGAAGACGAACAACGACCTCACGCCCGTTACTGCGGCCTTTTTCTCGAATGCGGTCAACGGACAGGATCAACTGCGTCAGCGCGTCGCTTTCATCCTGTCGCAGCTGCTGGTGGTGTCGCATGTGACGGTGCATCCGGCCTACGCGTATCCGCCTTACTGGCGGCTGTTCCGCGATAACGCGTTTGGCAATTATCGGGACGTCCTGAAAGCGATTACTCTCAGCCCCGCCATGGGCAAGTATCTGAACATGGCCAACAATAATAAGGCCGATCCCGTAAAGGGTACTGCCGCCAACGAGAATTACGCGCGTGAGCTGATGCAGCTGTTCTCGCTGGGCCTGAACGTGCTGAATCGGGATGGCAGTCTCGCGCTCGATGCGAACAAGAATCCGATACCGACTTACAACCAGGCCGTAGTTACTAACCTGGCGAAGGTGATGACGGGATGGACTTATCCGACGGCGCCGGGCGCGGCGGCGAAGACGAACAATCCGGAATACTATCTCGGCCAGATGTTCGCGGTGGAATCGGAGCACGACACGACATCCAAGGCGATCTTCAATAACATCGTCGTACCCGCCGGACAGACCGCGGAACAGGACCTCGACTTTGTGCTCGATGCGCTGATAGCTCAGCCGACGATGGCGCCGTTCATCAGCCAGCAGCTGATCCAGCATTTGGTGACCAGCAATCCGAGCCCGGCTTATGTGCAGCGCGTCTCGCAGGTTTTTTCGAACACCAAAGGCGACATGAAGTCGGTGATCACCGCGATCCTTACCGACACAGAGGCGCGCGCCGGCGACAGCGCCAGCGCGGGCGCGAACCAGAGTTTCGGACATCTGCGCGAACCGGCCCTGTTCCTGACGGAACTGGTCCGCGGACTCAACGGCGCCGCGACCACGTCGAATTCCCTGAATGGCCGGTCCAACGAGATGGGAGAAGATCTGTTCGATCCGCCCACGGTGTTCAGCTACTTCTCGCCGCAGAACAAGCTGGAGAGCGGGCTGCTCGCTCCCGAGTTCCAGATCTACTCGACGCAGACGGCGGCGGATCGCGCGGACGCGGTCAATTCGGCGCTGTACGGGACGCTCGATTCCGGCGTGACGCTCGATTTGACGCCGTTCGTAGCACAGGCCGGCAATATGACCAGCCTGCTCGATTACATCGGCTCCGTTTTTCTGCACAACGGGATGTCGGAAAACCTGCAGAAGGCAGCAGCGTCCGCGGCCGATGCGGCGGATACAACCACCGCGAAGGCACAGGCGGCGCTCTACATCGTTCTGACGTCCAGCGAATATCAGGTTATTCAGTAAAAAAGGGGAATCATATGTTTACACGTCGAGGATTTGTTCGTGTCGGTGCGGCCGCGGCGGGATCTCTTGCGCTTCGTCCATTCGGAATGCTGCCCGCGCTGGCGCAAAGCGGGTCGGACTATCGCGCTCTGGTCTGCGTGTTCCTGTTTGGAGGCAACGATTCCAACAATACGGTCATCCCCATGGATGACGCGAATTTCAAGGCATACACTTCGATTCGGGGAAGCCTTGCGCTGAGCGCCGCGGATCTGACTCCGACGGTCTACAGCACTTCGAACGCACCATACGCCTTTCACGGAGCGCTTCCGGAGCTGGCGAGCCTTTTCACGTCGAAGGAACTGGCGGTGGTGGCGAACGTCGGGTCGCTGGTGCAGCCCGTGAACCGCGCCCAGTATCAGGCGCAGCAGACGCCGGTGCCGCTGAATCTGTTCTCGCACGCCGACCAGCAGTCGCAGTGGCAGAGTTCGGTCGCGCAGGGCAACAGCCCCACGGGATGGGCGGGCCGCGCGGCGGATTACATCGCGGCGCAGAAGTTGAATTCGTCGAAGTTCCCGGTGTTTTTTTCGGTGGCGGGGAATTCACTGCTGGGCACCGGCGCGACTTCGCAGCCGGTGGCGATCGCGCCGGGCGGAACGCTGCAGTTGGCGGGATTCAATTCCTCGGCGCCATCGCAGGCCCGCTGGAGCGCGCTGAACAACCTGCTCACGCTCGATAGCGGAGTGTCGCTCGCACAGGCTGCGAACGACACTCTGGCCAACAGCATCAGCGATGCCGCGGCGCTCGAGGCCGCGCTGGGGAAAGGGACGCCGCTCAAGACGCAGTTTCCACTGACGTCGCTTGGGTCGCAGCTGCAGCAGGTGGCGCAGGTCATCCAGGTGGCCAGTTATCTCGGCATGCAGCGGCAGATTTTCTTCTGCTCGCTGGGCGGATTCGACACGCATACGGACGAACTCAGAACGCACGATGCGCTGTATCCGGAAGTGAGCCAGGCGATCGCGGCGTTCTACGCGGCGACGCAGGAACTCGCCGTGGCGCAGAATGTGACGACGTTCACCGAATCCGATTTCAGCCGGACGTTCCAGCCGACGACCGGCGACGGCGCGGACCATGCGTGGGGCAGCCATCATATGGTGGTCGGCGGCGCGGTACAGGGAGGGCAGATTTATGGAGCCTTTCCGACGTTCGAACTGGGCGGACCCAGCGATACCGACACGCGCGGGCGGTGGATTCCGACCACGTCCATCGATCAGTACGGCGCCACGCTGAGCTCGTGGTTCGGGATTCCGGACACGTCGCTTTCGACGGTGTTTCCGAACTTCGCTAATTTCGGATCGAAGAAGATCGGGTTCCTGGGTTGATTGCTTTTGGCGCAGAGTTCGGTTGCGGCGTTTTGAGTACCGCTCCCTCACGGTCACGGCTCGCGATGAAGTGCTGTGTTATCAATAGCCGTTGCCGAAGCGCGCGCGTGTAAGCGGTGGCGTGGCGTCGTCGAGGTGGCGATCGAAAGGCGAGCCCGACGGTGCCGAAGCGCGCGTGAGAGCGGTGGCGTGTGCCGCCGTTGCCATCTTTGCGCCGGAGAGTGATTAGGCCTCGCTGCCGGTTCATTTGGAAGCCGGAGGATTTTCCGGGAACCTTTCCGACAGAACGGACGCCTTTGTAAAAAAGGGGTCCGATCTAAAATTGTTTTTGCGAAAGAATCTGTCTGCTTTATATATTGGGCTTGGGCTGGCCGCGGTTTTTGCCTTTGCGGCCGAGACCGCCGGGGACCTGGTATTCGCCAAAGTGCGCGCCGGAATCGTAGCGAACCTGGCCGACTTCCGGGGCGTTTCGTGTATGGAGTCGGTGGTGCGAACCCGCTATGCGTCCAGACGGCGAGATCGGAAGGCAAACTGCGGAGAATTGGTCGCCGCCACGGTGGATTCGCCGCGCGGGGCCATGGAGTGGCGCAGCCGCCTCCGCCTGCAGGTCACCGCTGGCGCGGATGCGGAGGAGTTTGCCTTCACTGAAGCGAGCCTCTTTGAACGGAACGATGTCGGAGGCCTGTTGCGCGCGGCCGTCGCCGGAAACGGCGAGTTCAGCGTCTTTCTGCGCAACCTGATGGCCGGCGATGGCAACCCATTCCAGCCGCGCGGGTTGTTACAGACGCCGATCGGGCAGTTGCGGGCGTTTGGATTCACCGTGCCGGCGGAGAAGAGCCGTTTTCCTTCCGGCCCTGCGCGGGCTGGTTATCGCGGTACGCTGTTTGCAATTCCGGAATCGGGCGACCTGAAGCGGCTGACGCTGGAAGCGGACGATGTGGGTGACGCCTGCCGGGTGCAGTACACGACCGATTACACCAGCACAAGAATCGGCGACCGCGAGATCGTATTGCCGCAAAGTTCCACGATGGAGGTTGTGAATCGCGACGGTACCGAGCTCCGTACGGAAACATACTATTCCGGCTGCCGACGGCCGAGTGCGCCCGCTGTTGCCGCGGCCGGCGCGGGTGAGCCCAAGCCGTTGCCGCCCAACGTACGGTTCCGCGTGCGGTTTCAGCCGCCGATCGACAGTGAAACCGCCGCTACCGGCGATCCGGTGACCGGCGTGATCCGGACCACGGTGAAGGACAAACAAAGCGGGATTGTCGTTCACGCGGGCGACCGCGTGCATGGACGTATCGCCCTGATCGAGGAATACCTGGCGCCGGACATCCGGTGGAATCTGGCGATCGCATTCCAGACGATTGAGCGCGGCGTGGGCGAGCACGGAATCGACCAGGGCGTGGAACAGCCGGTCTCTCTGGTTGCGGTCAGCATCGGAGACCGCACCAGGCACGAGGATGCGGTGGGGAGGGGTGGCGTGTACTTTGTGCCGAATGTCCTGCTGGACCCGAAGTTCGAAACGGAGTGGGAGACGCGCTGACGGTTTCAGGTCAGGCCGGAGAGCCGGCGTCGCGATGGTACAGCGGTACCGTAACCTTGCGCACGTGTTACCAGTTGTCTCTTGTGCCGCCAGGGTGTTATTGTGAGCTTGCGGGATTCTCCCGGATTGGCCGGTTAGGGACACACAAATGAAACATCGACAGGTCATCTTGTCAGCAGCCCTCGCCCCGTCTTTGGTTTGGGCGCAGGCGTGGACCGGGCACGCCCACGATCCACAGCACACGGGAACGTCGGTTGTCGCGGCGCAACCGCTGAATTCTATCCACTGGCAGACACCGATCGATCTGAGCGGGGCGGCGGGCGGCAATGGTCTGCTGTTCGTCCATTACGGATCGCCGATCATCACCGCCGGTAACACGGTCATCGTGCCAGTGACGAACAGCAGCGGCAACTATCAGCTGGAGGCCTTTAAAGGCGCGACCGGCGCGGCGCTGTATACGGTTTCGAGCTGCATTGCCTCGGGCTGCTATACGTCGCCGGGGCTGGCGTGGACTCCGCCGTACGAGGCAACTCTGTCTCTCGGAACGCGGCTCTATTATCCGGGGCCGGGCGGCACGATCTTTTACCGGACCAGTCCGGATTCCGCGACCGGTACGGTTGTGCAACAGGCGTTCTACGGAACCGCGCTTTACAACGCCAACGGCGGCGCCAATCAGACGGCTTTCAACAACAGCATTCAGATTTCCACTCCGCTGACCGCCGATCGTCTGGGCAACATATACTTCGGCTACATCGTGAACGGATCGAATCCGGCGGGATTGCCGGGTGGCGGAGGCCTTGCCCGGGTTTCGATCAGCGGCGTCGGGACGACGGTCACCGCGACGTCGCTCAGCGGGGACAGCGGCGCCCCGTATATCGCCTTCAACTGCGCGCCGGCGCTCAGCGTTACTCAGACTACCCTCTACGTAGCGACTGCGACGGGAGGGACTCTGGGAACGGGCTATCTGACTTCCCTGAACGCATCGACGCTCGCGCCGATCGCCCATGTTGCATTGAACGATCCACGGGGCGGCGTTTACGGTTCGGCCACGGTAGCTTCCATAACATCGGCTACTCCGATGGTCGGGCCGGACGGAGACGTTTACTACGGCGTTCTTGAGGGATCGTGCTGCACCTCGCACAACGACCGCGGCTGGATGCTGCATTTCAGTTCGGCGCTGTCGCCCAAGACACCCGGCTCGTTCGGCTGGGACAATACCGCGTCGGTGGTGCCTTCGAGCGCGGTGCCGTCGTATACGGGTACATCGTCGTATCTGATTCTGACCAAGTACAACAACTATGCCAATGCGAACGGGAACGGGGTGAACAAAGTGGCTATTCTCGACCCCAACGCGACGATGCAGGACGAGTATTCTTCCGTTGCGGTGACGGTGATGCAGGAGGTGATCACCGTTACGGGGGTCACTGCGAACCCGCCTCTCGCAGGGGTGAAGGAGTGGTGTATCAACACGACGGCGGTCGACCCGGTGACGAAATCGGCCATTATCAACAGCGAGGATGGCACGGTTTACCGCTGGGATTTCACGAGCAATACGCTTCTGCAGGCCATAAGCCTGACGCCGGGCCGCGGCGAGGCCTATACGCCAACGGTGATCGGTCCCGATGGCACAGCATACGCCGTCAACGATGCCACGCTGTTCGCGGTAGGGAGATAAATCACCATGCATAAATTCATTTTGCCGGTCCTTGTCATGCTGATTCCTCTGGCTGCCGTGTCGGCGTATGGCGATTCGGTCGGCGATCTCTCGTTTACCCTGTCGACGAACCCTGGAACGGGATCGCCTTCGAACGCGTCGGCGGACGGCGCCCCTCCCTGCCAGCCGTACAACTGCGTGCTCTTTTACGGCACGCTGACGGATACGGACCCGAACCTCGATACATCTCCCTTCATATTCCTGAACGGCCCCCTCGACTCCCCTGCCGGCATAACCGTCTCGTTCTCGTCCGGTCCCGCGAACGGTGGGTTGACAGTCGACAGTACCTTCTACGATTCCACGGATTACGTGCCCGGAGTCTTCAGCGCCGATCCCGACTTTGCCACCGACAGTTCGGGCAATCCGCCGAATACCTACACCGGCGCTATCTTCGGCATCGATATCGCGCCCGGAACGACCTTGGGCGATTACACCGGCACCGTCACGATCTCAGGGACGGGCGGGCTGGGCGACCCGAGCTACTCCGGATTCAGCATCTCCCAGAGCTTTACCGTCGACGTGATCGCTCCGGAGCCAGCGGCAGGTAGCCTGGCGCTCACGGGTCTCGCGGCGCTGATGGCCGGTTACGGAGTGAAACGTAAGTGGCGGTATTCCGCAGCCCGGTCGCGCTAGCGATCCTGGGGGCGGCGCTGGCGGTAACTCTCGCGCCGGGCGAAGATCCCGTCGCCGCGCTTGGCCACCGCATCGAACAGGGCGCGGCGCAACTCCGGTTCGACCCCGTTTACGGCTACCTTCCTTCGCTGCTCGAAGCGCTGCACGTTCCGGTCGAATCGCAGATGGCCGTGTTTTCGAAGACCAGCATCCAGCTGCTTCGCATCGAGCCCTCGAATCCGCGCGTTCTTTACTTCAACGATTCGGTGGCGGTGGGCTGGGTCAGCGGCGGCTTTATCGAACTGGCCGCGCAGGACCCCGCGCTCGGTATGCAGTATTACACGCTGCAGCAGCGGCCCGATGAGCGCCTGACTCGCCGCGAAGTCTGTCTGAGATGCCATACATCCGGCGCCGCGCTGCTCCACAGCGTCGTTTCCGCGCCCGACGGCATTCCGTCGAATGAAGCGGACGTCGACAGCCGCACGCCGTTTCGCAAGCTTTGGGGAGGCTGGTTTGTGACGGGAAACGCAGTTCCGGCGGTTCACATGGGCAATGCGGTCTTTGCCGGTTCCGCGCGGCGCGAGCTGACGCCTTCGCTCGATCCGAAGATCGCGCTGACGCCTTCGAGCGACGTGGTGGCGCTGATGGTGTTTGCACATCAGATCCACATGATGAATCTGCTGGCGCATCCGGATAACGTCAACGAACTCGCCGACTATCTGCTGTTCATGGATGAGGCTCCGCTGCCGGCGCCGATTCGGGGCAGTTCGGGGTTTGCCGAGAAGTTCTCCAGCGCCGGTCCGCGCGACCACAAGGGGCGTTCGCTGCGCGAATTCGATCTGCAGGATCGGCTGATGCGCTACCGGTGCAGTTATATGATTTACACCGAAGCCTTCGACGCCCTGCCAGCCGCGACAAAGGCAGCGGTTTACCGGCGCATGTGGCGGATACTGTCGGGTGAAGCGACCGGAGCCCGCCCGTTTTCTCCCGACGACCGCAACGCGGTGGTCGAAATCCTGCGCGATACGAAAAAGGATCTGCCTGAGTACTTTCAGCCGTTGAGCCGCTGACTCCGTGCGGAAGTCAGCCGCAGGCCAAAGGCCTACTCCACAAGGCCCGGCTACTTTTCTGTCGGCCCCTCGAATGTGATGTCGGTTTCCGCCCCGTATTTCCTGTAATTGCGGAAATCGGTGGTGTTGCGGGTGCAGTCCGGCGTGCCACGGCTACAACTCAGAGACTCGGCGTGCGCGGGGAGCAGAACCTTCTGATCGCCGATCATGACGAAGTCGTAATCGATCGACGATTCAGCCGTATCGAGCGGAAAATCGCGCGGCAGATTGCGCGCCGAGATTTCGATCCGCAGTACGCGGTAAGTCGCTTTGTCGACCCAGATCGCGCCCGTGTAGGACGGCTTGTAGGTCTGCCCGTCGGCATGCAGCGTCCACGTGGAACGCGGTTGGTCGACCGTATAGTCGTAGCGGAAGGCGGCGCGATTCACGAACGTGACAGGCTTCTGGTTGCGGAACTCCGCGTTGGTGCCAGGCGCCAGGATGGCCTGAAGCATGCTGGCAAATTCACCCTCGGACCAGGACCCGGTCTGCTCGATATACTTCGTCGGCTTGCCGTTGATCATGACATTGGTATAGCGCTCTTTGCCGTCTTCGTAGACCAGATCGGTCGTGACGATGTCGAGGGGCTGCCAGGAGGTGCGCCCGCCGCGGGCGGAGCCGGTCGCATAACGGTTGGTGACCTGTTTCACGACGTAATTGGGCAGCGTTTCGCTGAACGAAAAAGCTTCGTCGCGGGCCTGGTCGATCACAGGATCGCCGCCGCCGTAACCGCCGTTATCGGAGTAAGGCGCGGTGGGTCGCGGAGCACGCACGTCCCGATCCGCAGGAGCCGCGCCATCCGTGGAGGGAGCGATTACTGGTAAACGAGTCACGCCGTTCACGTCCTCGGCCGACAAACTGGGCCGAACCGCGCCGCCGGGTTGCTCCGCCGAGGCGACCTGCGTTCCCGGCGACTGGCTCGCGGGAGCACCGCGCCGTAATACGGGAGGTGCGGAATCGTCCGCGATGGATGGCGATGAATCCACCGGGGCCGAGACGGCGGGGCGGCGGACCGGGCCGGGAGTTATCGTGGCGGAATCGCCGTTGTCGCGCGTGGAACCCGAACTGCCGCCGGAGGAAGAGGTACGGTTTGAGGGCGCCGACGTCTGTGCAGGGACCGTGTCGGGAGCCGGTGCGCTCGCCGTGGCGCCATCGGAGGTTGTGCGGTGCAGGCGCGGGCGGTCCGGATCGGAATCGTCGGACGAACTGCCGCTGCCACTGGCGCCGTTACCGCCGCCGCCGTGCGACGATGCGCTCGAGGCCTGCATGGCCGCGGACTTCTCCTCCGCGGTCCCCTTCTTATTCATCGTGATCGTTTTGGAGTAATAGTGATCGTTGTCGTCGCGGGTCGCTTCCACCGTAACGTGATCTCCGGGTTCGAAGTCCGAAGCCTTCACCTTATCCATCGTCGACAGGTATTTCGTTCCGTTCTGGATCTGCACCAGGACGATGCGATCGTCGCCGGCATCGATCACAAGACTGGAAGCGGAGAACTCCCGCAGGCTTCCCGTCAGGGTCTCGGTAGGTCCGTAAACCTTGTTGGCCTGGGGCCCGTTGGAGCCCTGCTGCCCCGGAGGATAGCCGCCGCCCGGATACCTTGATGATCCCGGCATTCGCATTCCGCCGAACTGCGCGAGGGCCGGACAAACCGCCACAATGAGCGCAAACAGCGCGGGAACGATCCAGCGGGGCATACGATATTGGGACGCCCTTTGACGCATCATGGTTGCGCGGCTTTTCCTCGTGCCGCTTCCATCATTATCGCTCAACCGGCGGCCGCGGATTATCCAGGACGCCGACTCAGCACGCCGCGGCGCGCCAGCGCGGTCATAAATCCGAACATGCCGTGTTCGTGCATGTGCACTTCGCCGGTCGGCACCATGGTGTTCGCGAGGCCGCCCAGTTCGCTGGCAAAGATGTTGACGCAGTCGCCGGTCTTATGGAAAAAACCGCTGCCCGGTCCGCCGCGATCCTGCGAAGGCACGATGCCGGTACCGTTGAACAGAACCACGCCGTCCGGGTAATCGTGAATGTCGAACAGCTGCTTCGCCAGCACATCCTGCGGGTCGCGCCGGATCTCGGCCATCGAATTGACCCCGTCTTCGTGGAAGCCGTCGGTTCCGTGCACGCAGAGATTCACGCGGATGTTGCGAATCGTATCGAGCGTGAACGCGTCGTCGAACAGCCGGATAAACGGGCCGATCGCGCTGCTGCCGCGGCGGTCCTTCGCGACGCCGAGCAGCAGCGCGGACAAGCCTTCGAGATAGCGGTCGTTCACATCGTTACCGAGCGTTGCGCCGACGATCCGCCCGCGTGCGTCGATCACGGAGACGAGCTCGGGTTCGGGATTCGTCCATTTGGAATCGGCGTTGAAGCCGGCCTCGGCGCCGTGACCGACCGACGCCAGCGGCACCGCTTGTTTGGTGAAAATCTCCGCTTTCTCACCGAGGCCGACTTGCGGGTAAGTAGCGGAAAGGTTCAGGCCGTTAACGTCGGTCAGCCAGGCCAGTAGCTTCAAAGCTTCGGGCGTGGCGGGAGTCAGCGCGGAAATACTGCCGACGGAATCCTTGATTCGGCTAATCACCTCCGCGCGCTTCGATGTATTCGCCATGTCGCCGCGCAGCGCCTCTTCGATCATGCGCTCGATCATCGAAACCGGAAAGGTAACCCCCGCGGCTTTCACGGTCTGCAGATCGACGGGCGCGAGGAGTTGCCGCGCCTTCAGGATATCGGCAAGAGGGCCGATATCTTCGCCTTCCGCCGCCCGCAGCGCCGCGGCGGGATCGGGCTGATTGCACAGCTGGCTGACCGTGGGGAAAGCGGCCGTAATATCGGTGACCGTGGCATCGGGATTCACGCGCACGACGGACGGGCCGAGCCCGGGACGGTCGACACGGCCGACCAGCGCCGCGGCCGCCGCATCGTTCGGCAGCGTCTTCCGCACAGTCAGTAGTTTTTCCAGCATGCGCGGCCTTACCGGTACTTCATGTAGATCGTGGCCAGTTCGGAATAGAAGTTGACCGCGACGGAACCCTGCTCGCGATAACCCGAACTCGAATCCTTCACGCCGCCGAACGGAAGCTGATACTCGACACCCGCGCTGGGCAGATTGACGGTAATGAGCCCGGCCTCGATGTCGTGGATGTATTTGAAGGCCGCGGACAAGTCCTTCGTCAGGATGGATGCCGAAAGGCCGAAGCGCACTTTGTTCGCGAGGCGGATGGCGTCGTCGTAATCCGTGGCGCGGATCAGCGCAAGTACCGGTCCGAAGATCTCTTCCTGGGCGATGGTGGCGTCGGGCGAGACATCGCCGAAGATGGTGGGCGCGACGAAGTAACCCTTCGCGAGCGCGCCTTCGGTCAGGCGTTCGCCGCCGGCGAGCAGATTGCAGCCTTCGCTCTTGCCTTTTTCGATGTAAGCGAGCACGGTCTTCAACTGGGCTTCGTCCGCGCACGGCCCCATGTAGATGCCTGCTGCCATGCCATCGCCAACCTTGAGCGCAGCGGTCTTCGCCACAAGCTTTGCGGCGAATTCGTCGTATATCGGCGCTTCGATAATCGCGCGGCTGGTTGCGGTGCATTTCTGGCCGGTCGAAGCGAACGCCGCGTTCATGACGGTATCGACGGCGTAATCGAGGTCGGCATCTTTGAGGACGATGGTCGGGTTCTTACCGCCCATTTCGAGCTGCGCGGGCAGCTTGCGCGGCGCGACGGTGTTGTAAATGTGATCGCCCACGCCGCAGGATCCGGTGAAGGAAATCGCGCGCATGGAGGGATGATTGACGAACGTATCACCGATCTCGCGGCTGGAACCGGTAACCACGTTGAGCACGCCCTTCGGCAATCCGGCTTCGACCAGGGCTTCGGCCAGGCGGAACGTGCAGGAAGGCGCAAGCGCGGCCGGCTTGATCACGACCGTGTTGCCACAAATCAGCGCGGGCGCCATCTTCCACGCGGGAATTGCGATGGGGAAGTTCCACGGCGTGATCAGAGACACGACGCCGCGCGGCTTGCGGATGGTGAAGCAGAAGACGCCGTCGCGCTCGGAGGGAACGGTTTCGCCGGTGAGGCGGGCGGCTTCTCCGCCAAAATAGCGGAAGATGTTGATGGCGCGCATGACTTCGCCGCGAGCTTCGGGAAGGGTCTTGCCTTCCTCGATGGTCATCTCTTTCGCCAGTTGATCGATTCGGCTCGCCAGGAGCTCGGCCGCGCGGTACAGGATCTCGCCGCGCTTCGGCGCGGGCATGTTGCGCCAGGCTGGAAATGCGGCTTCGGCCGCAGTGAAGGCTCGTTCGGCGTCGTCTTTAGTGGACGCGGGATAAGTACCCACGGCGGTGGCGAAATCGGCTGGATTGTGCGAGTGGAAGGTCTTGCCGCCGGTGGCTGGAGTCCAGTCGCCGTTGATCAGGTTGTTGAATTCGATGGTCATCGGAGGGGATGTCTTCAGAATAGCTTACCGACCCGAGAGAAGCTTTCCCTTTGCCGTCCCTTTGCCGCTGGAAGGGACGGGTCAGGCGATTTCGGGCGCCCGGTCGCGTTGCGCTTTCGCAATTTTGCGAATAGACTGGAACTGGAATGCCGAAGACGACGGTAGTCCTTTACCGCGAGGAAGATGGATCATGTCCGTTCCTGGATTGGATTGTGCGGCTGCCCGTAAAGGCGCAGGACAAGTGCTTCATGCGGGTGGAGCGTCTCCGCGAGATGGGGCACGAGTTGCGGCGGCCCGAGGCGGATCTGCTGAGGGATGGAATCCACGAACTCCGTGCGAGTTTGCGGGGCGTCCATTTCAGGATTCTCTATTTTTTCCACGGCAGGGTCGCGGCGGTTGTGGCCCACGGAGTCGTAAAGGAGGGCGCCGTTCCGCCTCAGGAAATCGACCGCGCCCTTGAGCGCAAGAAACGGTTTGAAGCGAATCCGGCGAAGCATCGCTAAGGGGGAGAGGACGAAATGACCAGGAAGACCGAGACGACTACCGACGCTGTTGAGATTATCTACCGACGGCTGTACGAGGGCAAGCCAGACCGTATCAGGGGTTTGGAGGAGATGCGGGCGAACGAAGAAATCGCCCGGAAAATATTAACCCTGCGGACCAGGGCCGGTCTGACCCAGGCCCAACTCGGTAAGCTGATCGGCACTACCGCCTCGGTGATTTGCCGTCTCGAAGACGCGGACTACGAAGGCCACTCGCTGGCGATGCTGCGAAGAATCGCCGCGGCGCTGGATCAAAGGGTCGAGATTCGCTTTGTGCCGATCCGGCGGTCGGCGTAGCTCGCGGACCGCGGCGCAAGTTTTTTAGCAACACTTTGCGCTATCCGAGCGTCAATACCAAGACGGGCAAACCAGGTTGCCTATGCGTACCTCCAACTGCGTCTTGACGATGGCCGCCTCGTGTCTGCTCGCCGCTCATATGAGCTTCGCCGCGGGGGACGCACCGCCGCACACCGTGCGGGCCACGGGTATCATACGCGCCGTTCACTCGCAGACCGTTCTTGTGCCCAGGATCGAGGGGCTCGGCGGAAACCTGACGCTGGCGGCGCTGGCTGAGAATGGCGCGATGGTTTCGCCCGGCGACTCGCTCGCCATGTTCGACCGCGCCAACGAAGTCAAACTGCTCCTCGAAGCCCAGACCAAATTCGACGACCTGGGACACCAGATCGAGCAAAAGAAGGCCCAAAACAACAGCAACGCCGAGAAGCGCATCGCCGATCTGCAGCAGGCCCAGGCCGACCTGAAAAAGGCCGAAATCGAAAGCCGCAAGGGGCCGGTGCTCAGCGCGATCGAGCAGGAGAAGAACCAGGTGAAGCTGGAGGACGCGCGGGAGCACGTGGCCAGCCTCCAGAAGTCCAGCCAGTTCCGGACGATGGGCGAGGCGGCGGAACTTCGCATCCTGGAACTCCAGCGCGACAGGCAGCAGGTCGCGGTGACGCGCCAGAAAAGGAACTCGGAACTCCTGACCGTGAAGGCGCCGATCCGCGGCATGGTCGCGCTGGAGAATATCTGGCGAAACAATTCCATGGGACATGCCCAGGAAGGCGATCAGATATGGCCGGGAAGCCCGCTGCTCAAACTCTTCGATCCGTCGGCGATGGCAGTCGAGGTATCGGTGGGAGAACCGGACGGCGCGGTGCTCGTTCCGGGCGCCCGTGCGACGGTGCATCTCGACGCGTTCCCGGAACTGACGGTGACGGCGCATTTCGAGTCGGCCAGTCCGGTGGCCACGTCGCCGCTGGGAACTTCGATGAAGACGTTCTCGGCCCGCTTCGTGATCGACCAGAGCGACCCGAGGCTTTTGCCGGATCTTTCGGCTGCCGTGGATATTGAGACAGGCAGGACCAAATGATGGGCAAGCCGCTGCGCCGCACAATCCGGATCGCGGTATTCCTGCTCGTGCTGGCGGGCGCCGGATTCGGTGTGCGCCAGTTCCGGCAAACGCGCGCTCAGGCAGCCTTGCCTCTGGCAACCGCGAAGAAGGGCGATTTTCTGGTGCTGGTGCGGTGCCGGGGAGAGTTGGTGGCGCGCCGCTCCGAGCAGCTCACGGCGCCGCTCGACGCCACCGATCTGCAGATCGTCTGGCTGGCGCCGGCGGGCGGTCCGGTCAAGAAGGACGAGGTGGTGATTCGCTTCGACCCCAGCCGCATGCAGCAGGATCTCAAGGAGAAGAAAGCCGCGCTCGACCAGGCGCAGGCGGCGCTCGATCAGGCCATCGCGGATTCGAAGATTGCCGTGGATCAGGACACTCTGGACCTGAGCACAGCCAATTATCAGATGGAGAAGGCCCGCCTCGAAGCCGCCAAGCAGGCCATCGTCAGCAAGATCCAGGGCGAAGAGAGCGACATCGACTTCGGCCTGACGGAAGAGAAGCTGAAGGTGCAGAAGGCGGCCAATACGACGCACCAGAAGTCGAACGAGGGCAAGATCGCCTCGCTCGAACGGGCGCGCGACACGGCGAAGTCCCAGGTGGAATTCACCGAACATCAGTTGTCGCTGATGGAGTTGAAAAGTCCGCTCGACGGAGTCATCAATTACATGACGAATTACTCCCAGGGCTGGGCCAACGCCCAACCGTTCAAGGTGGGCGACCATGCGGTATCGGGCGGCGTGCTCGCCGAAATTCCCGATCTTTCCACACTGCAGATGGAAAGCAGGGTAGATGAGGTGGATCGGGGCCGGGTCGCGGTGAGCGACAAGGTTCTGGTTCATGTGGACGCATTTCCGGAGAAGGTGATGCCGGCGACGATGATGGTCATCACGCCGCTGACGGAGGTGAGTTTCACCGAATGGCCTCCGACGCGCAGCTTCCGCGCTTATGCGCAGATCGACACGCCGGATTCGCGGCTGCGGCCGGGCATGAACGCGGGGGCGGACATCGTGCAAATGAAGATTCCGGACGCCATCAGCATTCCCGCAAAGGCGCTGTTCACGCAGGCCGGGCAGCCGGTCGTCTATCTGAAGAAGGCCGACCGGTATGTGGCGCAGAAGGTACAGGTGAGGGCGAAAAATCCCGACGAGGTTGCTGTCGAAGGATTGGCGGCGGGGAGCATGGTCGCGCTGACGGAACCTCCGCCGGAGCAACGGTCGGACGCCCCGGGATCGGCGGCGAAAAAGTGAGCTGGCTGTCGCGCGCGGTGGTTGTGCTGATCGGTTGCGGCGCGGCGGCCGGCGCAACCTGGTACGGAGTGCGCGCCTGGCACGGAATCACGGACACGAAGCAGGTCGTCATTCCCGTTGCGAAAGTGCAGCGGGGCGATTTGACGCTCACGGTGACCGCGAACGGCGAACTGCGCGGCGGCAATCCCGAAGTCCTGACGGCGCCGCTGATCGGCGGCACCGATCTGCATCTCACTTCGCTGAAGACTTCCGGCGAACCGGTGAAAGAGGGCGAAGTGGTGGTGGAGTTCGATACCACCGAGCAGGAGTACAAGCTGAAAGAGGCTGAGGCCGATCTGGCCGAAGCGGAGCAGCACCTGATTCAGGCCGACGCCGAGCGGCAGGCGCAGGAAGAAGAGGATGCCTACGCGCTCTCGAAGGCGAAAGCGGATCTGCGGACGGCCGAGCTCGACGTACGGAAGAATCCGCTGCTGCCGGCGATTTCCGCCAAAGAGAACACGCTGGCGCTCGAAGCCGCGCAGGATCATCTGAAGCAGCTCGAACACAACGTGGCGAACCGGAAGGCGACGACCGATGCCGCTCTGGCGATCCAGCAGGCGGGCAAGGGTAAGGCGGAGTCCCAGGCGAAGACGGCGAAACAGAACATCGATGCGATGACCCTGCGGGCGCACCGGGACGGCTACTTTTCAGTGCGGCAGAATACCTCGGGCAACATGATGTTTTACGGCATGACGTTGCCGCTGTTTCAGTCCGGCGACACCGTGCGCCCTGGAATGGCGGTGGGCGAAATTCCGGACCTGAAGAACTGGGAACTGGCGGCGAACATCGCCGAGCTGGACCGCGGGCATTTGTCGGTGGGGCAAAAGGTAGACGTCACCATCATCGCCGTGCCGGGGCGTATTTACAAGGGGCATGTGAAGGATCTGGGCGCTACCGGCGGTCCGCCGTGGGACAGGCATTTTGAATGCAAGCTCGCCATTGACGACCCGTCGCCGGAACTGCGTCCTGGAATGAGCGCGAAGATCGTGGTGACCACGGACGAACTGCACGGAGTGTTGTCGCTGCCGGCTCAGGCGCTTTTCGAAAGCGACGGGAGGACGTTTGTCTATGCGCGATCGACAGCCGGTTTCATGCCGAGGGACGTGAAGCTGGTGCGGCGCAGCGAGATGCGCGTGGTGATCGATGGGGTCGGCGAAGGCCAGGAGGTGGCGCTGTCGAATCCTACGGAGATGGAAAAGAAGAAGGCGGCATCGGGCGGCGCGTTGCAGTCGCTGGGTAAGTAACTCCATGACACAGTCCGGGTATTCAATGTGGGGCGGCCAAACGTTCTTTAAACGGAGCATGCCGCTGGCGCCTTTCAGCGCACGGGCCGCGACGCGCGGCGGCAAGGGACTCCGCAACATCCGGCTCAGCCGGGTGGCGCGGCCAGTTCGTGCGCTGTTTCTGGAGAAGCGGCTGGACTGGCTGGAAAGCCAGTCCGCAGGCAGGCTTGCCTGTCCCACAAGGCTGCACTGCGGATGAGCATTCTCTACACTCTCGGAGGCCGGTACCTGGCGGATGTCGCGCTGGCAGGCGGCAATCTGTGGGCGCAGAAGACGCGCACGCTGCTGACCGCACTGGGGATCATCTTCGGGGTGGGCGCGGTGATCGGCATGCTCGCGATCGGCGCGGGCGCGCGCGACGAATCGTTGCGATTCATCGAACAACTGGGCGTTCGCAATCTGCTGATCGAATCGCGGCCGGCGGCCAGCGATCAGGAACTACAGCAGCGGCGACGATCTTCTCCGGGCCTCACGGAGCGCGACGTGCGCATTCTCCAGGGCAACGTGGACGATCTCGATCTGATCTCGGCGCGCCGCAGCCTGCATCCGGCGCGCGTGTTCCCGAAGGTGACCGAAGATCTGCCGGAGTTGTTCGGCGTGCGTCCGGCGTATGCCGCCATCCACAACTGGAAGCTCGAAGAGGGCGCGTTCTTCACGAAGGAGCAGGATGAGGCCAGCGCCGCGGACTGCGTGCTGGGCGAGAAGGCGAAAGTGGCGTTGTTGGGATACGGCCCGGCGGTGAACCGGTTCGTGAAGGTGAACGATACGTGGCTGCGTGTGGTCGGCGTGCTGAGCGATCAGGCGAGCTCCGGTTCGGGCACCGCGCAGTCGCAGGACCCGAATCTGATCATTTACGTTCCGCTGAATACGTTTCAGTACCGCTTCTTCCAGCAGGGCGATCTGAAGGACGATCTCGACGGCGTCGACATCCGGCTGAAGCTTGGCGCGGACAGCGTGAGCGCCGCGAAAGTGGTGACGGCGATTCTCAGCTCGACGCACCACGGCATACCGGATTTTGTGGTGACGATCCCGGCGGAGCTGCTGGCGGAACAACAGCGATCGCAATCGATCTTCACTTACGTGATGGTGGCGATCGCGGCGATTTCGCTGCTGGTGGGCGGCATCGGCATCATGAACATCGTACTGGCGACGGTGCTCGAACGAACGCGCGAGATCGGGATCCGGCGTGCGATCGGCGCGCGCCGCGGCGATATTGTCAGGCAGTTCCTGCTGGAGTCGGTTCTGATTTCAATCGGTGGAGGCGTTGTGGGCATTGCGTTCGGATATTTTCTCTCGTGGCTGATCGCGCGCGCGGCGGAATGGAAAACCATTGTCACGCCCGCGTCGATTGCGATCGCTTTCGGGGTGTCGGTGGCGGTGGGCGTGATCTTCGGGATTTATCCGGCGAGGAAGGCTTCGCGGATCGACCCCATCGAGGCGTTGCGCTATGAGTAGGAGCCTGGCCGCTCTCGGTCTCCTGGTCGCGCTGCTTCCCTCCGCGCTGATGCCGGCGTCGCTCCCCGTCCCGGCGTGGTTCGAACGCAGGCTCCGCCCGGAGACCGTGCAGGTGCGCGACGTCAAGGGCGTTTCCGGGCGCATCGTCGAAGGCAAGCTCAGCCTGACGCTCAAGAGTTTTCTGGAACTCGTCCTGATGAATTCAACGGACGTCAATCTCTCGCGGCTCGATGTTTATACGGCCAGCACCCAGGTGCTTGCCGCGAAGGCGCCGTACGACCCTTTGGTTGGCCTGGGGTTCAATACGCTGCGGTCGCTCTCGCCTTCAACCTCGCAAATCAGCGGCGCGTCCACGCTCAGTACGCTGAACCAGAATTCGACGATCGCTTACCAGCAGCTGCTCTCTACGGGACAGACCGTCAGCGCGGGATATACGGCGACGCGGAGTTCCAACAACAGCGCGTTCAACCTTCTGAATCCGAGCATCTACGGGACCCTGAGTTTCGCGGCGACGCAGCCGCTGATACGGGACTTTTCGCGCATACAGGTGCGGGGTCCGCTGGAGATGGCGCGTACCCAGGTCACCATCACATCGAGGCAAAGCGAGGCGCATATCGCCGATCTTCTGGCCGTTGCCGCCGCCGACTACTGGACTGCCGTGCAGGCGCGGGACAACGTGAAAGTGTTGCAGCAAACACTGGAACTGGCGAAGAAGTCGTACGATCACGACAAGCTGGCGCTCGATCTGGGTGCGTTGGCTGAACTCGACATCTTTCAGTCGCAGGCGCAGGTGGCGGGACGAAATCGCGATCTGATCCAGGCCCAATATACGTATCGCGCCAATGTGGATCTGTTGCGGCGGTTGATGGGCGCCGATCTGACGCCGGCGCTGCGGGCCGTCGAGATCGTGCTCGAAGACGATCCGGCTGTGTTGCCGTCGAAGACCGCGATTCTGCCCTATGAAGAAGCTCTCACCGCCGCCATGCGGGCGCGGCCCGAACTGGACGCCGCGCATCGGGCCGTGACGATCGACGAGATCAATGCGAAGATCCAGCGCAATTTGCTTTTACCTCGTCTCGATCTGTCGGTGCAGGTGCAGGCGGCGGGGTTGGGAGGTAACCAGGTCGCGATGACGGGATCGCTTGGGATCACGGAACCGGCGATGTCCGGGGGGCTGGGCGAGAGCCTGGGGCAGGTATTCGGATTCAACGCTCCGAGCTACGGCGCGGGGCTGCAGCTGACGTTGCCGGTCCGCGGCACCAGCGCGCGCGCACAACTGGCGCAGGTGCTGATCAATAAGACGCGCGACCAGTACAACGAGCGCCAGGTGCAGGAGCAGATTGTGGAGGATGTGCGTAAGGCGCTGAATGCGATCGATCTGGCGAATGCGACGGTGGAAGCGGCGGTGATCGCGCGGGATCTGTCGAAAAAGAACGTGGATGCGGAACAGCAGAAGTACGAGTTGGGCACGATTACGGCTTTTGAACTGCTGGATTCGCAGACGCAGCTGGCGACGGCCGAGAGTTCGCTGCTGAACGCGCATGTGGGGTATCAGCAGGCGTATGTCGCGTATCAGAGGGCGACGTGGACGCTTCTGGACGGGCTGGGGATGGTGCTGGAAACGCCGAAGGTGAACTGAAGGGCGTACTGTACGATCGAATGGATGCTGCTTCGTAAGCCGGTCCTTCTCGTTGTCGGTCTGTTGGCGTCAACTCTCCACGCCCAGATGCTCCTGGAAGACATGGCCGACAGCGACCTCGGGCGCCCGGTACAACCTCCGTTCATTACGCTCCTCGGGATCGTGTCGCCGGGCAGGATGGCGACGGACCCTTCCCAACAACCTGTAAGCGCCGCCGCGGCCGTCGCCTTCGAAGAAATCCGCGTCAACGTCGACGGGGTTGTCATACCCGTGGAAGTCATGAAATCCGCGCAGACGCGCTATGACGAGCAGGAGAGGCCGACGGAAGTTGTGTACGTGGAGGCCGGGGCGACCACGACGACCATTACAAAATACGACGGGCCGCACATCATCAGCCGCGAGACGTCGTTTGTTCGGCCGCAGGGACAGCCGGGACCGAAGGCATGGAGCTACTGGAAATACGATCCGTCGGGGAAGCTCTCCGAATTCCGAAGGGGCCGCGGCGATGCGCTTGAGAACCATTACCTGAACTTCGCGCACGACAACCAGGGGCGTCTGACGGGTTTCGAATACCATCAGGGAGCAAAGGACGAATTGTCCACCCGCTCGGAATATGCGTATTCGTCCGATGGCAAAGGTGTTACCCGCACCCAATACGACAAAGACGGGGCGTTCCTCGATTCCTTAAACGAGAACCTCAACGGACAGGGCAAAGTCAACGACGCAACAATCGTGGAAAGGGATTGGCAAACGAAGAAGCCAAAGCCGGCGATCAAGGTGACCTTCAGCTACGACCAGCAGGGGCGCCTCATTCGGCAGGATACCGATCCGTACGCGTTTGACGGCGGCGATGAGCAGACGTTGCCGCCGGGCAGAGTCCTGTTGGCCTACGACGACGAGAAGCACTCACGGAACATTTCCTACAGCAGCAAGGAGGGGTCGCTGAGTTCGACGATCATGCTGGACCCGGCCGGTGCAACGATCGGACTAGTTGTGCAGGGAGGCATCCGGACGGCGATCGGCATGAAGCTGGAGTGCACATACGATAGTCATGGCAACTGGACACAATGCCGGCGACTGGTGGACACAGCGGGGATTCTGAGATTGACCGCGGCCTGGCGCCGCGCAATTGAATACAGATAAACTCACGTGCGGAAGGGCGAAGCCGCCGCGCCGGTCGCGGCGGCGCCAGGCAAAGCGCGATTTTCTTCGATGCGAG
>Ga0302319_10004863_pt1 | contig 27376 bp, 21 predicted proteins | sample Bog_T0_2_FD_203319 | JGI IMG/M metagenome (GOLD analysis project Ga0302319, IMG submission 203319) | Peat permafrost microbial communities from Stordalen Mire near Abisko, Sweden - Bog_T0_2 | ecosystem: Environmental > Terrestrial > Soil > Wetlands > Peat | place: Sweden: Abisko, Stordalen Mire... | reverse complement strand
CGGACCGTCGGGCAGCAGTTCGAGTTGCCGATGGGAGCAGGCGAGCGATTCGTCAAGCCGGTCCAGCCGGCGGAGGACCACGGCGCGGGCGCCCAGCATACCGGCTTTCTCAGGACAATTCGCCAAGCCTTGGTCACACACCTGGAGCGCTTCTTCGGCGCGCCCTAGATCGAGCAAGATCGACGCCAAATAGCCGAACACGGTGACACCGGTTGCGCCCAGTTGAATGGCGGCAACGAAATGCGGAATGGCGGCGCTCGGCTTTTCGACCATCAGCGCGTGAGCGAGCGCGGAGCGATAATCAACATTCTGCGGATCAGCTTCTACCGCTTTGGTCAGGTTATAGATAGCGTCCGGCAAGTTGCCGGCATTTGCCTGAGACATACCTAGCAGGTGTCTGGCGCGGGCGTCGAAGGGTGCCGAGCGCACCGCTTTTTCCAGAATCAGCAGGGCGTTTCCATGGTCTCCCGTGGACAAATCGCGAGACGCCTGCGCTAGCGCCTCTTCAAGCGAGAACTGGCGCGCGCGGCCTTCTTTGTCTTTTATTCGAATTGCACCAGCCATATCTTCTTAAATCGGTTCATCCTCTAAAATTAAGCGCCGCGAATTATGCGGGCTCTCCCTGCAGCGCGGCGAGAACTTCGGCGATTACCGTATCCCAATCGCCGTGAGCCGGCTGGCGGAATAGGCGCATGCTCGGGTACCAGGGCGAATCGCTTCGATCGCGCAGCCAGCGCCAGTCGGGAGCGAACGAGGTCAATAGCCACAGCGGCCGCCCCAGCGTTCCCGCGAGATGGGCAACGGAGGTATCAACGCTAATAACCAAATCCATGCATGACAGGGCGGCCGCTGTCTCGGCGAAGTCTGTCAAGTAGGGCGAAAGATCGCGAATCCGGTCGCTCAGTCCCGCGTTTTTGAGATCTTGCCCGCGCTCGCCGACCTGCAGGCTGAAGAAATCAGTACTGTCTAAATTCATCAGCGGCAATAGTGAACGGAAAGGGAGAGAACGCGTGCGATCGTCACGCTGCGTGGGGCTGCCGGCCCAGACTAGCGCCACCTTCGCTTTACCTCCGCTCAGCCGATGCGCCCATTGCGCTTTCATTTCTTCCGGGATCGCAAATGGAATGGGAGGGGGAATGGAGCTGGGTTCGGTTGCGAATTTCAAGGGCAGGCTCATCAAGGGGCAGTGGACAGCGAAATCACCCAGCGGTGAGCCGGCGACGGCGACGCGGTGTTGCCCCGGTAAGAAGCCCATAAGGCGGACTAAAGAAGGGGCAACCTCGCAGGTAATGCGCCCGCCCAGCGCTTCCACCAGCGGTAGGTATCGGCTGAACTGGATGGTGTCGCCCGCGCCCTGTTCGGCGTGCAGGAGAATTTGTTTGCCCGCCAAGAGGCTGCCGTCCCATAGGGGCTGCGGAAAATTGCGCCATTCACTCTTCAAGCCGGGGGTATGCCAGCGCCACTCATACTCGCGGAATCCTTCGTGAAACTTGCGGTTCATCAGCAGTGTGAATGCCAAATTGAAGTGGGCACCGGCGTTCTGCGGGTCGAGCCGGCAAGCCTCGGCGTGCGCCTCCTCGGATTCCTCCAGACGCCCTAGTTCCGTCAAGATGCAGCCCATGTTGGACCATACGCGCGCATCGTCCGGCTGCAATTCAAGCTGGCGGCGGCAGCACTCCAAGCTTTCCTGAAAGCGTCCCAGTTGACGAAGCGCTACCCCGCGATTGCCCAGCAGAGCAAAGTGTTCACGGCAGGCGGTCAGTCCGAGTTCGGAGACCTTCAGTACCTCTAGATCGCGCCCCTGATTAAGGAGGACAAGAGTGAGATTGGTAAAAACGTCGGGATTCGTTGAGCCGAGGTCGATCGCCGCGAACAAGTGGGGGACTGCGTCAGCAGGATTCTCTCGCAGCAGGGCAAGCGCAAGGGAGGCCCGATAATCGGCGTTTTGCGGGTCGGCCTCGGCGGCCTTGTTGAGGTTGTAAGTGGCGTCCTTCCAATTGTCGTTATTTGCTTGCGACGCGCCTAGGAGATATCTGGCACGGGGATTGAAGGGTGCGGCCCGAACCGCTCTTTCCAGGATGAGGAGAGCGCTGCTATGTTGTCCGGCGGCCAAGTCGCGCGACGCTTCAGCAAGAGCCTCGTCTAGCGAAAGGAGCCGCGAGCGGCCGGCTTTGTCGCGGACTTTAATGACGCTGGACATACTTTTCAGATCGGTTTGCCGATCTATGAATAAGTGGCCCGTTGGAAGCGGGATCTCACAAAATCGGCGAGAAATGCCGAAATCGCCACACTATCTCACGAGCGAATCACCTTGACTAAGCCTGCCATTCAAATAGCCCGGCCGAAGCAAGTCCGGGCCTGCAAGATCTGTTCCACGGCGTCGCCGTTGTATGGAACGGTCGATTTCAATAAGAATTGCGAGGCGCGGCGCGGGCTGGTCCTGCCGGAGGCAAATATTCTGGTGGGTTACAACCGCTGCCCGCGCTGCGGTTTTCTTTTCACGCCGGCGTTTGACGGCTGGACGGCGGCAGACTTTGCGCAGGCCATTTATAACGAGGATTATATCCTGGTTGATCCGGACTATAAGGAGATAAGACCGCTCGGAAACGCCGCTATGCTGACAGGGGCTTTCAGTGCGGATAAGGCGCATTTGTCGCTGCTCGATTTCGGCGGCGGGAACGGCCTGCTGGCCGCTACGCTCGCGCAAAACGGCTTTCAGACCGCGGCAACGTATGACCCGTTCAATCCCGAATTCGCAAAATTGCCCGGCGGGCGCTTCAACATCGTCAGTTGTTTCGAGACGCTGGAGCATGTGCCTGACCCGCGGCGGCAGGTGGCAGCGATCGCCCGCTGCGTCGGGGAGGAAGGCATTGTGATTTTTTCCACCCTCGTGCAGCCGCCGGATTTCGATCAAATCGGTTTGGCTTGGTGGTACGTAGGCCCCCGGAACGGGCATATTTCCGTATTCTCAAGGCGCGCGCTGGAGGAAGTGTGGAAACGTCAGGGATTCAGCATTGCCAGCTTCAACGATAATCTGCACCTGGCCTTCAAAAAGCTGCCGGCTTTCGCGAAGCACCTGGCGAACGAACAGTCCTCGCCGCTCACTCAGTTAAACAGCGCGCTGGGCAGTACAGTCGCGCCCCCGGCCGAAAGCAAACCGGTCGGTGGAGTGAAGGCGGCGCCGCCGTATCAGCTAGTTGAGACACGGCACGGCTTGATGCTGTGCAATGTGAACGACTTCTACATGGGCCAGGCGCTCATGAAGTACGGCGAATGCTGCGAGACGGAAACGCAATTCTTGATCCAACTGGCGCGGCATGGCCGGACGGTTGTTGAAGTGGGCGCAAACATGGGCATCCATACCGTTCCGTTGGCGCGCTTCCTCGCCGCCGAGAAGCGCAATCTGGTAGCCTTCGAGCCGCAGCCGGTGATTTACCAGCAACTATGTGCGAATCTGGCCCTCAACGGCCTCACCAACGTGCGCGCCTGGCCCTATGCCTGTGGCGCTGAAAAGGGAACGGTCACTTTTGCGATGCCGGATTACCATGGGCTCGGGAATTTTGGCGCAGTTTCCATGGACGCTCCCGACAGGCAACCCGGCACCCAACCCGCCGACCAGCTTGTGCGCGTGCCTTGCGTGCCACTCGATGAAATGTTGAGCGATGAGCAGGTGGGCCTGTTGAAGATTGACGTGGAGGGTTTCGAGCGCGCAGTTTTACAGGGCGCTGCCTTGACCATCCGCCGATGCCGGCCTCTGATTTACGTCGAGAACGACCGGGTAGAACAATCGCGCGCGCTCATCGAGTGGTTGTGGGCTGCCGGTTATAAGCTTTGGTGGCACCTGCCGTTTCTCTTCAACCCTGAGAATTACTTGCGGGTGAGCGAGAATCTGTATCCGGCGATTATTTCTTTGAACATGGTCGGCGTCCCGCAGGAACTGCAGGCGAATACTCCGGGTCTGAAGGTTGTCGATGATGCCGGCTTCCACCCTATGACCGCTTTTGCACGGAGCTGATCAAAAAATCATTTTACTTTGGTCCGCAGTAATTGTTACGATTTGCATGGAATGGCTGATAGGTCACGCTACCTTACCGATCAGACTAAGCAAGGGGCCTGCTGCCAGGCCTGCTTCCCCTTGATATCCCCGCTTGTCATGGCCGCCGTCGGAATTGAATTACGAGAACAAAATTCTCGTTACAGCGGCCATAACGGGCTACAGCTCGAGACTGAGCCCTAGTCTGGTACGTCGCCGTCTGAGAAGTATCAAAGCAGCAACAAACGCCTAGCTATAGCTAGAAGAGGATATCCAAGCCCTCGGAAGTGTTCCGCTTCGGTATGGCGGGCAAAGATCGAGCCAGACACACGGCTCCCGGCGTGCGCGCCCATCTTTGCCGCTGCGCCCTTGCCAGCGCCGGAGAGTCCGGACCGGTCCTGATTCCAACGTTGGCCCACTATCTACCGAGTTTAAAGCTTGGTTTTGTGCCAAACCTACCGTCTTTCGAGAAGGTCACACCCCGAACTGTCGCAAATGATGGTCAAGATGTTTGTACATTAAGATTGCCCACTCCTCCGGCGTCATCTTCCCAAAGAAACTATGCGGATTGCTCGTACACCCTGCAGCCCCTCCCTCTGCAAACTTGTCAATCAATCCCGACAACCGGTCGCGTTCCTTGCCCAAATCTCGTTCGTCAGCCACGATGAGGCTCTTGGCCGTCGGCGAATTCTTCCGTAGCGGGTCTTCATTCCGAAAGATTATAGGTTTCACCAGTCGCCCCATCAGACGTGCGAGTAGCGCTCCCTTTTCGGGCGTCAGCTCTCCCATCGCCCATTGCATACTCACCGAGCAATGTGCCAGCGTCTGCGCCGCCGTCATCTTGCCCCAGCGCTTCTCACTTTGCGGCCCCAATTTTCCCAGCCTGTTCTTTACCTGATTCGCCACCGTCGCATCGAACAGGTTCTTCATGCTCACATGCCTCCTTCGAACGAGAATAACCAAGCGCCGGTCTAGGGAGATCATGGTACCTTTTTCGAGTTTGCCCGGCGCTGTGACGCAGCGATCAGAAGAGGTAAGGCACCAAGGCAGTGGTCCGTTGAGCATAGGTGCCGTACGCCTCGCCGAACTGGGACCGCATCCACTCTTCCTCCATGCGGAGCTTGCTCCAGAACGCGAGAAAGACGAGAACGAAAACGATGAACCCGCGCACTTGGGAGATGGCGATCGCCATGCCAAGGAAACCGGTCAGAATGCCGGTGTAGATGGGGTGACGGACCTGGGCATAGGGACCGGTCGTGATCAACTCGTGGCCCTGCTTAATCGTGACGGAGCTGCTCCAGTTCCGGCCGAGGTGTGCGCGCGCCCAGACGGCGAACAGAAGGCCGGCGATGGTCACGGCGGCTCCCAGCCAGAACGGCAAATAGCCGACCGGCCAGAGTTGCCGGTAAAGCCAGGGCATGGGAATGCGAGTTGTCGCGAGGAGGACGATCGCGATCAGGAAAATGAAAACACGCAGGACGCGCGAGGCAGCCGGCTCGAGCCGCTGGGTCGTTTTGGTATTGGCGGCTCTGGTCTGCCAGTAGAGAAAAAAGAAAATCCAGACCACGGGAAAGAAGAATTCGTAGAACCAGAGCATTCAAGACCTCAGGGCGCTGAAGATGTACGCAGCCGAGTGAGGGGAAGTTCCAGGGCGCACGGCATTTTGCCTCGCCCTATGCCGATAAAACGCCCATCGCGTCACTTGACTTCCCCTTTGTCGTTAACTCGGAAACTGAAAACTCTACTGTCACAAAACCTAGCTTTTTGCACTGTTTCAAATTCTACTCTTTGCGAGACTGGCGGGCCAGTCTATTTTCTGGTGGGATATTCAAAAAGAGTTTTTTGAAAGTCCGTGGGTGCTGAAATCTCACAGGTCTTTTCAGCATTCCTTGCAGTGATAGGTCCTTGCGGTTTACTAAAGTTCGTTTCGAACATTGGGAGGCAACCACTAAATGAAGACGAAAAGCTTTTTGAACGGAGCCGCAATCGCGGGCTTTCAAAAACGAGGCAGCGTGGACTTTAGTGTCGCAGACGGCGGTGTTTGGCAGCGGTGCTGGCAATGAAACACTCGTGAACCTAAGTCCTTTCAGTCTGTCCGCCAGAGAGACCTATGGAATTTATGTAACAGTCGATGAAATACCGATGCCGCCCCTCACATGTATTACACAAATGGCTCTAACACTTATTCGAACGCCGATGTGACCATCAATACAGGCGATGGATTGGGCGGTTTGTTTGGCAGCCTGTCAGATAACAGCGGTCGAACTTGGGATGGAACGGCCAACTACACTTTGCAGAGGAGCATCGCGCCAGAACCGACTTCGTTGGCGTTGCTGTCGCTGGCGATTCCGGGCTTATGGCTGTTACGGCGTCGGGTCTCGCGCTGCTACTAAGTGCCGCCGTTGGTTCAGTGTCGGCTGCGGCATCCGGCAACGCCATCTTTGGAGAGATACTCCGCTCACCGCTGCAAGCGATGCATCAACCGACGTTACGTTCATTAATCGACTGCGCTTGTAACCAATCAACATTGCCTCGGTACTCATTTCCAGACGCGAAGGCGTTTGCGCTGGGAGGTTTCGCCGAGGACGATTTCGACGTTTGATTTGGGGACTTGGAACCAACCGGCCAAGACGGCGCGCAGTTCTTCGTTGGCTTTGCCTTTGTCGGGGACGGCGGCGAGTCGCACTTTCATGGCGCCGTCGGTGGTGACGCCAACGACCTCGCTGCGGGCGGCGCGGGGGACGGCTTTGACGTCGAAGGCTACGACGTTCGCGCGCGCCAAGGTTTCGCGGAACAGGGCGAGTTTGGGTTCGGCGCTGCCGGCGAGTTCGCCTAATTTTTTCATGAGATAAGCGGTAGAGGATCCCTTGACGATTACTTCTTCGACCAGTTTTTTTTCCGGGAGGGCATTGATTCGTTTGGGATCGCTGCCGGTCAATACAAAGATGCGCATGGCGGCGTCGAGCGATTTGAGCGCGCGAATCAGGCTGAGGCCCATGGCTTCGGTGGGCAATTTCAGATCCAGCACGGCGCACTCGGGCCACTGCTCTTCGGCCGCCAGCAGCGCGGCGGCGGTCGTAGTGACGGGAATGGTTTCATAGCCGCTGCGGGTGAGCAGCAAACTGCGCAGTTCGAGTTGGTCGTGGTCATCGTCGGCGAGCAGTATTCTCATTCGTTGGCTAGCTCGCAAAGGTGATTTGGGCGATGACCATTTTGGGCAGAGCCTGGTTCCAGCCGTCGGGCAGGGTATCGAAGGGCATACGGAACGATTTGGTGGCTCCAGGTTTCAGCGAACCGGGCGCGGCCACACCGCCCACGATGCGCAGGCGTTCACGATGCAACTCGTGGCCATCGACACCATAGAACAAGCAGAACACATCGATGGATTTCACTTCGCGGGGTCCGTTGTTGGAAATATTGCCGAGAACCTCAACCACCTTTTGGTTCATGAAGTTATCAGACGCCTGCATGCTGACGTCGCTCAGCGCCAGATTCGCGAGATAAGCTTTGGCTTCCTGCGACGCGGCACCTTCTACGACCCGCTTAGCAGGCCGGTTGAGAAGAACGAGAGCTAAAAGCGCCAAGACCGCCACGAGGGCGGCCAAGACGGGCACTATGGGGATGGATTTTTTGCGGGCGGCGTCGCTGGACGATGACATGCTCTAGGAGCAAGTCTATAACGTTTAGCTCCGCTGCTTCATGAGGTCTTGCGTTTCATGCAAATGCCTTTCAATAGTGGGCAATGCTTTGGTGGCGTAGGCCTTGATGTCGGGATTGGAGCCATGTTCGGCTTCGCGCCTGACAGCAGCGGCGAGTTTCTGGTGCACGGCCGATTCGCGCAGCAAGAACGCATGGTCGAAACTCTTGCCGTGATAGCGGTCGAGACCGGTAATCTCCCTGGTATTGATCTTATCGATTGCTTTTGGGATGGTGTCTCCCATTTTTCCGGCCAAGATCGATAAGGACTGATAGTCGCCGGTGTGATCCTGTACCAGGGTCTCGCCGAAGTTTTTGAGCTTGGTGTTGGCGGCCCGGTCTTCGGCCATCTGGCCGATGTGAGCCAGAGTCATATCGGCTTCGGCGGCCATGGCCAGGAAAGCAGCGTCGCTTTTCGGAGGAAGCGGGTTCTTAGTGTATAAAGGCAGGCAACAAAGAGTTGCAGCCAGAAAGATCGAGTAAAGCGTTTTAGGCATTGTGAAGAGAGTCTCCTTTTTCAAATGAGCTAGCCTTGCCGGTGGAATGACTCAGTCTCGGATTTGTCGAGAGCCGAGAGGGGAACGGTTTCGACCGTGAGCTTCTTGCCGTCGTCACTTACAGAAAGACGCCGCTTAAGAGTGTCGCTGCCGCGTTCGCGAATTTCAACGAGTTTAGGTCCGTTGAAATACATCATCATTTTCTCGGAGTGGCCGCCCTCCTTGACGGCGCACTCCGTGCCGCTGAGCGAACAAGTGAAATCGGTTTCCACTTTCTCGCCATTCATCTCCTGAACGTGTATTTTGCCGTCCTTCTGCTCTAGCACCCATTTGACCGAAGCATTGGAATCGGATTGCCAGGTTCCCGAAACGTCAGGTGTTTGTGCCGCGAGCGCCATAGACGACGCAACCAGAAGAATGAATCCAACAGCCATTGATCCTAAGCGCATAACGGCTCCTTAGCTCGACTGTTCCTGGGTGATGTGAGCGCGGCGATTTCTCTGCCAGCAGGATTCGTCGTGCTCGGTGCAGACAGGGCGCTCCTTGCCGAAGCTCACGGTGCGGAGCTGAGAGGAGGGCAGACCGAGAGTTTCGAGAAATTGCTCGGCCTTTTTGGCCCGGGCATCGCCTAATGCGAGATTGTATTCGTCGGAGCCGCGCTCATCGCAGAAGCCTTCCACAGTTAGCTTATAGGTGGGATAGTCGGCTAAGATCAGGCGCAAGGTTTTGGCGTCGGCTTGGAGGGTAGCTTCGGCGTCGGGGCGCAAGGCATGTTTGTTGTAATCAAAATAGACGTCCTGGATGCGATTGAGAAGCTCTTGAATGGTGGCTTTGGTGGCTTCACTCGGCATAGCGGGACGGTTGGTCTGCGCGACGGCGACCGGGCCGGGCCGCACAGGCTCGGGCGACGGAGCGGATTTGGCTACTTCCGGGTGCGGCGCTGGGGGCGGGGGCGCGACGGCGACTTGCTTGTGACAACCGGCCAGCAGGGTTAAAATGCCCACGAAAGCCAGACTGGTAACGAATTTTGGGTTCATGTTGATCCTCATGGTATTGAGTTTAGGTGCGAATGAGGGCGCGCGCCATCAGGCCGAGGCGGTATTTTTTGCAGTGTGAAATACAGCTGCGACTGTATATCGGAGGCGGCCCTTTTTGTGCAACGCTAGGAAGTTAGACTATGTGGCGGCATCCGTGGCTGGCGTTGGCGGTGGGTTTTGGGGGGCTATTGCTGATTATGGCCGCGGCCGAGTGCGGGGCGTTGCTCATGATCAGCAGCCTCCGCACGAGCGATGCGCAAGTAGAACAGCGGTTTCTGGAGCGCAGCCGGATTCTGGAGCAGATTCGGTCCTCTATATATCTGTCGGGAACGGTGGCGCGCGATTCGCTGCTGGCGCCGGTTGGCGGCGCTTCCACGCAATTGACGGAGGTGAACAGCCTGCATCAGCAGACGGACTCCGCGCTGGCGAGATACGAGAAGTCACTCGAGCCGCAGGAGGCGGCGGCGTTTGCCAGTTTGCGCTCGTCGATAGAGGCTTACTGGAATGTCTTGAGCCACACGTTTTCGTGGACCGACGACGAACGGGCGAAATACCGCTACCAATTTTTCTACAGCGAATTGATACCGCGGCGCACGGCCATGCTGCAGATTGCCGATAAAGTGGGGCAGTTGAACGAGGCCGGTTTGCAGCGCGGCGATCAACAACTGGCAGGTTTTTTTGAACGCTTGCGGCTTGGCCTGATCGGCATGATTGTGGTGACGCTGCTGGGCGGTTTTGCGGTGGCCATTTACACCAGCGCGGTGATTCTGCGTTTGCAGAATGAAGCACGCTTGCGGCTGGAAGAGAACATTGAGGCGAAGACGAGCCTGCGGGAGCTTTCGGCGAAGCTGGTGCGGGCGCAGGAAGACGAACGGCGGGCCCTTTCACGAGAGCTGCATGATGAAGCGGGGCAAACGTTCTCGGCGATACTTTTGGAAACGGAGAATTTACTGGATATCGACCATCCATGCGCCACGCAGCCGCATTTGGAATCGATTCGCGGTTTGGCGCAGCGAGGGTTAGCGGGGGCGCGGAATATGGCGCTGCTGCTGAGGCCGTCGATGCTGGACGATTTCGGGCTGGTGCCGGCGTTGAACTGGCAAGCCCGCGAGACGGCGAAGAGAACGGGATTGCGCGTGCAGGTGACGGCGGCGGAACTGCCGGGCAATTTGCCGGAAGAACACAAGACTTGTATTTACCGGGTGGTGCAGGAGGCGTTGAACAATGTGGCGCGGCATGCGCAAGCGAGCGCCGCGCAAGTCTGCGTCCAGCGGTCGGAAAGGCAGATTGATCTGACGGTGCAAGACGACGGCACGGGCTTCGACGCGGAGCGAGTGCGCGGTCTGGGGCTTTTGGGGATGGATGAACGTGTGCGCCATTTGGGAGGAGCGTTTCTCATCGACTCTCAGCCGGGGCGCGGAACGCTGCTGAAAATCACTCTGCCGCTGGCGGATCTGGCGGCGAATGGAATTCATGAAACCGATCAGGATACTGTTAGCCGACGATCATAACCTGTTGCGCGACGGGCTTCGTTTACTGTTGGAACGCCAGGAAGGTTTCACGGTCGTCGCTGAGGCGAGCGACGGGCGCGAGGCGGTGCGGCTGGCGGAGGAGCACAAACCGGATGTCGCCATTATGGATATCGCCATGCCGCAGTTGAACGGCATCGACGCGGCGAAACGGATTGTGGACACTTGCGCGCCGACGGCGGTGATTATTTTGAGCATGCACGATGATGAGAGCTACATTGTGCGGGCGTTGAACGCGGGAGCGCGCGGGTATTTGTTGAAAGATTCACTCAAAGCCGACCTGATAGGCGCGGTGAAGGCGGTGAGTCAAGGGCACTCGTATTTCAGCACTAAGATCCGGCTGCTTTTGCAGGAAGATTATTTCCAGCAAATGTCAGACAAGCAGAAGAGCGATAGTTTTGAGTTGCTGACGGGACGCGAGCGGGAGATTTTGCAATTGGCGGCGGAAGGGCAAAGCAATAAGGAGATAGCGAATCTGTTGAATCTAAGTTTTCATACGGTGGAAACGCATCGTTCGCACATTTTGCAAAAGTTGAATCTGCACACCGTGCCGGAATTGATTCTATATGCGGTACGCAAGGGGATTATCCATTGATAGCAAAGCTCCGGCACAGCCTGGAACGGCTGCGTGCTAACGAAGATCAACTGGCGTTGGTCTTAAGCGTGTTAATTGGTGCGCTGGTGGGGTTGGTGGTGGTAGCGTTTATTCTGCTCACTGGGCGGTTGGCGGCGCACATGTATCCGGCGGGAGGAGCGGGCTGGCGGCGCATTCTTGTGCCGGTGCTGGGGTCGCTGGCGACGGGGTACCTGTTGTGGAAATACTTTCCGTTTGCGCGCGGCAGCGGTATTCCGCAAACGAAAGCGGCCATCGTTATTAGCGACGGACGGATTACGATGCGCACAGTGTTGGGCAAGTTCTTTTGCTGCTCGGCGTCGCTCGCCACGGGTATTGCCCTCGGACGCGAGGGGCCATCGGTGCATGTGGGAGCGGGATTGGCGTCAGTGGTGGCGCGCAACCTCGGATTGACCCCCAAGCAAGTGAAAGCGCTGGTGCCGGCGGGCTGCTCGGCGGCGCTTGCAGCGGCATTCAATACTCCCATTGCGGCGGTGCTGTTCTCGCTCGAAGAAATCTTGGGAGATATGCATGCGACGGTTCTCGGATCGGTGGTGATAAGCGCCGCGACGTCATGGATGGTGCTGCATCTGGTATTAGGAGACGAGCCGCTGTTCCACGTGTCGGGCTACCAGTTGGTGCATCCGGGGGAGTTTGGCGTTTATGCGGTTCTCGGAGTGGTCGGCGGCCTTGGGTCAGTGTGCTTTGTTAAGTTACTGCTGAATCTGCGGATATGGTTTGCGCGGCTACCTAAGAAGACTGTATGGTTGCAGCCGGTGGCGGGTGGACTTACAGTGGGATTGCTGGGCTTTTTCGTCCCCGAGGTTTTGGGAGTTGGCTATGACTATGTGGAAAAAGTCCTGAACGGAAATATTGTGGTGCAGTTGGTGGTGTTGTTCGCTGTTCTTAAGATTATTGCCACGGCGGTTTGCTATGCGTCGGGCAATGCAGGCGGTATTTTTGGGCCGAGTTTGTTTATCGGAGCGATGATTGGCGCGGCGGTCGGAGGCGTGGCGCACTCGCTTTTTCCCGCTTATACAGCGGGTCCTGGGGCATATGCGCTGGTGGGGATGGGAACGGCTTTCGCAGGAATTGTGCGGACGCCGCTCACCTCGGTGATTATGATTTTCGAGATCACCAGAGACTACACAATCATTGTGCCGCTGATGATTTCGAATCTGATTGCGTTTTTTATTTCGCAAAAACTGCAACCGGAGCCGATCTACGAGGCGCTGGAGCACCAGGATGGCATTCATCTGCCGACGGCTCAATCGCGCGCGCAAGCCGCTAAGGTGCAAGTGCAACATGCCATGCGCGCTGCGCCGGCGCTGCTGTTAGGAGAAGATATGGCGCATGTTCATCCGGACCAAAGCCTGAGCTTAGCGCTGGAGCGAATGGGAGAATTTGGGCTGAACGTAATTCCGGTGGTGAGCCGTGCGAACGCGCATCAATTGATTGGCATTGTGACACTGGAAGACGCGCTGCACGCGTACGGGGTAAGCAAGTAGTGGCAAGCGCTGTCATGGGCCGATCTTTTATCGGGACGTTCGGGCTGGTGCTGCTCTCTATCGCGGCGCTTTGGGTGGCGGATGTGTTTCTGGCCAATGTTGAAAAGACGGAGACGCACGCGCAGGCGGTGCGACTGTTCGATGAAGGGCAAACGCTGAGGCAGCGTGGAGAGAACGCGCAGGCGATTGAGAGGATAGAAGACGCGCTGGCCATTGAACGAACCAACCGTTGGTATCTGCAGTCGCTGGCGGACGCGCAGGTTGCTGCCGGAAGGAACAGCGATGCGCAAGCGACGCTCGCGGAACTGCTGGATACGGACTCAACCGACGGTTTCGCTTGTCTGCTGATGGGGCGCATTGCGGCGAAAGAAGGCGAGTTCGGTACGGCGGTGTCTTATTTTCATCGGGCGATTTACGGGCACTGGAACGATCATGAATCGGATAACCGGCAGCGCGCGCGTTTTGAGCTGATCGATTATTTGGCGGAGCATAATTCCAAGGAAGAACTGCTGGCGGAGTTGTTGCCGGTGGAGGAACATGCGCCGAAAGATCTGAAGAGCCGCCTGCGGTTGGGGCAGCTGCTTCTTTTAGCGGGTTCGCCCGGACGCGCCGCGGACGTGTTTCGCGGCATAGTGCGAGACGAACCGGCGAACGCCGAAGCACATGCAGGCCTAGGCGAAGCAGATTTCGCGCGGGCCGACTACCGCGGGGCGCAGCGGCATTTCGAAGAAGCTCTGCGGATTGCGCCGAACGACGGAAACACCCGGCGGCATTTGGAAGTTTGCAGCGAATTTCTGGCGCTTGATCCAATGCGGCGTGGCCTTGATCCACAGGAGCGCTATCGCCGCAGCCTAAAACTATTGGAGCTGACTTCGGCGGAGGTGGACAAATGCATCACGAAGAATCAACCGCCGGAGGTCGAAGCCTTACTCGACAAAGCGGCGAGCGCGCAGACGGCGCACGTAAAGGCCGCGCGGCAGGGCGAAAGCGCCGAAGCGAATCTGGATCTGGCGGAACAACTGTGGCAGCTTCGCAAAAGGGAGTGCAAAGCGGCTGCACCTAGTGATACTCCGCTAGCGCTTGTGCTGGCTCGCTTGGGACAATAACCTGCCATCTTATTAAGGTACAGTTAAAACATCCAATTCATGGAGGGCAAAATGCGCCATTTAGGACCGTGGGCCATTTGCGTTTTAACTGCCGCGAGTGTTGTCTCGGGGCAGCAGGCACCGGTGAAAACCGGCGCCGACACTGAAAAACCGAATCTGTCGGCAAGACAATTGCTCGACCGGGGAGTTGATCACGACCGGAAAGGCGAACTGGCGCAGGCGTACGAGGACTGCAAACGCGCTACCGAGCTCGATCCGAACTTTTCGGAGGCGTTCTTTTATCTGGGGATTGTAGAGTTCGAGATGAACCGTTTCGACGAAGCGATCCAGAGCCTGGAGGCAAAGTGCCTCAACCCGAAAGATCCAAATGTTCCGTTGTGGCGCGGGTTGGCGCATGAGCGAAAAGGCGAAAGGGAACTGGCGCTGATCGATTACAGTGAGGCGATCAAGCTGAAGGTGAAGGACCCGAGCGCCTATGTGAATCATGGGCTGCTGCTTTACGACAAAGGCGATTTGGCGGGCGCGCTGGACGATTACAACAAAGCGATTCATATGAATCGTGAGATGGTGAGCGCGTATATCGACCGCGCCCAGGTGAAGACGGCTAAGGGCGATTCGGCTGGCGCGGAAGAAGATTTTAGCCAAGCGATCAAGCTGAAGCCGGGCGATGAATCGCAGTTCTATTCGCGTGGTATGGCGCGCTATGAGCGAAAGGATTACGATGGGTCGCTCGCGGATTATACAGAGGCTTTGAAGATCAGGCCGGAAGGACGCGTCTATTGCGCGCGCGGCGACGCTTATTTCGCCAAGGACGATTTGGGGGCTGCCGAGAACGATTACAACGAAGCAATTCAGCGGCAGCCGAACGATGCCAAGGCGTATCGCGGCCGGGGCCTGGTTTATCAGAAGAGGGGCGATTATGACCGGGCGATTAAGGATTACGATCAAGCGCTCACGCTTCAGCCGGATTACGAAGCGGCCATTTACGACCGGTGTGTGGCGCTTTACGGCCGCGGTGTGGCGCAGTACAAGAACGGGAAGTTTCACGATGCGGTAGCGGATTTCAGTGAAGCCATCCGGCTGCGAACGCATTTTTCGGACGATCTGTTGGGGAATGTTTTCGACGGCCGCGGGTTGGCGCTGCAATCGCTGGGCGAGACACAGAAAGCGCTGGACGATTACAGCGAAGTGATCCGCTTGAAGCCGGAATCGGCGGAAGGGTATGTGCACCGGGCCGAGGCACACGACGATTTGCATGAGTGGGACGCGGCGGCGGTGGATGCGAAGGAAGCGCTGAAACGAAAACCGGATAGCGCGGACGCGTTCCGCAGCCTGGCGCTGGCGCACTACAACTTGAAAGACTACGCGAGCGCGATTGGCGAATACAGCGAACTGATCCGGCTGAAGCCGGAAGACGCGCAAGCATTCTGCGACCGCGGCGTGGCGAATTACCGGAAGCCGGATTTGGATGCGGCGATACGCGATTACAGCGAGGCGATAAGGCTGAAACGGGATTTCGCGATGGCCTATTTTGACCGGAGCATCGCGCGCGATAAGACTGGGGATGCGAAGGGTGCGGCGGAGGATCGTGAGGAAGCGCAGCGGCTTTCGCCGAAAGATGCGCGGATGCTGCCGAGCCGCGGCCCGGAACTCGGTTCGGGCGAACGCGACGCGGTGCGCTTGACGAACTCGGGGATTGAGGCATACGACAACCGCCGTTATGACGATGCTCTTCGGGATTACAAGAGCGCTCTCGAGAAAACGAGCGATTACGCGCCGCAGGATTATAACGACAGCGGGGTAGCGCGGCGGGCCAAGGGGCAGATGGACGATGCGCTGCGGGATTACGACAAAGCGCTGGACTTGAATCCGAACGACGCGAATGCGTTATTGAATCGGGCCGAAGTGCGCGCGGCGAAGGGGAACTGGGATGGCGCGTTGGCCGACTACGACAAAGGGATTCCGCTGCTGCGGCACGGCGAGACGCATGAAGCGGAGGCGTATGAAGGCCGCGGGTTGGCGCGCTATAAGAAGGGCAACCTGGACGGGGCGATTGACGACTATACGAAAGCGATCAACTTGAAGGCCGGTTTCCTGGACGCTTTGCTTGGCCGGGCGGCGGCGCATGGCGATAAAAGCGAGTGGCAAGCGGCGATAGAGGATTACAACGCGGCGAGCGCGTTGAAGCCGCACGATGCGGGGATTGCACGCGACCGGGGCATAGCGTATTGCAAGACGGGCAATTTCGGCAATGCGCTGAAGGATTTGAATGAAGCGATTCCGCGGCTGAAACCGGCGGATGCGCAGGCGTTTGAATGCCGGGGACAAGCGTTTTACAACACAGGCGATGCCAAGGCTGCGCTGGCGGATTACCGCAGAGTGATACGGCTCGATCCGCACAATGCGGAGGCTTATAACGACATCGGCGTGCTGCTGAGCGACAAGCGCCTTTATAAGGAGGCGCTGGTGGATTATGACAAGGCTGTTGAGCTTTCGCGGAGGGCGGGATTGAAGCCCGGGGACGCGGAGATTTTTTTCAACCGGGCGGAAGCGCGGCGGATGCGGCATATGTTCAAGGGCGCGGCGGACGATTACACCGAAGCGACGGTGCTTAAGCCTGACTTTGCATTGGCGCTTGACGGACTCGGCATGGCGAACGCAGCGCAGGACAAATGGGATGCAGCGATTGCGGCGTATAGCGAAGCGCTTCGCCTGCAGCCGCCGGACATGGCGCAGATTTACTACGACCGCGGAGTGGCCCACTTTGGCAAGAATGAGTTGGACGCGGCGGATCAGGATTTCAGCCAGGCGATTTTGTTAAAGAAGGATTACGTGGCGGCTCTCCTCTACCGGCGAGACGTGCGGAGAATGAAAGGCGATAAGGACGGTATGGAAAAAGACAATGCCGAAGCCAAGCGGCTGAGCGCCGAAGAGGATGCCCGGACGCATCATAACCGTTAACGCGACTGACGTCAAAAGTTTGAATCCTGCGCCCGGAGTGCGGCATCTACCGGCGCATGATATTGCGTATAGTAATTCCGTTAGCGTTTAGTGCTGCTGCAATGCAGGCGGCGAATTTCACAGTTCAGACGGTGCAATATCCGACTGACACCTTTACGCAATTGCTCGGTATTAATAATGCTGGAACAATTGCCGGTTTCCACGGAGCGACCATTGCCTCCGGATTTACGCTCCAGTTGCCGAACAGCTTCACGACAGAGAACTATCCGGGCGCGACGCAGACGATGGTGACGGGCATCAATAACAACCGGAATACGGTTGGCATCTACATTGATGGCGGCGGCAACAATCACGGGTTCACCGATATCGGCGGCACGTTCACGACGGTTGACCAACCGGGCACGGTATTCAACCAGGGGCTCGGCATCAACGATGCAAACACGACGGTAGGCTATTCCTCGGCGATTGATCCAATGGGGATGGTTGGTCAAGACGCGTACAGCCAAAAGGGCGGGGTGTTTACCAATATCAATGCGTTGCTGCCGGCGAATCAAAATAGCCAGGCAGTGGGGATCAATAACCTGAACGATATTGTCGGATTTTATATGCCGACGCCGACTACATCCGTCGGTTTTGAGGACATCGGCGGGACGATCAAAACGATTGATCCGTTCGGCTCAGCGTTTACTCAGGCGCTGGGTATTAATAATGAGGGCGAGATTGTCGGGTTCTACACGGATCCGAGCGGCATGCAGCATGGGTACACGGACTTGGACGGGCTCTTCACGAGTTTTGATCCGAGCGGGTCGATGGGAACGACGATTAATGGGGTGAACGACCTGGGACAGATTGTAGGATTCTATATGGATCCAAACGGTAGTATTGACGGATTTGTTGGGACGCCGACGACAACGACGCCGGAACCAACTTCGGGAGCGCTGTTGGGTGCTGGTTTGCTGCTGAGTTTATTGATATGGAAACGTTGACGCTATACAACCTCCGCGGTGGTGGGTGAGACAGTGACGGAGATGCGCTGCTCAGGGAGGTAGGGGTGTTTGGCGGTGAGATGAATGACTCCTGGTTCCTGCTTGGTTTTGATCCACACCGCGCCGGCGCCTCCGACGAGGCCGAAGGGATTTTCACCGACGATTTCGCCGGGGCCATCGAGAGTGAGAGTGACTGAGCCGCTTGCGAATTGCTGAGTGTTGCCGTATTCGTCGGTGACTCGGAGGACAACGCGCGTGACATCGCTGCCGTCTCCCATTAATGTGAGATCGTCGGGTTCGAGCATGAGCTTAGAGTCGATGCCATTGCCTGAGTAGTTCTTGGTGATGACGAGTTTGCCGTTGATGTAGCCTTCGATGCGGAGATCGCCCCAGGGGTCGAGTGGGAGGTCATCGAGATTGACCATGAAGGGCGGATACTTCAAATCCTTGAATGTCTCGCGATCGGGGTTGGCTTCGGTGTGCAGCGTGCCACCGATGTAAAGCTTCAGATGATCGCAATTGGAGCAGACGGGAACGATGCCGGGACCGCCCGCGCCGGAGTGATCGCCGCTTGACCAGTTGAAGGCGGGTTCGAGGACGATTTCATCGGACGGTTCGCATTGTGATTTGTAGAAGCCGGCGGCGGCTTTCGGAAGGCGGAAAATATCCGAGACGCCGTGGTAGCAAATGCGATCGCCGGAGCCGAAGTTGCCGTGAGTGTTGTAATCGAAAGCGCACCAGCCGATGCCGCCGGCATAACCATCGATAGAAGCGAGTTGATCGTGGATGCGGGCGTGGCGGAGGGCGTGTTCGGCGACACGCTCCACTTGATCGAAGCGCTTGGTGGAATATTTGTGGCCGACGAACTCGGTGTTGAGATAGAGCGGGTGATTGGGCGGTTGAAGGGGGAAATCGAAGTCGTTCATGGTGAAGACGTCTTCGAGGAGTTCGGAGTGGTAGAGGTAGCGGATGCCGCCGGTTTGGCGCGAGGGGTCGAGCGAGTGGGCGGTTTTGTTAGTGCGGAGATAGAACTCGTGATTGTCATGCGATTCGTTGATGCGGACGCCCCAGAGAATGATGGAGGGGTGGTTCCAATCGCGGCGGATCATCTCCGAGACATTGCGGACACTGATATCCTGCCAGGCATTTTCGCCGATGTGCTGCCAGCCGGGGATCTCTTCGAGGACGAGGAGACCGACTTCGTCGCAGGCATCGAGGAAGTGGCGGGACTGGGGATAGTGGGAGGTGCGGACGAGGTTCAGCTTTAGCTCGTGCTTGAGGATGCGGGCGTCGCGTTGTTGAGCGCGGGCGGGCATAGCGCCACCGACGTAAGGGAAGGTTTGATGGCGATTGAGACCGCGCAGCTTGATGTGTTCGCCATTGAGCATGAAGCCTTGAGGAGTGAAACGGACTTCGCGGAAGCCGATGCGGGAAGTGTGTTCATCCGAACCATAGCGGACAGTGACGTCATAGAGCTTGGGAGATGCGAGACTCCAGAGAGTGAGGTTTCCGAGGTTCGAGAGAGTGATATCGAGTTTGGTGGGTTTGCCGTCGTGTTGGGCGGAGGCGGTTTGCAGGATGCGGTCGCCATCGCGGAGTTCGACAGTGAGTGGACCGGGCTTGCCTTCGCCGGCGAGGAAGCAATGAACGACGAGTTTCGGCGTTGGAGAGAGAACATCCTGCGGTTGGGCGAAGACGTTTTCGATGTAGGCTTGCGGGACGAGGCGCAAGGAGACTTCGCGATAGATGCCGCCGAAGGTGAGATAGTCGATGTTGCCGCCGAAGGGTGGGATATCGGCGCGTTCGGAGGAATCGAGCTCGACGGCGAGAACGTTGTCGCCGGACCAGTTGAGGTGGGGAGTGAGATCGAAGGAGAACGGCGTGTAACCGCCGAGGTATTCAGGGAACTTGTGGCCGTTGATGGTGACGGTGGAGGCGGTCATGGCGCCTTCGAAATCGACGAAGACGCGCTGGCCCTGAGCGGACTCGGGCAGGCGGAAGTGACGGCGGTAGATGGAGGTGAATTCGTAGGAGCGGTCGTCAAAGCTGTGCCACGGGAGGGCGACGTTGGTGTGTGGGAGGGTGACGCGGGTGAAGGAGGAATCGTTGAAATCGGGTGCGGTGCTGCCTGGGAGGTTGTGGCCGCCGAAGAGCCAGTTACGGTTCATGGGGTAGATGCGGCGGGTTGAGGGAGTGTCGGCGGAAGCACGCTGCGGGAGCAAGGCGAGGGTAGCAGCCGAGGTTGCGAGGAAATCACGGCGGTTCATGGCTTGGGCGTTCATGGCATGAACCAGCATACAGGAGGGTTTGGGAGGGGAAAAATGGCCCGCGGACGAGGCGATTTGGAGGGGGTTTTTAGCGCCTATTACATATAAGGGGCCGGACGCGCCAAAAACCCCCCTGTGGAATGCGACGGCGGGAGGCGGTAAAAATAGCGAGACGCGGGAACGGGAAAAGAGGCACACTTGTGGCGCAACCGTGGCGAAGCGAGTTGTAGGAGCGAGACTGTGGTTCATGACTTTTCAGGAGCGCGGCGTATGAGCGCAGCAGGGTCCTTTCGCTCACTATCTTGGAATGACGGAGAGCGGGAGGGAGGAAAAAAGGATTGTAAGTGATTGAAAGTAATCAGAAAATATTTTTTAGAAGTCTGTGACTGGAAAAACGGCGGCCGTGGACGGGTTGAGTTACACTGAGCGCTATGCGGTTTTGCGATGTTTTGTTTGTGCTGCTGTTACCGCTGGGTTTGGTTGGGCAGACGATCGAAGTGCAGCCGGAGGAAATTCGCGCGGGCGAGAGCGCGACGCTTTCCTGGGACACGGCCGGTGCGAAGGCTTTTATTCTGGGCTATGGGCCGGTGTCGGGTAAAGGGTCGGCCAGTGTGTCGCCGAGTGCGAGTACGGATTTTACGATGGTGACTGAGACGGAAAGCGGCATACGCTTTGAAGCTAGGCGGCTGTTAGTAAGTGGGGCCAAAGGGGACGATGGGACGCCTGCGCTTAGTAGCTTCGGGGTTGCCGAGCGGGGCGAGCGGCGAGGGATTGACTATATCGACTTTCAGGTGGCGGTTTGGAAGCTGTTACAAGGCAAGGGCTATGCGGTGAAGGGCGATTATGCGCCGAAGCGGCCTTTTGTAACTGTTTATACGGATTTCGCGTTGCGGCCGGATCTGGTTGATAAAGCAGAGAGAATCAGAGCGAGACGGCTGGCGCTGGCGATTGATATCGATGAGCCGAAGGCTGGCGCAATTGGCTTTGGCGTGCGGCCGGATCTGGAGTTTCAATATCGCGGCGAGGACGATTGGCGGCCGGAAAAAGAAGGCTCGGCGGCGAAGGCGGAGGCGATGAAGGTGCTGCAGTTGCTGCAGAGTGCGCCATGAAAGTGAGCCGAGACCGCGAGAGGTTCGCGCTGTTATGGACCGTTTGTTTTTTGGCGGCTATGGCGGGCGCGCTTTATTTGCGCTGGTATGTGGGCATTGGCCCGAATTCGGCTTCGCAACTTTTTGAATTAATCATTGGGCAATATGCGCCCTATGTAGGCGCGGTGGTGGGATTTTATTTGGCGACGAAGGCATCGGCTGCGAAGGCGACGGAGAGCCATGCGATGGCTTACAAGTTGGCGATGGCGATGTCGAGCTTGTGGAATGTGGTGGTAGTTGGATTTGTTGTTGAAGCGTGCTTGAATTCGGACCGCACGGTGGAGGCGATGAACGATATTCGAATGCTTGCGCCGAAACTTTCCTGGGCGGTTGCGCCGGCGATCGGGTATTTTTTCGGCAAGCCCACGGGGGAGGGTAAATGAGCCGGAGCGCGCGGGCGATTTTGTTGGTGTTGCTGGCTTGTGCGGCACCGTGCCTGGCGCAGAAGAAGCTGGCGTTGGTGATTGGGATTGCGGGGTATCCGGGTTTCCCGGAGGGTGAAAAGTTGAAATATGCGGGGAAGGATGCGGAGGCGTTCGCGGCTTTTATCGAATCGGAGCAAGGGGGGAAGTTTTCGCAGGAGAATGTGCATCTGGTGACGAATGCGGAGGCGAAGCGGGTTCGCTTGTACAAAGAGTTCACGTGGCTGTTCCAGAATGCCGGGCCCGAGGATCAGGTTTATGTGTTCTTTGCGGGGCATGGCGTGGAGTACCAGAATGTGTTGTATTTTTTGCCGTACGACGCGTCGAAAGATAACCCCGACGACAACGGGATACCGATGGGTGAGTTCTTCAGGAAGGTGACCCGGAACTTGGCGGCCAAACAGGTGGTGGTGTTTATTGACGCGTGCCATGCAGCGGGGGCGGCGGAGGGTGGACGGGACCGGGCTGCGGTGGACGTGCAAAAAGAATGGGACGCGCTGAACAATAAAGAGGGGCAGTTTTCCATGGCACTGTTTTCTTCGCTGGCGAACCAAAGATCTTGGGAAGACGCGGGGCTTGGGGGCGGGCATGGATTGTTCACCTGGTATCTGCTGGAAGGGCTGAAGGGCGGCGCACCGGGTAACGAGAAGGGTTTGATCACCGCGGATGCGCTTTGGAATTATGTGCGAGAGAAAGTGGAGGACAGGTCGAGAAAGAGATTTCCGGAGTTGCAGACGCCGGTGGCGTCGCCGAGTTTTAGAACGGACTTTTTAATGGCGCGGACTTTGGGGAAGGCAACGACGCAGATTCCGGATAGCCCGGCTTCTACCGAAGCTACGCCGGCGGGCAAGGTTCGGCACAATGCGAAAGACGAGCAGAATTATGTTTGGATTCCGGCGGGGAGTTTTATGATGGGGTGCTCGCCGGGAGACGGCGAGTGTTTTGAGGATGAGAAGCCGGCGCATGCGGTGACGATTCGCAATGGATTCTGGCTGGGGCAAACGGCGATGACGGTGGAGGCATGGAAGCGATACAGGCTGGCGACGGGCAGCGCAGAGTTGCCAAGGGAGGACAAGTACGGCCGGAAGATCAATGAGGCGGCGGGGACGAAGAATTTGCCGGCGGTGGGGATGACGTGGGACGAAGCTGGTGCGTTTTGCCAGTGGGCCGGTGGGCGGTTGCCAAGCGAGGCGGAATGGGAATATGCGGCGCGCGCGGGGAGGACGGAAAGCCGCTATGGAGAGTTGGATGACATTGCCTGGTATGCGGATAATGCCGGGAATGCGCGGATTGACAGCACGGCTATAGGGAATGCGGATTCGAACGCCGACAGCTACAACAAGAAGCTTTTTGAAAACGGCAACGGCCCGCATCCGGTGGCGCGTAAACTGCCGAACGCGTGGCGGTTGTACGACATGCTAGGCAATGTGTGGCAGTGGACAGCTGACTGGTACGGAGAGAAGTACTACACCATCAAGGATGGGACAGATCCGCAGGGTCCGACCACCGGCACCGAACGGACGGTTCGCGGCGGTTCCTGGATCGAGATTCCAGGAGGCGTGCGCGTGTCGTACCGTTTCAGGTACGCTCCGGGCATCCGTAACAGCGGTCTCGGTGCCCGGTGTGTAGGGGAAACATTCCCTTGATTCTTTTTAGTTTTTACTTTTTTCCAGAGGGTTTTAGGGCGGCTGTGCCGCCGGGAAATTTTTTTAGGGCACCGGCGGTTTGCCGGGTTTTCGCGCGGTGAAGCCGTGTTCTTTCAAAGAGGCGCTCACGCAAGCGCCAGGTATCGCCGTGGGCGGCGTGCGCGTTCCAGGAGGCGATGCGTTGCGCCACTTCGTCCCAAGTGACGCGTCCGGCCTCGCACGCTGCATGGCGCGCAAACGGCGCTCAAAGCGGACGACATTGCCGCGCACCAGGCGGCGATGAGTGGGGAAAAGACGCCAACCCAGAAAGGTGATGCCGTCTTGGGTACGGTAGATGCGCCTCTTGCCCTGGTGGAGGGTTAGGCGCAGGTTAAGCAGATGGTTTTCCACCTGGTGCCGCGCCTCGTGCAGAAAGTGTTAGCGATCATCGAAAAACGTATCTTTTTGAAGTGTCGGCCGATCGGTACCGCCGCGGGACGGAGGGAAATGGATCAATCCAGAGACTGTGGCGACCGCAGATCGCGCAGCGGCATACGGTCGCCCTCTGAGGAGGCGCCGGCGAAGTGATCGGCGCGACACCTTGATCTGTCACGGAAGGATCTGTTACGGAAGGTTGCGACGCCCGCTCTCGGTAGCGCTGCTGACAACGCCGATGGGAATCCCTCCCTAGTTCACTTTGCTGGTAGCGACAGTTGGCGTCATGTCGCTGCCGACGCCGCACCTCCGACCGGCATTCCTGACGGCAGTAGCGCTGGCCACGGTCGCAGCTGACACAGATCGTGAAAACGGCCCGGCAAGCCGCGTGGCCGGAAATCCGAAGGCGAAGAACAGCGTTGTCATCGATGTTCACATCCGCCACAAAGAGATTATGCCACCGTGCACAGGTTGAATTGCATTTGTCGGCACCAACCACAGACGCTGTTTGCGGGCTTTGGCCGTCCTAACTTCCGGTTAGCCCGTAATCCGGGAGTTGAGCGGAATGACAAATCGGTCACTTCGACGATATGCCGACTTATCGTCCAAGTGAATCCTGCAAATCTGCAAACGGCGAGAGACTTGATGCTTGCCCGAGAAGTTCCTTAACTGAATACGGAGCGCCCGAGGCGGACATTGTGCTTGGGCACTCGTCTACCGAACTGTCATGCGCTCGTGAGCTACCGAGTGATGCTGTGGACCTGCGGCGGCTGAAATCTGGCCAAATCGGGCGGTTCCCGATGGCTGTTGTAGTCGCTGGGTCCTCCCCAAAAAGGCGGGCTTCTCGAAAAACAGAGGCAGCCACTAGAATGAACATGGAGTTGTCCATTGCAGAAGATATACCCTTGGCGGCGATATTGGGTTCGAGCCGATACGGAACTGCTCCTCGAGGATGATGCATATCTTCCGGATCCCGAGGAAGACCTTTCTCGATTTGTGAATCGGGGCGTCGGTACGCTCGCAGACGCCTGCGACAACTTGTGTTCAATCCTTCTTGGCGAACCCGGCATCGGCAAAAGCAAGAGTCTGCGAGCGGACTTTGACCCGCTGGTTCAGAGGTGGCGCGCGGCAGGAGAAGCCGGCGCGCTCATCGATATAGGTGCCGTTGCGAGTCTTACAGATCTAAGGACCCTCCTACTGGCGAACGAGCAAGTCAGACGTTGGCGCGAAGAAGGTGGGATCTTTCATTTGTGCCTCGATTCGTTGGATGAAGCCCTGCCGATCTACTCCGGACTTCCGAAAGCCTTGATGAATCTTCTTAAGGAACTACCGAAAGAACAACTGCGCCCCGTGATAGCGTGCAGGGCTGGGGAATTGCCACCGTTCTTTCTCAAATCACTAGAAGAGCATTTCGGCCCTGAATGCGTAAGTAAGTGGTATATGGCGCCCCTCAGGCGGACGGACGTTCACCTTGCCGCTACCGAGAATGATCTTGATGGCGTTGCGTTCCTGCGTGCGGTTCGGGAACGTGAGGCGCAACCTTTGGCCGCCACGCCGATAACACTTGAGCTCTTACTGGGCGAGGCTACTTCTGGTTCAGAATTGCTGCCGAACATCTGGCACCTGTACGAGCGCGGATGCCAGAGGATGCTGTCTGAGCGTCCCGATTCCAGCCGTTTTAATCAGTCCAACTCACTGGAGCCACGACAGAGAATGGCCATTGCGGGCCGGATCGCCTGCGTGATGATATTCGGCGCCTTTACGACTGTCGATACCAATCCGGATGCGAGCATGAGCAGCGGAGCAATTGGACCGGAAGATATCGCCGGCGGAGAGGAGACGGCGGCAGGTACTTCGTTTCCAGTTTCGTCGTCGGAGGTGCGCGAAGTTTTGAAGACGGGCTTATTCAGGGCCTCTGGTCTGAGTTTCGGGTGGCTTCATAAGAGCTATGCTGAATTTCTTGCGGCCTATCATCTTCGTTCACGAGTTGTTTTGACGAACCAACTCGTCGGCCTAATCGGTTGCGGGGGACGAGTTGCCCCCGCACTCCGGGGGGTGACGGCCTGGCTGACGTCGAATAACGAAGACGTTTTTCGACAGGTCTTGCAACTTGATCCTGAAGTGCTCCTCTTTTCGGACCTTTCCACTGCCACTGATGCGCAGCGTGCGGAACTCGTCGACTGGCTACTGGGGGAAGCAAGAGCAAACAACCCGCTCGTCCATGAGTGGGGTATGTTTTGGACTTATCGAAAACTGAAACATACCGGACTGACATCACAACTCGAACCGGTTATCAAAGGATCACCGTCAACTACTGAGCGATTTTGCGCAATCGAGGTAGCACAGGCATGCACTGGGGCTGGATCGTCAAAGTTGCTTACAGATTTGGCTCTCCGCGAGGACCAGCCGCTGTCTTTGCGCATCGCGGCCGCGTCATGCGTTGCTGATCATGGAAACGAAATCGATAAGGCTCGCCTTCTTCCGCTGGCACTCCAAGTGCCAAAAGACAACGAGGAAGAGCGATTGAAAGCGCAAGCTCTATCAGCAGTGTGGCCTCGATATTGCGATTGGACGCAGATCAGGGACAACCTTGCTGAGGACGACCCGCAAACAACCACAGCGCTCGGTCGTTTTCTCAGTTTTGATTTTGCTGAAGGCGTTCCGCTATCACATCTCGCCGACGCACTCGACTGGATGGCCCACAAAAACTTCTATCCGAATGGCCTCTCTGGGTGGGCGAGTGCCACAGATAAGCTGCTCAAGAGAGCTTCAGCGTTAGCAGACGATCCTGCAATACGTAGCGCCATGGTGGGTGTTCTATTTGCCAGGGTCTCGGAGCACCACAAAACCTTCTACGAGTCAGGCACAAAGAAGGACGATGCGGTAATGGCATGGTCGCTGAGTGCCAGACGAGCAATCGCAGTGGAACTATTTCCAAAGCTGGCGCCGAATCCATATCTGGCCATTTCCGCACTGCGATCCTCCAACCCGCTTCTAGTCCAAGCGGACCTCGGTTTCATGATGGACCGTTGGGACAACGCTGCAGAGAATGAAAAATTGGTGTGGCAGGCGGCGATCACGTGGATGGTGGATTGGCGAGATCCCGCAGCAAGTTCGGCTGTGTTTCGCATATCGGTTGAACAGCATCCGGGACTGCGACCCATCCTGGAAGCGCAGCATCAGGCCGTCTTATCTCGTTTGGGCGAGGATGAAGAGGAGCTGAGAGAACAAGAAACTGCAAGACAAACCTGTAGGAATGACAGGATAGCTCAAATTCACGACCTGCTGAACCGCGCAGCGACTGAAACAAAGGCTTTCAGCCACCTCGTGTGGGTCATGAGATTCCCGCTCGACAAGAACTTTGCAGTACCAGACGGGCATCCCTCTCTTCGCCAACTTCCAGGTTGGCAGGCGCTCACGTCAGATCAGAGAGCACGATTAGTGAATGCTGGAAAGCTGTTTCTGGAGACACAACCCGCCTACGTGTTCAGAGGATTGAGGTGCGGCCTTCCG
>Ga0302319_10004862_pt1 | contig 27379 bp, 27 predicted proteins | sample Bog_T0_2_FD_203319 | JGI IMG/M metagenome (GOLD analysis project Ga0302319, IMG submission 203319) | Peat permafrost microbial communities from Stordalen Mire near Abisko, Sweden - Bog_T0_2 | ecosystem: Environmental > Terrestrial > Soil > Wetlands > Peat | place: Sweden: Abisko, Stordalen Mire... | reverse complement strand
ACAATCGAGCCGTGCCGCAAGGCGCTGAAGGATGCCGGCCTCACCGCCGGCGAGATCGGCGAAGTGGTGCTGGTCGGCGGCATGACCCGCATGCCGAAGGTCCAGGAAGTGGTGAAGCAGTTGTTCGGCAAGGAGCCGCACAAGGGCGTCAATCCGGACGAAGTCGTCGCCATCGGTGCGGCGATCCAGGCCGGCGTGCTGCAGGGCGACGTCAAGGACGTGCTGCTGCTCGACGTGACCCCGCTGTCGCTCGGCATCGAGACGCTGGGTGGCGTGTTCACCCGCATCATCGACCGCAACACCACGATCCCGACCAAGAAGAGCCAGGTGTTCTCGACCGCCGAGGATAACCAGAACGCGGTCACCATCCGCGTGTTCCAGGGCGAGCGCGAAATGGCGGCCGACAACAAGGTGCTCGGTCAGTTCGACCTGATGGGCATTCCGCCGTCGCCGCGCGGCATGCCGCAGATCGAGGTCACCTTCGACATCGACGCCAACGGCATCGTCAACGTCTCGGCCAAGGACAAGGCCACCGGCAAGGAGCAGCAGATCCGCATCCAGGCCTCCGGCGGCCTGTCGGAAGCCGACATCCAGAAGATGGTCAAGGACGCCGAGGCCAACGCCGCCGAGGACAAGAAGCGCCGCGCCGCGGTCGACGCCAAGAACCATGCCGACGGGCTGGTGCATTCCACGGAGAAGGCGCTGGCTGAGCACGGCTCCAAGATCGCCGAACCCGAACGGCGCGCCATCGAGGACGCCGTCAGCGACCTCAAGGAAGCGCTGAAGGGCGACGACGCCGAGGCGATCACGGCCAAGACCAACACCCTGGCGCAGGCTTCGATGAAGCTCGGCGAGGCGATGTATTCGCAGCAGGCCGAGGCCGACGCGGCCAAGGATGCCGCCAAGGACGACGTGGTCGACGCGGAATTCACCGAGGTCGACGACGATAAGAACAACAAGAAGTCTGCTTGAACGGTTGATACCATGACCTCCATTCCAAAGAGCACGCCGGCTGCGTCTCCAGGAATGGAGGTCATTTTTCGTTAAGCCGAAGGCTGCATTGTTTCTCGCGCGTTCCTTCGGAATCGGGACGAATATCGGGCGGATCTGACTGATGTCCACCACCAAGCGCTGCTACTACGAAACCCTCGAAGTCGAACGCGACGCGGACGAACCCAAGCTCAAGGCCGCCTTCCGCAAGCTGGCGATGAAATGGCACCCGGACAAGAATCCGGGCGATGCCTCAAGCGAAGTCCGCTTCAAGGAAATCAACGAAGCCTACGAAGTCCTGAAGGACGGCGACAAGCGCGCCGCCTATGACCGCTTCGGGCATGCGGCGTTCGAGCAGGGCCATGGCGCCGGCGGCCCCGGCTTCGGCGCCGGTTTCGCCTCGTCCTTTTCCGATATTTTCGAGGACCTGTTCGGCATGGCCGGGCAGCGCGGGCGCGGCGGCGGCGGCCGCGAGCGCGGCCAGGACCTGCGCTACAACATGGAAATCACGCTGGAGGAAGCCTTCCTCGGCAAGACCGCCCAGATCGAGATCCCGGTTTCCGTCACCTGCGAATCCTGTTCGGGCACCGGCGCCAAGGCCGGCACCAAGCCCAAGACCTGCTCGATGTGCGGCGGGGCCGGGCGGGTGCGGCAGGCGCAGGGCTTCTTCACGCTGGAGCGCACCTGCCCCGGCTGCCAGGGCCGCGGCCAGATGATCGAAGACCCCTGTCCCTCCTGCTCGGGCTCCGGACGGGTGACGCGCGAGCGCAACCTGTCGGTCAACATCCCCCAGGGCGTCGAAGACGGCACCCGGATCCGGCTCGCCGGCGAAGGCGAAGCCGGCGTCCGCGGCGGTCCGTCCGGCGATCTCTACATTTTCCTGTCGCTGGCCAGCCACGAGTTCTTCCAGCGCGACGGCGCCGACCTGCATTGCCGGGTGCCGATCTCGATGGTGACGGCGGCGTTGGGCGGCGAATTCGAGGTCCCGACCATCGACAAGGGCAAAACCAAGGTGAAAATCCCCTCCGGCGCCCAGTCCGGCCGGCGTTTTCGCATCGCGTCAAAGGGCATGCCGGTGCTGCGTTCGCGCCAGACCGGCGACATGTATGTCCAGGTGGTGGTCGAAACCCCGCAGAACCTCACCAAGAAGCAGCAGGAGCTGCTGGCCGAATTCGAAAAGCTGTCGTCCGGCGCGACCCAGCCGGAAGCGGCGGGGTTCTTCACCAAGGTCAAGGATTTCTTCGGAAACCGCGCCTCCGGCTAGCGCGGTCGGCCGAAGCGGGACCTGGTTCTGCGTCCCGCCGCGCCGAAAATCGGAATGAGTGCATGGCGTTATCGCCAGATCGCTGGCGTCGCGGCAGACCGTGCAGGCGCGCGCGCGGCTTGACCGTTTCGCCCGCGACCTATACCTCTTTATGACCATTTTCTGACATCGCCGCTTCACTGCGGTCCCGCCTGGTACCGACATGCCTTTGCAATCGTCTGTGCGTGCGTTGAAAAAACCCCTTCGTCTCGACGATGAGGTGCGTTTTCTCCGTTCATGGATCGAGAAGCCGCTGCATATGGGCGCGGTGATGCCGTCGGGCCGGGTGCTGGCCCGCACCATGGCGCAATATGTCGATATCAACTCCACCGGGCCGGTCGTCGAATTGGGACCGGGCACCGGGCCGATCACCTCTGCCCTGATCGAGCGCGGCGTCGACCAGAAGCGTCTGGTGCTGGTCGAATACAATCCTGGCTTCTGCGCGCTGCTGCGCGACCGCTATCCGCTCGCCAAGGTGGTGCAGGGCGATGCCTATTCGCTGCGCGAATCGCTGCGCAACGTGCTGAGCGGCCCCGCCGCGGCCGTGGTCTCCGGCCTGCCGCTGGTTACAAAACCGATGCTGACCCGCCTGAAGCTGATCCGCGACGCCTTCGCCGCGCTGGCGCCCGGCGCGCCGTTCGTGCAGTTCACCTATTCGGTGGCGCCGCCGATTCCGAAATCGCTGCCCGGCGTGTCCACAGAAGCCTCCGAGCGCATCTGGATGAACCTTCCGCCGGCGCGCGTCTGGGTGTATCGCAAGCCCTGAACTTGCGCGCCTTTCGCGGCCCGCGGGTTCGTCCCGAACGCGACGAACATCATGCCCGCGCTGAAAATCCTGGTGATCCCCGGCTCGCTCCGCACCGGCTCGCTCAATGCGAAGCTGGCGGCGACCGCCGCGCATGAATTGGCGCTGGCCGGCGCCGAGGTCACCCGGCTTTCGCTCGGCGATTTTCCGCTGCCGATCTATGACGGCGACCTGCAGGGCAAGTCGGGGGTGCCCAAGCACGCGGTCAACCTCAAGCGCATGATGTCGGCGCATCACGGCGTGCTCATCGTGACGCCGGAATACAATTCGTCGGTGCCGCCTCTGGTCAAGAACACCATCGACTGGGTGAGCCGGGTGCAGGACGCGCACGAAACCCGCGGCGAGGTGTTTCGGGGCCGCGCCTTTGCGATCGCGTCGGCCGCCGAAGGCCGGCTCGGCGGCGCCCGGTCGCTGGCGGCGCTGCGGCTGATCCTGGCCGCCTGCCACGCTCTGGTGATCCCGAACCAGCTGGCGCTGGCGTTCGCCTCGCAGGCCTATGACGATAGGGACAGGTTGAAGCATCCGGCCGACAGCGAGGCGCTCGGCGCCATGGTGCGGCAATTGATCGACGTTTCGCAACGCTTGATGTGAGGTGACATGCAGCCATCAACTATCGCTCCCAGCGATCGCCTGATCGTGGCGCTCGACCTGCCCGGCGTCGCCGAAGCGGAAGCGATGATCGCCCGGCTCGGCGACAGCGTGAGCTTCTACAAGATCGGCTATCAGCTCGGTTATGCCGGCGGCCTGCCGCTGGTGCGCCGGCTCGCCGATGCCGGCAAGAAGGTGTTCGCCGATCTCAAGCTGCACGACATCGGCAACACGGTGGCGCGCGGGGTCGAGAGCGTCGTCAAACTCGGCGCGACCTTCCTCACCGTGCATGCCTATCCGCAGACCATGAAGGCCGCGGCCGAGGCCCGCGCCGGATCGGGCCTGAAAATCCTCGCCGTCACCGTGCTGACCTCCTATGACGACGACGACCTCCACGCCGCCGGCTATCGGCTCGGCGTCTCCGACCTGGTCGAGGCCCGCGCCCAGCAGGCGCAGGTGCTCGGTGTCGACGGTCTGGTTTGTTCACCTGAGGAGGCGGCTTCCTTACGCAAGATCGTTGGCCATCAGATGGTACTGGTGACGCCGGGGATCCGGCCCGCGGGATCAGCCAGCGGCGACCAGAAACGCATCATGACGCCGGCCCGCGCCATCGCCGCCGGCAGCGATTATCTGGTGGTCGGACGGCCGGTGCTGGAAGCCGCCGATCCCAAAGCCGCGGCCGACGCCATCCAGGCGGAAATCGCGCAGGCGCTGGCGTAACGGACAAAAGGAAACAACGAAGATGGCAAAGGGCTACTGGATAGCGCGCATCGATGTGAACAACATGGACGGCTACAAGGAATATGTCGCGCAGAACGGCGCGGTGTTCGCCAAATACGGCGCCAAATTTTTGGTGCGCGGCGGCCAATTCGAGGCCAGGGAAGGCACCGCGCGGTCGCGCAACGTGGTGCTGGAATTCCAGGACTACGAGACCGCGCTGGCCTGCTACAACTCGCCGGAATATACCCGCCTGGTCGCGATCCGCGGGCCGCACGCCGACAGCGATCTCGTGATCATCGAAGGCTACGACGGTCCGCAGCCCTGAGGCCCGACAAGTTGCCGGAACGGCCTGCCCCGGCTATAGGGCAGGAGCGAGGTGCCAGACATGTCCGATATGCGCTTGATCGTTGCCGGGGCCGGCGGCCGGATGGGCCGCGCGTTGGTGCGCGTCATCTCGGAAACCAAAGGCGCGGTGCTGGCCGGGGCGCTGGAAGCGCCGGGGTCGGAACTGCTGGGCAAGGATGCCGGGGTGCTGGCGGGACTGCCCGCCAATGGCGTCCTGCTGTCGGCGGACCTGTGGTCGATGTCGGCCGATGCCGACGGCATCCTAGACTTCACCGTGCCAGCCGCGACCATCGCCAATGTCGCGATCGCCGCCCAGCGCGGACTGGTTCACGTCATCGGCACCACCGGCCTGTCGGGATCGGACGATGCCGTGATCAAGAGCGTCACCCAGCGCGCCATCGTGGTGAAGTCGGGCAATATGAGCCTCGGCGTCAATCTGCTGGCCGCGCTGGTCAAGCGGGTCGCGCAATCGCTCGACGAAAGCTTCGACATCGAGGTGCTGGAAATGCACCACAAGGCCAAGATCGACGCGCCCTCGGGCACCGCATTGATGCTGGGCCAGGCCGCCGCCGCCGGCCGCGGCATCGCGCTCGACGAGCATGCCGCGCGCGGCCGCGACGGCATCACCGGCGCGCGCAAGGCCGGCGATATCGGCTTTGCCTCGTTGCGCGGCGGCACCGTCACCGGCGACCACAGCGTTATTTTCGCAGGTCCCATGGAACGTATCGAGCTGACCCACCGTGCCGAGGACCGCACCATGTTCGCGCAGGGCGCGGTCAAGGCCGCACTGTGGGCGCGCGACAAGAAACCCGGACTGTATTCGATGACCGACGTGCTCGGGCTGCAGGATTTCTAGAACCCAACGGAACAAGAAAATGAGCGACCGCCTTCTCGTGCTCGTGCGTCATGGCCAGAGCGAATGGAACCTGAAAAATCTCTTCACCGGCTGGAAGGACCCCGATCTCACCGAACAGGGCGTCGCCGAGGCCAGGGAAGCCGGCCGCAAATTGAAGGCGCAGGGGTTCACGTTCGACATCGCGTTCACGTCGGTGTTGCTGCGCGCGCAGCATACGCTGGATCTGATGCTGACCGAGTTGGGCCAGACCGGCCTTCTCACGAAGAAAAACCTGGCGCTCAACGAGCGCGACTATGGCGACCTGTCGGGCCTCAACAAGGATGACGCGCGCAAGAAATGGGGCGAGGAGCAGGTGCATGTCTGGCGCCGTTCCTACGACGTACCGCCGCCCGGCGGCGAAAGCCTGAAGGACACCCTGGCGCGCACGCTGCCCTATTATGTGCAGGAGATCCTGCCTTGCGTGCTGCGCGGCGAGCGCACGCTGGTCGCGGCCCACGGCAATTCGCTGCGCGCGCTGATCATGGTGCTGGAGAAGCTGTCGCCCGAAGGCATTTTGGCGCGCGAACTCGCCACCGGCGTGCCGATCATCTACCGGCTCAACGCCGATTCCACAGTGGCGTCGAAGCTCGATCTGGCGGGGTGAGGGTCGACCCTACAGATTGTAGCCCGGATGGAGCGCAGCGAAATCCGGGGCGATTCCGATAACTGGTTCGACCGGTCCCGGATTGCGCTGCGCTCCATCCGGGCTACGACCGCGTATCCGTTACTGCAACCCGACCTGTCCGGCTTCCCAGCCGATCATCGCCTGCTTGCGGGTGAGGCCCCAGTGATAGCCGGTCAGCGCGCCGCTCTTGCCGAGCGCGCGATGGCAGGGCACCACGAAGGAGATCGGGTTTTTCCCGACCGCCGCGCCCACCGCGCGCGACGCCTTGGGGCTCCTGATCTGGCTGGCGATATCCGAGTAGCAGACCGCGCGGCCCATCGGGATCTTGAGCAGCGTCTCCCACACCCGCACCTCGAAGTCGGTGCCGATCAGGATTACGCGCAGCGGCTGGTCCGGCCGCCAGAGCTTGGTGTCGAAGATGCGCTGCGCCAGGCCCGCGGTGCCGGCGCGGTCTTCGACATAGGTCGCGCGCGGCCAGCGCCGCTGCATATCGGCGAGCGCGGCCGCTTCCTCGCCCGGATCGGCGAACGCAAGTCCGGCTAGCCCCCGGCCAGAGGCGATCACGACCGCGGTGCCGAACGGCGAGGGATGAAAGCCGTAGGTCAGCGTCATGCCGGCGCCGCCGTTCTTCCATTCGCCCGGCGACATCGCCTCATGGGTGACGAACAGATCATGCAGCCGTCCCGGCCCGGACAGTCCGGAGTCGAGTGCCGCGTCGAGCACGCTGGCGGAATCGCGCAACAGGCCCTTGGCGTGATCGAGCGTCAGCGCCTGCATGAACGCCTTTGGCGTCAAGCCGGCCCAGCGGCGGAACAGATGGTGCAGCTCGTCGGGGGTGACGGCGGCGGCATCCGCCATCGCCTCGATGGTCGGCTGGTTGCGCCAGTGCTCCGAGATGAAGGCGATGGCGCGCCGCACCGAATCGTAGTCGCGCAGCGCGGCGTTCTGGGGTCCCGGTTTGGTGAGGCGGTGCTCATTCATGGCGAGGTTCATCATGGATCTGATGTAGGCCCGACGCGGGCTCCAAACCACCCGATTTCCGATACCGCCTCACCCGATCGGGTTGTGTGTCGGGCCGCGCCGCGCGGCCTGCAGCGCCGCCGTCAAGGCTTTGGCAAAGCTTGCTTTTTCGTCGGGGCCCAGGAAGCTCGCGACGGCCAGGCTGCGGCCTTTGGAGACCAGATAGAGGTTTTCGATGCCGTATTCCTCGTGCACGACCTGCTCGAGCCGCACCCACAGGGGATTGAGCACGAATTCGACCACATGGCCGCGGTGGCTGGTGCGGCGCAGCCGCAGTTCGGACGGCGTGATCAGGATTTCCTCGCTGGCTCTGGCGCGGCGGAAATTGACGCGGAACGCCCACCAGATCGCCAGCACGTCGAGGCCGAAAAAGCCGAATACCGGCCAGGCGCCCATCAGCAGGAACGCCAGCCCCGCGGCAAAACTGACCACGCCGACGAACCCCATCACGATCACAAAGCCGGTGCGGTTCAGCGAGCGATGCGGGGTCAGCAGCGCTGAAAACAATTCCGGCTGTGGGTGCGGCTCAAAATCATTGCCTGCGGTCATCGCGTGTCAGTATATCCCTGCCATGGCGAAAATCACCCGCAAGCCGCTGCCAAAACCGCGACCACCGGTCGTCAAACGCGCCAGGAGCGCCAAAGCTCCCCCGGCGGCAACGCCGAAGCCGAGAAAAACGGCCAAAAAGGCCGTGGCCAAGGTGTCGGGCCCCTCGACCCGACCGGCAAAACCCTGGACACCGGCCGAGGTCCGCGAGGCGTTCAACCGCTTCCGCAACGCCAATCCGGAACCGAAGGGCGAGCTGGAACATCTCAATCCCTTCACGCTGCTGGTCGCGGTGGTGCTGTCGGCGCAGGCCACCGACGCCGGCGTCAACAAAGCGACGCGCGCGCTGTTTCAGGTCGCCGACACGCCGCAGAAGATGCTGGCGCTCGGCGAGGAAAGGGTGCGCGACTACATCAAGACCATCGGGCTCTATCGCAACAAGGCCAAAAACGTCATCGCGCTGTCGGAGAAGCTGATCGCCGAATTCGGCGGCGAGGTGCCGCGCAGCCGCGCCGAGATCGAGTCACTGCCCGGCGCTGGTCGCAAGACCGCCAACGTCGTGCTCAACATGGCGTTCGGCGAGCACACCATGGCGGTCGATACCCATGTGTTCCGGGTCGGCAATCGGACCGGTTTGGCGCCCGGCAAAACCCCGCTCGAGGTCGAGCTCGGGCTGGAGCGGGTGATCCCCAGCGAATTCATGCTGCACGCCCATCACTGGCTGATCCTGCACGGCCGCTACACCTGCCTCGCCCGCAAGCCGCGCTGCGAATTGTGCCTGATCAACGATCTCTGCAGGTGGCCGGAAAAGACGGTGTGATTTCTTGCTCCGTCCCGCTTGCAGCGGCCCGTCCTGCAGCCGTTTTGCCCTATCGCTCCATCTCCTCCGGGTAGTATATTGGTCATGACGCAACCTTTCGGGTTTCCATCGCAGGAGGCGTCAAGGGAGGATAGGCTATGCTCAGAATCGTGGCTGCTGCTGCATTGTGGATGTCGTTCAGCGCGACCTTTGTCTATGCCGGCGAATTCGATGGGCCGTCATCAGGCAACCAACCGAGCACGTTTAAAAACGGCGGGCTGAACCCCAATCCAGCGCCTCAACCGCAACCTCAACCGGCGCCACGTCAGCCGACATTGACGCAAAGCGACGTGGTGCATAATTCGTCCGGGACGGCACCAAGCGGTCCACCAAACGGCAACTTGCAGGGCCCGAACAAGCCTAACCTGCTGCCCGGCGCCGCTTTCGTGAGACCGGGCGGCGTTCCTGTGCGCTGAGGCGGTACTCACGCCACCGGCATTCCCCGTTTCCGCGCCGGCTCGATCAATTCCGGCCGCGGGCCGCTGAGCCGTTTGTGCATGTGGACCATGAAGGCCATGCCGAATAGCGGCGTCGCCAGGTTGACGATCGGGATCGAGACGAAGGCCGCGATGATCAGGCCGGCGGTGAAGATCGTGGCCGCGTTATCCCGGCGCATCGCCTTGGCTTCCGCCGGGGAGCGGAAACGCATCGCCGCCAGTTCGAAATATTCCCGGCCCAGCAGCCAGGCGGTGGCGATGAAGAACGCGATGAAACCAGCGCCGGCGAAGAACACGAAGGGCAGCGCGATCAGATAGACCAGGATGGTCAGAGCCGCCGTCTTGACGCCTTCGGTCATGGCAATGCCGAGCGGCAACGCGGTGCCCGGACGTTCCGCCGGATAATGCTCCAATTCGACATGGTCGGCGACCTCGTCGACGAACACGCTGGCCACCAGCGAGGTGATCGCCGGCATCAGGAACACCGCGCCGAACACGACGCCGAGGCCGGCGGCGATCGAGACGATCCAGGACAGCACGTTCAGCGGGGTCTGGAAGCCGGGGCCCAGCATCGCCTCGGCCCAGCCTTCGCCCGAGGTCGCCAGCCAGCTCAACAGCCGCTGCAGGCCGATCGCCAGCACCACGACCAGCACCAGCGCGAGCCCGATCGATCGCCACAGGATGGAGCGCATCGGCGGCGACAGGATCTGCGAAAGCGCCTTGACGGCGGCGTCCAACATGGCGGCCTTTTCCTTCGTTGCGGCGGCAATGTCCGAAGATATTGCGGAGCCGGTGTCATTTCGGCGGGATCACCGCGCGCAGGCTCGCGACTTTCGCCTTTACCCTTTCGACGGCTGCTGCCTTGACCGGGCCAAACCCTCTGATCTCCATCGGCAGCGAAGCGATCCCGGCCAGCGGCTCGACAGTGCCCGCATCCAGAAGGGGAAGCAGTTCCGCCAGCAGCTTTTCATACCACGCGATCAGGCTTCGTTCCATCCGGCGCTCACTGGCGTAACCGAACGGGTCCAGCGGCGTTCCGCGCAGGAACTTCAGACGCGCCAGTAGACGAAAGCCCGGTTCGATCCACGATCCGAACCGCCGCTTCAGCGGCCGGCCCCGCGCATCCCGGCCTGCGGGCAGGATCGGGGGCGCGAGATGATAGTTGATCCGGTAATCGCCCTCGAATTGCTGCCGCAGTTTTTCGTGCAGTCCGGTCCCGGTGTGCAGGCGCGCCACTTCGTACTCGTCCTTGTAGGCCATCAGCTTGAACAAGGAGCGGGCCACGGCGGCCGTGAGCCGTTCGGATCCCGGCACGCGGTCGCGTTCGATGGCGCGCACCTCGTTCACCCCTGCGCGATAGCGCGCGGCATAGGTGGCGTTCTGATAGGAATTCAGGAAATCGGCGCGACGCGCGATGATCTGGTCCAACGTCTCCTCGGTCGGCGCCGATTCCGCCAACGATGCGACAAAATCCCTGTCCGCGACGGCGAGGCGGCCGCAGGCAAACGCCCGCTTGTTCGGCTCGACGGCGACGCCGTTCAGCTCGATCGCGCGCATCAGGGCCGCCGCGGAGACCGGAACCAGGCCCTGCTGCCAGGCGGCGCCCAGCATGATCACATTGGCGAACACGGTGTCGCCGAACAGCGCCTCCGACATCCGGTTGGCGTCGAAACTGCGGATATGTTCCGGCCCGACCATGCGCTCGATGCTGCGCAGGCGCATCGGGCCGTTCAGGCTTGCATCCGGGTTGCGCACGATGTCGCCGGTCGGCATTTCCGCGGTGTTGATGACGGCGCGCATCGCGGGCCGATACGTCGCCGCCGCCTTGGGCGAGGAACTGACGACGATGTCGCAGCCGATCAGGGCGTCGGCCGCGCCCTGATCGATGCGGACTTGATGAATGTCGGCGGGATCGGCGGAGAGCCTGATGAAACTCAGCACCGGTCCGAATTTTTGCGCGAAGCCGGTAAAATCCAGCACCGAGGCGCCCTTGCCTTCGAGGTGCGCCGCCATCGCGATCAGCGCGCCGACCGTGATGACGCCGGTGCCGCCGACGCCGGTGACGAGCAGGTTGAAAGGCGTTGCGAGATCGGCAAAGGCGGGCTCGGCCAGCGCCCCGGCGCGGCCCAGTGCGTCAACGTCCAATCCCTCTCTCCTGCGCCGCGTCGCGCCTTCGACGGTGACGAAACTCGGGCAGAAGCCGTTCCGGCAGGAGAAATCCTTGTTGCAGGAGGACAGGTTGATCTGGCGCTTGCGGCCGAACGGGGTTTCCTTCGGCTCGACGCTCAGGCAGTTGGATTCCACCGAACAGTCGCCGCATCCCTCGCAGACCAGATCGTTGATGTAGGCGAATCTCGGCGGGTCGCTCAACTGGCCGCGCTTGCGCTTGCGCCGCTTCTCGGTGGCGCATTCCTGCTCGTAGATCAGGACGCTGACGCCAGCGACGTCGCGCAATTCACGCTGGACCGCGTCGAGCTTTTCGCGCCCATGAAAGGTCACGCCCGCGGGAAAATCCGACGCGTCGAATTGATCGGGATTGTCGGACACCAGCGCGATCCGCGCCACGCCGTTGGCGCGGACTTCGTGGGCGATGCCGTGGACGCTGATGGGTCCGTCGACCGGCTGGCCGCCAGTCATGGCGACCGCGTCGTTGAACAGGATCTTGTAGGTGATGTTGGCCCTGGCGGCGATCGCCTGCCGGATCGCCATCGATCCGGAGTGATAATAGGTGCCTTCGCCGAGGTTCTGGAACACATGACCATGGCCGGTGAAGCGCGAGGAGGCGGCCCAGTTCACGCCTTCGCCGCCCATCTGGATCAGCGACGTGGTGTCGCGATCCATCCAGCTCGCCATGAAGTGGCAGCCGATGCCGGCCAGCGCCTGCGAGCCCTCGGGCACTTTGGTCGAGGTGTTGTGCGGACAGCCGGAGCAGAAATAGGGCGTGCGCGTCGCCCCTGCGGTCTCGATGAAGCCAGTGGTTTGCGGCGCGCGCCTTTCGGCGCGCGCCTGCAGGCCGAGGCCCGGGAAGATCGCGTCCAGGCGCCGCGCTACGATCGGCGCCAGCAGGCGCGGCGACAACTCGCCGACCCATGGCACCAGCGGACGGTTGTTCTCGTCGTTCTTGCCGACCATCCGCTCCGGCTTGTGGCCGGGATAGTCGTAGAAATATTCCTTGAACTGGCTTTCGATGATGCCGCGTTTTTCCTCGATCACGAGGATCTCGCGTTTTTCGCGGACGAATTCCAGCGCGCCGTGATGGGCGAGCGGCCACACCATGCCGACCTTGTAGATGTCGATGCCGATGCGCCGGCATTCGGCCTCGTCCAGCCCGAGCAGCCGCAGCGCCTCCATCAGGTCGAGATGCGCCTTCCCGGTGGTGACGATGCCGTAGGTCGCCTCCGGAATGTCGTAGATCCGGCGGTCGATCGGGTTCGCCGCGGCGAAAGCCAGCACCGCGTTCTTCTTGAATTCCAGCCGCTGCTCGATCTGCGGACCCGGCAGGTCCGGCCAGCGGTAATGCAGGCCGCCCGGCGGAATCTCGCAGTCCGGCCGGACGAAATGCCGGCGCGCCGGCAGCTCGATCGACGCGCAGGATTCGACGGTTTCCGAAATCGCCTTGAAGCCGGTCCACATGCCGGAAAACCGGCTCAGCGCGTAGCCATATTCGCCGAAGCTCAGATATTCGGCGGCGCTCGCCGGGTTCAGCGTCGGCATGAACCACGCCATGAAGGCGACGTCCGACTGGTGCGGCATCGACGACGAGACGCAGCCATGATCGTCGCCGGCGACGACCAGCACGCCGCCACGCGGCGAGGACCCGTAGGCGTTGCCGTGCTTGAGCGCGTCGCCGGAGCGATCGACGCCGGGGCCCTTGCCGTACCAGAGGCCGAACACGCCATCGACCTCGCGGTTGGGGTGGGTCTCGACCTGTTGCGATCCCAGCACCGCCGTCGCGGCGAGGTCTTCATTGACGGCTGGGAGGAATTCGATGCTCCGGTCCTGCAGCAGTTTCTGGGCGCGCCACAGTTCGAGGTCGACGCCCCCCAGCGGTGAGCCGCGATAGCCAGAAACGAAGCCGGCGCTGCTGATTCCGTCGGCGATATCGCGGTCGCGCTGATCGAGAAGAATGCGAACCAGGGCCTGGGTGCCGGTCAGGAATACCCGGCCGGTTCGCCGCGTGTAGCGGTCCAGCAGCGAATAGTCGTCCAGCGGAGGATGCGGTGCATCGATTTGTGCCGACATTTTCGGTCCTCCCGGCGTGCGTGCACGCGAGTATCGGCCGGATCGACCGGTAGGAAATTTCTAATTCTCCGATTTGCCGGGGTTCCGAGGTAGAATTATCCGTTAACCGGTCATAAGCTGGATAAATTATTCAGGATTGAGGGAGTGCCAGAGATGATCGATCCGCTCGATGGCCGGTTGTTGCGGCAGCTTCAGAAGGACAGCCGGCAGAGCAATCAGCAACTGGCCGACAGTCTCAACATGTCTTCCTCAGCCTGCTGGCGGCGGGTGGCGGCGCTGGAGGCGGCGGGAGTCATCGCGCGCTATACGGCGCTGGTAGATCGCGAGAAGGCCGGGTTCGCGATGTCGGCCATCCTTCACGTCTCGCTCGATCGCCACGACGAGACGTTCGTCTCACAATTCGTCTCGCGCGTTCGCAAGCGGCCGGAAGTTCTCGAATGCTTCGCGACGACGGGTGATGCCGATTTTCACCTGCGCGTGGTGGTCAGCGACATGGCCGCCTACAATCGATTCCTCGAAGATTTCATGTTCAAGATTCCCGGCCTTCGCCACGTCCGGACCAACGTCATCCTGAAAGAGATCAAATACGACGTCGCGTTGCCGCTCTGAGCCGCGCCCGGGGCTCTAGATTCTTGGTTTGACGCGTTTTCCTTACGCGAACCGGTCTCCATCCCGGATCAAGTCCGGGACAGGCTTTCGCTTGAAAACGCTCTACATCGCATCCAGCGGCTTGCCGCGCACATTGGGGCCGAACACCGCCAGCGCGACGATCACGATGACCATCGAGGCCGTGATCAGGCCGAACACGCCGGTGACGCCGCCCTCGCGCAGCATGTAGGCGACGATGAAGCCGGAGAAGGTCGCGCTGATCCGACTCACCGAATAGACCATTCCGGATGCCCGCGCGCGGATCGAGGTCGGGAACACCTCGCTCTGGTAGGCGTGATAGGCGTAGGACGACGTCATATTGGCGGCGGTGAGCAACACGCCGAACAGGATCAGCAACGCCGGCTCGGTCAGTTGCGCGAACGTCATGCCGAAGGCGATGATCGCCGCGGAGGCGCCGCAGATGATCCATTTGCGCTCGAACCGGTCGGCGAAGCTCGCGGCCAATAGCGGCGCGATCGGATAGGCAAAGGCGACAATGAAGGAATATTGCAGGCTCTTGGTCACCGTGATGCCCTTCTCGACCAGCAGCGCCGGCACCCAGTTGGCAAAACCGTAGAAGCCGAAGGACTGGCAGAAGTTGAACACCACGAACAGCGCGACCAGCGACAGGTAAGGCGGCCTGAACAGGTCGGCAAAACCGGCTTTCGCCGCCGCGCGCGCGGGCGCCCCCGGGGCGATCCTGCCCGGACGCGTCGGCGCCACGCCCGCTTTGGCTTCGAGCAGCGCGAGAATCGTTTCCGCCTCTGCGGTGCGGCCATGGCGCGCCAGCCATAGCGGGCTTTCCGGCACCATCAGCCGCAGCACCCAGATCACCATGCTGGCGGCGGCGCCGATCAGCACCACCCAGCGCCAGCCGTCGATCCCGTAGGGCTGCTGCGGCACCAGCCACCAGGCCAGCGCCGCCACGATCGGCACCGCGATGAACATCACCGCCTGGTTGACGGCGAAGGCGCGGCCGCGCATCCAGCTCGGCACCAGCTCGGTGATGTAGGCGTCGATGGTGATGATCTCGACGCCGATGCCGACCCCGGCGATGAAGCGCCACAGCAAGACGCCGCCGGAAGTGGTCTGGCACGCCATCGCCACCGAGGCCGCCGAATAGCACAATAGCGCATACGTGAAGATCGCCCGCCGGCCGAACCGGTCAGCGAGGAAGCTGAGAAAGAAAGTGCCGGCGAACAATCCGGCAAAGGTCGCCGCGACGAAAGCGCCGATCCCGGAAAAGCCGAAAAAGGCCTGCGTGGTGGTGGTCAGCAGGCCGCTTTTGTTGAGGCCGGGCGCGATATAGCCGGTCAGGAACAGGTCGTAGATCTCGAAGCAGCCGGCGAGCGACAGCAGGATCACCAGCCGCCAGACATAGGACGAGGCCGGCAGGCTCTCGAGCCGCCGCGCAATCTCGTCCGCCCCGCCACGCGGTGCCGACCGATCAAGCCCGGTGTCGATGCTGATTGCGCTCATGATTCCCTCCCCTGTCCGTTTTTTTTGAGCGCTTGACGCATTGCAGCGTTGCACGCTTTTAGTGGTCGATTGCCACGATTATGATTAGCAGATGGCGCTTGGAAGCCTAGTCTGAAGGCCGGCCGAAGAGCCTCAGACAGTGCGGGGAGAGACAGAGATGACCGGGACGGGACTGCCGCTCGAAGGCGTGAGGGTCGTCGAAATGACCCACATGGTCATGGGGCCGACCTGCGGCATGATCCTGGCGCAGCTCGGCGCCGAGGTGATCAAGGTCGAACCGCCCGCCGGCGACAAGACCCGCAGCCTCGGCGGCATGGGAACCGCGTTCTTCCCGCTGTTCAACCGCGGCAAGCGCAGCGTCGTGCTCGACCTCGCCAGGCCGGAAGACCGCGACACCATGCACCGGCTACTCGCCTCCGCCGACGTGTTCCTGGAAAATTTCCGCGACGGGCAACTGGAAAAGCAGGGCCTCGGCGCCGAGGAGCTGCGCCGCCGGCATCCGGATCTGATCGTCTGTGGCCACAAGGGTTTTCTGTCCGGTCCCTATGAGCATCGCCCGGCGCTCGACGAGGTGGTGCAGATGATGTCGGGGCTGGCCACCATGACCGGCACCAGCGAAAAGCCGCAGCGCGTCGGCTCCTCCGCCAACGACATCATGGGCGGCATGTTCGGCGTGATCTCCATTCTGGCCGCGCTCTACCAGAAGCGCGGCGGCAAGGCCGCGGAGCCGGGCGCAGACATCCGCATCGGGCTGTTCGAGAACTGCCTCTTTCTCGTGGCCCAGCACATGGTCGAGTACGAGATGACCGGCAACAGACCGCGCTCGATGCCGGAGCGCGAACATGCCTGGCCGATCTACGACATCTTCGAGACCGCAGGCGGCGAACGCATCTTCATCGGCGTCGTCACCGAGGGGCACTGGCAGAGTTTCTGCCGCGAGTTCGGCATGACCGAGTTTCTGGAAGACCCCGGCTTGCGCACCACCACCGACCGCATCCTGGCGCGCGCCCGGATCATTCCGCGCGCCGCCGAGGTGATCAAGCGCTGGAACGCGGCCGAGCTTTCGGCGGTGCTGAACCGGCTCAACATCTGCTTCTCGCCGATCAACCGCCCCGAGGACCTGTTCAACGATCCGCATGTGCTGCGTCCCGGCGGCCTCGTCAACAACATCAACGCCAATGGCGCGCCGTTCCGCGTGCCGGCGCTGCCGATCGAATGGAACGGCGCCAACATCGGCGAAGGCCTCAAAGTGCCGGTGCTCGGCGCCGATACCGACGCCGTTCGCGCCGAACTCGAATCCCGAGAATTATCTTCAACCGGAAAAATCGCTGCGAGGATCGCATGACCCGAGTTCAAGACGTTTATCCCGACGATCGCGTGTCCTTGCGCGAGGTCGGCCTGCGCGACGGCCTGCAACTGGTCAAGACCTTTCCCTCGACCGCGGCGAAGCAGCGCTGGCTGCGCGAGGAATACGCCGCCGGGGTTCGGCATTTCGAGGTCGGCTCGTTCCTGCCGGCGTCGACCTTTCCGCAATTCGCCGATGTGCGCGAAATCGTCAAGACGGTGGCGTCGCTGCCCGGCGCGCACGGCGTTGCGCTGGCGCTGAACGAACGCGGCGTCAACGAGGCGCTGGCCACGGGCGTCGCCGAAATCGCCACCGTGGTTTCGGCCACCGAGGAGCACAGCCAGGCCAACGCGCGGCGGTCGCGCGAGGAGGCCATCGCCAACGTCAAGCGCCTGTGCGATCTGCGCGACGCGAGCCCGCACAAGCCGATCGTCAACGCCGCGATCTCGATGGCGCTGGGCTGTTCGATCACCGGTCCGGTCGATCCGAAAGAAGTGATAAAACTGGTCGAAAAATGTCTGGAGGCCGGGGTCAACTTCGTCGCCATCGCCGATACCGTCGGCTATGCCGGACCGAAGCAGGTCTATGAGCTGACCCAGGCCGCCGTGAAACTGTCCGGCACAAGACCGGTCTGCGTGCATCTGCACGACACCCGCGGCATGGGCATTGCGAATGCGTCGGCAGCCCTTGATGCCGGCGCGCGGATTCTCGACGGCTCGCTCGGCGGCCTCGGCGGCTGCCCGTTCGCGCCGGGCGCCACCGGCAATGTCGTGTTCGAGGACCTAGTGTTCCTGTGCGAGAGCAAGGGATTTTCAACCGGCATCGACATCGAGAAACTGGTCGAGGTGCGCGCGATCCTGCGGTCGGAAATGCCCGGCGAGACGCTCTATGGCGGGATGGCCCGGGCCGGACTGCCGGACCGCAAGGCGGCCGTCGCGGCCTGACGAGCTGGACGACGGCCTACGCCGCGAGCTCCGGCAACCGCATGCGGCGCGCCGATCCGAGGTCGACGACGTTGACGTGCCCGGCGACGGTGATGCGCTCGGCCAGGCCGGCGCTGCCGGCGATCCACGTCACTTCCGGAGCTGGAAACGGCGTCGCTTCGTCAATCTCTTCAGGAACAAGCGGCGGCGACTGGACCTGCTCTGGAAACGGTCCGAATTCGCCCGCTACCTCCCGGAGCGGCTTTTGCTTGTCGGCCCAGTGCAGGGCGGTGTAGTCGAAGCCTTGCACGATGGTGGGTTTGACGATTTCGAAATAGGGCGAGATGTCGAAATCGCGCGGCATGTAGAGCGAGGAATCGCGGATGTGCAGGATTTCGCGCCGGGCCTGCTTGGAGCCGGCGCGCGTGATCTTGGGCAGGATCGGATAGCGCACGGCGTCGAAGGCCTGGGCGATCAGCGCCGAGCAGATGATCTTGGTGGGATCGCCGGAGCCGAACGCGATCATCCGCCGCCGCCAGCGCTGCGGGATCGGCAGCGGGATCAGGTAGCGCATCAGATCGAGGATGTTCTTGGTGTCGTAGCCGAAGCCGATCCGGTTGATGGCGTAGCGGCACACCGTGTTGCGGTCCTCGAACGACAATCCGACCGGGCGGCACAGCCGCGTGTGATAGGGAAAATATTTCGACAGCGGCGCCGAGGTGACGCCTTCGCCGATATTGGCCTCGATCAGGACATGCGGCTCGCCGTCGGGCTCTTCCGCGCCGTCGATCGGACCGACATAGAGCGCGGCATGGGACCAGGTCGACTGCGTCAGGTATTTGATGATGCCGGAAACCCGGTTATTGCCCTCGACCAGCAGCACGTCGCCCGGCTCGATGACGCCGCGCAGATGCTCGGGGTCGCTCGGCGTGAACGGCTCATAGCCCGGCACCTCCTTCTGAAGGTAGCCCGCGATCAGCTTGCCGACGGTATCGAGTACAACGCCCATGATAATCCCCCCGGGGCCTTTCCGGCCGCTTTTTGTCTTTCCTTATCATGGTCGCAAGCCGTTTCAATTTAGTTCATGCATGGACGCGATCAATCATGATTGATTCACCATGACGGTTGCTGCGCCGGCCCGGATGCGGCAAGTTCGCCAAAAGTTCTGCCGTTTTTCAAAGTTCCGGAAACCATGCCATGACAATGACGCGCCGCGACTTCCTGTCGGCGTCCGCGGCCCTTGCGGCGGCGCCGGCGTTCGGTGCCCGCGCCTTCGCCGCACCATTGCCGCGCGAGGCCGATATCGTCGTGATCGGCGCGGGCGCCGCCGGCATCGCCGCGGCGCGGCGTGTCCTCGCCGCCAACCGCCGGGTGATCGTGGTCGAGGCGGCGGGCCAGATCGGCGGCCGCTGCCTCACCGACATCACCAGTTTCGACGTGCCGTTCGATCGCGGCGCGCGCTGGATGCACAATCCCGATACCAATCCGATGATCAGGCTGGCCCGCAGCGCCGGGCTCGACATCGCGGCGGCTCCTCCGGGCCAGAAGATCCGCGTCGGCCGCCGCAACGCGCGGGCGGGAGAGACCGAGGAATTTCTGGCGGCGCTGGTGCGCGCCAACCGCGCCATCGACGAGGCCTCGCGCGGCAGGGCCGACGTCGCCTGCGCCTCGGTGCTGCCCAGGGACCTCGGCGACTGGGCCGGCACCGCGGAATTCGTGCTCGGCGCCAATGCGACGGGCAAGGACCTCAAGGACATCTCGGTGATCGACAAGGCCCGCGCGCAGGACCGCAACGCCGCGCTCGGCTGCCGCCAGGGTCTGGGCACGCTGATCGCGAAGCTCGGCGAGCAGGTCCCGCTGGCGCTGTCGACGCCCGCGAGCCGCATCAACTGGAGCGGCCGCGACGTCACGGTGGAAACGCCCTCGGGCAAGATCGCCGCGCGCGCCGCCATCATCACGGTATCCAGCAACGTGCTGGCGTCAGGCAATATCAAGTTCACGCCCGACCTGCCCAAGCGCCAGCTCGACGCGGCGGCAAGACTGGGCCTCGGCAGCTACGACCGGATCGCATTGCAACTGCCGGGCAATCCGCTCGGGCTCGGCCGCGACGATGTGCTGATCGAGCAGAGCACTTCGATGCGAACGGCATTGCTGGTCGCCAATATCGGGGGATCGTCGCTGTGCGCGATCGATGTTGCGGGCTCGTTCGGCAGCGATTTGTCGGCGCAGGGCGAGAAGGCGATGATCGCCTTTGCCGCCGAATGGCTGGCAAAACTGTTCGGCAGCGAGGTCGCAGCCTCGATCGGGAAATCGAGCGCGACGCGCTGGAACGCCGCGCCGTTCGCACTGGGCGCGATGTCGGTGGCCGCCCCCGGCGCGCAGCCGTCGCGAAAAATCCTCGGCGAGCCGGTCGGCAGCCTGTTCCTGGCGGGCGAGGCGACCCACGAGACGCTGTGGGGAACGGTCGACGGCGCCTGGGAAAGCGGCGAGCGCGCGGCGGAAGCAGCCCTGCGCAAGATCGGCGCGCTCAGGGATACCGAACCGGACGCGGCGCCGGCGCGCGCGCCGAAGCCGCGGCGTCGGGGAGCGCCGGTCAATTGAAACAGTCGCGGCCGAAGGCGCTGATCTCGTGGTCGAGCGGCAAGGACAGCGCGTTTGCGCTGCATGAGAGCAGGCGCGCCGACAATTTCGAGATCGTCGGCGCGCTGACGACGGTGACCGAGACCTTCGACCGGGTGTCGATCCACGGCGTGCGGCAGCAGATACTGCAGGCGCAGCTTGCGGCCGCGGGATTGCCGCCGCGGATCGTGCCGATTCCCTATCCCTGTCCGAACGCGATCTATGAGGCGCGCATGGGAGAAGCCGTCGCGCAAGCGGTGCGGGACGGCATCACCCACATGATCTTCGGCGATCTGTTCCTCGCCGATATCAGGGCCTATCGCGAGCAGAAGCTCGCCGGCACCGGCATCACGCCGGTGTTTCCGCTATGGGATCGTCCGACCTTGCCGCTGGCGCAGGCCATGATCGACAGCGGCATGCAGGCTTACCTCGCTACCGTCGATCTGAAAAAACTGCCGGCCGAATTCGCCGGACGAAAATTCGATGCGCAATTGCTTGCCGACCTGCCTGCCGGAGTCGATCCCTGCGGCGAGAACGGCGAATTCCATACCTGCGTGGTGGCGGGGCCGATGTTTGCGCAGCCGCTCGCGGTCGTCACCGGCGAGCGCGTCGAACGCGATGGCTATGCCTATTGCGATCTGGTGATGGCGGGTTGAGATACTTTCGTCGTTCCGGGGCGCGAGTGAAACGAACGAACCCGGAACCTGGAGATTGTTAGCTCGAGATTCCGGTTTCGCGCTGGCGCGCGCCCCGGAATGACATGGTTGGCTCACCGCAGCACGCCGTCGAGCGCCGGCAGGCCAACAATCACTGCGGCTGCGATCAGCGCGTAGCAGATGGCGCGGAACAGGCTCTCGCTGGCGCGGCCGAACAGCCGGGCGCCGAACCAGACGCCGATGCCATAGACCGGCCCGACCAATAGCGAAAACCGGATCGCATCCGCGGTGATCAGCCCGGTCAGCGAATAGCTCACCAGCGAAAAGAAGTCGGAAGCGCCGAAGAACAGCAGGATGTTGGCGCGCGCGATCAGCGAGGGAATCGGCCGGCCCAGCCAGTAGCCGACGATCGGCGGGCCGCCGGTCTGCGCCAGTCCACTGCAAAAGCCGGACAATCCGCCGATACCGATCGAAAGCGCAGAAAAATCCTTGCCGCGATAGCGCCAGCCCGACAACAGCAGCAGCAACAGCGCCAGCACGAAACCGGAGATGATCCAGCGTGTGGTTACGGGATTGAGCTCGGTCAGGAAATAAGTGCCGATCGGCACCCCGATCAATGCGCCGGACACCATGACGGCGGTCGCCTTGCGGTCCGCGTGTTTCCAGGCGTCGGGAAGCAGCGGGGCGGCGGCGACGAAATCGATGATCAACAGCAGCGCCGCGACCAGGCGCGGCGCGGCAAAACTGCTCGCCAGCGGCATGAAGATCAGCGCCGAGCCGAACCCGGAAAATCCGCGCGCGGTTCCCGACACGAAGGCAATCGCGCAAATCGCGATCGCAACATGGGTGCTGACGTCAGCCGGGATCAGGCCGGCGAGGCTCATGCGCGCAAAGTGCCGCCGGTCTTCCTGTTCACTTCGGCGACGATTTTGGCGCCGACCGCGTCGATCTCCTGATCGGTCATGGTTTTCTCGCGCGGCTGCATCGTCACGGCAATCGCGACCGACTTCTTGCCGTCGTCGATGCCCTTGCCCTCATAGACGTCGAACACGCCGACATCGGTGATCAGCTTCTTGTCGACGCCCTGCGCGGCGCGCACGATGTCGCCGGCCCTGACACCCCGCTCGACGATGAAGGCGAAGTCGCGCGACACCGGCTGGAACGGCGACAGTTCCAGCACCGGCCTGGCGCGGGTCGGCCGCTGCTTGGCGGCGGGAACGCGGTCGAGGATCACCTCGAAGGCGATGATCGGGCCGTCGGCGCGCAGGATTTCCAGCGCGCGGGGATGCAGCTCGCCGAAATAGCCGAGCACGTTTTGCGGGCCGATCTGGATGGTGCCGGAACGTCCGGGATGCAGCCAGTTCGGGCCGCCGGGTACGACCTGTAGCGCCTGCATCGGCGCGCCGGCGGCCGACAGCACCGCGAACGCATCGGCCTTGCCGTCGAGCGCGTCCGATGTGGCCGAGCCGGACCAGTGCCGTCCCATGCCTTTCGACGAGGCATAGCCATGGCGGACGCCGGACGCCGCAACGAACTGGTCCTCGGGTCGGTCGCCCCGGAAGACCTGGCCGACTTCGAACAGCGCCACGTCGGGAAAGCCGCGATCGGCATTGGCCTGCGCGGCCGCGACCAGTCCCGGCAGCAGGCTCGGCCGCATGTCGGACAGGTCGGCGGCGATCGGATTGGCCAGCGCGAGTTCGGGCTTTCCGCCGCCGAACAGCTCGGCGTTCGGTTTCGAGATGAACGACCACGTCACTGCCTCGACCATGCCACGCGCCGCCAGCGCGCGCTTGGCGCGGCGGGTGCGCAGCTGGATAGCGGTGAGGATCGGCTTGCGGGCGTCGTCGCCGCGCTCGAACGGGGTCATCGGCACCTTGTCGACGCCGACGATGCGCACGATTTCCTCGACGATATCGGCCTTGCCGTGCACGTCGGAGCGCCAGGACGGCACCGCGATCTTCACCACCGGGCCGGGGCCGGCCATCATGAAGCCGAGATGGCTCAGGATCATCTTGACCTGCGGCAGCGGCACGTCGATTCCGGCGAGCCGTTTCACTTCGGTGAGCGGAAAATCGATCACGCGGTCGTCGGCGAAGGTCTTGCCGACCACGACGTTCTCCGACGGCGTGCCGCCGCACATCTCCATCACCAGCCTGGTCGCCATCTCCAGCCCCGGCACCATGAAGGCCGGATCGATGCCGCGCTCGAACCGGTAACGGGCGTCGGAATTGATGCTGAGCTTGCGGCCGGTCTGGGCGATGTTGATCTCGTTCCACAGCGCCGATTCGATCAGCACGTCGGTGGTCGCTTCGGAGCAGCCGGAGGCCTCGCCACCCATGATGCCGGCGAGCGATTCGACGCCGGCATCGTCCGCGATCACGCAGACGCCGCTGTCAAGCGGGTAAATGCGGCCGTCGAGCGCCAGCAGGCTCTCGCCGTCGCGCGCGCGGCGTACGGTCAGATCACCCTTCACCTTGGACGCGTCGAACACGTGCAGCGGCCGGGCGCGGTCATAGGTCATGAAGTTGGTGATATCGACCAGCGCGTTGATCGGCCGCAAGCCGATCGAGATCAGCCGCTGCTGCAGCCATTCCGGCGACGGGCCGTTCTTGACGCCGCGCACCAGCCGCAGGGCAAACCCCGGACACAGCGCGGCGTCCTCGACCGTGACCTGCACCGGGCAGGGGAATTCGCCCTTGACCGGCTTGATCGCGGGGTCCTTGAACTTGCCCATGTCGGCTGCGAAAAGGTCGCGGGCGATGCCGTGCACGCCGGTGCAGTCCTGCCGGTTCGGAGTGAGGTTGATTTCCAGCACGGGATCGCCGAGTCCGGCCCATTGCGCATAGCCCGCGCCGACCGGCGCATCCGCCGGCAGCTCGATGATGCCGTCATGATCTTCCGAAATCTGCAGCTCGGCCGCCGAGCACAGCATGCCCCGGCTCTCGACGCCGCGGATGGTGCCGACGCCGAGCGTGATGTTCTTGCCGGGAATGAAGGTGCCGGGCGCGGAAAACACGCTGACCAGGCCGGCGCGCGCATTCGGCGCGCCGCAGACCACCTGCACGGGCGCAGCACCATTGCCGGTATCGACCATGCACACCCTCAAGCGGTCGGCGTTGGGATGCTGCTCGGCCGAGATCACCTTTGCGATGGTGAACGGCGCCAGTGCCTTCGCCTTGTCCTCGATGTGCTCGACCTCGAGCCCGATCATGGTGAGCTTGTCAGCGAGCGCCTCGACCGGCTCGTCGGTGTCGAGATGCTGCTTCAGCCAGGAGAGGGTGAATTTCATGAGCTCAATCCTCCCGCCAGCGTCGGGACGTCGAGCGGCTTGAAGCCGTAATGGCCGAGCCAGCGCACGTCGCTCTCGAACAGCTGGCGCAAATCCGACATGCCGTATTTCAGCATCGCGATGCGGTCGATGCCCATGCCCCAGGCAAAGCCCTGATAGACGTCGGGATCGATGCCGCAGGCGCGCAGCACGTTCGCATGCACCATGCCGCAGCCGAGAATCTCCAGCCAGTCTTCGCCCTCGCCGAAGCGGATCTCGCCCTTGTCGCGGCGGCACTGGATGTCGACCTCGAGCGATGGCTCGGTGAACGGAAAGAACGACGGCCGGAACCGCATGTTGATGTTGTCGACCTCGAAGAACGCCTTGCAGAACTCGTGCAGGATCCATTTCAGGTGGCCGAGATGCGAGCCCTTGTCGATGACGAGGCCCTCGACCTGATGAAACTGCGGCGTGTGGGTGGCGTCGGAATCGATGCGATAGGTGCGGCCCGGGCAGATCACGCGGATCGGCGGCTTCTGGCTCAGCATGGTGCGCACCTGCACCGGCGAGGTGTGGGTGCGCAGCAGCTTGCGCGAGCCGCCTGCCCCGGGTTCTTGCCCCGGATTGAAGAAGAAGGTGTCGTGCATCTCGCGGGCCGGATGGCCCTCGGGGAAATTCAGTTTCGTGAAATTGTAGTCGTCGGTCTCGATGTCCGGACCTTCGGCGACGGCAAATCCCATGTCCGCGAAGATCGCGGTCAGTTCGTCCATCACCTGGCTCAGCGGATGGATGCGGCCGGCTTCCGCCGGCGCCTCGCGTAGCGGCAGCGTGACGTCGATGGTCTCGGATTTCAGCCGCGCATCGAGCGCCGCCGCTTTCAGGAGGTCGCGCCGCGCGGTCAGCGCCTGGGTGACGCTGTCCTTGGCGAGGTTGATCCGGGCGCCTTCGGTCTTGCGCTCATCCGGCGACATCTTGCCGAGCGTCGACAGCAGCGCTGAGATCGAACCCTTCTTGCCGAGCGCGGCGACGCGCACGGCCTCAAGGGCCGCTTCGTCGCCGGCGGCGGCGATCTGGCTTAGGATTTCGGATTCGAGTTGGGCAAGATCGGTCATGGCAATCCCTTTTGACTAGGATGCTAGCCGATGCTCCTAGCCCGTCATGCCCGGGCTGGTCCCGGGCATCCACGTCTTAAAGCGCTCGCGAGAAGGGAGGCGTGGACGGCCGGGACGCCTGGCGCGAAGACGCGCTTCGCGCTTTTACCCGGCCATGACGACCCCGAGTTTTTCGCAGATGTCGCAACGGATGACGGCTTACGCCGCCAGCGCGGCCTTGGCCTTCTCGGCGATCGCCTGGAACGCCGCCGGCTCGTGGATGGCGAGATCCGACAGCACCTTGCGGTCCACCGTGATGCCCGACTTGGACAGGCCGTTGATGAACACGCTGTAGGTCATGCCGAACGGACGCACCGCGGCATTGAGACGCTGGATCCACAGCGCGCGGAAGGTGCGCTTCTTGCGCTTGCGGTCACGGAAGGCATATTGCCCGGCCTTCTCGACCGCGGCCTTGGCGGCGCGGATGGTGTTCTTGCGGCGGCCGTAAAAGCCCTTGGCGGCCTTGTAGACTTTCTTGTGCTTGGCGTGAGCGGTGACGCCGCGTTTGACGCGAGACATGAGGGAATTCCTCGATCTTTAAAATGGGTGACGGATCGCCGCGCGGACGCGGCTCGGCAAAATGGGACCGGTGATCGCCTTGGGAATTCGCTTTGGAATTCCCTGGCGCGATCAGGCGTTCGGCAAGAAATACTTCTTGATGTTATCGCCGTCGGTCTTGAACAGCACGCGGGTGCCGCGAAGCTGGCGAATCTGCTTCTTCGTCCGCTTGATCATGCCGTGGCGCTTGCCGCGCTGGGCGGCCAACACTTTGCCGGTGGCAGTCACCTTGAAGCGCTTTTTAGCGCCTGACTTGGTCTTCAGCTTGGGCATTTGGCTCTCCTGTTGCCGCAGAAAAAACGCGCCCGAGGGGCGCTTTCGCAGCTAAAATGCTCGTTAGAGCGTTGAAAATACTCGGCTATTCCCGAAATGAAACAACCAGCATGGGCACCGCCACGGCAGCCCTTGATCAGCCGGGCGGTGAAGGGTGGGCTTATGGCAGAGCCGGGCCCGATTGGCAACGATGAACCGTAAAACCGTTAGCTTTGACTGATAGGCTGACGCCATTGCCGGTGTTGTCAAAAAAGCAGGGAAACATGACCATTTCAGCCCGTTCGATTGCCATTTTAACCAGTTTCGGACGCTCACGCGCCTTGCGATGGATTTCAGCGGCGGTGCTTGCCGCCGCCCTGGCCGCGCCCGGCGTAGCCGATGCCCGCAGGGCGCGGATCGGCGGGGGTTATGACGGGGTCTGGAACGTCCTGATCATCACCCAGGCCGGCGGTTGCGACCCCGCCTACAGCTATCCGTTCCAGGTCTCCGGCGGCCGGATCTCGTCGGCGGGGGCGGCCGATGTCTCCGGCAGCGTCGGCGGCGGAGGTGGCGTCGTAGTGCGGATTTCAGCCGGCGTGTCGGTGGCGACCGGCAGCGGCCGGCTCGGCGGCAGTTCCGGCGCCGGCCGGTGGAGCGCCAGGCTTTCCGGCGGAAACTGCAGCGGCCGCTGGCAAGCCACGCGGGGCTGATCCAGAGCGTTTTCGAGCGAAAGAGGCTCTGGCGAACAAGAAAATGGCCCGCCAGTGATCTGACGGGCCGTCTTCAAAATTCACGAATGCGCAAATTTACAAACGCAAACCGCTGTCGCGAATCAGCGCGGCGCCAGCACCATCACCACCTGCCGGCCTTCGAAACGCGCGTCCTGCTCGACCTTGGCGTATTCGGCGACGTCGGCCTTGACCTTGTCCAGGAGCTTGGTTCCGATTTCCTGATGCGCCATTTCTCGGCCACGGTAGCGCAAGGTGATCTTGACCTTGTCGCCTTCCTCGAAGAACCGCTGCATCGCGCGCATCTTCACTTCGTAGTCGTGATCGTCGATCATCGGCCGCAGCTTGATCTCCTTGATCTCGACGACCTTCTGTTT
>Ga0302319_10004859_pt1 | contig 27385 bp, 24 predicted proteins | sample Bog_T0_2_FD_203319 | JGI IMG/M metagenome (GOLD analysis project Ga0302319, IMG submission 203319) | Peat permafrost microbial communities from Stordalen Mire near Abisko, Sweden - Bog_T0_2 | ecosystem: Environmental > Terrestrial > Soil > Wetlands > Peat | place: Sweden: Abisko, Stordalen Mire... | reverse complement strand
CATACGGGGTGCGGTAAATTCAGAGATTGTCAGACCGGGAATTCGATGATGCGCCAATAGTGTTCGAGCATGCCGATCGCCTCGAGAAAGCCGCGTTTCGGCGGGGTGCTTTCGACGCGGATGTCACCGCCGTGGGCCTGCACCTTTTTCTTGATGGTCAGGCCAATGCCGCTGGCTTCGACGTCGTCGCGGCTTGCCAGGGTCTGGAACATCACGAAGATCCGCTCATGGAACTCGGTGGGTATCCCGGGACCGTCATCGCTGACCCGGAATTCCGCCGTTCCATCCAGGATCTTGCCGCTGACGGTCACACGGCCCTCGGTCCGGTCGTGGTGTTTCAAGGCGTTGCCGATCAGGTTTTCCAGGACCAGTTGGATGGCGGCGCGATGGGTGCGGATCACCGGCATGGTGCCTTCACAAACGACGCTGAAGCCCGGCGGCGGTGCCAGCAGGTCGGCGATGTCATGGACGATCTCGGCGGTATCCACGGTGTCAACGACCGAACTGGTGTGGTCGACGCGGGAATAGGCGAGCAGGCCGTCGAGCAGCATCTGCATCCGCACCACCCGTCCCTGAAGCAGCTTGAGGTTTTCCAGCGTTTCGGGGCTTGCGCTGGCCGAGATGTCCTCACCGATCCATTGCACGAGGTGCGAGATCGCCCGCAGCGGTGCTTTCAGATCGTGTGACGCGGCGTAGGCAAATTCTTCGAGTTCCGCGTTGGAACGGGCCAGTTCGCGGCGCTGCTCGTCCTGCTCACGCTGCTGCTTATGGCGGGCGGTGACGTCGATGAGCGATGCCAACACCATTGGTTCGCCGTCTTTCGAGCAGCATACCCGGCAGGGCTTTGGTGAAGAAGGCATCCGGCAGTGCGGGCGGCTGGTGACGGAAGCGCGGCGGGAACAATCGTTCCACCGGTTCGCCCAGCAGGTCCTGGCGGAGGTATTGGAACATGCGTTCGGCTTCGGCATTGACCATTTCGATGCGGCCGTCGCGCCCAGCCAGTACCAGTGCGATGGGCGAGGCTTCGACCACCCGGGCGAAGCGGTCTTCCGCTGTGAGGCTTGGCCATGCGCCTGGTCGTGGCCGGGCCGTTCGAAGATCGCTCTGCGCCGTCACGGCGAACATCCTGGGGAACCGCAAGTCGTCAGGATGTCAGAGAGAGGAAAATATAGTGTGAACAAAACTAGATCATAAAAAGAACATTAATCAGATATTAACCTTTTGTCGTTATTTTCCGAGCGGTTTTCACTGGGCGGAAGGCTTTCGCGATGCGCGCCTATCGATTTCTGATCGTTGATGATGACACCGTCGACCGGCGGCACTATTGCAAGCTGCTGACTGACCTTGGTTCGGACACCTGCCAGATTATGCAGGCGGCGGACGGGGCGGCCGGCTTGAAGGCGTTGCGTGCGCATGCGTTCGACTGCGTGCTGCTGGACTTCAACCTGCCTGGCATGACCGGACTGGAATTCCTGACCGCCGCGAGCGTTGACGGGGCGTTGCCTTGCGCGGTCGTACTGATCACCGGGCAGGGCAATGAGGCAATCGCCGTGGAGGCAATGAAACGCGGCGTGCAGGATTACCTGGTGAAAAACCAGGTGAATGCGACCAGCCTGTGGCGCGCCGTGACGCAGGCAGTGACGCAGTCGGAGCTGAAGCAGCGTCTGGACGGGTCGATGCGTGATCTGTCGGCGGCGAACGTCGCGCTGGAGCAGGAGATCGCGACCCGCAAGGCGGCGGATGTTGAGTTGCTTGCTGCGAAGGAGGCCGCCGAGTTTGCCAATCAGGCGAAGACGCAATTCGTGGCGATGGTGACGCATGAGTTGCGGACGCCGCTGAACGGGATTCTGGGTTATGCGCAACTGTTGCGCATCGAGGGCGGCCTTTCGGAACGGCAGTATGGACATGTGGGGGCCATGATCCAGGCCGGGCGGCATTTACTGCTGATGATCGAGGGGGTGCTGGATTTTGCCAGTATCGAAAGCGGGCGGATGCAACTGCATCCCGATCCGGTCGCGATCCGCGACCTGACCGAGTCGTGCATGGCCTGCATCAGCACGATGGCGGCGGATCGCGGGCTGAGTTTGCGGGTGGTGCATGCACAGGATTCGCCGCGGCAGGTCGTTGCCGACCCGGCGCGCTTGCGTCAGGTATTGCTCAACCTGCTGGGCAATGCGCTGAAATACACCGATAGCGGCGCGGTTGAATTACGTCTTCTGGCCGGGGAAGCGCCGGGGTCGCTGCGGCTGGAGGTCGCCGATACCGGCCGCGGCATCGACGCAGCGCATCGCGACCGGCTGTTCATGGATTTCGAGCGGTTAAATGCCCCGGCCTCGGTCGAGGGAACCGGTCTGGGTTTGTCGATTGCGGCGCGGATCATCCAACTGATGGGCGGAACCATCGGGTATCGTGCCAATCCGGGTGGCGGCAGCATCTTCTGGTTCGACTTGCCGGCGGACGATGCCGGGGCGCCGGCGGTCACGGCGTTACCGTGGCACGCGCCCGCGCTCACGGGTCAGCGCGTATTGCTGGTGGATGACATCAAGATCAATGTCGACATTATCGGCGGCTTTCTGGCGGCGGCGGGCCGCTCGGTGACCGTTGCGGAAAACGGCGAAACGGCGGTGAGGTTGGCAGCGGAGCGCGACTTCGACCTGATTCTGATGGACGTGCGAATGGCCGACATGGACGGGCTGGAAGCGACGCGGCTGATCCGCGCGCTTCCGGGAGCCCATGGTGCGGTGCCGATCCTGGCGCTGACGGCGTACACATCGCCTGAACAAGTGGCGCAATGCCTCGATGCCGGAATGGACGGACATGTGCCCAAGCCGGTGGATTACGAGACGCTGATCCGCATGATCGACGATGTCACAGCGCGCGCATGCGAGCGGGGCGCCGGTGCGTGACGGGATGCGCGGCGCGTTCCTGACCTGGCGACCCGAACGCGGGTCGCCAGGGTTCAGCAGGATTATACCAGCCGGCCGAAAGATCGACTCTGACGTCGAAGGGCGGCCGGCTGGTATCTCGTTGATTTCGCGCGCAGCCGCAAGCTGCCTTCCTCTGGCAACCCTGCGCGCAAACCAATCGGCGCTAACGTCGATTGGTATTACTTGGGCGCGGTCTCGATCCGCTTCTTGACCGGATCGATTGCCGCGGCGAACACGGCGGCGGTCAGACGCGCGATCTGGGTGCTGTCGCTAACGGCGGCCGCGACCCCTTCCTTGATCAGTTTCTGCTCGAGATCGATGAATTCGGTGATCGATCGGACAGACGAGAGGGCGTGAATCGCCGCCGCGAGGTTTTTCGCATTTTTAGTGGCGAGTTCCTGATAGGCCTTGGCGAGTTCCTGGAAAGCGGTTGTCGCGGCAGAGCCGCCTTCGGCCAGGGCGGCGGCATTTTCCTTGACCATGTTCTCGGCGGCGGCGCTGGTCTTGGTCACTGCGTCGGCGATTGGTTCGACGACCGTTTCCACCGGTTTGAAGGGTTTTGCCGGAGCGGCATGGATGGTCTTTTCAACCGGTTCTGCGGTGGCGCTGGACATGACGATGTACTCCTGATGAGCGAGGTTACGTAGTCTGGGCAGTGCTTTTGCGCTGCTTGGCTCGCCTGCGGTCATGGTATTGCGCAATCAAACCGGCGGTATCCGCCAGTGCGTGCTGCCATGTGACAGTCCGAACATAAGACGAGGCGGTGCGCGGCGATACTTGCGGAAACTACGTAGGTGCGTCTGTATTGCGGATGTCGGCGGAAGATGGCGCGATCAACAGATCGTGATTTGGCTGGGTACGGGGCCGAACGAGGCGAGCCGGCGACGTGTTTCGCCTGCCGGCGGTGGCCCGCATCTTGCGCCAGGGATATCGAATTTGGCCGGGAGAGAGCAATGCAGCGGCGCGTCGCCTTCGTTACCATCGGCCAGTCGCCACGCGGCGATGTGGTGCCGGATATCCTGGCCGCGACGCGAACCGGGCTGGCGGTCACCGAACGCGGGGCGCTGGACGGGCTGGACGATGCGGCGATCGCGGACCTGGCGCCCCGGCGCGGCGAGCAACGGCTGGTGTCGCGGCTGCGCGACGGGCGGGAGGTGCTGCTGGGCAAGCCGGCGATCGACCGGCGGCTGCATGCGATCCTGAACGAGCTGGATGGGCAGGGTTTCGACTTGCTGGTGCTGCTGTGCACCGGGCAGTTCAGCCGGTTCCGGCTGCGCACGAAGTTCATCGAGCCGCAGCATACGGTCGATCATTTCGTGCAGGGGCTGGCGCATGGCGCCGAACGGATCGGCATCCTGCTGCCGAATGCGGCGCAGATCGACGAGTTTCACGGCATCCCCGGCGTGGCGATCAAGGCGGCCAGCGCCTCGCCGTATATCGCGGACCCCCTGCCGGGGCTGCTTGCGGCGGCGGCGGCGCTGGCGGAGACCGATATCATCGTGATGCACTGCATCGGCTACTCGGAGGCGATGCGGCAGGTGGTGAAGCAGGCGTCGGGGCGGCCGGTGCTGGTGTCGCGCGGGCTGGTGGCGCACGCGATCGATCTGCTGCTGTCATGAAGGAGGATGTCGCGCAGCATCCGAAACTGTTCGAGCCGGCAACGCTGGTTCTGGTGGTCGTGCTGTCGGTGTTCGGCGCGATCATCGGGCTGCAGTTGCTGACCTCATTGGGCGTGACGCCGAACACCTCGATGGTCGGTGCCCTCGTGGCGATTGGCCTGGCTCGGATTCCATTGCGCCTGTTCCGGCGCTACCGGTCGGTGCATGTGCAGAACCTATCGCAGAGTGCGATCTCGGCGGCGACGTTCGGCGCGGCCAACAGTTTGCTGCTGCCGATCGGCATTCCGTTCGTGCTGGGGCGCGGCGACCTGATCCTGCCGATGTTCGCCGGCGTGGCGGTGGCGATGCTGCTGGATGGATTCCTGCTGTATCGGATGTTCGACAGTTCGGTGTTTCCGGCTTCGGGGGCGTGGCCGCCGGGCGTGGCGGCGGCGGAGGCGATCAAGGCCGGGGATGAGGGCGGGCGGAAGGCGGCGGTATTGGGGCTGGGGGTGGCGGTTGGAACCGCCGGGTCCTGGTTCGGGGTGCCGATGTCGGCTTTCGGCATCGCGTTCATCGGCAATGTCTGGGCGCTGGCGATGTTCGGCGTTGGGCTGCTGCTGCGCGGCTATTCGAAGCTGCTGTTCTCGGGGCCGCTGTTTTCCGGGCTGTTTCCGAACGGCGACCTGAACGCCGCGCTGGTGCCGCACGGGTTCATGATCGGCGCCGGCCTGATGGCACTGGTCCAGGTGGGCGTGGTGATCAGCAAGCGAGGAAGCGATGCGGGGGGTTCGGCAAAGCCGGTCGGCGGAACCCTGGGGTTCGGGTTCGTGGGGTATCTGGTCATTGCCGTCGGGATCGCGCTGGCCGGAGGGTTGATGAGCGATCTGTCGCCCGTGATGCTGGCGGCGTTCGTGTTCTACGCCGCGTTTGCGGCCTTCGTGCATGAGTTGCTGGTCGGGCTGGCGGCGATGCACTCGGGGTGGTTTCCGGCGTTCGCGGTGGCGCTGATCACGCTGATGATCGGCGTGCTGATCGGCTTTCCTCCGCCGGCGCTGGCCTTGCTGGTCGGATTTTCCGCGGCCACCGGGCCAGCCTTCGCGGATATGGGCTACGATCTGAAGGCCGGGTTCATGCTGCGCGAAGGCTACGGTTCGGCATTCGAGGCGGATGGGCGCCGGCAGCAACTGTATGCGGCAATGGCGGCATTCGTGGTGGCGATCGTGGTGGTCGGGCTGACCTGGCAGGGATATTTCGCGCAGAACCTGATCCCACCTGTCGATCGGGTCTATGTGGCGACGATCAAGGCCGGAATCGCGGGGCCGGCGGCCGTGTCGATGATGCTGTGGGCGATCCCCGGCGCGGCGATGCAGGCGCTGGGCGGGCAGCGGCGGCAATTGGGGGTGCTGTTCGCCACCGGATTGCTGATTGCGGCACCGTGGGCCGGCTGGGCAGTGCTGACCGGGATCGTGTGCCGCCAGATCTGGCTGGGTGCGCACGGGGCAGAGGGACGCTCGATCATGGAGGTGTTCGCCGGCGGGGTGATTGCCGGGGATGCGCTGTTCTCGTTTTTCAGTTCGGTCGGCACCAATCTGACGCGGCGCCGGTAAGGTCAGGCCGCTTCCGGCCGGCCGTTCTGCCCGATCCAGTCGGTGACGTGCACAAGCGACTGGTTGATGACCTGGTGCATGTCGAGATACTGATAGGTGCCGCACCGTCCGATGAAACTGACGGTGGGCAGTGTAGCAGCGAGGTCCCTGTACTGGCCGTAGATGGCCTGAAAGCGACCGTCTGAGGTTTTCACCGGGTAATACCGCTCATGATGGTTGTCGGTGTAGTCGCACGGTTCCTCACTTGTGATGGTCTTGTGCGGGCCGCCTCGGACCACGTGGCATGGCAGCCGGGACCAGTCCGTCTGGCGGGTGAGCGGACCGTTATCGGTGTAGTTGATCGTGGCGGCATCGCCGGTCACCGCATCGAACGGCACGGTCTGATGATGAAACCGGATCGACCGGTACGGCAACGGTCCAAACCGGTAGTCGAAGAACTGATCGATCGGCATGCTGTTGAAACAATGCGTGTAACCGGCGAGCATGGCGACGGCGAACGGCGTTCCGAGGGTGATGCGGATGCACGGATGATCGAGGATCGTCTCAAACAGGCGCGTGTAACCGAAGCGCGGCATGATCTGATACAGGTCGCCGGGGAAATACCGGTCCTCATCGTCATCGCGCAGGGGAATGCGCCGGACGACGGACGCGTCCATCTCCTCGAGGTCGAGGTTCCACATTTTCTTGCTGTACGGACGGAAAAACAGGTCGGTGAGCCGGGTGCCGATATGCGCGGCGAGATACTCGGCCGCATTGGCAGGTTCGGCGATATCCAGGGCCTGGCTGCGCAGAAAGCCGCGCACCGCGTCGCCGTCGGTCAGCGCGAGGCCGAAGACGGCGTTGATGGTCTGGCGATTGACCGGCAGGCCGACGCATCGTCCATCCGGCAACAACGCCTGGACGCGATGCTCGTAGGGGACGAATTCGCCGAACCTGGTGACCCAGTCCACCACACGCTGATTGCTGGTATGAAACAAATGCGGCCCGTAACGGTGGACGCGGATGCCGTTCGCATCGACCGCATCGAACGCATTGCCGCCGATATGCTCGCGCTGGTCGATCATATCGACCGTCCAGCCGGCTTCGGCCAGTTCTCGCGCATAGGTCGCGCCGGCGAAGCCACATCCGACAATGAGAATGCGCGTCATACGGCTGTATTCCGACCGTGCGGTGTTTGCGGGAGATGCCGCTGCTGCGGCGGTGGATGCCGATTTCTGTCCGTGGATTCAAGTGCGATGATTGGCGACCTCAGCGCACGCGGTGGCTGATTTGCCCGGGGCGCGGGCTCGGGCTAATTGGGGCGGTGTGAACCGTCATGCGAAAGGCTGACAATGGCGCCCAATACGAAACGTGTGTTCTACGTGAACAACGTCTCAGCCCCGGTGTATCTGGAGATCCTGGCCCGGCGGCCTGACATCCATGTGGACAAGCTGGTCAACGATTCGCCTGAGACCGAGGTGGAGCCGGTGCTGGCGCAGGCGCACGCGTTCCAGATCGGCAGCAGCCGGCAGGAACTGGCGATGAAGTTCCAGGGCTATACGCCGCTGCTGCAGCGCTGCCCGAACCTGCTTGTGCTGTCCACCAACGGCGCCGGGTTCGACACGGTCAGCCTGGAGGACGCGACGGCGGCGGGGGTCGCGGTGGTCAATCAGGCGGGCGGCAACAAGGAAGGCGTGGCAGAGCATGTGATGGCGATGATGCTGACGCTGTCCAAGCGCATCATCATGTCGGATCGGGCGATGCGCAGCGGGGTCGCCTACAAGCGCGGCGATTTCATGGGCGATGACGTGCAGGGCCGCACCATCGGGATCATCGGCCTCGGTCATGTCGGCGGCCGGGTCGCGGAACTGTGCCGCGGCCTGTTCCAGATGCGGGTGCTTGCCTATGACCCGTATCTGTCCGCCGAACAGATCGCCGCGAAGGGGGCGGAGAAGGTTGCGACGCTGAACGAGCTGTTGCGGGTTGCCGATTATGTGTCCGTGAACTGCCCGCATACGGCGGAGACGCGCGGAATGATGGGCGCGGCGCAGTTCGCGATGATGCAGCCTCACGCCTATTTCATCACCACCGCTCGGGGCGGGATTCATGACGAGGACGCGTTGGCGGCGGCACTGACGGCAGGGCAGGTCGCCGGGGCGGGACTGGATGTTTGGGAAGAGGAGCCGCCGCCGTCGGATCATCCGTTGATGCGGTTTGACAACGTGCTGGTCAGTCCACACACGGCTGGGATCACGCGGCAGTCGCGACACAATATCGCCAAGATCGCGGCCGAGCAGATGCTGGATATCCTGGATGGAAAGAAGCCGTCTCGGCTGCTGAATCCGGAGGTCTGGCCGGTTTACCGCGAGCGGTTCTCGGCGATTCTGGGATTTCGGCCGGACGGCTGATTTCGGCGCGTTCCGTGCTGGGATTGAGGTCTTTAAGGCTTTGACCACGGAGGACGCACGAGGGCCTCGGGGGACACGGAGTCTGGTTCGCGGACGCCGTGTCCGGGGCGTTATCGGACGAATTTGTAGTCGAAGGCGGTGTTGGTTGCCTCGACGAGGCCGACTGTTGGGGCGGGAAAATGGATTGGCAGGATGAATGTGCCGGTTCCGGCAACGTCGCTGAGAAAGCGGCGGCGCGAGGCTTCGGCTTCTTTCGCGTCCCAGTCGAAGACGGTTGACCAGGATGGCTCGCGGCATTGCAAAGCGTGGTGCATCAGGTCACCGGTGACGATCGCCCGGTGGCCTTTCGATTGGATGTTGACGCAGCAATGGCAAGGCGAGTGGCCCGGTGTGGGAGTCAACGAGACTGTATCGTCAAGTGTATAGTCGTCATCGACCAGCAGGGCCTGGCCGGCGGCGACGATCGGCTCACAGTTGAAGCGCCAGACATTGCCGGGGGGCTGTTTTTCCTCTTTGGTGGCCCGTTCCCAGGCGGCGTATTCTTTCTTGTGGAAGACGTATTTGGCGTTCGGGAAGGTCGGCATCCAGCGTCCATTGCGCAGAATCGTGTTCCAGCCGCAATGATCGATGTGCAGGTGGGTGCAGAACACGTAGTCGATTTTTTCGAAACTCAGGCCGGCGGCTCTGAACTCGTCGAGGTAGCGCTGTTTCGGAAAATCCATCGGCGCGGGGTAGCCTTTGTCCTCGCCGGTGCAGGTGTCCACCAGGATGGTGTGGCGTGGGGTGCGCACGACGAAGGTCTGGTAGGTGATGACCATCATGCCGGTGGCCGGATCGAATATCTCCGGGTCGAGGGTTTTCAGGTGTTTTGTGGCCGTGTCGGCTTCGTAGGCGGGGAACATGTCGGCGGGTTTACGCCAGGGACCGTCTCGCTCGATGAGGCTGGTGATGGTGACGTCGCCGATGGTCAGTTGTCGCATGGGGTGGCTCCGTTAGATGTCCAGGCGATAGAAGCGGGCAGCGGTGCCGCTGAACAGGTCGGTTTTCTCCGTGGCTGAGGCGCCTTTCGCCAGAAGCTTGCAGGCATTCCAGAACACCGCGTAACCGTAGGAGCCTTTGTCAACCGGGAAATTGCTTTCGAACATGCAGCGGGAGGCGCCGAAGGCTTCGATGCAGGTCTCGACATAGGGTTTCCAGGCGGCGGCCAGTTCCTCAGACGACGGGGGTTCCGCCTTGGTATGGAAATCCCAGCCGTTGATCCGCATCGCCATGCCGCCGAGTTTCACCACGACGTTCGGGCTTTTCGCCAGCGCCTGGATCGATTTTGCCCATTCGGCGGTGATCGCCTCGCGCTTACCGGCATAGTTGCCGATCGCCAGCGGGCCGCCGACATGGTTGAGGCAGATCTGCGTGCCGGGGAAGGCCTGCGCGAGGGCGGTCAGGTCGGCGATCTGCGGATGATACAGCCACGCATCGAACGACAGGTTGAGCGGCGCCAGGCAGGCGAAGCCTTTTCGAAATGTCTCGTCGTACAACAGGCGCGCGGGCGGGTTGTAGGCGGGGTTCATCAGCGTGGGATCGGGATCGCACGCTGTGATATGGCGTATGCCACGGAACCGGTCGCCGCCGGCTCGTAAATGCGCCTCCAGCACGTCGCGGGATTTCTCGCCGTTGCGCAGATCGACATGGCCGACGATGCCGGCGCAGATTTTGGCGGGGCCGTAGCCGCCGGATGCGCTCATCGCGGCGACGCCGTTGACGAATTCGGTTTCGCCGACCGGCCTGAAGGCTTCGGGGCCGCCGGCGCGGTGCATCGAGCGGCACTGCACGAACACGGTCGCAACGATGTTGTGGCCGCTGTTGGTGTCGGCGAGCAGGTCGTCGAGCATGTAGGTCCAGTCCGGCCGCTCCCACAGATGGTGGTGCGGATCGACGATCGGCAGGGCGGGGTCGAGGATCTCTTCCACGCGGCGGGCGAGCCAGTCGTCGCGGACCGGCAGATAGGGGCTTGGGGTTGATGTCGTGCTGCTCATCGTGGCGTTTCCTTCTTCTGGTTCGCGGCATTGTTTCCCGACGCGCGCCGAAAGCCAAGTGGTGGGGTCAGAGGGTCGCCAGATCGCCGACGCTGACCGGCTTGGTGGGGAAGCGGGTGCGCAACGGTTCGATCGCGGAAACTGGGACGTTGCGGGCTTCGGCGAGGACCTCGATGCCGATGGGACCGCACATCCGGCCCTGGCACGGCCCCATGCCGCATCTGGTGTAGGCCTTGAGTTGGTTCATCCCCTGGCAGCCGGCGTGGGCGGCGCTTCGGATGGCGCCGGCGGTGACTTCCTCGCAGCGGCAGACGATCGTGGTGTCGTGCAGACGCATGGCGCGGGGGGCGAACAGCGTATCGAGCAGCGGGCGGGCGGCGAGGGTTCGGGTGCGTTCGGCGCGCAGGGCGGCGGTGTCGGCGCCGACCAGACCGCGTGCGGCGATGCGCCCGGACAGCACCGCGGCTGCCGCGCCGCCGATGCCCGCCCCGTCACCGGCGACGAGAATGCCAGGCACCGAGGTGCGGCCGTGGTCATCCGTGACCGGATGCCAGCACTGCTGGGCGGTGCTCCAGCTGTGGGCGCAGCCGAGGGCGCGCGTGATCTGGGTGGAGGGGATGACGCCGTCGTGGAGCAGCAGCAGGTCGGCGGGTTCGGTTTGCCAGCCGTTCGTGGTTCGGAAGGAGATGCTTTCCATAGCGGTCTGGCCGTTGGCGCGGAGGTCCGAGGCGGCGATCCAGCTTATGTCGGCTTCGGTCAGGCGGCGACGCCAGGCCAAGCCGCGGCGGATTTCCGGCAGAGTTGAGAGCGTGACCTGCCACAGGGCGCGCAGCGGCGCGAAGCCGTCGGACAGGTCGATCACGCCGGCGATCCGGCCGCCGGCGTCCAGCACCTGGTTGGCATAAAGCAACAACAGCGGACCCTGGCCGGCGAGCCAGGTGCCGGCATCCGGCACAAGGCCTCCGGTCTTCAGCGCGATCTGTGCGGCGCCCACCGTCATCACGCCCGGCAGCGTCCAGCCCGGGATCGGCAGCGGGCGTTCGGTGGTGCCGGTGGCCAGCAACACGTTTCTTGCCAGCACCGAGTGCGCGCCGAGCGTGTCCGACCAGTAAACCTGACCGTCCGGTTCGATCGCCCAGACGGTGGCGTTCCAGTTCGTCTCGACCTCGCTGGCCCGGAAGCGCTGAATCAGTGTCAGCGCCGCTTCGTCGTCGGCATCCCTGGCGCCGCGGCTTTCCAGCGCCTGCCAGATCCGGCCGCCGGGGGCGCGGTTCTCGTCCAGCAGCATGACCGAGAGTCCCTTGGCGGAAGCCTCGATCGCCGCGCCGATGCCGGCCGGGCCGGCGCCGACGATGAGAAGGTCGGGATTCACCCGATGAATTTCACCAGTTTGCCGACAGGGGCGCCGACGACTTCGTCATCGCGCATGACGATCTGGCCGCGGACGACTGTGGCGATGGGCCAGCCGGTGACCTGCATGCCGGCGAACGGGGTCCAGCCGCAGGGGGCGGCGATCCAGGATTCCTCGATCCGCCGCTGCCGCTTCATATCGACCAGGGTGAAGTCTCCGTCATACCCCGCGGCCAGCCGTCCCTTGCCGACGACGCCGTAAACGCGGGCGGGTCCGGCGCACATCAGATCGACCATGCGGGCGAGGGAGAGCCGGCCGGCATTCACATGGTCCAGCATGATCGGCACCAGGGTTTGCACGCCGGTCAACCCGGCGGGGCAGTCCGGCCAGGGCAACAGCTTCTTGTCGCGCGGGTGCGGCGCGTGGTCGGAGCCGACCGTATCGACCGTCCCGTCAGCGATCGCGCGCCACGCCGCGGCGCGATGTTCCTCGCCGCGGATCGGCGGGTTCATGACGCCGAAGCCTTCCAGGCGTTCGTAGCAGTCGGGGGCGACCTGCGTCAGGTGGTTCAGCAGCACCTCACAGGTGGCGATGTCGCGAAAGTCCTTAAGGTATTCCAGTTCCTGGGCGGTGGAGACGTGCAGAATGTGTGCGGGGCGGCCGGTTTTCCGGGCCAGCGCCATCAGGCGGCGGGTGCCGAGGAAGGCACATTCCTCGTCGCGCCAGACCATGTGGTTCGAGTACGGGTCGCCGGATTTGAACATCGGCTTGCGGGCTTGCAGGCGGTATTCGTCCTCGCTGTGAAAGGCGATGCGGCGGCGGCCGGAGCGCATGGCTTTTTCCAGGTGCTCGTCGTCCTCGATCATCAGGTCGCCGGTGGAACTGCCGGCGAAGATTTTCACCCCGCAGACGCCACGGCCGGTTTCCAGGTCCCCAAGCGATGGGATGTTCGATTTGGTGCCGCCGATGTAGAGGCCCATGTCACACCAGGCGACCTGCTCGACATAGTCCTGCTTCCAGGCGAGGCGGTCGGCGTCGGTGATCGCGGGGCTGGTGTTCGGCATGTCGAACACCGCGGTGAGGCCGCCGAGGACGGCGCCCCTTGTCCCGCTGGGGATGGTCTCGACGGCCTTGTCCCCGGGATCGCGCAGATGGACATGCGGGTCGATCAGGCCGGGCAGGACATGCAGGCCGGTGGCGTCGATGGTTTTGTCGGCGGTGGCATAAGCGGGCACGCCGAGGGCAGCGATCCTGCCGTTGCGCACGCCAATGTCGGTGTCCTCAGAGCCCCACGGCAACACGCAGGTGCCGTTGCGGATCAGAAGGTCGTAGTGCGCCGCCATTGTGGGTCCTTTCCAGGTTGGCGGCCTCCTTATAGCAGGCCAGCGGATTCGACGGCAGGGCCGGATGCGGCAGCAGGTGGGTGTCGGCGGCGCGCCTCGACCCCCAGCCAGCCCCGGTGTAGCCTCCGTCGAAAGAACGGACGGAGGGACCCATGCTCACCAAGGCCCAGATCGAGGAATATAACGACGTCGGCGCCATCGTTATCCCCGATGTGCTGACGCCGGAGGAGGTGCGCACCCTGAGTGACGTGACGGACAGGTTCGTGCAACGGGCGCGGGGGCTGACCGGTCATACCGACATCTATGACCTGGAGGACAGTCATACCGCGGACAACCCGCGGGTCCGGCGCATCAAGACGGCGCACCGGCATGATCCGGCCTATGCCGCGCTGACCCGGCATCCGACGATCATCGGCGCGCTGCAGGCGCTTTGGGGGCCGCATATCCGCTTCGACACCGCCAAGTTGAACATGAAGTGCGCGGGCTTCGGCGCGCCGGTGGAATGGCATCAGGACTGGGCGTTCTATCCGCACACCAACGATCACCTCGCCGCGGTCGGCGTAATGTTCGATGACATGGCGCTGGAGAACGGCCCGCTGATGATCATTCCCGGCAGCCACAAGGGGCCGACCTTCGACCATCACGCCGACGGTGTGTTCTGCGGCGCGATGGACCCGGAGAACTTTGATGTGGATTACAGGACGGCTGTGCCGCTGACCGGCAAGGCGGGGTCGATCACCATTCACCACGTCCGAGCGGTGCATGGGTCGGCGCCGAACCTGTCGGATCGCGATCGGCGCTTGTTGCTGTTTCAGTTCCGATCAGCCGATGCGTGGCCAATTCTGGGCTTCCCGGCGGGGATCGAGGCGTTCGATGCGCTGATGGTGGCGGGTCAGCCGCAGCATCCAAGGCTGGCCCCCGCGCCGGTGCGGCTGCCGTTGCCGCCGGCGGTTCGGCAGGGTTCGCTGTACGAGAATCAGAAGGGCATGAAGTCCCGGTTCTTCGATCTGGCTTCTGTGCCATGAGGCCGGCCGAACCGATCTTCGACGCCACGCCGCATCCGTTCGGCGACGGGCCGGTCGATCCGGTCGTGCATGACGCCTCGATCGCGGCGCTGCGGCAGCGGACGGTGAATTTCGCCGCCAAGCGCTACGCCGACATGATGTTCGTCAGTGGGTTGGACCGAGCGGCGGCGGACCGGCATTTTCGGCTGCGGGCAGCGGTGGTGCCGGCCGGGCTGGATGAGCGGGCCGCCGGGGTGACGGTGCAGCCGGAAGCGGATGCCGCGTTTGCCGCCGGCCGCTTCGTCATCGAGACGGATGCGAGCGACCGGCGTGCCACGGTGCGGTGGGGTGACACGGTCGGGGCGGCGGTGTCACGGCCGGGGTATGGCAGCATCCTGCTGGGTCCGCATGGCGCGCCGGCGTTCGACGCGGACCCGATCGCGCGGCGGTTTCCGTCTGCCGGCAAAGCCTGGCCGGTTGGTGACGCCGTCGAGGCCGATGCGCCGCCGCCGGGCCTGGCGGCTGCCCTGGATGCGTATTTCGCCACGTCGCCCGGTGCTTATGGCGTGCTGATTGCTTCCCCGGACCGAGTGCTGACGGAGCGTTATTCGACGTTTGGGGCGGCGGACCGGGCGACTCCGAGCTGGTCGATGACCAAGGCGATAACCTGCACCGTAATTGGCCGGCTGATCCACGAAGGGTGGTTGGGATCGGTGTACGATCGGGCGCCGGCACCGCTTTGGTCTGATCCTCGCACGATACATCGCCTGATTACGCTGGACCATTTGGTTCGGATGCGGTCGGGGCTTGGTTTTCCGGTCAGTCACGATGACGGGCGGGTGTCGGTCGGGTTCGAGAACAGTGCGGTCTATCAGGACGCCGGCAACGCGTTCGAGGCGGCGCAGCGATCGATCGTCGCGACGATTCCGGGATCGGTGTTCCGCTATGTCAACAGCGGCATGAACGTGCTGGGCGCGATCATCCGGGATCAGATCGAGCGTCGCGGGCTGCCGTATTACGAGACCGCATACGGGCTACTGGTGGACCGCCTGGGAATGAGCAGTTACCAGCATTCCGCCGACCTGGCGGGGAATTTGATCGCGTCGGGGGCCGGCTACGCCACGCTGCGGGACTATGCTCGGCTGGGCGTGTTGTATTTGAATGACGGGGTGTGGAATGGCGAGCGGCTGCTGCCGGAGGGCTGGGTCGATTATGCGCTGACGGCGACGCATACCGGGACCAGTTACGCGGCATGCTTCCGCACCAACAGCGACGGGATCTTCCCGGATGTGCCGCGGGATGCGGCGTGGGCCGCGGGTGCGTCGGATCAGCGGATCTTCATCCTGCGCCGGCATCGGCTGACGGTGGCGGTGTCGAACGAGACGGACCATCCGATCGACATGGCGGCGCTGAACCGGTTGGTTGCGGCGGCGATCGATAGCTACTCATAAAAGGGGAGAAACGCCCATGACCGTGCGCAACGTGGCTCGGGAGAAGCTCGAACAGGGGCAACTGTCTTTGGGCGTTGGCATTCGCACCACCCGCAGCGTCGAGGTTGCGAAGATGATGGCCACCGCCGGGTTCGACTGGCTGTTCCTGGACATGGAGCACGGCACGATGTCGCTGGACGCCTGTGCGCAGATTTCGGCGGCGGCGCTGGATGCCGGGATCGCGCCGATCGCGCGGGTGCCGAACGGGCAGTATTCGATGGCGACGCGGGCGCTCGACAATGGCGCGATGGGCATCGTGATGCCGCATGTCGATACCGCGGCCGAGGCGCGCGAGGTGGTGGAGAAGCTGAAATATCCCCCGGTGGGGCATCGTTCGGTGGGCGGCTGGGGGCCGCATTACCAGTTGCAGAAACTCAGCACCGGTGAGGCGGTGAAGGCGCTGAACGCGGCGAACCTGACGGTGGTCATGCTGGAGACTCCGACGGCGATCGCCAATGCGGCGGAAATCGCGGCGGTGCCGGGGGTGGACGTGCTGCTGATCGGGTCGAACGATCTGTGCGCCGAGATGGGGATTCCCGGCGATTTCGGCAACGAACGGTTGGCGCAGGCATACGGGACGATGATCGCCGCGTGCGGCAATTTCGGAAAATTTCCCGGGATGGCCGGGATCTACAACGAGACGATCATGCCGCGATACATCGAGATGGGCGCGCGGTTCATCCTGTCGGGCCAGGATGCTGCCTTCATGATGGCGGGCGCGCAGGCTCGGACCGGATTCCTGCGGAAGACGCTGGGGGGATAGCTTGGGTGAAACTGCCTCCCGTTCGGTTCGCATGAGGTATTATCGGCTTGCGGGCACCAACGGGTTTCCCCCACCGCCGCTTAGGGTTTAGGCTGGCGTCAGCCAGATCAAATCAGGAGAAACCATGGCACCGCCTCCGCCTTTCGGCGCCAATTCTGCCGCCGCACGCGATATCGCCAACGTGCTGCACCCCTACACCGATCTGGAAACGCATCAGCAGGTCGGGCCTGTCGTGATTTCTCGCGGCAAGGGGGTCCGCGTCTGGGACGAGGCGGGCAAGGAATATATCGAATCGGTCGCCGGCCTGTGGTGCGCCGCTCTCGGCTTCGACAATGAGCGGCTGGTGCAGGCGGCGGCCAACCAGATGCGCAAGCTGCCGTTCTACCACGCATTCACCGCCAAATCGCATGAGCCGATGATCGACCTGGCGGAGATGCTGATCCAGCGCGCGCCGGTGCCGATGAGCAAGGTGTTTTTTGCCAACTCCGGTTCCGAGGCGAACGATTCGGCCATCAAGATGGTCTGGTATCTCAACAACGCGCTCGGTCGCCCGAAGAAGAAGAAAATCATCGGCCGGCTGAAGGGCTACCACGGCATCACAATCGGGTCGGCCTCGCTGACCGGGCTGCCGGCGAACCATCGCAGCTTCGATGTGCCGCTGCCGGGGTTCATCCATACGATGACGCCGCATTTCTACCATGGCGCTCTGCCCGGCGAGTCGGAGGACGCGTTCGCCACCCGCTGTGCCGACGAGTTGGAGAAGATGATCCTCGCCGAGGGGCCGGACACGGTCGCGGCGATGTGGGCGGAACCGATCATGGGCGCCGGCGGCGTGATCCCGCCGCCTCGGGGCTATTTTCCGAAGATTCAGGCGGTGTTGCGCAAATACGACGTGCTGTTCGTGGCCGACGAGGTGATCTGCGGCTTCTGGCGCACCGGTTCGTATTGGGGTTCGCAGACGCTCGATATCCAGCCTGACATCCTGGTCTGCGCGAAGGCGCTGTCGTCGTCCTATTTGCCGATCAGCGCAGTGATGGTAAACGATATGGTGTTCCAGGCGCTGGCAAAGGAAAGCCACACGATCGGCACTTTCGGGCACGGGTTCACCTACTCCGGCCACCCGGTGCCGGCAGCGGTGGCGATCGAGACGCTGAAAATCTACGATGAGATGCAGATCGGGGCGCATGTAGGGGTGGTTGGGCCGTACATGCAGACGGAACTGCGCCGCCGCTTTGCCGATCATCCGCTGGTGGGGGAAGTGCGCGGCGCCGGGCTGATCGCCGCGGTGGAGTTCGTAAAGGACAAGGCCAGCGCCACAAATTTCGATCCAAAGGAAAGAGTGGGCGCGCGCCTGACCAGGCTTTGTGAGGAGAACGGCGTGATTGCCCGCGTGGTGGCGAACGATTCGCTTTGCTTCAGTCCGCCGCTGGTGATCTCCAGGGAAGACATCGACGAGATGCTTGATCGCGTCGAAAAGGCGGTGAATGAGCTGACGGTGCAGCTTCGCCGGGAACAGATCGCGGTGGTGGGTTGAGGCGCCATCAGCCGGGCTGCAAAGTCCGGCTGATCACGCCCGGGTCAGGCGGCGGCGGCGACCCGCCGCTGCGTGATCGCGTTTAGCGCGCGATCGAGCATTTCCACATTGACCTCATCCTGACGGAAGGCCACGGTCAGAACGCCTTTATCCGACCGCACGACACGGCCGGTGACGGTGCCACCGCCGGGCAGTCCGGTTTTGACTGCGGTGCCGGCCGCCACCTCACGGGCACACCGCAGGGCGATGCCGCCGCGCGAAAGATCGATGATCTCCGCCTGCATGTCGGCGAGACCGTCGATACTGACCGCCGCGGAGGCGCCAGCCCCGGGCACGCGCTCGAAGGCGCGCCGGTCATCGCCCTGACTCCGCCGCATCGCGCTCAGGAAATCATCTACCTCGGCACGCAGGGTTGCGGACGTCAGGGCGACTTCGTCAGCAGCATTCAGCACGGAGCGGCTGACCGTGTCGGTCTCTTCCGCAATGGTCAGAACCTCCTGCATCGTTTCCACAGAAGCATTGGTTGTAATGGTGACACTTTGCACGCTTTCGCTGATCTCGCGGGTCGCGGCGGCCTGCTGTTCAACCGCCGCCGCGATCGCCGTCGCCACCGCTTCGACCTCGCCGATGGCAACAGCCACATCATGCACCGACCCGACGGCCTCGCTCGTTGCCTGGCGTATCGCCAGGATCTGGGCACTGATTTCGCCGGTGGCATGCGCGGTCTGGTTCGCCAGCGCCTTAACCTCGCCGGCAACCACGGCGAAGCCCTTTCCGGCCTCCCCGGCCCGAGCCGCCTCGATCGTCGCATTGAGGGCCAGCAGGTTGGTCTGTTCGGCGATGGTGGTGATCAGCCGCACGACAGCCCCGATCCGATCCGCGGCGGTGGCCAGGCTCGCCACCTTGGTGTCGGTCTCCGACGCCCGCTCGACCGCCTTGACGACCGAGGTCGTCACATGCGCCACCTGACGGCTGATCTCGTTGATGCTCGCAGCCATCTCTTCGGCGGCCACCGCCACCGAGTTGAGGTCGCGGGCGGAGGAGTTGGCACCCTCTACCGCGTTCGCGCTGCCCACCTGCGTGCGGGTGGCCGCCTGCGCCATGTTATCTGCCGCTTCGTGCATGCGGCCGGCTGACTGCTGCAGGCTCGCCATGACGCCGGACACCGAGGCACCGAAATCCTGCGTGTGCCTATCCATCGCCGCCTGCCGGCGGTCGCGCCCCGCGTGCTCCTTCGCGTTGATGGCGGCCAACCCCTCGGCGCGGATCATATTGTCTTTGAACACCTGCAGCGCCCGCGCCATGCCGCCGACCTCATCGCTGCGGGCGGTTCCCTCCACTGCGACCGTCAGGTCATCCGCCGCCAGCCTCAGCATGGTGGCAGTCAGGGCGCGCAGCGGGCGGATCGCGCCGCGCTGCACGACGATCAGGCCGAAGGCGACGGCGGCAAAGAACAGTGTCAGGGCGACCCCGGCGCTGGTCATTTCGGCTGACCGGAAGCCGGCGATGCGGGCGTTTAGCAGATGCTCGAGTTCGCCGGCATCGGCTGCGCCCGCGGCGGTGAGGGCATCGAGCAACGGCAGCACGGTTTTTGCGGCATCGGCGGCGGCGGCGTGGTCGTCCAGCGACGCCGTTACGGACTTGGCGATTTCGGTGACCCTGGCGACCGGAGCAGTCACCGCGCCATCGACCGTCTTATCCGGATTGCCCTCTACCGCGCTGGCGATATCCGAGGAGAGACCATCAAGCGTGGGCTGCAGCGCGCCGCCCTGGACGCCGATACTCACCTGGTCGGCGACTGATATGTCATGGCCAGCGGTGCCCTCGACCAGGGCCGCCAGGGCATAAACACCCGCCACCGCGGTCGGGACCTTAACGGTCAGGGCGTCCTGGGTATAGAAACTGTCGAGATCGGGGTCGAGGGTCAGGTTGGACCCGTCCGCCGCCTTGCTGACAAGATCGGCAGCCGCCTGCGCCGCCGCCGCTCGGTCCGAACCGGCCAGTGCCTTCGACAGGGCATCGGTCGCCGCCGCGGTTTTCAGGTCCGCACCGAGTGCCCGTTCATTGGCTGCGACGCGCGCGGTCAGGCCGGACATGTCGGCGCCGCGCACGATGGCGTCCTGCACCGCGCGAACATCCGCGATATAGTGGATGCCCACGATCTCCTTCTGGGCAAAGCCGATCGTCGACTCTTTGTCGGCCACTGTCTGATAGCCGAGAAACGCAATCGGCGTGAGGAACAGGCAGTACGCGATGCCCTGTTTGGCAGCAATAGACAGGTTCAGCCGCATGATGCCCACTCCACATGCCTGCATGACAGGCGTCAAATGTCTGCGTTGCGCGCCCGTTTCGGACGAATGCGAAGGGTTATGGCGGCGATACGTTAAGAAATGGTTGCTCTGTTGGCGGAAAGGGGCGGATTTCACCGTCCGGCCGGGGGCCGCATGCGGTTTCGCCGGTACGGAATACGATTGCAGGAGACGGGCCGAACGATGTTCGCGTGGGCTGGCGTGGTCCGCGCTCAGGCTGCCAACTGATGTTCGAAGCGGCGTTGGCGCCATTGCAGCAAGGTCCAGGCGAGACGTGTCGCTCCAGAGGAGAGCCGGCCTCGGGGCGGAAGGCCGACGGCTTTCAGGATCATGCCGGTGCCGCGTTCGATGTGCCGGTAGCGGTAGCAGCGGATCGCCCCAGCCATGTATGCGGCGGTGCAGCGTTCGTGACTGAACGGCTTTATCGCCGGTTCATTGCCGCAGTGATAGGCGTAGGCGAGTTCGTCGTCCTCCGACTCGCCGATGCGGCCGAGGGCGATGCGCAGGCGTTTCAGCACGCCGAGGTTTTCGCGCGCGAGGTAGCGGCGCATGTGGTCGTAGAACAGCTTGAAGTGGCGGTATTCGTCGGCAGCAATCAGCTCGCAGACCTGTTTCAGGACAGGTTCGTTCGTCGCCTCGGCGAGTGCGGTGTAGTAACTGGAGGTGCCAGTCTCTACCATGCAGCGGGCGATCAGTTCGCCGGTGCGGGAGCCGCGGATCGAGGCATCGGCGTCGGTCTTGATCGTGTATCCGGCGCGGTAGCGGTCGAAGGCAGCGGCGAAATTCCAGGTCGGGTCTGCCAGCGTCGCCCATGTGGCGAGCGCGTCGCCGTGCTGGACCTCCTCATCCGCCCAATAGTCGGCGGCCTGGCGGAAGTCCGGGTCGTCGTGAAAGACGCTGCCGAGATACAGGGCGTAGTCCTTGCCATTGCGCTCGACCATAGCCGCCGCCTTGACCAGTGGCACGAGAGCCGGGTCAACGGCAGTGGGATCGAACTTGTCCCAGGCCACGTCTTCGATCCGCCAGTGCTTCATCGTGGGTGTTTCATTTCGGGTTTCATGATCGCTTAACGAGTGGGCGTTGCAGGATACAACGTCCGATCTCGGCATATAGGAGGACCTGGTCGTGTGGAAAACCGAGCGGGCCGGGGCCGGGTTTGTATCGGTGCGCGTTCCACGCGGGTGCGGTGCTATTTGGCAACAGGATCGGTCAGAGCGTATGCAAGTCAAATCGGCCGGCAGTTTAGGGCTGACGCGACTTCGCTTCGTTACCGCAATGCCCGATATATTTCTGGAACCGTTACAAAGATAGGGTATATCTGACAGGTAATCATCTGTCAGAATACCACCCGGAATTAACCAGGGCCTATTCGCACGATGGAGATTTGGATGCGCCGTCCTCTTCTCCTGTCCCTCTGCGGCGCCCCCATCCTCGCCGGCTGTGCACAACAGGGGACGTCCAACCTCGTTACCGAATTCTACAACATGTCCGATAGCGAGTTCAGCGTCCGTGCGATTGCCCCGCCCGCCGCAGTGCGGGAATTGGCCGTCTGCAAGGCTGTGTGGTTTGCCGAGAAGCGAAATGTGCGCACCCTTTCGCTCAGCAACCCAGCCTACTCCGCCCCAAAGGACATCCCAGCCTATGCTGGAAAGGTGCCCCCCGATTGGGTGGTATTGAGCGCCACCGCTTATCTCACCGCGCCTAACCCTGATCGAAACCCGACCTTCACCGTGGCCGAGAAGGCGCCGGGATGCCGCTCGATGTGGCCCTGGTATCGATGACTTTAGCTGAACCAGCCGCGTGACCGGTTTTCTCGGCACCTTCAGAATGCGACAATCGCCTCCGGGAACCCAAAGTTCAGCAGGTTAGCCCGCCGCTTCCACCATCGCCCGCGCCGACTGCACCACGTCAAGCGCCGCATCCTCGACCGCAACGTCGCGCTTGTCGGCTGCTTCATAGGCCGCCTCGGCTTCGGCGAGGCGGCGTTCGGCGTCGGCCTTGTTGACCTCCGACAGCGGGATCGCCTTATTCGCCAGCACCGTGCAGCGCTCCGGCGTCACTTCGGCGAAACCGCCATCGACGAACAGCCGGTCGGTGATGCGATCGCCCTCATACAGATCAATCGTCCCGCCGCGCAGCATGACGATCATCGGGGTGTGGCCTTCCATCACGCCCATGTCGCCCTCGGAGGCCGGGATCACCGCCATGTCCACGGGGCGGGACAGCAGCAGCTTCTCAGGGCTGACGATCTCAAGATTCGTCGGCATGATCAGGCGTTCGCCTTCATCGATTCGGCCTTCGCGACAGCTTCCTCGATCGTGCCGACCATGTAGAAGGCGGCCTCCGGCAGGTGATCGTATTCACCGGCGCAGATCGCCTTGAAGCTGCGAACGGTATCGGCCACCGGGACCAGCTTGCCGGGGAAGCCGGTGAACACCTCCGCCACATGGAACGGCTGCGACAGGAAGCGCTGGATCTTGCGGGCGCGGGCGACGACCAGCTTGTCCTCTTCCGACAGCTCGTCCATCCCCAGAATCGCGATGATGTCCTGCAGCGACTTGTAGGTCTGCAGGATGCGCTGCGTCTCGCGCGCCACGTTGTAGTGGTCCTCGCCGACGATGCGCGGGTCGAGCGAGCGTGATGTCGAATCCAGCGGGTCCACCGCCGGATAAATCCCCAGTTCAGCGATCTGCCGGTTCAGCACCGTCGTCGCATCCAGGTGAGCAAACGATGTCGCCGGCGCCGGGTCGGTCAGGTCGTCGGCAGGCACGTAGATCGCCTGCACCGAGGTAATCGACCCCTTGTTGGTGGAGGTGATGCGCTCCTGCAACGCGCCCATGTCGGTTGCCAGCGTCGGCTGATAGCCCACCGCGGACGGGATGCGGCCCAGCAGAGCGGACACTTCCGCGCCGGCCTGGGTAAACCGGAAGATGTTGTCCACAAAGAACAGCACGTCCTGGCCTTCCTCATCACGGAAATACTCCGCCATGGTCAGGCCGGACAGGCCGACGCGGGCGCGGGCGCCGGGCGGCTCGTTCATCTGCCCGTACATCAGCGCCACCTTGGAGCCTTCCTGCACGTGGTGGTGGTCGTCCATCTTGATCACGCCGGCATCGATCATCTCGTGATAGAGGTCGTTGCCCTCACGGGTCCGCTCACCGACGCCGGCAAACACCGACACGCCCCCATGTGCCTTGGCGATGTTGTTGATCAGTTCCTGGATCAGCACCGTCTTGCCCACGCCGGCGCCGCCAAACAGGCCGACCTTGCCGCCTTTCAGGTAGGGACACAGCAGATCGACCACCTTGATGCCGGTGACCAGAATTTCCGCCGACGTCGCCTGCTCCTCGAACGACGGGGCGGCGCGATGGATCGGCATCCGCCGAGTGGTGTTGACCGGCCCCTGTTCATCGATCGGCTCGCCGATGACGTTCATGATGCGGCCGAGCGTCTCGGGGCCGACCGGGACCATGATCGGCGAGCCGGTGTCGGTTACTTCCTGGCCGCGCACCATACCATCGGTGCTGTCCATCGCGATGCAGCGGACGGTGCGCTCACCCAGTTCCTGCGCCACTTCCAGCACCAGCATGCGGTTTTCGATCTTGCTGACGAGGGCGTTCAGGATGAACGGCAGGTCGCCGTCGAACTGCACGTCCACCACCGCTCCGAGGACCTGGGTCACGCGACCGACGATATTGCTTGCCATGAGTGGGATTCCTTTCGCCGGGATCAGACGGCTTCTGCGCCGGAGATGATCTCGATCAGTTCCTTGGTGATGTTCGCCTGGCGGGCGCGGTTGTAGTTCTGGCTGAGCCGCTTGATCATGTCGCCGGCGTTGCGGGTCGCATTGTCCATCGCGGTCATGCGGGCACCGTGCTCGCCGGCGGAGCTTTCCAGCAGCGAGCGATAGACCTGGATGGCGATCGCCTGCGGCAGCAGTTTCGCCAGTATGGTTTCCTCGTCCGGCTCGAACTCATAGATCGCACCGCCGGTATCGACGATGTCGCCTTCGGCCGGCGCCGGGACAGGGATGATCTGCTGTTCGGTGACGACCTGAGCGATGACCGACTGGAAGCGGTTGTATATGATGGTCGCGACGTCGATTTCGCCGGCGGCGAGCATCGCGGTGACGCGGCTGCCGATGTCCTGCGCATCGGTGAAGTCGATGCGGCGACGGCCGGCATAGCTGACGTCGCCGACGATGCGGCTGCCGAGTTCGCGGCGCAGGTAGTCGCGTCCCTTTCGGCCGACGGCGAAGATTTTCACCGTCTTGCCTTCGGCTTCCAGGCGCCTCGCCAGGTTGCGAGTCGCTCGGCCGACATTGGTGTTGAAAGCGCCCGCCAAGCCGCGGTCCGCCGTCACGGCAATCAGCAACTGGGTCTTGTCCGACCCGGTGCCGACCATCAGCGGCGGTGCAGTGGGCGAGCCGGCGACGGACGCGGCGAGCGCCCGGATCATCCGGTCCATCCGTTCGGCGTAAGGACGCGCTGCCTCGGCCTGCTGTTGCGCGCGGCGCAGCTTGGATGCCGCCACCATTTTCATGGCGGAGGTGATCTTCTGCGTCGATTTCACGCTGTTGATGCGTGTTCGGAGAGCCTTCAGGCTGGGCATGCTACTTCTCCGCGGCCGGTGTCATCGGGAGGCGGCCGCTGTCATTGCGAGCGAAGCGATGCAATCTCGTGGATCGGCATTGCCGCGTCGCTTCGCTCCTCGCAATGACAACAGCGCGGGCACGGGCAGGAGACGGCATTAGTTGAAGGACTTCGCAAAACTGTCCAGGAAGCCGGTCAGTTTCTTCTCGACGTCCGGCTTGATCTCCAGTTGCGTGCGGATCGCCTCCAGGATGCCGGGGTCCTTGGCCTTCAGTTCGGAGATGAACTGCGCCTCGAACGGGCCGACCCGGCCGACGTCGATCTTGTCGAGGTAGCCGCGGACACCGGCGAAGATTGCCACCACCTGCTCCTCGATCGGCAGCGGCTTGTACTGCGGCTGCTTCAGCAGTTCGGTCAGGCGCGAGCCGCGGGCCAGCAGCTGCTGGGTCGAGGCGTCAAGGTCGGACGAGAACTGCGCGAAGGCGGCCATTTCGCGGTACTGCGCCAGTTCCAGCTTGATGCGGCCGGCAACCTGCTTCATCGCCTTGATCTGCGCGGCGGAGCCGACGCGCGACACCGACAGGCCGACATTCACCGCCGGACGGATGCCGCGGAAGAACAGCTCGGTTTCCAGGAAGATCTGGCCGTCGGTGATCGAAATCACGTTGGTCGGGATGTAGGCGGACACGTCGCCAGCCTGCGTCTCGATCACCGGCAGGGCGGTCAGCGAGCCGGAGCCGAAGTCGTCGTTCATCTTGGCGGCGCGTTCCAGCAGGCGGGAGTGCAGGTAGAACACGTCGCCGGGATATGCTTCGCGGCCGGGCGGGCGGCGCAGCAGCAGCGACATCTGGCGGTAGGCGACGGCCTGCTTGGACAGATCGTCGTAGAAGATCACCGCGTGCTGGGCGTTGTCGCGGAAATACTCGCCCATCGTGCAGCCGGTGTAGGGGGCGAGGAACTGCATCGGTGCCGGATCGGACGCGGTCGCGGCGACGACGATGGAGTATTGCATCGATCCCTGTTCTTCCAGCGTACGCACGAGTTGCGCGACGGTGGAGCGCTTCTGGCCGATGGCGACGTAGATGCAGATCAGCGCCTTCTTCGGGTCGCCGGAATTGTTGCCGGTCTTCTGGTTGATGATGGTGTCGATGATCACGGCGGTCTTGCCGGTCTGGCGGTCGCCGATGATCAGTTCGCGCTGGCCGCGGCCGATCGGGATCAGCGCGTCGATCGCCTTGAGACCGGTCTGCATCGGCTCATGCACCGACTTGCGGGGGATGATGCCGGGCGCCTTGACCTCGACGCGGCGGCGTTCGGTATAGATGACCGGGCCCTTGCCGTCGATCGGATTGCCAAGACCGTCGACGACTCTGCCGAGCAGGCCGGGTCCGACGGGGACTTCAACGATGGAACCGGTGCGGGAGACGGTGTCGCCCTCGCGGATATCCTTGTCGTCGCCGAAGATGACGACCCCGACATTGTCGGTTTCCAGGTTCAGCGCCATGCCGCGCAGGCCGGCCGAGGGAAACTCGACCATCTCACCGGACATCACGTTCTGCAGGCCGAACACGCGGGCGATGCCGTCACCGACGGACAGCACCTGTCCGGTTTCGGCGACATTGGCTTCGGTATCGAACGCGGCGATCTGCTTCTTCAGAATCTCCGAGATCTCGGCGGGGCGGATCTCCATATTACGCGGCTCCCTTCATGGCGTACTGCAGACGTTGCAGCCGGGATTTCAAACTGGTGTCATACAGGCGGGCGCCGATCCGGACGACGAGGCCGCCCAGCAGGTCGGCATCGACCTTTTCTGCGATGTTGACGTTGCCATACCCGGCCTCGATCAGGCGGGCGCGCAGTTGCTGGCGTTGCACGTCATTCAGCGGGTGGGCCGAGGCGACATGGGCGGTGACAATGCCGCGGCGGTCGGCCACCAGGGTGGCGAAGGCGTTGACGACGTCGCGCAGGATACGCAGGCGGCGGTTGACCGAGATGACGCCGACGAAGTCGCGAACTTCCTTGCCGAAGCCTTCCTGCGCCAGGACGGCCTGTGCGGCGGCGGTGGCGGTCTTGACGTCGATCAGGGGAGATTCAAGTAGCCGACGGAAATCGGCGCTGGCATCGATCAGACGCCCAAGGTCTTCCATCTGCGACACGACGGCGTCGAGCACACGGTGTTCGTCGGCGTGCGCATACAGCGCGGCGGCGTAGCGGTCGGCGAGGCCGCCGCCGGAGGAGATAGTCGTAGCCTCAGAAGCCACGGGTTGTTTCCATCTGTTGCGCCGCACCGGGTGGAGCGCGGGCGTGTGTCAGGGCCGGCCGGCCGAACCGGCGCGGCGCGTCTAGCATGGGGTATGGGGGCACGCAACACGGGGCGGCCGAGCATTGTGACGAATTGTCCATTCGCGGGGGGATGTGGCGGGGGTAACGGCTGCGGTTTGTAC